>Ga0315899_10003017_pt1 | contig 18379 bp, 19 predicted proteins | sample LakEriMetagenome_2_FD_203518 | JGI IMG/M metagenome (GOLD analysis project Ga0315899, IMG submission 203518) | Freshwater fungal communities from buoy surface, Lake Erie, Ohio, United States - Buoy 4 MA112 | ecosystem: Environmental > Aquatic > Freshwater > Lake | place: USA: Lake Erie, Ohio... | reverse complement strand
AACTTCGGCTGATCGAGGTTTTCTCCAAGTCAAAAAGCCCGCTGATGCGGGCTTTTTGCTTTCTTCGCTGGATTTTGCTAACCCACTGAGCAGAGCATGGGCTGGGGCCGGGCACCGATTTTGGGTACTCCCTCATGAGGTGCCCGGCCCCAGCCCATGCGCAGCGGTGCCCGAAGCACCCACCAAATTCCGCGAACGAGGAACCCCGCCCCAGCCCATGCTCAGCGGTGCCCGAAGCACCCATCAAATTCCGCGAATGAGGAACCCGGCCCCAGCCCATACCCAGCGGCACCCGAAGGTCCGAGCAGAGTCAGCGAATCATCATCCCCCCATCCGCCACGATGGTCTGCCCCGTCACATACTGCCCAGCCGGGCTGGCCAAAAACACCGCCACCCCGCCAATGTCATCGGGCTCACCCATGCGGCGCAGCGGCGTTTCGCTGTTGTACTTGGCGCTCATCACCGGGTCCTCGTGCAAGGCCTTGGCAAAGTCGGTCTTGATCAGGCCTGGCGCGATGCAGTTCACCCGGATGTTGTCCGGGCCCCATTCCACCGCCAAGTTGCGCGCCAGCTGCATGTCGGCCGCCTTGGAAATGTTGTAGGCTCCGATGATGGCTGAGCCGTGCAGGCCGCCGATCGACGACACGATGACGATGGCACCGTCCTTCTTGGCTTTCATGTCGGGGTAGACCATGGTGCACAGCCAGGTGTTGGACAGCACGTTGTTGCGCATCACCTTGTCGAACACCTCGTCGCTCATGCCCGTGGTCGGGCCGTAATAAGGGTTGGTGGCCGCATTACAGACCAGGATGTCGATCGGGCCCCAAGCCGCGCGGGTTTGGTCGATCAGGTTTTGAAGCTGCTCTTTGCTGGAGATGCTCGCGGCAATCGCCATGGCTTCGCCTCCTGCAGCTTGGATTTCCTTGACCACCACTTCGCAGGCGTCTTGCTTGCGGCTGGATACAACGACTCTGGCGCCTTGTTGGGCCAACTGGTGCGCAATCGATCGGCCGATGCCCCGGCTGGAGCCAGTAACGACAGCGACTTTGCCTTTGAGGTTGAACAATGACATGAATGGGTCTCCTTGTTGAATGTTGGCCAGTCTGCCCGGGGGCAGCCCGTGTGTCTGTCTTGCGGGTGTCAGTCGAACGGTTGATGTGCCCAGCCTGCGCCACAATGCTGCCCATGGAACAAGTTGATGCTGTGGTGATTGGGGCCGGCGTGGTCGGCCTGGCTGTGGGGCGGGCGCTGGCGCTTTCGGGCCGCGAGGTGATGGTGCTCGAATCGGAAAACGCCATTGGCACGGGCACGAGCTCGCGCAACAGCGAGGTCATTCACGCGGGCATTTACTACCCAGCGGGCTCCCTCAAGGCGCGGCTGTGTGTGCAAGGCAAACAGATGCTCTACGCCTATTGCGCCGAGCGCGGCGTGGCGCACAAGCAGTTGGGCAAGCTGATCGTGGCCACAACTCCTGAGCAAGTGCTGGCGCTGGACGGCATCATGGCCAAGGCAGCTGCCAACGGTGTGCACGATTTGCAAAAACTCACGGCTGCCCAGGCCCATGCGCTGGAGCCAGCGCTTTCTTGTGAAGCTGCGCTGCTCTCGCCCAGCACTGGGGTGATCGACAGCCACGGCTACATGCTCGCCTTGCAAGGTGACATGGAAAACGCAGGCGGCCTGCTGGCGCTGGTCTCGCCCGTGCACCACATCGGTCTAAAGCACGGCACTGCCACGCACCCGATTCGCGTGACCACGCAAGACGGCACCGAGCTGGCGTGCAAGGTGCTGGTCAACGCTGCAGGGCTGAGCGCCGTGGCAATGGCTGAGCGCATGGACGGGCTGGACAAAAGCCTGCTGCCGCAAGCCCATTTCGCTAAGGGTAACTATTTCACACTCGCGGGCAAGGCGCCGTTTTCCCGCCTGATCTACCCGGTGCCCGAAAAAGCCGGTTTGGGTGTGCACCTCACGCTCGATCTGGGCGGGCAAGCCAAGTTCGGCCCGGACGTGCAATGGGTCGATGACCCCGTCGACCTGCAGGTCGACCCTCGCCGGGGCGACGCCTTTTATGCCGAGGTGCGCAAATACTGGCCCGCATTAATAGATGGCGCGTTGCAAGCGGGCTACTCGGGCATGCGTCCTAAGATCAACGCCCCGCATGAAGCGGCAGCTGACTTCATGATCCAGGGCCCAGCCGAGCACGGCGTGCCGGGCCTGGTGAATCTGCTGGGCATCGAGTCGCCGGGGCTGACCAGTTCTCTGGCGATGGCCGACGAGGTCTGCGCACGCCTGGCTTGATGCTTTTGGGACAGTGTGGCGTGCCAGGGCGCGCCTATCATCGAGCGTATGCACCCATTCGACGAAGCCATTGACCTGCGCGCCTCAGCACTTGCGGACGCCCCCCACGAATTCACAGGCGCCACCCACCCAGCTTACGCCAACATGGTGGGGCCGTTTGGCGGCACCACTTCAGCCCAGTTGCTGCAGTCGGTCATGCTGCACCCCGAGCGCCTGGGCGAACCCGTGGCGCTCACGGTCAACTTTGCGGCTCCGGTGGCCGATGGCGACATCCGTTTTGTGGCGCGCCCCGTGCGCACCAACCGATCGACCCAGCACTGGATCATTGAGGCCCACCAAGCCGAAGGCGTGGTGGCCACTGCCACGGCCGTGTTCGCGGTGCGGCGCGAAACGTGGTCAGACGTTGAGGCAGTGATGCCTGCCAATGTGCCTGCGCCCGAGGCTGTCCCCCGCATGCCCACCAGGGGCTTCCCGGCTTGGCCGCAGCGTTACGAAATGCGATTTGTTGAAGGCGCTTTTCCCGCTGCCTTTGATGAGCAAGAGCAAGCCCATTCGCGCTCCACCCTGTGGGTGCGCGACGAGCCCGAACGGGCGTTGGACTTCGCCTCGCTGGCGGCCATCAGCGATAGCTTTTTTCCGCGCATCTACATTCGCCGCCGCCGCCGGGCCATGATCGGCACGGTGTCACTCACCACCTATTTCCACGCCGACAGCGCCTTGCTGGCGCAGGTGGGCACGCGCCATGTGCTGGGCGTTGCTAAGGCGCTCAACTACCGCCATGGCTACTTTGACCAAACGGGCGAGCTGTGGAGCCCCGAAGGGCAGTTGCTGGCGAGCACACACCAACTGGTTTATTTCAAGGATTGAATACTTGGGGTCCTTGCATGTTGACCCCTGTTTCCTTGTTTCAGCGCTTCATCTGCTGCAGAGCACTCGCCACTTCGGTGACCAGTTCGGGGCCTTTGTAAATGAGGCCGGTGTAAATCTGCACCACGTCCGCCCCGGCTTCTATTTTTGCAATCGCGTCGTGCCCGCTCAGGATGCCGCCCACGCCGATGATCGGGAAATCTTTGCCCAGGGCTGCGCGCAGCTGTCGAATCACGCGGTTGCTGCTGGCCAGCACAGGCGCGCCCGACAGGCCGCCCATTTCCTCGGCGTGGGCCAAGCCGCTCACCGCATCGCGTGCCAGTGTGGTGTTGGTGGCGATCACGCCGTCCATGCCGTGTTTTTGTAAGGTGGCGGCGATGACGCCCACTTGGGTTTCGTCCAGATCGGGCGCAATTTTGAGGAACATGGGCACGCGGCGGCCGTGTTCAGCAGCCAGTTCTTCTCGCCGTGCGACCAGCGCGCCCAGCAGGCCATCGAGCGCCTCATCGCTTTGCAGGGCGCGCAGGTTCTTGGTGTTGGGGCTGGAGATGTTCACCGTCACATAGTCGGCATGCGGATACACACCTGCCAGCGCGATCAAATAGTCGTCGGTGGCGTTTTCAATGGGGGTGGCGGCGTTTTTGCCGATGTTCAGGCCCAGCAGTCGGCCTTGTTGGCGAAACTTGGAGCGCTTGACGTTGGCAATGAAGGCGTCCAGACCGTCGTTGTTAAAACCCAGGCGGTTGATCAAGGCTTGCGCCTCGGGCAGGCGGAACATGCGCGGCTTGGGGTTGCCGGGCTGCGCCTTGGGCGTGACGGTGCCGACTTCGACAAAACCAAAACCCATGGCACCCAGGCCGTCGATGCAGCGGGCGTTTTTGTCGAGGCCCGCAGCCATTCCGACGCGGTTGGGGAAATGCAGACCCGCCAGCGTGATGGGTTGAGCCACAAAGGGCTGGCGGTAAGCGCAGTCGAGAGGGGTGTTTTGGGTGCGGGCCAGGCCCTCGATGGTCAGGTCGTGGGCCGCCTCGGGGTCCATTTTGAACAAAAAGGGGCGGGCGAGGGCGTAGGGGATCAGGGACATTGGATAATTCCGGGCAGCAAAGGCGTTGACAACATTTCTTCTGATTGTCGCAAACACCGGCCCGTCCTTTTATCTTTTCAACTGAGCCCCTTCCATGACCCAAGACGAACTCAAAGCCCTGGTGGGCCAAGCCGCCCTGAAATACGTTGTTCCCGGCGAGATTGTTGGTGTGGGCACTGGCTCCACGGTCAACAAATTCATCGATGCACTGGCCACCATGAAGGACCAAATCAAGGGTGCAGTCTCCAGCTCCGAAGCCTCCACTGTGCGCCTCAAGGCCTTGGGTATCCCGGTTTTTGACTGTAACGAGGTCGAGAGCCTGTCGGTTTACATCGACGGTGCGGACGAAATCGACCATCAGGGCCACATGGTCAAGGGCGGCGGTGCGGCACTCACCCGCGAAAAAATCGTGGCAGCCCAGTCCAAGCAGTTTGTTTGCATTGCCGACGAGAGCAAGTTGGTGGATGCCTTGGGCGCCTTTCCCTTGCCGGTCGAAGTGATCCCGATGGCCACCGCCCGCGTGATGCGCCAATTCACGGCCATGGGCGGCACGGCTGCGGTGCGCCAAAAAGACGGCCAGCCGCTGGTCACCGACAACGGCCAGCACATTGTGGATGTGAAGGGCTTGAAGATCACCGACCCGGTGGCTTTTGAGAACACCGTGAGTCAGTGGCCCGGTGTGGTCACGGTGGGCGTTTTTGCTCTGCAAAAAGCCCAGGTGTGTTTGCTGGGGACCTCTGCCGGGGTCAAGACGCTGGTGTTCTGACCCAGCTTTCAGGAGGCGTCAGGCCCGGCGCAGCAGCAGGCGCAGATCCGGGCCGATGCGTTCCACCGCATGAAAGCCCAGCTGGACCGCATCACCGAGGGCTGTCACTACCGGCAAATTGGCCATGCCTTTGCCAGGCCCCAGCAGTTGGGGGGCCAGGTAGATCAAATACTCGTCCACCAGGCCTTCGCGGATGAAGGAGCCGTTGAGCTTGTGCCCGGCTTCGACATGCAGTTCGTTGATTTCGCGTCGGGCCAGGTCGCGCAGCATGGCGGCCAGATCCACCTTGCCACCGGGGCCGGGCATGTCGATCACGGTGACACCGCGTGCGCTCATGGCGGCGCGTTTTTCGGCTTGTTCTGCATTGGCAGGGTCGACTGCTGTGTAAACCCAAATTTTCCGGGCCTGATCGCCGGTGCCTTGCGTGTTCAGCAGTTGGGCGTTCAGGGGCAACTCAAGGCGGCTGTCCACCACCACCAGGTGCGGCTGGCGGGGCACGTTCAGGCCGCGCACGTTCAGTAACGGATCGTCTTCGAGCACGGTGCCGATGCCGGTCAGGATGGCGCAGACGCGGGCGCGCCAAGCGTGCCCATCGGCACGGGCCTCGGGGCTGGTGATCCATTGGCTTTGACCGTTTTGCAAGGCGGTTTGGCCGTCCAGCGAGGCCGCCACTTTCATGCGCACCCAGGGCAGGCCCCGCTCCATGCGGCTGAAAAAGCCGATGTTCAACTCACGGGCCTGTCGGGCGATCTCGTCCTGTGGGTTCAGGGTTTCGGTCTGCACGCCCGCTGCCGCCAGCCGCGCCATGCCTTGGCCAGCCACTTGGGGGTTCGGGTCGGTCAAGGCCGCCACCACGCGGCCAATGCCCGCTGCGGCCAGCGCGTCGCAGCAAGGCCCGGTGCGGCCTTGGTGGGCGCAGGGTTCCAGCGTCACCCAGGCGGTGGTGCCTTGGACGCTGTGCCCGCGCTCGGCTGCATTGCGCAGGGCCATGATTTCGGCGTGGGGGCCGCCTGCACGCTGTGTGTGGCCTTGGCCGAGTACGGTGCCGTCGGCGGCGGTGATGACGCAGCCCACGCGCGGGTTGGGCGAGGTCAGCCACAGGGCCTGTTGGGCCAGGCTCAGTGCCAAGACCATGGCTGGGTCCGTGTGTGGGGTGGCTTGGTGTGTCGGGTTAGGTGAAGTCACAGCGAAAGTCGGGTGCAGCAAATCATGGCAAGGATACGCCAAGCCACGCAGGCACGGCATCGCGGCTGCTGTGCAGCACGAGTTCGCCCATGAGAGCCTTTGCCTGCCCGGGCGAGCCTGCACCAAAGCCACCCCCCACTGCACCCAAAGCGGGCCCCACGGCGGGCCACTGCACTCGCACTTGCAGGTCCTCCAAGGCCAGGCCAGGGCGCGTTTGTATTTGGCTTTGCAGGCTGAAAGTGGTGCCTTGTACCGTGGTCGAGGTCTGTAGGGGGCAGCCTGTGCGGCCCGACTGGTGGCAGTCCATGGCATCCAAGGCCAGGGTCAGGGCCACGGTGCGCTGTCGGTTGTCGCTGGCGGTGTTCAGGGTGTACAAGGTCAGGCGCGTGGCGGCGAGCAGCCCGATGCCCAGCACCGCCGAGGCCAGGAGCGCCTCGATGAGCGCCATGCCCCGTGATGAGTCTCTTGACGTGCAGCGGGCATGCCTGGCTGAGGGCAAGACTTGGCAGGTCGGCGATGTCATGGTCCACCTTCGCGCCAGCTGCCCGGCACGCGTTGCACTTGGCGCGTGTCCATACCCGCGGGCCAGGGCAGTTGGTAAGGCGCTGTTACCAGCTGACGTGCCTCGATCCGGCTGCCGCTTTGCAACTCGGGCAAGCCCGATTCCACCACCAGTTGTCCTTCGATGTGCCCAGCGAACCAACCCCGTACCTTGTCGTCTTGGCATTGGGTTTGAAGGACCACGGTGCCCACCACACGCACGCCAGCCGCCATGTCCGGGCAGCGCTTGCTGCAGGCTTGGCCAGAAAACACCAAGAGCACCGGGGCCTCAGGGGTTCCCACACTTTGGCTCCAGGTGGAGGGGCTGTCCACCCAATAAACGCTGCGTGCGGGTTGGCTCAGGGCGCTCAGGCCGTTGCGTTCCTGCGCTTCAGACCAGGCACGGATTTGTTCGGGGGTGGTATCTCCCACCACGCTGGCCCAGGCCGATGGTGTGCATGCGGTGTTAAGACCGCCCGGGCAAACACGGGTTGCGTTTGGGGTGTTCCCGCTGGTGGCCGCAGGGTTTGTCGCAGGGTTGTTAGCCAAAGCGCAGCCATTGAGTACCACTGCTGCGGGGTTGTTAGGGTGAGGGGCGGGCGCCAAAGTGGGAACAAAAACTTGGGCTTGGACTTGGGCGCGGCTGGTGCCATCTTTCAGGCTGGCGCTGGCCAGCAGCAGGGCCACATGGGGCGAACTGATAAGGTCGCGCACGGCCAGCACCTGCGCCACAGCTTCGGGCAAACCTGTGAGCGCGGGCGGCTCCAGGGCCACGCACTGCCAGCGCGCCGACCTGAAGGCGCTGGGGCAGGGCGCGGTGCTTGTGCCTGGGCCCCAGACGGCTGGCGCCCGGCTGCTGGCGTGTTGTCGCTGCAATTCGGCACGCCCCCAAGCCAGGGCCGCTTCGGCAGCCAAGCGTGCTTGCGCAGCCTGGCTTTGGTTTTGGCTGGCCAGTCGGTCCACCAGCACGCTGCGGGCGCTATAAAAACTGGCCAGACTCGCCAGCAGCACCAGGCCGATCGCCATCAGCAGACTGATGGCGCCGCCTTGCCTTTCGTGTGCCCATAAAGGGCTGCCGGTCTGGCTCAGAGCCATCAGCCGGGTCATGGTGCGGTTCCACAAACCGTTGGCCAAGGCGAGGCGGGAACGTCGTTGCGCAGTGACACGGTTCGCGACAGGCTCAGCGCCCGAGTGGAGTCTCGGGGCCACTGCGCACTCAACTGCACGGTGACCCAGCGTGCCACCCAGCGCCCTCGTTTTTCGCATTGCACTTGCCACTGCAGGCCCGTCATTTTCAGGCTGCCTGCATCGGTCAAATCGGTCCAGACCTCGGGTGTGCAGGCCGTGCGGATTTGTAACTCATGGTCCTTGAGGCGGAAGCCTGAACACTCGTTGTTGTCCAGCAGACCACTTTGGTTGCGGTCTTGCCCGAAGCTGATGCGTTGGCCCAACACCAACAAGTCGGCGTCGCCTGCACAAAAAGCGTCTGCACATTGGGCTGTTACACGCCCACGCCAGGCTTGTCCGAGCGACTGCGCCTGGCGCAACTCTCGGTCGATGGTGTCCAGCGCTGAACGCAGGTCGTGGTGGACGTGGCTGTCTTGCAAAGCCAGGCGATGCCCCCGCAGGTGCTGCGCCAACATCTGGCTGCCAGCGGCCAGCACCACCATGCCAACACCCAAACCCACCAACATGCCCACCAGGGTCTCTCCCCCTTGTGTCTTGGGTCGAGCGGGTTGCAGCTGCATGGCGCGTTTCATGTTTTTCAGCGGAGACCAGGCTTGCCTGATTCATTGCCGCCAGCAGCGACCTGGATCACCCACCAGATCGGCCCCGCTGCTGAGCTCCACCGTGGCCATGTGCCGCAATTTCAGGCGCATCGGGGCACAGGCGCTGTCCCGCGCTTGTGTGCCGATCGGCGTGGCGATCAGGCTGTAGCCCTCGCTGTTGGCGTCTTCAATCGTCAGGCGGTAATGACCACCCGGGGACAGGTCTCCGACCCAGCCCAGGCTGGCCAAATCGGGGGCATGGCTGCTCTGGGTGCCACGCCATCGGGCCTGGGCCAGTTGCAGTTGCTGCAAGGCGCTTTGGGCATCGCTGCGCCGGGCTTGTCGCTGCTGCGACTGAAACGCGGGCAAGGCCACGGCCGCCAGGACGGCCATCAAGGCCACGCTGACCAGCAACTCGCTCAGTGTCCAACCTGTTTGTGCGGTCGGTGCAGACGCGACAGCCTTGACTTTGGGGAACCTCATGCCACTCTCCTTTTGGTATGACATTGTGAATACTTAATAATGACTTGTATAGCGGATCAATATGCCGCCATACCAGTCGGTAATGGGGCGTTTGTCAAAAAACCATGGGGGAGGGCAGGCGATGCGAAACCGGGGTTTCACGCTGCTTGAAGTGCTGGTGGTGTTGGCGCTGCTGGCGGTGCTGCTGTCTTTGGCGGCTCCCAGTTTCATCGGCCTGCGGCAAAAGCACCAGATGCAAAGCCAAGCCGAGCAATTGCAAGCGAGCTTGCTGTTGGCGCGTTCAGAAGCCTTGCGCCGCCAGCAGCGCGTGACCTTGTGTGTGCGTGAGTCATCCCCGGGTGAAGGGCCACATTGCGCCTCGGCGGGCACTTGGGCGCAAGGCTGGGTGGTGTTTGTCGACGGCAACGACAACGGCCGTCGGGAAGCGAGTGAGACCGTGCTGCAATTGCACAATGCCCTGCCAGGATTTTTAACACTTCAAGGCAATGCCACGGTGGACAGTTACATCTCTTACGGACCGCAAGGCCGCAGCCAAAGCACCTCGGGTGCCTTCCAGGCAGGGACTTTGACCCTGTGTGGTGCCGGGCAAGCCCATGTCTGGCGGGTGGTGATCAATGCGGTGGGCAAACCCCGGCTGGAGAAAGCCGAGCGCCAGGACAGTGCGAAATGCTGAGGGGATGTTTTTTAACGCTGCACTTCGTCAACCAGCGTCTTGAACGCGTCGATGTCTTCAAAGTTGCGGTACACACTGGCAAAACGCACATAGGCCACTTTGTCGAGCTTTTTCAGCTCGCGCATGACCAGCTCGCCAATGCGGTGTGAGGCCACCTCGCGGATGCCCAGGTTCAACAGGTTTTCTTCGATGCGTTCGATGGCGCTGTCCACCTGTTCGGTGCTGACTGGCCGCTTGCGCAAAGCCAGATTCAGACTGCCGCGCAGTTTGTCGCGTTGGTAATCGATGCGGCGGCCATCTTTTTTGACGATGGCCGGAAAGTTGACTTCTGGCTTTTCGTACGTGGTGAAGCGCTTCTCACAGGCCCCGCACTGACGGCGTCTGCGGATGAAATCCCCGTCCTCGGCCAAACGGGTCTCGACGACCTGGGTCTCGAGGTGGCTGCAAAACGGGCATTTCATCGCGTGGGCCGATCAGCCGTAAACCGGGAAGCGGCTGGTCAGAGCGTGCACTTTGGCGCGCACAGCGGCCAAGTTGGCTTCGTCCAACGGGTTGTCGAGCACGTCGGCAATCAGGTGGGCCGTGGCGCGGGCTTCTTCGTCCTTGAAGCCGCGGGTGGTCATGGCTGGGGTGCCGATGCGAACGCCGCTGGTCACGAACGGCTTTTCAGGGTCGTTCGGGATCGCGTTTTTGTTGATGGTCATGTGGGCGTTGCCCAAAGCCGCTTCGGCCACTTTGCCGGTGATGCCTTTGGCGCGCAGGTCGACCAGCATGACGTGGCTCTGGGTGCCGCCGCTGACAATGCGCAGGCCACGAGCGGTCAAGGTTTCGGCAATGATTTGTGCGTTCTTGATCACTTGGGCTTGGTAGGCCTTGAATTCGGGCTGCAGCGCTTCTTTGAAAGCCACGGCTTTGGCCGCGATCACATGCATCAGCGGGCCGCCTTGCAGGCCGGGGAAGATGGCGCTGTTGATGGCTTTCTCGTGCTCGGCCTTCATCAAGATGATGCCGCCGCGGGGGCCACGCAAGCTCTTGTGGGTGGTGGAGGTGACCACATCGGCGTGCGGGACAGGGTTGGGGTAGACGCCTGCGGCAATCAGGCCCGCATAGTGGGCCATGTCCACCAAAAAGATGGCGCCGACTTCCTTGGCCACTTTGGCAAAACGGGCGAAGTCGATGTGCAGCGAATAGGCAGATGCACCGGCAATGATCAGCTTGGGCTTGGTTTCACGGGCCTTGGCTTCCATGGCTTCGTAGTCGATGGCTTCGTTGGCGTCCAGACCGTAACTCACCACGTTGAACCACTTGCCCGACATGTTCAGCGGCATGCCGTGCGTCAGGTGGCCACCTTCGGCCAGGCTCATGCCCATGATGGTGTCACCGGGTTTGAGGAAGGCCAAAAAGACCGCTTCGTTGGCCGATGCCCCGCAGTGCGGTTGCACGTTGGCAGCTTCTGCGCCAAAGATTTGTTTGATGCGGTCAATGGCCAACTGCTCGGCCACATCCACATGCTCGCAGCCACCGTAGTAGCGCTTTCCTGGGTAGCCTTCGGCGTATTTGTTGGTGAGCTGGCTGCCTTGGGCGGCCATGACGGCGGGCGAAGCGTAGTTCTCGCTGGCAATCAGCTCGATGTGGTGCTCTTGGCGGGCGTTCTCAGCCTGGATGGCGGCGAACAGCTCGGGATCGGTTTGTTCGATGAGTGTGTTTCGGTTGTACATGGCAGTCCTTTGGATGGAGGTGACCTTGACCAGAACCCGGCGTGAACGGACAAGGGCTGCCCAGGCGAACGGCTTAAAACCTGGTCCGGTCTGAAAGACGACCGGACAGGCTGTGCGCTTCCCAGTGGTTCGGCAGTGACTCAGTTCACCACGCTCCACGTCAGAGTGCCCTGTCTCGCTTAGAAAACAGGCTCCTATCGCCAGTCGCGCACCCTGCGAGTGTAGCCCAGCCTGCTGGGCCGCCCGACCCATTCACTCACATGTGGGTGGGGTGTGATTTGGTCAAAGTGGTGTCTTTTTTGTCGCTCGAGGCTGTTTTGGCGCCTTGGCTGATGTTGTCCAACAGCTTTTGCTCGGCCAGCACACGGTCCACATAAGTGTCGTTATTGAGCTGCCCGGACGCCAGCGAATACAAGCGCAATGCATCTTCCAAGGTGCTGGCATCCTGGATCAAAGCCTGAAGCAGTCGGGTGCCCACCCTTAAATTGGTGAGCGGGTCAAAGGCGGCCAGGCGACCACCGAAAGGAGACAGTGCGCCGATATGGGCTTCAGGCTCAATTTGCATCAGACCCAAGCCCCCGAGGTGACCGGAGGCAAATGGATTGAAACGGGACTCGATGGCCATCACGGCCAAGATCAAAGTGGGTGCGATCTGGCTGCGTTCGCCCAAGGCCCAAGCTTCGGACACCAAGGCGGCTAAGGGTTCGGGTGAAACTTTGTATTTGTTGCTGAGCCAACGGGTGACGGCCAATTGATCGCTGCTCAGGTCTTGCATGGGCGCGGTGGTGGATCTGGATGCCGGTGTGAGCTCCGATGTTTCCAAAACGGCAGTTTGTTCCACTTGTCGCAACTCAAGCCAGCTCATCAGGGTTTCGCTGGCCACCTCTTGCAAGCCTGGGCGGGCCACAAGTGTCAAACTGATGGCCACAACGGCCAATCCAATCACGGCCAAACTGTGTCGGGTGATTTCCACAAAGCCTTCATGCACATCGCAGGCGAAGGTGGACACCGCCCGCTTGAGGTGGGTCCAAGTCAAAGTCGCTGTCATAGCACTTCCTCTCATGCCAAGGCCAAGCGGCTCTTGCGGCAGGCACTTGATGGGTTGGGGGTACACGAGCCGCAAGAGGTGGCAAGCACTTTTGCGGGATGAGCCGGTTTCGGCAGCGGTTTCGGGTTATCCCTGATGAATTCAGGATGGGCGGATTTTAGGAACTTTTCATAACCAGTCAAGTATAAAGAAATTAATTAAAAAATATAAAACGATATAAAGAGGATTCCTGTCAGCGTAAATCCTCGGAGATTGCGATTCAAAACATGGCAACTGCCGCTGCCGCTCAAATAACGGCGAAAATAGCTGTTTGACGCCCGATAGGTTCACTTGCGAAGTCAAGTGCTGCCGTTTCGGCCTGTATGCCCATTGGGTACACCGAGCTTTTAAAGTTTGAACCGTGACTTCTTCCAAGCCTTTTGACATCGCCTCCCTCGATCCTTTGACAGCTGGGATTTTTAATGCCCCCACTTCCGGTGAGCGCAGCGCGCGCTTGCGCGAGTGGTTGTTGACCGAGCCTTCGGAGGACTTCATGACCGAGGTCTACCGCGAACTCTCGGGTCGCGACAAAGGTGTGGCCAAGTTGCTCAAAGAAAAGCTCGACGAGCTCAAGCGCTTGCATGGGCAGGAAGCCTTGGCCACCGAGTGGGTCCAAAAAGCCGAGCAGTTGCTGAACGCACCGCGCCTGAACATGGCCGATGCGCTGGCCTGGCAGCGTGATGCGGCCAAAGCCGGGGCACCGCTGTCGCGGGAGCCTTTGGCAGGCCTCAAGCAACGTTTGACCGAAGTGGTCAAGGGTGTGGAAGACCTGCAGCACCAAGTCATGGTGCAGCGCGAAGCCGCCGTGTTGTTGGCCCAGCGCATCGAGGTGTTGTCCACCAAGTCCTTGGCTGAGGCGCTGGGCGGACAAACCGGCTTGCTGGCCGATGTGGCGCAATGGCAAAACCAGGCCCAAGCCCTGACGCACAACAGCGTCTGGCCCAGCGTGGACGTGAAATACCCGCCTCAGATGGACGCTGCAGGCAAGCAACTTCAGGCCGTGTGGGACGGTTTCTCGGCCGCCGCCGCTGTGGCGGCTGTGGCCCAAAACGACGGCTCAGCCCCCTTGCCCCCTGTGCCCGTGTGGGCCGATGAGATCCGCCGCCTGCGTGGCGAATTGCCGCAGCACGCGGCCGTGGCCGCTGAATCGGTCAAGCCCGCCAAGCCTCTCAAAACAGAACAAGCCGAGAAACCGGCCAAACCCAAAATCGACCCAGCCCAGCGCCAAGCCCTGCGCGATCAAGCGATGGCGGCCGTGACCGAGGTGTTGGAGTTGCTGGAAAAGCAACTCAACGAAGCCCAGGAAACCCCGCCCGCCGAGGCGGTCGCCGCTTTGCGCAACGCGCTCAAAACCCATGGCAAGAACCTGGACACCAGCCTCGACGAGCGCCTGCACAAGGCCTTGACGTCGGGGGGCGACGCCGAAGGCTGGCAACGTTGGCTGGCCGATCAGGTGCGCACCGACCTGGTCAACCAAGCCGAAGCCTTGCTGGACGCCAACAAAGCCCCTACTGTGGGTGGCCGAAAAATGCAGGACAAGCTGCGCCAGCTGCGTGACAGCTGGAAGCAAATTGACCAAGGTGGCCTGCCCAACCATGCCTTGTGGAAGCGCTTTGATGCGGCTTGTAACGAGGCCTATAAAACCGTGTTGGCTTGGCTCGAGCAGATGAAAAAAGACTCGGCTGATCAGCGTGCCCAACGTGTGGCGCTGATGGACGAGGTCAAGGCTTGGACCGCAGAGAATGCGCAAAGCGAAGACTGGCGTGCTCAACTCCGCGCCTTGCACCAGTTCGCCGACCGTTGGCGCAATGCGGGTCACCTCAGCGAGAAAGCCTTTGGTGAAATGCAGGGCCAGTGGAAAGGCATTTTCAAAGCGGCAGCAGCCCGCCTCGAAGCGGCGCAAAAAGCCAGCATTGACCGTCGCCAGGCCCTGATCCATGAAGCACGCGAAGTGGGCGCTGCGCCGGCTTTGCGAGTGGACGCTGTCAAAGCGCTGCAGCAACGCTGGCAAGTGGAAGCGCAGTCGGTGCCACTCGACCGCAAGACCGAACAAAAACTCTGGGAAGTGTTCCGCGCCCCGCTGGACGAAGCCTTCCAGCGCAAAGGCACCGATCGCCCACAGGCTGCAGGCCCCCTGAGCCCGCATGACCGTGCGGTGATTGACGCCTCCAAAGCGCTGGACGCGGCCAACGCCAGTGGCGATGCGGCCAAGATCCGCGCCGAGATGGCCGCGCTCGACGCTGCCCTGCGCGGCCAAGCCCTGCAGGCGCAAGCCGCCCAGACTGCTGCGCCCGCTGCAGCCACCCCTGTGGCTGCGTCCATACCTGAGGCCTCGGCCGAGGCTCCAGTGGATGAATCTGCAGCGACCGCAGCTGCGGCAGAAGACCCAGCGAGCGAGCCTGCAGCGTCTGATGCTTCAACAACCGGCTCCGAGCCGGACAGCGCGAGCCCAGAGCCAGCTGCGGCACCCGTGGTGGCCCCCAAGCCAGCCAAACCCGTGGTGGCGGTGCGCGGCGACGACCGACCTGGACAAAAGCGTGCTGAAGCGCCTGCTGGGCGCGATGGGCGTCGAGATGGCCGCCCTGGTGAGCGTGGTGCGCGCCCAGGTGGCGACCGCGGCCCAGGTGCCGGCCGTTTTGGTGATCGTGGTGCTGAACGCGGAGGTGATCGTTTTGGTGACCGAGGTCCGCGTGAAGACCGTGGCCCGCGTTTGGGTGATGCGGCATTCCGCGCCCAGCGCGAAGCCTTGGAGCGCGCCGAAATGTCGCTGCGCAAGCTGGCCGCACAAGCACACGGCGAGACCTTGGGCCGTGTGATGAGCGCCTGGCAAGCCCGCCAAGCCGATGCCTTGCCCACGGTGCAGGAGCTGGGCAAAGGCGTCAATGCCACGACCCGTCAGGCCTGGGCTCAAGCCGTGAGCGCCGAGCCCAAAACCCCCTCGGCCACAGCCTTGCTGCGCCTGGAGATGGCGGCCGATGTGCCGACACCCGCTGACAAAATCAGCGAACGTCGTGCCCTGCAGTTGCAGTTGCTGACCCAGCGCAACCAACCTGGCCCCAGCGAAACCTGGGCTCAGGATGTGGCACAGGTGCTCTCCGGTGCCCACGAAGAAGCCACGGCCCGCCGCCTGCAAAACGTGCTCAAGAATTTGTTGCGCACCTGACCCCAAAGGCTGGGGTGCATAACGTCAGCCTTGGCCTGAGGCCGGGGCTGCCGTCATGTCGATGCGTGTGAAGCCACCCTCGCGCTGCAAGCGCAAGACCTGGGCCCGTCTTGGTGCGTGATCGAGCGACCAGTCGCTCAACACATGCCGGACCCCTGCGCCCAGTGGGTGGTCTGCCGCTTGGTGGGTGTGGCCATGCACCAGCCGATCGGCCCCGGCGGCATCGAGCCAATTCAAGGCCATCAGCGGGTCTGCATCGGCATAGACGGCGCCGCTGTGTTTTTGGGACTCGCTTTGCGCCCGCATGGCGCGTGCCAAGGCCAAGCGCTCGTGCAAGGGTTTGGCCAAAAATTCAGTTTGCCAATCGGCGTGTCGCACCTGCTGTCGAAAGACTTGGTAGGCCTTGTCGTCCAGGCACAGCGCATCGCCGTGGCTGAGCAAAATCCGCTGCGCTCCCCACTCCAGCAAGCAGGGGTCACGCATGGCGTGAACGCCGCAATCCGACAAAAAGGCTGGCCCCACCAGAAAATCCCGGTTGCCGGGCATGAAGGCCAGATGCAAACGCTGCGCGGTTTGGCGCAAGACCAGCGCGCAGCTTTGCAAAAAAGGGTCAGCCCGGGCGGCATCGTCACCGACCCAGACTTCGAACAGGTCACCCAGAATCAGCACCGCATCGGCAGTTGTGCTGGCCAAGAAGTTGCGCCAGGCTTCAAAAGTGGCCGGTTCAGCGGCCTGCAGGTGCAGGTCCGAGATCAAATCCACCGTGTGCCATGCCGCTGGCGCTGTCAACCGACCGAGGCTCGGTGCTGTGGTGCGCGGGTCAGCGGACATGGTTCAGACCATCAGATGGCGACGGCTTTTTCGATCACGACGTCCTCTTTGGGCACGTCACCGTGGCCGCCGCGGTTGCCGGTTTTCACGCCTTCGATCTGGTCGACCACTTCGGAGCCCTTGACCACTTTGCCGAACACGGCATAGCCCCAGCCTTGCATGGAGGGCGCGGTGTGGTTCAAAAAGTCATTTTTGGCCACATTGATGAAGAACTGTGACGAAGCAGAGTGGGGCGCCGAAGTGCGGGCCATGGCCACAGTGTACTTGTCGTTTTTCAGGCCGTTGTTGGCTTCGTTTTCGATGGTGGCATCGGTGGGCTTTTGGCCCATGCCGGGCTCAAAGCCGCCGCCTTGGACCATGAAGCCGGGGATCACACGGTGAAAAATCGTGTTGTTGTAGTGGCCCTTGTTCACATAGGCCAGAAAGTTTTCGGTCGACTTGGGGGCTTTTTCAGCATCCAACTCGAGGGTGATGACGCCGTAGCCGGTGATGTGCAGTTCGACTTGTGGGTTGCTCATGGTGTTACTTCAACAAGGTGATGGATTGGATGACGACCGGCGTGCGGGGAACATCGGTCGGGAAGGGGCCGCCTGCGCCCGTGGGCGTGTTGCGGATTTTTTGGACCACGTCCATGCCGGACGTGACTTTGCCAAAAACGGTGTAGCCGAACAGCTGGGGTGCGTTCAGCAGTTGGGCGCGGGCCACGTTTTCGTAAACACGGCCCTGGTATTGAAACTTGGCGACCGGGTCACCATCAGGGATCGGGGTGGGGTCGAGAAAGGCGTTGTCCACCACGTTGATGAAAAACTGCGCGGTGGCCGATTGGGGGTCGTTGGTGCGGGCCATGGCCAGCGTACCGGTGGTGTTTTTCAGGCCTCCCGCCAAGGCTTGGCGACCTTCATGCTGCACCGGAGGGCGGGTCTTCTTTTCTTTGTACTGGGCATCGAAGCCGCCACCTTGCACCATGAAGCCCGCAATCACCCGGTGAAAAATCGTGCCCTCGTAGTGCTTGTCGTTCACGTACTGCAAAAAGTTGGCCACGGTTTTGGGGGCTTTGTCGGCGTACAGCTCGGCTTCGATGTCACCCATGGAGGTGCTGATGCGCACTTTGGGGGTGCTGGCGTTGGTGGGCGCGCTGGCATTTTGTGCCTGTGCGCTCCAAGGGGCCAGCAAGCTCAGGCTCAGTGCCAGGGCGGTCCAGCGGCGAGTGTGATGAGGTGTTGTCATGGGTGAAGTCAGTCGAGGTTGGGCGTGTTCAATCGGGGCAATAAGGCGACCCGTGGTGAGTCCTGTTTCAGGGGGTTCTCATGACCTGTTCGGTGGCCAGCTGCTTGGATTGCAAACGGGTTTGGGCAGGCGTGATAAGTCGGGCCCGCGCATAGGCCTGCGCGGCCAGTGCCAGGTGCAGATCGCCCAAGTTCTCCAGGGCCAGCGCGTAGTCTGGCCTGGCCCTGATGGCGGCTTGCAAGGCGGCCAGGGCCTCGTCGTGGCGGTTTTCCCTCACCAACAGGGCCGCCAGGTTGTTGTGCGGCTCGGGCAATTCAGGGAAGGACTGGGTCAGGGCGAGCAGGGTCGCCATGGCGGCTTGGTTTTGGCCCAAGCCGGTCTGGACGCGGCTGAGCAACAGGCGCATTTGGGGGTCGGTGGGGGCGGTTTTGAGCCTGGCGTCGGCCAAAGCTTGGGCTTGCGCCCATTGGCCGTTTTGCACCAAAGCGTTGACATCGGTGTACACGTCGGCCCGCACGCCCAGGCTGCAAGTCCACAGGGTGAATAAAACCGTCCAACTGAGCCAGGTTCGCATGCGTACCCAAAGAAAGAGGGGGGTGAAAAAAGACGCTACCGAGCCGCTGGGGGTGGCGCAGGCCGGCTCAAAAAGAGCACCAGAGGCCTTGGCTCGGGGATATACTGAGCGATCATT
>Ga0315899_10003016_pt1 | contig 18380 bp, 14 predicted proteins | sample LakEriMetagenome_2_FD_203518 | JGI IMG/M metagenome (GOLD analysis project Ga0315899, IMG submission 203518) | Freshwater fungal communities from buoy surface, Lake Erie, Ohio, United States - Buoy 4 MA112 | ecosystem: Environmental > Aquatic > Freshwater > Lake | place: USA: Lake Erie, Ohio... | reverse complement strand
AAAAATAATTATTTTGATTTAATATTTATAGATGGGGACCATAGTTACGAAGGTGTAAAAAATGATTATGAAATTAGTAAAAACAGTGGTAAAATTTTTGTATTTCACGATATAATAAATGATGTATGCCCTGGTGTAGTTCAATTTTGGAATGAATTGAAAAATAATGAAAACGATACGTATAATTTTTTTGAATTTATAGAACAATATGAAGATGTTTGGAATAATACTCATCAAAAATTTTTAGGAATTGGCGTAGCAATAAAAAAATAAATATTTACTATAATTTATATATTATATAGTAATTATATATCATCAAAAAAGTAGTGATTATAAAGAAATTGTCGTTCAATATTATTTAGTGGAGGATAAATCGCAACAAGAAGTATGTAAAATATTCAAATGTTCCAGACGAAGTTTGATGCGTTGGGTAGAAAAATACAAAACAGATGAGAAAATTACTGATTATGAAAGAACACCAAAGGCGTATAAGGTTTATAAAGAACATGTAGATTTTTTATTACAAGAAATCAAGAAAAATAAAACGATCACGATTGAAGATTTATTATATTTACTGAAAAATAAATATCCTAATTTGGATTTGAATAAATCTCATATAAGTCGTATTATACACGACAATAATATTACTTTGAAAATGACGAGAATAAGACACGAACCAGTAAAGCGGTTTGGGAAGGATATTGATATCAATAAAAGCATAAAAGAGTTTTATGATGAAGTGAAAAATATAACATAGAGGATATTATTTATATAGACGAAACAAGTGTAAAATCATTACAAAAAAGAAACCATTGTTATAGTGAAAAAGGGAAACGATGTGTAATAAAGACACAATCTCAAGAAGTATTTAAAAAATATACTGGAATATTTGCTATTTCGGTAAATGGTGTAGTTGGTTGGGATTTATATGAAAAAAGTTGAATAAATGCTGATAGAATGGTAGAGTTTTTAGACGCAAATATAACAAACAAATTCAAGAATAAATTAATTATTTTAGATAATGCGAGTAGTCATAGAAATCCAAAAGTGAAAGAGATAATAAAGACAATCATTTATTATATGCTGTTCCATATCAACATTTTACCAATTTCATAGAAAATTATTTTAGTATGCTGAAATCACGATTACAAAAATTAGACGAATTAACACACACCGAATTAAAGGAAAATATAACAAAAACAATACGAAATATCCCAAAAGAAAAATACAGGAACATAATTAAGGGTGCTTATGACAGACCAGAAAAAATATGTATCTAATAAAAACAATACACTAAAAATCAAGAAGAATTATTTATGAGTTTTCATATAAAATGGGCGTTTTGAATGAGAAAAGGTGTAAAACCAAGGATTATATTTTTATAAATCCGAATATTTTATTTTTTGTAAAATATTTGAAACCATCTATGGTAATAATTGTATATATAACTTTACATAATTCAAAAATCATTAACCCGCAAATCCGTCGGTAAAATCGTTAAAGGGTTATTACAATAATATAAAAATATTAAAATTTATATCTGTTCGTTAAATTATATAAATAAACAATACTATATATTTAAAATGTTGTATTACAGATCAGACTTTGGTTCAGGTTTAACAAATCAATTATTTTCTATTATATCGAGTATAATTATAGCACATAAAACAGGTGAAAAAGTTGTAGTAAGAGATTGTTTTATTGACGAATTTGACAAATATGTATATACACCAATATCAAGCGTATTTAATTTAAATAAAATAAACGATTTTTTAAAAAAAGAATATGATGTTATTATCGTAGATAAATATAATATACAATTTGAAATAATTAGCATTAATTATAAATCAAATACACATAATATAAATATTACCAATCAATTAACCAGTAAATATTTTATAAACAATACCTTAAATATTACCAATACTAACTTAATGAACGAATGCTGTTATTTAAGCAATATTAATAGTGAATCGCCCGTTATTTTTAACTATAAAAAAAATGGCTATTCGCCCTTTAACGTTATTTTTAACTATAAAATAAATGGCTATTTAGTCGAAGAAATATACAATAAATATAATAATAAAAGTATAAATATAGATTTAAATAACTCTTTGTATCCTTCAATTTTTAAATGGATAAATGATCTAGACCAAAATATGTTTGAGAACATATTATTAAATATACATTATCACGATGATTATATTAATAAATCTAATGAGATTATTGAAAAATTTTATAAAGAATTAGTTGTTACAGATGATATTTTTCCCAAGTGGAATGTTATCCATTTAAGATTAGAAGAGGATGCGTTAAATCATTGGTCTAAACTGAACAATATGAACAAATTTGAATTTAAAACATATATTGAGAATAAATACATAAATATTATTCAAAAATATATATCAAAAACAGATAACAATATTATTTTATCTTATTCTTTGGAAAATAGTGTTATCGATTTTATGAAAAATAATGAATATAATATTCATTTTAATAAAATAAAATATTTTGAATATAGAGAAAAAAACGCTATAATTGATTTACTAACCTCAAAGATATGTAACAACATTTTTATTGGTGCGTTTATGTTTAATGAATTAACTGGTTCAACGTTTAGCTATTACATTGGGAAAATCATAGACTCTTCCTGTAAAAAAATATCTATAAATTTAGATAAAATTACAAACACTGAAATTTGTTACTTTTAACTCTTTAACATTTTCCGTGTTTTTACGAAATCCAAATATTTTACTTTTTATAAAATATTTGAAACCATATTTGGTATAGTATATTATACAAATTATAAACCCCATTACTCTTGAAATCGGCTGGTTAAACCGTTAAAGGGTTAAATGATTAAAAAGTTAACCCTTTAACGTTTTTCATGTTTTTACAAAATCCAAATATTTTACTTTTTATAATATATTATATTTGAAACCATATATGGTGTATTATATTTATACAACTTATACAAAGTATAAAAATAATTAATCTTGAAATCAGCAGGTTAAATCGTTAAATCGTTAAAGGATTAATATATTAATATATATATTAATGAACACTTTTAACCTATTGACAGCTTACAAGACTTTAGTTGAAACCTCATTTGAAAACGCAGAAAATAATATTTCAAAAATTACAGACGATATTATTAGTATAGAAGGTATGAGCGGAACAAAAACAAGACATTTTTATAATAATTTACTAAACATTGAAGACGCAAGATATTTGGAAATAGGAACTTGGAAAGGAAGCAGTGTATGTTCCGCTATGTGTAACAATAAAGCAAAAGTTGTTTGTATAGACAACTGGAGTGAATTTGGAAATTATAAAAACGATTTTTTAATAAATTTTGAAAAATTTAAAGGAGAAAACCAAGCCACTTTTATTGAGTACGACTGTTATAAACTAGATATTTCTGTGTTACCAAAATTCAATATTTATATGTACGATGGAAATCATTCAAGCGAGTCACATTATAAGGCATTATTACATTACTATAACTGTTTAGATGATATATTTATCTATATAGTAGACGATTGGAATTGGCAGGATGTTAGAGACGGAACAAAAAAGTCAATTCGAGACTTAAACTTAACAGTGCTTTACGAAAAAGAAATTCGGTTAACGACGGATAACTCGGTTACACCCGAACCTCAACTATCTAAAACTTGGTGGAACGGTATTTATGTCGCTATTTTAAAAAAAAACACACTAATAGAGACTTTAAAAATTAATTACAATAATTGTATGTCTGAATTATGTGAAATTGGAAAAAAATACGATACTGATAAGTCAAGCCAAAGAAGTAACGTTACTAATGAGAGACATTGTCACCCATATACTTTATTTTATGACAGTTTATTTAAAAATAAAAAAAATGATACATTAAATATAGCTGAATTAGGAATATTGGACGGCGGTTCATTACTTATGTGGAAAGAATATTTTACAAACTCCAATATATACGGGTTTGAATATAACAAAATTTTAATAAACAAATTTAAAGAAAATTTTAACAATGACAGAATTACTCTCTCTGATATTAATGTACGTAATAAAGAAAGTATTATAAACGTTTTTAGTAAATTAAACATACTATATGATATTATTATTGATGATACAACCCACAATTTTGAAGACCAAATACGAATCATCGAAAATACTTATCAATATTTAAAACCAGGAGGAGTAATGATTATTGAAGATATTTACAAATCATACGACGAAAATAATTATATTAATAGATTGGCACTCATTTTACCACATTTTCAAAAATATTATTTTATAGAACTCGACCATGTTAATAGAAACTCAACCGGTTGGAATAATGACAAATTATTTGTATTAATAAAAAACGGAAATGAACCAATTTTTAAAAATACAAATAAATTAACAATTATAACTCCCTCATACAGATTGAATAATTTGCCTGTAATTATTAATAGTATAAATTTTGATTACGTAGAAGAATGGATTATTGTATATGATGAAAGTAAAATAAAAGATTGTCCGTATTTATTCAAAGAAAATAGTAAAATTAAAGAATATATTTTTACGGGAGAAGGTATATCAGGAAATTCACAAAGAAACTATGCATTAAATAGCATTACAAATTCAAATACAATGTTGTACTATCTTGATGACGATAATTTAATAAATCCAAATTTGTATATATTATTGGATATCATTGATAATAACCAAATATACACGTTTAATCAAAGTAATAGACTTAAAGGAAATAAACCTTTTGTTGGAATAATTGATACTGGTATGTGTATTTTACCTTATAATTTGTGTAATAACATAAGATGGGTATTAAACAAATATGATGCGGATGGTATATATATCGAAGAATGTGTTAATAAAAATAAAAACAAACACGTGTATGTAAATAATGATTTATGTTACTATAATAAATTAACTTTTTAACGATTTAACCTGCGGATTTCAGGGTTAATGATTTTTATAAATTGTATAAGTTGTATGAAATACAACACCATATATGGTTTCAAATATATTATAAAAGGTAAAATATTTGAATTTCGTAAAATCTTGAAAAACGTTAAAGAGTATAACTAATATTTATAATACTATTGTACAATGAATAACTTTATAAATTCTACAGTTATAATACACATTTATAACGAAGAATATTTATTACCGTTTTGGTTAAATCACCATAAAAATATTTTTAACCACGGTATTATTATTGATAATTCAATAAATATTTGTAAAGAAATATGCCCAACTCGAAACCCCGATTTTGGACATTTAAATGTAGATTTAGAAGTATAAAAATCATTAACCCTGTAATTCACAGGTTAAATCGTTAAAGGGTTAATATAACATATCTATATTATTATAAATAATAATATGGATTTAATTCCTACTTTAAATTTAGGATTTATTGTTACCAGACACGTAAAAAACGCATCCCATAATAATTTATGGGTTCTTTGTATTCAAAGAATACGTCACTTTTATCCAACTGTGCTTATTGTTATAATAGACGACAATTCTAATTATGACTATATTACTTATCCCGATGGGTTACTAAATAATTGTCTTGTTATAGACTCTGTATTTAAAGGCGCAGGTGAACTACTTCCCTACTATTATTACTATAATAATAAATGGTTTGAAAAAGCGATATTTATACACGATTCCGTCTTTATTAATAGTCCAATTGATGTATCAACCGTAGATAATATTAAATTTCTATGGGAGTTTAGACAAGATTATCAAGAAGAAAATCACTCAATTGAAAGACAGTACATTCTTGCGTATTTGAATCATTTAACCCACAGCAAAGAACTTATCAACTTTTTTGATACACCCAACGCATGGATTGGTTGTTTTGGTGTCATGTCTGTTATTAACCACTCTTATATACAAAAACTGGTAGATAAATACAATATGTTTATTTTAATAAATTACGTTAACAACCGAACTGGCCGTATGGCAATGGAACGGGTTTTTGCTATTTTATGTTTTTATGACGGCGGAATAGCCAAAGAAAACGCTTCAATGTTTGGAGACTATCGTCAAACTCGTAATGAAGATAATAACGACGGCAAGTATAGTTATGATACTTACATCGAAGAGCTACAAAACGGGACAATTGAAAAATTTCCTTTGAAAATATATAACGGTAGATAAATTTCAAGGTTTATGGTTTATTCTCCGTTACACAACCCATTTATGATTTAATATTTGTCTTTTCGCTCCCTTGGTTTTACTCTTTGTAAAATCCTCCTCCTTGATAAATGTTTTTAAACCCAATATAAAATTGTCCATTTCCGGCAATGGGTTGTTAATTGAACCGGAAGCGGCGTATTTCTCAAAAATGGCGTCGATTTCCAGCTTGTGTTTCTTTCCTTCTTCCCGTACGGCCGACTGACCCCACCAGTTTTTTAAGGCAAGTATACCGTCTTCGTATGCCGTTAATACATCCCCGCCCGTTATAATTTCTATAAAATCGTTTTCCAATTCGTATACGGTTGTTTTCATTTGTTCCATAACAGCCCTCAATTCTTTAATTCTCTTACGCCCCCGTTCCGCAACCAGTTTTTTATTGCTGTCGATTTTTAATAAGGATATTATTTTCTCCGCACTTTCATTTTCTTTGTCAAAGAAATGTAAATATACCTCTCTACAAAAAAGCCAACATGCGATAAGTATGTTTTTCCGGTGTTCTTCCCACTGAAATAAGGAGTTTATATAACAAAACATTACTCCATTTTCATATTCGAAATCGACCGCATATTTATCGTGGGTAGATATAGGCCGGTTTAAAGCAACCATCCATACAAATCGTATATGTTGGTTGCTTTTTGCGTCGGCTTTTAATTTACGAATATCAGTAATTCCCACTTTTGAATTGTTGAAATTTTTCACGTCAACAATAACCGAAAACTCTTTAAATTTAAGCAAGAAATCGCCCATATGTCCTTTTTTCGTGGTGTCCTCGATCTCAAACCCGTCGACTTCGCCAAAAACGGTGGACGCCAATTCAAAGAAATAGGCTTCCCCTTCCTGCCCAATGTTTTGCGAAACGGATCTTTTTGCCGTTTGTTGCTTTATTTCTTCTATTTTATTTTGTAACTCCACGATTGCGACCTCCGTGTTTTCGTATTTTTCCCGTTCTTTCTGATTTAATAGATTTTGTATTTCGGTTTTTAAAGAAAAGTTTTCGTCTTTGAGCGCCTCCTTTTCTTTTTGAAGGGTATTGTATGTTTCATTATATATTAATTTCTTTTCAGTAGTAAGAGTGGTATTACAATTTTTGAGTTTTTCGTCCAATACGGCATTTTCTATTTCATAATAGTTCGCTTTTTCTTTGTCTTTTTTTAAAGAAGAAATCGTATCTTCGTAGTTTTCTTTCATTAATTGGACGGTTTCGTCGAAATGTTGTTTTTCTTTTAAGAGTTTTTTTTGTATTTCGCCGGTTAGGTTGGCCTTTTCCGTTTCTATCATATCCTTGTATATTTCGACGGTTAGTTTGTTACTTAGTTCTAGACCACTAATTATACTATCTTTTTCTTTAATGAGACAGGTGTATTTGTCTATAAGTGCCTTTATGATTGGGTTTTCATTATCGGCCCCGGTCAAGATTACTGTCTTTTTTATAGTTTGAATAACCGCGTTTCCAAAGAGTAGTAGTAAATATCGCTCATTATCAGTATAATCATATATTTCAGGTGGAATATAGTTTTCGGGTATAATATAATTTAATAACAGCATATTTGGTATGATGTTATTATATGTAAATTATTTTTATGTGGTTTATATTACCGCCTTACCCACCTGAAATTTTAAAATGGCACAAAACACACCTAAAAAATGACTCATTTCTTGGTGCCATTTTACATTTTTAATTTTGTAACAAAAATAATGAAAAATACTCTCCGAACGTGATTACAAAGGTAGGTTTTATTTTCTACAAATTATGTAAATATTTCTTTGAATTTCAACATTATTTTTTCTGGGGTATAATCTGTATATGCGTTCCAATCTTCGTGTGTATTTTTTATAGTTTTAATGTTTCTGAATATATTAATCAAAGAGTTTTTATCATTATAAATAATAGCCTTTTCCTTCAATATAGTTATATGTTCCAAATCCCCCATTAATGTTGTTATTATAGGTTTATTTTTTAAAGAAAACTCAGCCACTGCTAACCCAAACGTTTCTCCCATTGTTCTTGCGTGTATCATCGCATCGCATGTATTTATAAATCGACTTTTATAGATTAAATCTACATTTTTTTCCAAATATATTATTCGCGGATGATTATAAAAAGGTCGTGTTCCCATAAATAGAAAATACCTATTAGTGGATGTGTGTAAAAATTCGACAATTGCCTCATAAGCAAATATAATATTAAATTCATCATTGCCTCCATATCTTCCAAATACTACAGCATCTTCTGGTATATTTAATTCTTTTCTCATATTCTCGTTACAAACGGGCAAGTCCACTATATATGGTATTATTGGATAATTAGTATTATATTTAATATTCAAACAATTTCCAATACCTATATAATAATCACTTTCATACCCGTCAAAATTAAATACACAATGTTTTATTGTTTTACAATTACCCCATATATTTTTATCAGAAAAATTATAAATATCGCCATATCCACCATAAGTCATTGTATAAAAAAAATGTAAATTATATTTTTTTATTACATCCTTCATTTGTTCTATTTCGTTTATTTTTATTATTTCAAACCTGTTATTAAATTTTTGATAAGAATGTTTAACCGTTGGAAATCCCTTGTTTTCCATTTGTTTTTGTTTTTCATCCGTGAAACATACTATATAACTTTTATTGTGTAATAATTCCTCATTATATTTGGCATAATCGTATATCGCCACTTCTGTACCCCTTTCCGTAAAATGTCTTACAAAAAACGCAATATTTTTACTGTTTCCCACAGTCGGTTTTTCTACACTTATAAAATTCATATGTTTTTATTATAAAATTATATTATTTAATCCTTTTAACCCTTTAACGGTTTCGGTGTTTTTATAAAATCCAAATATTTTACATTTTATAAAATATTTGAAACCATCTATGGTAATAATTGTGTATATAACTTTACATAATTCAAAATTCATTTACCGACAAATCCGTCGGTAAAATCGTTAAAGAGTTAACAATCTAAATTTCTATTGTTTTTAAAAAATACAGCATCGTATTTATCAATAGAACCTGAAAAAAAACCGCCACTGTAATAAGGGTCTCCTTGATCGCTCGTATTATTAATATCTTCACTTACTTCAATATAATTCAATCCTCTGTATCTCGGTAAAATACTGTTTATATTCCAACCGTTATTTATTGCGATTTGCGATAATCCGATTTCTTTGTAGTTTATTATTTCGTCCATTTTTAGTCTACATGTTTCTTCATAATTAAAAAACCCCCCTTTCATTAAAAATGTCAAATAGTCTCGCTTTACACAGAAAAACATTGTTTGAACATGTGAATACACCGGTTTACTGCCATAAATTTCTAAATGGTGTTTCCATTGTGGATGCCAAATGTTAATAGATGTACCAACTACTTTTACATTATCATCGTAAAATAAATCTATAAAAAGATTCGTCCATTTTTCATTCGCATTTCTAAGATAGGGTCCTTTTACAGAAGTGTTAATAAAAAAGTAATAATCGTACGTTTTATTGATAATACTTAAAACATAAGAATAAGCACCAAAATCAAACCCCCTGTTTTCTTTATAAATAAAAATAATATTTTCTCTCTTGTATGCTTTCAAATCCACCGTGGTTGTTCCATTAATAGTAATATAATAATCCACATCATCCAATATACCATTTTCCAAAAAAAAGGTCATGTTATTTCTACATCTTTCGTCCTTTTCATAATAAGCATAAATGCAACATATAGCATTACTATCGTTGTGAAAGAATGTAATCGGTTCGACCATATTTTTGTTTAGTGCTATGTCTTTATATTCAACTCTTCAACGTTTTCGGCCATTTACCTGTACCACGAAGTTATTGGATATGGAACGGTATATAACAGTCGTCCCGTAAATACGTATTGGGAAACAACCTTATGAATAGAGACATTAACGCATCCAAAAACATATTACTTTTACTTCAATTAACCCTTTACCGTTTTAACGTTTTCGGTGTTTTACAAAATTTTAAATATTTTACCTTTTATAAAATATTTGAAACCATTTATAGTGTCACTAAAGATAATAATACGTAAAAATATAAAAATAATTAACAATCAAATCCGCAAGTTAAATCGTTAAAGGGTTAAAAAAAGAAGGAAAGAAACGACCAATATGTTTTATGACTTAAACGACTATAAACGGATACGACACCCTTAACGAAGATAAGTATATCGTGGAATGAAATTCGCAATTACTTTTTGTTATTTTTTAGTCCTTTAAAATTGGCGTTTTAACCTGCGGATTTCAAGGTTAATTATTTTTATAATTTGTATAAGTTGTATGATATACTACACCATATATGGTTTCAAATATATTATAAAAAGTAAAATATATGAATTTTATAAAAAAACATGAAAAACGTTAAAGGGGTAATAAGATAATAAAAATCTAGAAACGGCACATATACAATGTATGAAGAAGAACGAAAATTGAAAGTCGTTTTTTATAATATACCCTCCCGCATTATGAAGCTTATTTGGTATTCGTTATATATACGTGGGTGTATATCTTTTCGTGTGCCGATAAAAATAAATTGCCGTCACTTATTTACGTGTATGTTTAAAAACAATCCCGGGTTTCAAAATGAAATAGAATCGTTCGGTCTTTCTCAAAGAAAAACCAATGATAAAAACAATAAAATACGTGAAAGAATCATATGCGATATTATTAACGACCGTGTACCACCCGAGTATTTTAACGCCTCTGAATGGGATTCTTTGAAAACAGCCATACATAGTTATTTATATGAGTTAAATGGATCTACCCCTTATTCACGGGTTGAATGTTTACGAAAAGGGGGGCGTAAATTTAATTATGATTTTGATATAATATTTTATACTTCCGCACTACCACCCACAAAATACAACGTCGAATTTAAATACAATATATCAGCAATCGACCAAACACCACAGTTTGTTTCCCCTATAAAACCTAGCCAATATTTAACCCTTTCCTATGAAAACTATTTCTTTGAAAACTACTTGTCGTTATTATCCGCCTTTTCCGGATTACAGCTACCGTCAAAAGACGTATATATGAAAGAAATTAATCATCACTCTCCCGCATGTATGAAACTATATCAAGATTTGTATTATAGTGGTTGTAAAGCCAGTAGCCGATTTACGGGCGATGAACGAGCGATCGCTTTTTACGAAAAGAGCAAAGAACTTTCCGCCGAAAGTATTCGTCGTTTTATTGAAATTGCCGATATTAAAATCGACGAACTCTCGAATTATTTATCGGAATCACAGAAAAATAAAATATATATGATGTATTTCAAAGAAAAAATGATTCTGGAAAAAACAAACGTGGATGATTATCGAATCGACCCATCAAGTTGTATAAAAAATCCGGCAAAATCGCGATATGAATTTACAACTGTGAGCGGAAAACCTCTACATATCCTTTTACGATGGAAAAACGGCAACGGAATTGCCTTTCCATCTTTTCAAATATCTTGATAAATAGGTAATATATATAATAATTCCGTTGTATTTATTGCGTTGTTTCCAAAATAAATGTCTATAAACTCCTTTGTTCTTTCATCACTAAAAGACTCCAACACTTTTTTATACTTATCTTCGTCCTCGTCCACACTCTCACTTCCATTCCACTCAATACAAATCAAGTGATTTTCAACCAAATACGGCTGATTTGCGAGTGGTTTAATAAAACACGCATAAAATTTATAGTTACCCACGCCATACCCCCGATTAACAACAATCGCAGGTTTAGTTATACCTTCACGACGTATATAGTTTAATTTTTCCGTATTTTTGTATTTTTTTGGATGGAAAACACCGGTTTCCACATCGCTACTATAAATAAGTCTGGTATGTGTTTCATCGTTGGTCAAAATGTCCTTACATTGATTCCAAACCACCGTTCCAACACTTACATGAAACCCCAACTCGAAAAGAGTAGTTGAGTTTTCACAAAGACGTCTGTATTTTTCCGCATTCGACTCTGTAGCAAATATTGTATAATCATTTATATTTAATATATAACGTTCGGGTGTGGTGGCAACAGATGGTGTCCGTTTTTGAACGACGAAAATAACAGTTTCCTGTTGTGTATCGATAAATTTTCCTTCTTTACAATCGAGTATATACAGTATTTGACAGGTAGAAGCCAGGTATTTGCGAGTTTTGTCGTAATAGAGACAATTCAGAAAATTCTTTGGTAGAATGAAACTTAATACACCGTTTTCTTTCAAAAGTTCCAAAGATTTTATTATGAATAAAATAAATATATTTGGTCTTCCGTCGAAAAAGCCCCAGTATTTTTTATCCACCGCCTCTTTTTTCATTACATAAAATGGCGGATTGCCTATAATTAGGTCGTATCTCATTCCTGGGTTGAAAGTCAAATAATCAGTATTTATTAAATTAACATTTTCTTTATGGAATACAGGGGTTATAGATTCGTATATAGTGGCGTTTTTTTCTATACCAGTTATTGAGACGGTGGTGGTTGTGGTTGTTGGGAATTCCTTCTTTAAAACGTCGATATATTCCCCCGAACCACACGCGGGTTCCAATATTGTTAAAGAAGCCGAGTCTTTAAACAAACGTGTTAATAAATCTATATTATGTTTTACCACGGAGGGAGGAGTAAAGAAAATCCCATCGTCTTTTTTCGTGGTTTTCGATATTCGCGATGTTAATTCTTTCGATAAAATAGAATATTCATCCATTTACGTATAGTTAGTTATATGTGTATTAATATGTTAATCTTATTCAATTTTTTGGAAACTCTTGTTGCCCGTTACAGAGTCAATAAAACGGTAAGGGCGAAACCCAAATGAACGAACACAAACCTATATTGTGCGACTCATTACGAAACCCCGTCTATGTATAAACGCCGTTTCCGCCAAACCGTAGCGCGTTTTCTAACAGCAAATACGCCATTACAGATTCAAACGTTTCTTTGGAAATATTTAACTTACATAACACATGATACTTATTAACCCTTTAACGATTTAACCTGCGGATTTCAAGGTTAATGATTTTTATAATTTATATAAGTTGTATGATATACTACACCATATATGGTTTCAAAAATATTATAAAAAGTAAAATATTTGAATTTCGTAAAAACATGGAAAACGTTAAAGGGTTAAAGAAAATGGATATCTCCACTTCGTGGGTATATACCTTTTCATTCCAATAAAATATAGAACCAACCACCGTTAACGCGGTATTAATCTCGAGTTTCTTTGAAACCGAATTCCCAGTAAATACGGAGAATGTCACGTATAGTAGCGTTAGAGCAATAATATATTGGTTTATTACACGAATGAATGAGACAACGTATAAACGACTCCAAAAAGCGACGAAACTGAGATATAAAACTATTAACAATAACCGGCGGTTTGTTTAGTGGGACACTGGGTTTTCAAAGAAAATAAACCGATTAGTAGGAAAATATGCGATGAAAATACACAATATTTGGTTATTTCTGGTGGAATATAAATGTCGTTGTAACTGTTGGATAGTATTTTGGCGTAATAAATGTTCAAAACCATTATACAGAAACTATAATAAAATTGAATATAAAGGGTTACATAAAATTAATTTATTACTTCATTTGTAAGATTCACATAATTTATTATAAAGAATTTTATATTTTTTAACCTTTTAACATCTTCATTGTGTTTATATATTTCATATTTTACGATTAAATAATAAAATACGAAACCATTTGTGGTATGAAAATTTATAAAATATTTAATGCTGGAATACGCGGATTAAACCGTTAAAGGGTTAACATTATTTTTTGATAATTGTAACGCATAATATCCGTTTGAATTTAAGCAATTTTTGTCTAATTCACAAAATTCTAATGTTTTACTATCACCCTTCCAAAACTTTAATCCATACGGAGAAGATTCTTTAAATTTATTTTTTAATTTATCATCATTTTCAAAAACTTTATTTAGTAATGAATGACTGCTTCCAAATTCTTCAGCAGATATATATGGGACGTTATTCCAACTATTTTTAAATTTATTATCATTTTCAAATAATTTTTTAAATAACTCATCCATCCAAAAATAATTTTCAGTCATATTGTTAATTTTCCAAAAATTATCACACGATTCTTTCCATTTTGTTATTATATAAGATCCTTTTACAGAAATCATAAACCAACTACACGGACCATCCTTTATATTCATTCCAGCACCATTACCGTGGTACATCCAAAATCCAGATGGTTTTATACATTTATATACCCAATTATTTAATGATTCCATACATAAAAATGTTGAATCCACCCATACTCCACCATGATTTTTTAATAATGATAAACGTACTATATCACTTTTTGCTTGATATGAAATATTTTTATTTGTATTATAAATGTAGTCTATATCGTTAATAAAATTTTTTAAATTATTTATATCTAAATATTGAATTTTCCAATCTGGATTATGTCTTTCCCACGATTTTGCTACTTCTTTTTGTAAAAAAGGTGCGTTTTCCCAACCTTGAAAATATAAAATCCATATTGTTTTATTTAACGTTTCGACATTTTCAGTTAATTTGTTATCATTAAAATTAGCATCATCATATGGATAAAAAATAGCATACCAAGACCTTTCTACATAATGCACAGTTTCTAGGTTTTCACCTGTATTTACTTGATTCAATATATTTTCATAATATGATTTTGGTTTTTGTAATATATTTTTTCTTGAAACACTTAATATTGAGTTAAAAACAAAACAATTATTTTTTTCTTCATTTACAAATACAGCATCAAACCATTTACCGAACGGGCGTATACTACTAGGTTCTAATTTATCGTTATTATTTTTTTTTAAATTATTTTCATCACTTATTCTATAACTATCTAATTTAAAATTATACTCTTTTTTAATTTCTTCCTTATCATGTACAAGACATGATAAATACGTTTTATTTGTTTTTTCAACTGTTTCTATCATTTTTATTGAACGTTCATATTTATTAGATAATTTAATTGAACCTACTAAAAATATTGTAACATCACTTAAATTATCATAGTTTTCAATAATGTGGTATAAAAATGTATGTGTTTCCCGTCCAATGTTTGGCAAATTAACAATTTTTTTTATATTTTCATTTTTAATATTAATTTCATCACCTTTATTATATATGATAATAGGATGTCTATTAAAAGGCGATTCGTCAATCCAACTTAAATCTTCATTATAACGCGCTATTATAATTTCTTGGTGTTCAAAATAAATATCATTTTCGTAGTTATTAAAATTTTCGTTTATTTTAACACTTATTAATAAAAATTCTATAAATAAAATTATTAATAAGAAATATAATATATATTTTAACTTTAACATATATATTAAACTTTATTTTTGTTAACCCTTTAACGTTTTCCGTGTTTTTACAAAATTCAAATATTTTACAAAAGGTAAAATATTTGAAACTATTTATGGTGTCCAGAATTTTAATGATATATAAATTTGTAAATTTCATTTACCCGCAAATCCGTGGATTAAATTGTTAAATGGTTAAAGAAAATATTTTTCTGATGGTAATATTTTAAAATCTATATCATTAGTTTCCGTTGCCGTTATTCCCACCATTCCCGTTGCCGTTATTCCCACCATTCCCGTTGCCGTTATTCCCATTCCCGTTGCCGTTATTCCCATTACCGTTGCCGTTATTCCCACCATTGTTTCCTCCTCCGCCTCCATTGTTTCCTCCACCACCGTTCCCACCTCCATTGTTTCCTCCTCCATTCCCACCTCCGCCTCCATTGTTTCCTCCTCCGCCTCCATTGTTTCCTCCTCCGCCTCCATTGTTTCCTCCTCCATTCCCACCTCCGCCTCCATTGTTTCCTCCTCCATTCCCACCTCCGCCTCCATTGTTTCCTCCTCCACCTCCACCCCCATTGGTATTATTCCCCCCAATATTTCCAATATTACCAACCCCTGAACCAATACCTGTATTGTCATTACCTATATTAGTAGTGTTTCCCAAACTTCCATATCCGCTATTTGTTGTGTTTCCAATTCCGTTGCCGGTGTTTCCTACTCCACTACCAAATCCTACATTTCCATTTCCAACACCATTATTGCCGTTTCCCGTTTCACCAGTTCCGTTTACGTAAATATTAAGAGGGAAACCCCCAGGATTGTTTCCGTTTCGTGGGTCAATCCCCGAAGATTCCCCACCCCTTCAACTTCTTCTATCAGGTGACCGCGAACGCGAACGCGAACGATCATAACGGTGATAATGATAATTTTCGCGCGGATCATAATATCCTCTTCCATGACGTTCAGGGCTTCTATTTCGCAATATGGAATTTTCAATTCTTTGTTCTACCAAATAATCACGGATACGGTCTTTATCTGTGCTAATAATTTTTTCTTTAATTTCACAACAGCACTCCATCATTTGTTTTGTTAAACAGTCCTTGTTTTTCAGCGCATCGGTTTGGATAGCCATCGTATTTTCCACATTTTGACGCACAATATCAGCCTTGGTCCCTAATATATCGCGCGTTGTCATATTGTAATGATCACTCGCCTGTTTTTCTATACTACTTTGCATTTTCAACATTTCCAACTGCGTTTTTCCCGCACTCTCCGCATTCCAACGGAGAGAATCCGCCACTCGTAGTTCAGTATCTTTGAATCCATTCAATACTTGTGTATGATGTTGAAAGTTATATCCCCTTTCCTCGTGCGCCAATGATTGAAGTAGATTCTGTTGCTGGGTAGCGTTTAATTGTACCAAATTTGAAATACCAGCATTTACTCGTTCAATTGCCACCCCGTTTGCGTGTGCGGTTCTTTCAATGGATTGCCCTAACAAAGTCGAATTTCTTTCAGTAGAAGCAATCGCCTCCGAGCCAGTCGAGTGTGTTGCTAACAGATTATCAGAACCGTTCTTATCAATAGCCATTAATAATTGCGTTGTTTGTTGATGACTAGTGTTCAACCCAGTAGTATTATTGGCTTGAGCATTTGAAAGCAAATTATCAAAATTGCGACGCGTGTCTGAAAGAACAAAATCCTGTCCGCGTCGGGCATCATTTAACGCAAAATCACCTGACTGTTTTACTTGTCCAATAGTGTTGTCCGTGTTTCTGTTTGTGTTTGTCAATACAAATTCCGTATTACGTCTATCATCATTTAGCGCAAAATCGGCATTTCGGTTAGTATTTGCCAGCACATTATCAATATTACGCCGTCCGTCATTTAACAATATATCACTATTTCGGTTTACTTCGCGACCCACTACATCAAAGTTGCGTCTGGTATCGCTACCAAGTGCGTCGAAATTGCGGTTCACGTTGAGAGCATTGACATCGAAATTACGGCGGTTATCGCTTCCAAGTGCGTCGAAATTGCGGTTTACATTGAGGGAATTGACATCAAAATTGCGTCGGTTATCGCTTCCAAGTGCGTCGAAATTTCGGTTTACGTTGAGGGAATTGACATCGAAATTGCGTCGGTTATCGCTTCCAAGTGCGTCGAAATTGCGGTTTACGTTGAGAGCATTAATATCGAAGTTTCGACGTTCGTCGCTACCAAGTGCGTCGAAGTTGCGTCTGGTGTCGTTTCCAAGTGCGTCGAAATTGCGGTTTACGTTGAGAGCGTTTGCGTCGAAATTTCGGCGTTCGTCGTTTCCTAACGCATCAAAGCTTCTACGGCCATCGTTTCCAAGTGAGTCGAAGTTGCGTCGTGTGTCGTTTCCTAACGCATCAAAATTACGACGCACATCATTTCCAAGTGCGTCGTAATTCCGTCTTTCGTCATTAATTACATAATCAGTTGTTCGGTTTATTTCTTTACTCGTATCATATCCAGAATCTTTAATCGCACCAATAATCAGGGGAGTGTCAGGACTAATATTCATATTATGAATATATATCATATATATTTTATTTTGTCTCGGCGTCGCCCCCCTTCCACGATTTAACGCCATAAATGTAATATTACCATGTTGACTTTCCCCATTTTCTCTTTCATAATGATGTAAAACCGTATGAAATAACCTTTTTAATGACATATATATTTATCCTTTTTTAAAGAAATATTCCTAAATTAGAATCTTTCACCTATAAACCTTTATTTACAAATGGGATGTAGGGTTCAGTAAGCAGTAATATTTTATTACCGTGTAACGTGTATTATGTAAAC
>Ga0315899_10003015_pt1 | contig 18389 bp, 10 predicted proteins | sample LakEriMetagenome_2_FD_203518 | JGI IMG/M metagenome (GOLD analysis project Ga0315899, IMG submission 203518) | Freshwater fungal communities from buoy surface, Lake Erie, Ohio, United States - Buoy 4 MA112 | ecosystem: Environmental > Aquatic > Freshwater > Lake | place: USA: Lake Erie, Ohio... | reverse complement strand
TTGTTTTCGAAGGCGCTCTAGGAGCTATCCTTATAGGTCTAATGATTTTGCTGTTCCTACGCGACTGGCGGAGCTCACTTATCGTTGTCCTCAATATTCCTCTCGCGTTGTTCGCCGCTGTACTGGCGTTGTGGATTACAGGCCAGACAATCAACCTGATGACGTTGGGTGGCTTGGCGCTGGCGATTGGTATCTTGGTAGATGAAGCGGCTGTATCGATCGAGAATATTCACTCGCACTTGCAGCGTGGTGTACCGCTAGCTCACGCGGTTCGCGATGGTTCGCTCGAAACTATTGTACCTCGACTACTAGCTATGCTCTGCATCTTGGCAGTGTTCGTATCTTCATTCTTCATGCAAGGCGCAGCCCGAGCCCTTTTTGTACCGCTATCGCTAGCCGTCGGATTTTCGATGATCGCGTCGTACTTTCTCTCTAGCACTTTTGTTCCGGTAATATCTGTTTGGTTGCTCAAGAGTGGTTATCAACATAGCCGTGAACGCAGAACTTTGTTCGATAGTTTCCGGGCCCATTATGAACGTATTCTTGCGAGTTTCGTTAGTTTGCGATGGATCATCGTTCCTGCATATCTGGTTGGGTGTATCGCACTCGTTGCCTTGATTACACCGCAACTCGGGCATGAGGTTTTTCCCGTCGTGGACGCGGGGCAATTCCGACTTCGAATGCGAGCTCTTGACGGAACGCATATTGAGAAATCAGAATCACTTGCTAAACAAGCACTAAGCATCATTGGTGATGAACTCGGACAAGACAACATCAAACTGACGCTAGGTTACGTCGGTATGATTCACTCCAACTTTCCAGTCAATGCGGTCTATCAATGGTCACGTGGACCAGAGGAGGCGATTCTGTATGTCGACCTGAGCGATAAGATACATTTAACTGACGAACAGATGAAGGAGCGAGTTCGAGATCGCTTGGCTAAGGAGATGCCGGATGTTCGTTTCTCATTTGAACCGTCTGATATTACGAACGAGGTGATGAGCTTTGGTTCGCCGACACCGATCGAGGTTGTCGTGAGCGGTCCTGACTTTGGCAAGAGCCGTGAATTCGCTGAAAAAATTCGAAAGGAATTAGCCGGGGTGCCAGCACTGCGTGACATACAACTTGGTCAGTCCATGGACTACCCAACCGTGCAGATCAATGTCGATCGCGAGAAAGCGGGTATGGCGGGACTGATGCCTGTCGATGTTTCGCGCGCGCTTGTAACGGCCACTTCATCCAGCCGGTTCGTGGTTCCAAACTATTGGGCTGATCCTAAAAGTGGAGTTGCGTATCAAGTACAAGTAGAAATCCCGCGTCCTGTGGTGCGGTCGCCTTATGACATGGAAACTGTAGGTTCGATGGAGCAGCTCGGTCGCATACCACTTCGCAAGACCGACAATGGTCCAGTCTTAGTTAGAGACGTAGCGTCCATCGAGCGTGGCACAATGCCGGGGCAATACGACCGCTACAACATGAAGCGACAGGTGACACTCACTGCGAACATCTCAGGTGCTGACTTGGGATCTGTATCATCACTGGTCCAACAGGCGATCAGGCGAGCCGGCGATGCTCCGACCGGTAGCACGGTGGAGGTTCGCGGACAGATCCCACCCATGCAAGAAATGGAAGCTGGGCTTTCGATTGGTTTGGTCCTGGCGATCGCGGCGGTTTTTTTACTGCTAACTGCCAATTTCCAATCACTGCGCTTAGCACTGATCACAGTCTCAACGATTCCCGCCGTGGTGACTGGAGTGGTTGTGATGTTATACGTCACGGGCACAACTATCAACATTCAATCATACATCGGCGCGATCATGGCGGTTGGGGTAGCGATGGCGAATGCGATTCTGCTAGTCACATTCGCAGAAAAGCGACGCATTGAGACGCAAAATATCAAAATCGCGGCCGTGACGGGCGCTGGAAGTCGACTACGTGCCATTTCGATGACCAGCTTAGCGATGATTTCCGGTATGTTGCCGATGGCTTTAGCACTTGGAGAGGCCGGCCAACAAAACGCTCCGCTTGGACGAGCCGTTGTTGGTGGCCTGATCGCTGCGACCCTAGCGACCTTGTTTTTATTGCCACTGTTCTTTGCGATGTTACAGGCTAAGGCGAGTGTGAAGTCGGCTTCGATGGACCCAGACGATCCGGACAGCCGCTATTTCGCCAACGAAGGATCGATCGAAAAATAAATATTGTCAATCGCAACGCGAACGTACCTTGGATCTCGTAGCCATCCACGACAAATCACATTGGATTATTTATCAAGGCAAACAGAAATTGAAGAAATCACTTTTCCTATCAATCCTAGTTGCGTCTCTAGCTTCTTTCGTGGGTTGTAGTTCGAAAGAGGCGACTGGCCCCGAGGTAAACGAGAGCGCAGCTCCCGCTAGTTCCCCAGATCGAGTTGTTGCCGGTGCCCCCGTGAAGCAGACGCTTCAGCTATTTACAGAACAGCCCGGAAGTGTCGCTGCTTTCGAAGAAGCGCCGATTCTTTCCAAGCTACCTGGTTATGTAGAATCGGTTCAATTCGATATAGGAGACAAGGTCACTAAGGGCGAGGTGCTTATTCGAATTCATGCCCCCGAGTATAAAGACCAACTCGAACAGAAACGTGGAATACTGGGGCAAACCGAAGCTCAGGTAAAACAAGCCGAAGCAGCGCTTGTGGCCGCTGAGGCGGCGCTCCATTCCTCGAGGTCGATGGTTGTGCAAGCTGAGGCGGGACTGGGGCGAACCTACGCTGAGTATGCACGTTGGGATTCGGAACTTAAACGCATCCAGCAATTGGTCAGTAAAGGGTCCGTGACACCCAAACTTGCGGATGAAACCACGAGCCAGTTTCAATCCGCCGAAGCCGCTCGTAAAGAGGCACTCGCGCTGATTGATTCTGCAAAAGCCCGCGAACGAGAAGCCGATGCCAACGTGTTAACCGCCAAGGCCGACATTGACGCTGCAAAAGCAAGATTGAAAGTATCGCAGTCTGACATCGCTCAAGCCGAGACGATGTTGACGTATACGGAGCTGTCTGCCCCGTTCGATGGTTTTGTTACAAGCCGAAACGTTGACATCGGTCACTATGTTCAGCCAGCTGGTGCGAGCAATGCCAAGCCTTTAATGACTGTTTCAAATGTCAACAAGGTACGAGTCTTCGTAAGTATTCCGGAAAGCGAAGCCGCATGGGTCGATGCAGGCTTTGGTAAGGCGGACGCTGGTGATCTCGTTACCATTCTTTCCCCTTCTCTTCCCGGTGGCAGAATCGAATCGAGGGTCACGCGAACGAATTTGCAGCTCGATCCCCAAAGTCGATCGCTTTCAGCAGAAATCGACATCGACAATAACGAGTTGAATTTACTGCCAGGAGCATTCGTGACGACCAAAATGCTTCTCGAACAGCGCAAGGACGTTTTGACGTTGCCAACCGGGGCCATTGTCAAAGCAACGGACGGCACGAAGTGCTGTGTTGTAATCGATGGCAAGATTCAGCATCGCTCAATTGAACTCGGCCTACGCGCCGGCGATGATGTAGAGATCAAGTCTGGTTTAGATGGAGGTGAAATAGTCGTCCTTTTGAGAGCCGGTTCACTGCAAGTTGGCCAATCCGTTGAAATTGTCTTGAAGAAGTAGTCCACAGAATTCTCTCGTAACAATCTACCCCACAAAACTAATCGATATACCTCTGCCGGAAGAGGTATTTACTGCCTTTTGCTCACTTTTCAAAAAGTTTTTCCTTTCGTACATGTCATGATCTGCGCGGTCGAGAATGGATTCCCTCGTTTCATGTTCATTGATGGGGATCGCGAAACCTGCCGCAACACCGACTTGTACCAGTACAGAACCAACATCGATCTTCTCGTACATGGTCGATTCAATTCTGTCCCGAATCGAAATCGCGTCTTCCATCGATAGTCGCCGAGGAACAATGATGGCGAACTCATCGCCTCCGAATCTAGTAACATAATCGTGCTGCGACATCACGTCCCGAAATCGTTGGGCGGCGACTCTTAAAAGAGTATCTCCGGCGGCGTGTCCATAACGATCGTTTACAGCTTTGAACCCGTTCATGTCCATGAAGAACACGGTAAAGTCACGAGTTTGCTGATCATCAATTTTCTGTAGGGTTAATTCAAAGCCTCGACGATTAAGGGCTCCTGTAAGGGGGTCCGTGGTCAATTGGAATTGAAGTCCTTCCAATTCCTCATGCTGATCTGTAACATCTGTGAAGATCGCAATCGGCAGATGCTTGCATGGCCATTCCACATCCCAAACCTTCCTTGCTTCTTTCGCAAAGACCAGCCGATTGCACCGTTCTCCTAGGGATGGCATACACTTTTTTGCAAGTTCTGAAACACTTTGATGAAGATCTTTTTGCTTTAACTGGAACTCAACCAGTGCGGCTGGGTTTGCTTTTTTGATATAACCCATGGCATCGAAAAGGATGGCAGGAGTATTTCTGTCGCTATACGTACGCCACAACCAGACTTCTTCTGGACTGAGCACACCGGAAAGGAGGCCTTTGAATAACTCGAAAACCTTAAGCCGATGGGCAAGCGATAAGCTTATGACTGCAATAGAAGTCATGATGTTTGCGGCAGGTTTGGTCGGGATGCCACCAAAATATGTTCCGAACCAGCTAACAACCATCGCAAGCGTGATCAATCGAAAAAGACCAAGGAAGACGTTGGTGATATTGGCTGTTTTATAACCGACATAAACACTCGCTAGAGTAAGCACTGCCGGGAGCATCGACAGCAGTTTGAGCTTTTGCTCGAAGCTCGTCGAGTACCCCGTCAGAGTCGATGCTGTCCCCATCGCTAAGACCGCCCCACGGTCCGTTGGGCCGTAAAGCGGAAGCGTCGCGCGAGTACGGGAAAGCTCGCGATTGAGGGAAATGATAGCAAGACAATTTTCCAATTGCTCTATAGGAATCTTTCCTGCATGAAGCTCGGAAAGCGACACCCTTCGGATGGATCTCGGATCGTACCTCAAATCAATAGCGGAGGAGTTATAGCTTTTTTCTCCAGAAGCCATCCATATACAAGGATTGGGGACCTTCAGCGATTTTGACGCTTCGATCGATCGTATCCTACCATCATAGTCTGGGTTGAGAGACAGGTTCACTACACTCGCTTCCGATAAGAGTATTTGCCCCGGACGCAATTCGGAAGTAGATTCGTATGCAAAGCCAATTCGAGATGGGCCAAACAGTTTAAGTGCATCCAAGACTTCAGCTTCCTCCTCTGGAGTAGACATACGCGCCATATTGAAATCGATTAGAACACGTTTTACCTTCGCTTCAGCTAAGAGAGTAAGTGTGGCGGCGAAGTATTTCCTGCTCAGTCGCTCCATCCCGTGCGCGATTACGTCTTCGGGGGTCACGTTTATTACCACAATGTTGCTGGGCATCCTGGCAACCTGGCGAGCCAAGATGACATCAGACCAAAATACGTCTAGCCTCTCTAATGGGCTCAACAGCCATAGAGGTATGCAAATCAATATAGAAAACAGAAGTTGGTGAGGGAAATGGCGCAGATGCCTAGTCCCAGCGAAAACTGAGCTAGATTTGGCATTTTCAGACGTTTTCGTATCACCTGTGAACATTAGTAAGCAGCAAACGTTTTGATTTTGAAGGAAAGCTCACGTATGCGACAAGCTCGTGATTGGACATAGGTACAAAGGTACTACTGCAGCGAGGGATCTTCAGGGGCCGGTAAGAGAGGTGGCTTCGGAAGCGGTGGGTCCTCGGCCGCTGATGCAAATGTATCAGCGACTTTTCGGCTTACGCCGCTCACTTTTTCTCCGAGCGTTTGAACCACAGGAAAAAGCGTGGCGCAAATCACACCCAACATGGTCGCATATTCCATCGACGAGCTGCCCACGTCGTTTTCTAGGAATCGACGGAAAGATCGCATAGCTCTGTTTTTGTGTTGCATGTCCATCGATATACCTACACACTGAAATCAACAACACGTGTTTCTTGATATCGAAAGAACTCTATATTGTCGTTTCTCGTTGTGTATGATTCCGGTCGTTCCCACCAATCGAATTCAAAGTCTCGCGGTGAAGCGAAAGCGAATATGACGACTGTAGCGATTAAAGAACCAGATGGTAGCTGAGTAGTTTAACAGGTTCGTCGCAAATGATACTATCTCGGATGAATGTTTTGGCGGCGACTCGTCGAGCGAAGCAATTGGCATTCAAGACGAATGTATACTGGTCGGTCAGGAACCCAATTGTACTTGATGTTCTTTCGCATGCTTCCTTCATGAGTGCGCTCGCGAGAATGCAATAAGAGCGCGCAAAAACTCTGTCAGTAGTGCCGCTTTACGCTCTCCAAGATGGAGAGGATAACGGTTGAGTGATTGATAAAGCAAGTCTTGTGAGCGCAGGAATACCAACTCAATCACGTACACTAAAGGTAATCAACATGGGATATAGTTGGAAATGGTTGATAGTCCTACGATGATAGATTCGATTGCTCACCGGTCGATCGATGAGCACAGGATAGAGGCCGGTTTCAATAATTTGATGTAATTGCTAGGCATTGAGTAATTTTGCGGCGACCGATTGGCATAATGAATCAATGGAATCGGCGTCGACCGGTTTGGTCAAAAAACCATTCATTCCTGCGTCGTGGCAAAGTTCCGAGTGTTGGCGATCATGATGAGCCGTCATGGCGTAAATTGGAATCAAGTTACCCGTTTTTCGGATTTGCAGGGTGGCTTGGATACCATCTAGGACAGGCATGTCGAGATCCATAAAGCAGAGATCAAACTTCTCTTTGGATAACCATTCAACCGCTTCGCGGCCATCATTGGCGACAGTAGCTCGGTGACCGAGGAGTTCAAGTAGGCCGACAACCACGCACTGATTTACGAAACCATCCTCGGCAACCAGGATATGCATTTCGGGCTTAGCGGGAGTGTCCACGATAGTTGAGGCGGATTTTTCCCCCTCTGATGCTTGATCGGTCCGATCGAGGAAGCTGAGAGCGAGCTTTTCGATTGGCTCGGGCCCGTACACGGGTTTGATGAGTGACTTCTCATTATCTGGTTTGCCGTTGTTGGGGCTCGTTGCAATCCAAGTTTGAATTCCTCGCGCTTGTGCTTCACCGATAATCGACTCCGCTTCTGGGCCAGCAGCGATCACTAAGTCTATTAAATTCCAATCAACCCTATCGATTTCTGGTTTGTCGAGCCAGGAGTCATAACTGATGACGGTAGCTCCGTAATCGGACAAGGTTTGTTCAAGGCATCGACGTGCACCGTCAATTGGTTCTACGAGTAGAATTGCCACATCAGTAAAGCGATGGGGAGTGGCCGAGGGGCTGGCAACCGGTGTCGGATCGACCTCCACGGGAAGGGTAATTGTGAATTCACTACCGTGGTTAACGCGACTCGAAACTTCGATCGATCCATTCATTAAATGAACAAGCTCCGAGGAGATTGCCAATCCGAGTCCAGTACCGCCGAAGCGACGTGTTGTACTATTGTCAGCCTGCGAAAAAGCGTCAAAGATCGAGGTCTGCTTGTCTTCGGGAATGCCTATTCCTGTATCGATGACACGGATTTGCCAATGGCCATCGATGTCGGTAGGCAACTCCACTCGGATCTCAACATGCCCCTGCGATGTGAATTTGATGGCGTTTCCGATAAGGTTCAAAATGACTTGGCGTAGCCGCATAGGGTCTCCTATCAACCTTGCGGGAAGATTCGGAGTCACATAGGCGATTACTTCGATTTGTTTTTGCCAAGCAGCGATTGACATCAGTCCGAGGACATCGTTCAACACTTCCATAGGGGAGAACGCGATTGCTTCGACCGTCATTCGTCCTGCTTCGATTTTAGAGAAGTCTAGCAAGTCGTTTAGTAGACGCATGAGAGACGTACCCGAGCGATGGATGGTACTCAAGTAATTAGAGTGCTGAGGGTTGGGACTACTGGCGAGTGCCAATTGAGTCATTCCGATGATACCGTTTAGTGGTGTGCGAATCTCATGGCTCATCGTAGCGAGAAATCGACTCTTCGCTTGACTAGCGCCATTTGCGATCTCGATTGCCTCACGGAGTTGCTCCTCGGTTTTCTGGAGAGCTTGATTGCTTGCAACCAACTGCGTCGCACGCAGTTCCGCTGCTGCCGTACGTTCCTTGACTCGCTGTTCAAGAGTCATGTTCAGTTTATGTAGTTTTTCAAAACCTTCGGCGTTTTCAAGAGCGGCGCTGGCCAAGGTTGCGATAAACTCAGCAACTTGAAGCTCCTCGCTACCAAATAGGTTGTCTAATTCCATGTGGCCGACGAGGAGGTATGCAGCGATAGAATCGCGTACTCGAATTTGTGTAGAAAGCACGCACCCCTCGGTGAACTGTTCATGAATATGCCATGGCAATACACAAGTGATATCACTTTCGCTGATTTGTTCGATAAACTCTGATTCATTCGCGAATTCGGTAAGGTACTTGTTCGCTATCGAATTGGAGGTGAGAACCTTCAGCACATTCCAAGTTCCGGTCTCTGCTTGGGGTTCCAATATTATTGCGATCTGACCGCGAAGTAAATGCTGCGCAGCCAAGCAGCACTGATGAAAAATGTCGTCTCGGTCCAAGGATCTCGCGATGCATCGTCCATCCGCGAGCAGATTATCAAAACGATCTGCCAAAGATAGCGTCTCGGTGGTAGCGACGATTCCCTCGTAACAGCGAATCGATTCCGCGCATGACAGATTGAGTTGTTCTAGCCGATCGATTTCCGTCTGGGTTAATTGCCAAGAAGAATCGTCGAGTTCACCGATATAGTTTTTTAGAAACGTCAGTGACTCCCAAGCTTGCATGGGGCAATTGAGTCGATCTGCAATACTGATACTATTTCGAGAGTATTTGATTGCTTCTGACACACGCCCTCGCAATGAAGCGATTATCGCTAACTCGCGGAATACATGTGGCTGGTCGGCTATGAAGCACCTTGCGATCCGAAGAGCCTTGGATGCAGCCCGCTTCGCCCGCCGGATTCGACGCTCAAAGAGATGAGCTTGGGAGCGATGTGTCGAATTTGCTGCGGTACGAAGTACGGTTGCCAGCCATGCGTAACACGGACTTATATAGGTGTTAAGATGCCCTGCAGTTTTACAGCGAGCAATCGCCTCTCGCAACGTCCTCTCCGCTTCCTCAAATTGGTTTTCTCGAAGCTGGATAATCGCGTAGGCAAGCTGGGTTTGCGCATGGCTTTGGGCGTCGGTGCGCTCGATGCTAGCCTGTCTTTCCACGATCTCGCAAGCAACTTGGTGGGGGGCGCAGCGCACCCAAACATCCAGGCTGATACCCGCTGCCTGGGCGTCTCCGATTGCGACTCCCGTGTCGTGTATTTGCTTTGCATCGTTGATGGCCTCGCGATATCTCCCAGAGCGATAGAGAGCAACCGCTCGCTGGTAGCGAGCCATATTCGTCTCCCATGCATCCCCAGTGCGTTCGAGCAATTCGATACCCTTGGTCGCTGTCTCGATGCACTTGGTGAATCGCGCTTCAGCAAGAGGTACGACACTCGCGTACGCCAACGTCTGTCCCTGGCCCCAGGTGTTGTTATCAGCAGAGTGGATCGCGAGCGAGCGTTGAGAATATCGTTCCGCTCGCCGAAAACTGCGCAGCAGAGTACAAACGGGCGCATGCTCCGAATAGCTTTTGGCGAGTTCCGGCGTGTCCTGGAAAAGCTCGGCGTCGTTCATGCAGCAAAGGTGTGCATAAACTGTCCAAAGTGCTCCTCGACTAAACCAATAGGTATGACCAAGACGGCTATAGAGCGTCCATCTTAGGCGATGAATTGGCGAGGAGAGTCGACGATTGCGTGGAAGGCTAAAAACGGTGTTTTTTGCTTGTATAAGCAATTGCCAAATCAATAGCACAAGCATCTCGACGGTCCATCTAGGTACATTCGCACCGCTAAGGCTAAGTGCTCCGACATAGTGTGTCGCCGCCTGTCGCATTCGTCCTCGTTTGAACTCAATGTCTCCCAATCGCCCTAGGATTCTAACTCTTTCTAGTTGATCATCCGCGAAGAAGCTCGCTTCCTGAAATGCGGTGCCAGCGAGATCGTATTTCCCAGTGCTGAGGAAAATTTCACCGATGCTTTCAGAGAGTTGCCTACGAAGCTCACGATCGGTGTCAGGAACCCATTTTAGGGCGAGTCGATAATACTCTGCGGCTTGTTCATTTGCATATTGCTTAAGCGCTCGTTTCGCTGCGAGTATTGAGTAGCATATCGCATTATTACCATATTCAGCTGCATCGAAGTGATACGCCAGATCGTATACGCAATCCTCATTATCCTGATCAATCGATTCCGTAGCGCGTAGGTGCAATTGCTTCTTGGCGTCGGGACTGAGCTTATCAAGTAAGTAAAGACGGACGTCGTCATGAACGAATCCCATCATTTGATGGTCATGGTTAGACCACAGCAGCTGTTGTTGTACAGCCGTTTCGATACAAACGAGCGCATCCTGGATATCGAACATGCTTAACGATTGAACGTCCAAGAATCGAAAACTCGACCCGAGAATGGCACCTGCGGTCAAAAATTGAATGACGCCTTCCGGGATGCCTTGGATACGTTTGATTACCGACTCTCTCGATTGACTTTGGCTTTGCAGAACCAATTCTCGCAGCGTGTTCCGCTCCCATGCGTCACCTCGCAAGATAACGCCTTGAGAATCTATGATGCCCTTCAACATAGAAATGGCAAGCGATGGATTTCCTGCGCTCGCGCCAGCAACCAAATCAATTGCCTCCTCGGGGAATTGGCCGATCATTGATCTTAGGATCTCTTTGATCCCGTCGGAGGGTAGCGGATCTAGCAGAACCGCTGGATGATCCAAATCGTCCTGCAGTTGGGTCGTATTGCTGGGAAGTCCTGTTGCAACAAAAAGTAACGAGCCTGAATTCTGAGAGGGTTGATTTTTAAGCCAGCCGACTAAGAGATCTCGTGAAAGGGGATCGATACGATCAAGGTTATCGACCAGAATGACGATTCGAGTCGGCTGATTATTGAGCAATCTAAAAAGTTCATGGAAGGCACGCTTGAAACGGATTCCTGCAAACTCCGCAGGACCAACGTCCGACTGCTCAGCATGTCCATCAAAGAGCCAAGGTAAGAGAGCCTGAATCCCTTCACGATGCTCAGCAAGTCCGTGCGTCATAACTTGAAGTAACACGGGATCGTTCTTACAGAGTTGCTCAAGATCCCGACTGATGTATTGTAGTGCTTCCAAGGGACGTGAGCGTTCCCTGTCGATCCCATTCGTGCGGAACACCGTCGCGCCATTGGCTCTAGATGTCTTGGTAAACTCGTCGATCAGTCGCGTTTTTCCAATCCCAGACTTACCAATAATCAATAACCGGTTCGATCTGCGGGTCGGATCAGCGATCCATTGCAAAAACCGATCAACCCAGTCGTCGCGACACACTAATGAAGCTTCGATCAACCGTTCTCGCTGATCAGTTTTTCCTAAAACAATGGGGTCGCCATGATTGCTTTCGATAGACTCAATGATTTTCTGTAGATCGGATAACGCGGCGTCGGTTTTGCGATATCGGTCTCGAGGATCGCGTTTCAAGAGACGCAAAACAAATTCATCGACGTATCGAGGCACAGCAAAACCGGCCCATCGCATGCTTGAGACCGATTGAGTCACTTGGCCTAGCAGCAATTCGCTTACACTTTTTGCTGGAATAGGATTGCAACCGCAGATCGCTCGATAAAGAAAAACACCAACGCTATAGAGATCGGTGGACGCTTCAATCGGTGCTTGAAGAACTCCCGACAACTCTGGAGCCATATACACGGACCGCTCGAATTGCAGAGCATCATCGTTGTAACCGCGACCGTTTTTCAGGTCATCGCCACACACTTGCGTGTCGATATAGGGAGTACCCTCGGGAAGACGCATGAATATGGACGCATCCGAAATACCAGCAACATACTTGCCTGAATCATGCCTCAGACGAAGACTAGAGATTAACTCCCGTGCAATACGCAGAATGACAAAAAGCCGGTTGTGTTCGTCAGTAACGCGAGCAATCCAGTCCATCACAGCAACAGGCGAAGAGTGCGCTGAGTCGGTTTTTTCTTCCAATTCTGTCTCGCTCATAGTGTATCTATTGAATCACCGAATGCCGTTCTTGAATCACCGAGCGCCGTTTTGTTCCAATGCGATAAAGGAAATATTGCTGGTGCTAATTTGGGAATTACGGTGTCTCGACTTTTGAGACAATCAACCTTTCCGGAAGTTATACCGCGAACCCGCAGATGCTTAGCATATTCAGTTTTGGATTGCTAATCAGAACCATGAAAAAAGGGAGGGTATTCTGAGAAAATAGAACGGTCGTTCCTCTTATTCAGGCCGCGACGGGTGATTCCATTTTTTTGCGATGAAATCCAGTTGACTTGCTAAATCAGCATGCGCATCATGCGTTGGTTGAGTTTCGCCCATTCGGAACCAATTTTCGTAAATACATCCGGCATCAACGGGACAAACCCGTTCGAGAAGCCGGATGGGAGGCAAAAATGTCAGTATTCATTTCTTCAACAAGTGAACATTCCGACACGCCTGTTCGCAACGTCATTCACAGGTTTGATAAACAGCATGATACCCTGCCTGATATGAATTTGACTTTCATCGAAGACATTGCACAAAAACTGAGTTCAGCGGTCGCTTCTTCTGATGCTGTAAGCAATGTGCTTCGTCGACTAGTTACTGAGTGCGAAAAACTTCGCTATCATTTACCAACCGACGAATGGAAGCGTCGAGTAAAGATGATTCGTGAGTCAAAATTACTACCGTTGGTGCATCAGGATCCATTTACCTACCGCGCGTTCACCAAGCCACGAGGCTATGCAGGGGACGCCGTCATGATGGATTTTATTTACAGCCAAGAAGAAAATTGGCAACGTCCGGAAGCAAGCGAGTTAGGACAATGTGTCTTCCAATACACCGTCAATTCAGCTGCTTCGGCGGGGGTACGCTCGCGACGCGAGTTCATTGCGGAATGTCTCGATGAGGTTGCACGAACGCATGTTGCACCGACCGCGCTCGCCATAGCGTGCGGGCATCTACGGGAGGCGTCTATGAGTTCTGCAGTGCGACGGCGCCGCTTTAAAAATTTTATAGCTCTCGATTCAGATGCAGATAGCCTAAAGGAAGTTGACCGCAGCTACTCACGGTATGGCGTTAGTACCCATTTGGCCGACATCCGCAAAATGCTAACCGGGAGGCTTGATTACGGAAAGTTCGACCTGATTTATTCGACAGGCCTATACGACTATCTCAATCCCAAAACTGCGAAGAGGTTGACTGGCCACCTCTTCTCGATGCTGCAACCTGGTGGGAAACTGGTGATCGCAAACTTCCTACCGACCATGGGCGACATCGGTTATATGGAAGCGTGTATGGATTGGTTCCTGATCTATCGAGATCGATTCGCGATGATGGGTTTGACGGAACTCATCGATCAGTCGGATATACATGAGGTTAGAATTTCTGTCGAAGAGAATCAAAGTATCATTTTCTTAGAGGTCATTCGATCCTAACGTCCCTGCAAATAGGATACTTCGGTCCAACCAATGAAATAACTCGATCGGAGAGCTCTCGCAGAGGATCGAGTGAACTAATTCCACTGCCTTAGAACCTCTTTGTTGCGCCGAGGAAGAGCCAATGGGCTTGGACGTTGTAGGAGCTATTGTTTTGATCTCCGCCGACTAAGTCGCTTTGACCCGTGCGGAGAGTAGGCCTGTAGGAGTATTGGTAAGCCGTATCATATTCCCAACAGCGGTTTCGCCATCCGAAGCCGGCTGTGAAGTAATTCGATAAAATTGTTGGTAGGTAAGGGGTCATTGTCGATGCCCGAACTGCGTCACTGTTGTAGCCGTACCCGAGCCTTAACGTCTTATTCGGGGCGATATCCCGTTCGACCCCGAATTTAACAACCACATTGTCCCTCCATTTCAACGGCAACGAATCCTCGATTTGTGGTCCTGCCATAGCTAGGAATACTGGATTAGCAGGATTCGATAAATGGATGTCCACGGTGTTCATTGCACGAGACCATTGTTGCCAATCGACGTCTACACCGAATCTCGTTACGCGGCTGTACTCGTACTTCAAGCCAACTCCCGCTACGCGAGGCCAAACGAAGTCCAGCGTTGAGTCGTAGTCGGATCTTCCGACTCCAGGAATCGTAATCGACGCACTACCATCATTTTCGAATCGATTTTGGCTTTGGTAACGAGCCCCGATCGCCAAGCTATCGGTAAGTTGGTATTGAAGACCAGTGGACCAACTCAAGGCGGCACCCGTGGCTTGAAGATCGATGATTGTTGGAAGACCAGTTAAGGGTGCTGAAGAGATAAAGTGCGGGCCTTCTAATTCAATATGGCTAATCGCGACTCCGAGTGTAGCACCAACACGCAGTCTGTCCGTTGCTTGACAGGAAAATCCAGGTAGAGCCCGAATCAACATACCGATTGATTTGTAGAACTGAGGCCCCGCGAGCGGTCCGGGAGGACCTTCGAGGTCCCATCGGGCGCCGAATCCCGCCGGAGTGTAGACCCCGAATCCGAATGCAAGATCGTCGTTGTAGCGTTTCGCGAGTGTAAACGCTCCAAGTCCGAATGGGGAATTTGAAGCACTAACGTTAACGTTTTGAGGGTCCGAGTACGTGACGTCCGGGAAAAGCCCTGCTATGGTCCCGTCCATCACCCCTGTCGATCCCGAGTTCGCACTGTACGTTGCGCCGATCAGACCTGCAGGGTTGTCTGAGAAGACAAATGCATTGTCATCGAAGGCTAGGTTGGTACCAGCACGCCCTGCCGATCTTGCACCCAAAGCCGGAGCGAAGGTTTCGGCAAGTAATTGCGATGTAAAAACGAAGTATGCTACGCACGCAACAACAAAAGCTCTAATCCACATCCGAATCGTCCTTGAGTCGGTACACCCTTTTTAAAGTTGAGCGGTCTACCGGGTATCGTCTCTTACACCCCTGAGATTACAAGCTTTGTCCGAGTTCACGTAAATTGCTATCTTGCGACTTCTAAACATTCCGATTTGGTTGGTTGTAGGGGCTGGCATCGCAAAATGCAGTTTTTCATTAGTCGACTATGAAGCGACGGATGAGGACAATAGCTCCGTTTCTTGGGATTTATTCTCAGGTTGGGCTGGGGAGTCTTCGGGCGGAGCATCGTCGAGGCGAGCGCGGATCGCGCGCATTTGTTCTTCGACGTTGGCGAAAGCATCGACTAGGTCGGGATCAAAGTGGGTGCCTCGACTATCGTAAATGATTCTTGCGGCTTCTTCGTGCGTGTATGCATCTTTGTATACCCGCTTGGTGGTTAGGGCGTCATAAACATCTGCGATGGCAACGATGCGTGCGCACAAGGGGATTTGTTCTCCTCGAAGTTGGAACGGGTAGCCGGTTCCATCCCATCGTTCATGATGCTTCAGAGTGATGTCCAGTGCCATTTTGATGAAGCTGGCTTCTGGGTACGCATGCGCTGAGGCATAAAGGGTTTCACCACCGATCAGCGTATGTCTTTTCATGATCTCGAACTCTTCCGGTGTCAGTTTTCCCGGCTTGAGTAGAACACTATCAGGGATCCCAACTTTTCCGATGTCATGCAAGGGGCTCGTCAAGTAGATTAACTCGACGAATTGAGCGTCCACGATGCTCTCGAATTTCGGCCAATTCATTAATTCGGTTGCGAGAACTTTAGAGTACTCCCGAATTCGCTCAAGGTGTGTTCCCGTATCAGAATCACGACTTTCGGCAAGCTTCGCTAGAGAGAAGATCATCATATCACGACCTTCCAGCATTAGCAGGCGGCGTCCACCTTCAAGTCTGAGTCGCAACTCTTCATGATGAAATGGTTTGCTCAAATAATCGTCAGCACCTGAATCGAGTCCCAAAAGGACACTTGTTAGGTCCGAATGGCAGGTCAGCAAAATGAAGTAGGTGTATTGTGTTGACTGGCGCTCTCGAACAGCTTGGCATAGTTCGATTCCAGTCATTTCGGGCATCTCGACATCCGAGATAATAATGCGAGGCGAAAACGTTCGCATCTTCTCAAGTGCTTGTTTGCCATTGGATGCGCGTTCGACATTGTACCCTGCCTCCTGCAGGAAATAGTCAAGCATTTCAATAGCAATGGGATCGTCGTCGACGATGAGTACGTTCAATCTGTTCGCATTGGATGTGTCTGATGTATTCACGATATCTATGCTCCCGAGGCCAATTCACCTAAGATCGCCTCTACCTGTTTCTTTAAGGTTTCAAGATGTATTTCCAACGATAGGACATCTCGCTGCTCGGCTGCATTTTCGACATGAAATGCTACTTCTGCCAAAGGGACGGCGCAGAGGTTTTTGGCTGTTCCTTGAACGCGATGCGCAATGCGTCTTGCTTCATCTAAATCGTTAGTTTCGATTGCCGAATTTAAAGCTTGCTGTTCCTTAGGGAGCGTGACTAGGAAAACTCCTGCCAGTCTTGTTGCGAGAGCTTGATTTCCCATACAACGCAACAGAAAACCCTTACGATCAAAGATCGGATGGATGGAATAAATTTCCGTATTGGTTGACGACATGGGGATCAACTCGTTTAGAACATGGCACAAATGAAACTTAGGGAAATTAGCTTAGGCTTGGCATCATGCTGCCAATTTCCCGTGCGTATCCGCTCGGAAAAAGATTTATTAAGTATGGATTATGATGAGTGTTTCGATAAAAACGCGACATTGCTCGGCAAAGCCGGCACGGTTGGAAGAATTCCTACTAGGTGTTTGTTTCGTACATGTATTTTGCGAGGTATCCTCAATTGGTTTTCATCGTCGTGTACCTGTTTGGAGCAGGGAAATTGGCCTACACCTTTCTCCGCTTCCATGGCGGGGAGTGCTGCGGTTATGCGATGTAGATCAAGGGGGACGAACTAAGCTTTTCCCTCGTATTGCTGGATGATTTGGCTAACGGCTGCATGCCCCAGTCTAAGGTGATCACGCTACCAAACAAAGCCAAGAATGGTATGATTGTGCACCCATACATATGGTCGGGTGGTAAAGAGGGAATCGAAGTTGTCTTGATTGAGTTCGTAGGAGGAGGCCATGCTTGGCCGGGATAAATACCAATCTTGCCGCGCTTGGGTGAATCCATGAAAGACATTTCCGCCAACGATTTGATGTGGTTTTTTTTCCAGCGGCATCCACGTTCGTAGAGTCGGAGTTTGTGTACCAAGGATTAACATATGAGACAAAATTCATTTGGATTCTGGCATCTGATGATCGCCATTCCCCTTTTCTGCGCAGCAGTCGTTACGTCTGCTTTGGCTCAGTCGCAGGATCCTCGCCCTGCGTCACAATCGGAACTCGCTTGGGTCACTGCAGCGATACCGGCCCAGCGCGTTTCATTCCGCACGTTCGATAGTGTAGCCGCAAAGACCAAGGTGAGTTATCACATTTACACCCCTGCAGCCTACGACCAGGATGCGCAACGGCAATTCCCAGTCGTTTACTGGTTGCATGGTTCGGGAGGTGGACTTGCAGGTATCCCACGAGTTGCAGCACTCTTTGAGGCCGCGATCGCAGCGGGCAAGACGCCGCCCTGCTTAGTCGTTTTCGTCAACGGGCTCGTCGAGGGGATGTACGTCGACTGGAAAGATGGCTCAGCACCTCTCGAGACGATCATCATCAAGGAACTCATTCCTCACATCGATCAAACCTACCGAACAATTGCGTCGCGCGAGGGACGATTGCTCGACGGCTACAGCATGGGCGGTTACGGATCGGCTCGATTGGGATTCAAATACACGAACCTTTTCAGCGCGCTCTCCATCATGGGTGGCGGGCCGCTCCAAGCGGAATTGATTCAGGCTCCTCGAGCAGGACGATTGCGAGCTGCCGAGCTTCTGCAGAAAGTCTACGGTGGTGATCAAGAATACTTTAGAAGTGTCAGTCCCCGTCGTATTGCAACAGAAAATGCTGAGGCAATCACCAGAGGGTCGCTCATCCGTATGGTGTGTGGCGATCAAGATGAAACATTCAGCAACAACCTTGCGTTTCATGAACATCTTGAGAAACTCGCGATTCCGCATAGTTGGATTGTGCTTAAGGGAATTGACCATAATCCGATGAGAACCCTCGAAGCTCTCGGGGATTCCAACTGGCAGTTCTACCGTCAAGCGTTTGATCAAGTGAAGAAAACTTCATCGCCACCTCGCAAATCGGAATTGGAAATCAGCTTCCGAGTCAAGCAGCAGGATCGACGTGCGGTGATTGTGAACGCTCCGACCGATGGCACAAAAAGGCCAGCCGTCATCGCGCTTCATGGTGGTCAGGGGAGTGCCGAAATCATGCGGGCCAATT
>Ga0315899_10003014_pt1 | contig 18389 bp, 18 predicted proteins | sample LakEriMetagenome_2_FD_203518 | JGI IMG/M metagenome (GOLD analysis project Ga0315899, IMG submission 203518) | Freshwater fungal communities from buoy surface, Lake Erie, Ohio, United States - Buoy 4 MA112 | ecosystem: Environmental > Aquatic > Freshwater > Lake | place: USA: Lake Erie, Ohio... | reverse complement strand
AAAAATTCTACATGCAAATACTTTAAGGATGGGGTCTTACAATGGAAACGGACGATGCAATATTATGGCATAATGCGCGAGAATAAATACTTCGTGGTGGGATGGAATAGTGAGAAAAATCCAAGCCTAGGAATGAAAGCAGAATCGATCACGGTAGATATCAGAAATAAATCCCTACGCTTTGAGCACGACATTAAACAAGAACAACCGCTAACCATTGCGGCTCAAAATGCATTATTTACGATTTATAAGCATTGATGGGTAAGCGTTTTATCATTTACCCCTCATATTTAAAAGGTTTTAACTAATGTATGCCCCACAACTATCGCAAATTTCACTTCTAGTATCAAATGTAAATCCACATATGTTACAACGATATTGTGGAGGGGTATTTATTGGGGACTCTAAAATCTCTTCTTTCTTAAATTCAAAAGATACAATAAAGAGTTCATTAGCAAGCCACACGACTTGTTTGTTTTTCAGTAGTTGTTTATTTTCACAACTTATTTTTTCATATCCTAAATAAGTCCCGTTGGTTGAACACTCGTCTTTAAGGTAAACAATATTTCCTAAAAATTGCACAGAACAATGTGTTTTACTTATAATTGGGACATTGTTATGTTTAATATTTCCAAGGAGCTCCGAGCCATTATGCATCCTACCAATAACACACAATTCATTTGAACTTTTCGGAACATTAAAAAAAGAGGAATCTCGTTGCCTAGTCCAAACCAAATTAACTATTTCTTTGTTTATATTATCCTCTGACTTTGATTCTGAATCTGATACTTCCTCCCACAACAAATCTTCGTTGCAATGTTCACAAACCGATGGAATATTTGACAAATCGAGGTATTCATATCTATTATTACAATTTGTACATTTAATTTTCATTACTTAAATTTTTTTATAATCCCAATATCCCTAAGGCTCTGTTCAATTTTTTCAATTTCTTTTGCTTTTGGAATTCCAGCCATGTAAATGGATCCGTCGTTAGTCACCGATAATGACCACCTATTTTTTTTTATAGTTGGTTGAATTTCTTTTGCTTTTCCTCCATCCATAAAATACATTTTTTGATTTGACGAACCAAAAAGGTTGTTATTTGAATGGAGTTCTTTTACATATCTACCATCCACAAGATAATCGATATAATTAAAAAAAAGTTTATCAAGAAATAACGCTTCCAACTCTTCAATTTCATATCCCGTAAAGCAATGAATATTCAGTTTGGTCCTAGTTTTAATTAGATAACAAAAAGCAATAAGTTGTTCATATTGTTGAAATGGCTCGCCTCCCGATATAGTAACACCGTCGTAGCCATCGCTAATTGACTCAATGAATTGATAAAGATCATAAACTGCAATAGATTTACCTTTTTTCTTAGACCAGATCATTTCATTAATGCATCCATCACATGCGAGCGTGCATCCTTGAACCCAAATACCAATTCGCTTTCCTGGGCCTAAATTATATATTGGATATTGTATTTTATTCAATCGCCAATTCATTCAAAGAAAATTTCATTATTCTTGATACTTATACGTATAGTGCAATTCTCAAGTTTTCCGGATTGGAACATGAAATTTGTTAATCCGTTTTTGATATGCGTTTCAATTCTGTTAATAATACCTCTCCCCCCCATGTCTAAATTATCCATGGCATAAAGAAGAATAAAGTCTTTCACAAAATTCTGTTCATATTCCAATACAATATTTTTCAGATTATGAAGATTTCTTTTAATCACACTCAGATTGTTTTCAAAAATACTTTCTGCTACGTCTGGACGGATAAAATCAAATACTACAAAATTATCCCCAAATCGATTAAAAATTTCAGGGCGGCCCAATTTCAAGGCAAAGAAATTTTTTATTTCTGTCTTGATTTTAATTTCCATTTGTTCATAATTATCTTGACCAATTAAAACATTAGGAATTCTTTTGCCATTTTCTTCCTCTTTAAAAATACCCAAATTACTGGTAAATATAATGAGGGACTGAGTGAAATAAGTGGTCTCACCTTTACCGTCTGTCAAGCGTCCATCATCCAAAATCTGAAGAAATTTATCAAATATTCGTGGATGCGCTTTTTCAATTTCATCAAATAAAATTATACTAAATGGTTTTTTACGCACTGCATCCGTCAACTGACCTCCTTCTTCATAACCTACATAACCTGGAGGGCTGCCAATCATTTTAACATCGGAATTGCTATCATTGTATTCACTCATATCAAACCGAATCATAGCTTCTTCATCACTAAAAATTAACTCAGCAAGTGACTTTGCCAGTTCAGTTTTTCCGGTACCTGTTGGACCAGCCAGGAACAAAACTCCTTTTGGTCGACTTGATGGTTTCGGTTTATCAATCGAATCAAGTCCAAGATTTGATCTTCTAATAATTTCAACCGCTTTTTGGATTGCTTTATCTTGACCTTTTACGCGTTTCCTGAGTTCTTCCGCTGCGTTGTTAATTTTTGAGAAATCAATTTTTTCCCAAGGATTTTCTTTAACACCGTACTTATATAAATCAATAATTTCTTTCATATCATTGATATGCATTTTTTCCTGGACAGAGATGGTGCACAAGTCCTCCAGCTCTCTGTTCGAAAAGTTTTCAGTTAAATCTGGAAAGGATTTCATTAATTCCTCCTCTTTCACCTCCTTGCCTTCAGAATAAAACTGTTTCTTACGTTCTCTAAAAAATACCTGTCTTTCTTCTCGATTTGGCTCTAATATTTCAATTCCTTTGGTCAAAGGATTTTCCAAAAACATCCAGGCAGGAATATCATTCAATTTATCACATAAAAAGATTAATATATTTCTCTTTCTCTCCTTTTCAGGCCAAACTTTTGATTCTTGAGCTGCCTTTATTAACCTTAGAAACAATGGTTTTACGTCATCTTCCAAAGAATTAGGGTTAGATGTAAGTCTAGACGCAAAATTAAATATTCCAGCATATAAGGCAGTCGAATTACGCATCAGTTCACGGTACAAAGAAATTGCACTCTTAGCTGCATCTAAATCAATATCACGATTACCTAAGCGTGCTCGTTCTATATTTTTAGAAAAGTCAGCACTTGGGTTTTCAACTCCTGAATTAGCTAAATTATTCAAGGAATACTTAGGATTTGTTTCATGGGCGTCTCCAACCTCTAGCCCATCGATAATATCGAAGTAAGTAATGATCTCGTATCCTTCTTCTTTCAAGAATTTTTTTAATAACTCTTTGATATCATTGAATTTTGCAAACTTCAATTCATCGCTGTTAATTGCTGTTTTGTAATTAATAGGAAAATAATAGCAATCATATATATTCCCATAAAGGAAGAATTCAGATTTTAATGCTTTAAACCTATTAAATTCTTGAAGCCATGTCGGGAAATAGTTTTTTTTATCCATAAGTTAGTTTTTTAGTCGAGGTACTTTTTATTCTCGTTTTTCCTGGTTACTTTTCGTTTTTGAGGCTTTAGTTTTTTCTTTTGTTTTTCGGTGATCGACAACAACCACTTTTCACTTGTGGGTTTTGCTGATTTAAGTTCCATCTTGAGGCCCATTTTCGCAAGATCAGAAAGTACAAGTTGAAAATCTCCACATGTTTCATTCATTTGTGAAAGTTTGTATTTCAATTCATTCTCATTTAACGATTCTTTATTTTCAGGTATTTGAAAAGAATATTTGATAGACCCATCCTCTTTAAATTTCAAATTCAAATAATTTGTTTTATCCTTACATTTCAGTAACAAATCATCAGCTTTTTCAAAATCAATAACTTCTAGGTCATCCATTACCTCATAACCCATATTTTCCAAGGAATTAACAATCTGACTTTTTAAAAATACGCGTTCCTTTTCCGCTATATCATCTTCACGCTTCAGCTCTTCGTTCCTTAGGATCAGTTCTTTTTCTTTTTCCATGACGCGTGAGACCTCTCTTGAATCTACATTGGGTTTATTTATCAAATCCAAACAATAATTTACGAGTGTACTCTTATCATTCTCCAATTGTAAGTGCCAATCTGTTTTATTTAAATGAATCAAAAATTGTTGAATTTTATTTTTGTTAACCTTAGCCTTTTCCGTCTTTAAAATTCGATCATGTAATTGTTGGTAGTAAAACAGTTCTTTCAAGGAGTCACTTTGCTGAAGACTATCGAGTTCGGAACGATATCTTACCGCGACTTCGTGGTCGACAACCGCGGCAATAATTTTTAAAATTTTGTTGGAAATCTCTTCGAGTTCTTTGGACAACTTTTTAGATTTAGTCTTTAGTTTAGCCGAAGGGTAACGTTCAATGATTTGATTATTAAAATCCATGCGAGCGTCGTTGACACCCTTCTCTTTTTCAAAAATTTCAGATACAACCACATTTGTTAATGTTTCCGATTTGGCATTAAAACCAAATTCAAATGGAGCTTCTCTGAGTTCAAAAACAATTGCATCTAATTTCTTCTTTGTTTCTGAAAAAATTGAATTTGCTTCTAATGGTGTATTATTTTTTAAATAAGTCTCTACTGATTCTTTAAAACTATTAAATGAGTTCTTAGAACGCTCGAAAAACTGATGATACATCAGATAACTGTTGTAATCCGTTTCTTTAATGAGAAAATCTTGCAGTATAGTATTACATTTTTCATTCAACGATTTTAACTCTATAATGCGCGTATTAATTTCATTTAGAATTTTATTGTAAATGTCCTGACCAAAAGAGCCACGGTAATTAAACTGCAAACGCTTCAAAGCATCATTAACTTGCTTTTCAATAGATTTTAACGCCTCTTGACAATCAAACTTTATGTGCATTTCATTGTCCTCAATGTTTGAATTTTTCAATTCTTCAATCAATTGTTTTAATCTACTCTGAAGTTGAAACACTTCATTTAACTTTCCATCAAATACCTGGATAGAGTAGCTAGGCGGTGGGGCATAATCTTTTGGTCCGCTCATGGTTGGTGTGGTTTTACAATCCTTATTGAATCTAAATTTACTCTTTGCTTTCTATTAAACTCCGGACAAATCCAACCTTCAACATTTCCAGAACGACCTTCAAAAGAAACTCTCCTCCAAATTTCTTTAGAATCATCTAAAAATATTATTGTGTCTCCACGATTTAAAGTACAGAGCTTTTTTGAATATTTAGACTCTTTTTCACGTAAAGGTAAATCATCATTAACAATACCAATTTTAATATATAAAGTATCCATAACGGGTGCAGTAGAAATAGATTTGCCTCTTTTAAATTGCCAGTTTTCGTCAATCGATATACGGTCTTTCTTCAACATGTATAGTAAGTAAACTGAAGGAATCAATATACCTAAAGCGAGTGCTTGTCCTGCGTAGATATAAGCGTATCTTTTCATAGATCTGATTGCAAAAGATTTCTTAAACTGACTTTTATTCTCTTCAGTTAAGGTAACAATATTATGTTTTTGACACAATTCTGCTATAATCTCATCATTGTATTTCCAAAAGGATTGAAATATTTTTCGCCTACCTTTATATTCCAAATTATGCTCAGAACGATCGGTGAAATCTTTATCAATGTTCTTGGAAAGTAAAAATGTATTGAGTGACTTATAGAATTTATACTCAAGCTCATTATTTCGGTATTTGTCGAAGGTTAAGGAAATAAACTCAATTTCAGTTTGTGCATTATGTTTAAAAATTTCAAAAATAAACGGTGTATAGTTAAGACTTGATAAGTGTTGGTAGTTATTCTTTTCGAGGAAAACTTCCTTTTCAGCAGTTAGTTTTTTCTCATCAAATAGTTGGGGTTGTTTTACAAAATACAATCCCATTTCATCGAGGGTTGAGTACCCAACGTTTTTGTTATCTCTAAACCCACGTTTCTTATTGAATGCATAAAACAAAGCCAATAGGTTTCTGTGGAATATGTCTAATTTACTATCCTTAATGTCGATATGAATTTTGGCTTTAAAATCATCAAACCCACTAGGCTGAATTCCAAAAGCAGTAAGTAATTTATCCGACAAGGAGTTAGCTTCGGACGATGGATGCATTAATGCAAATTGCCGAAGTGAAAATTCAAATTGAAACAAATAAAAACGCAAATTTCCCCAATCGGTAAACTTCCATATTTCATCGAGTTTAGCGCATAATTTCTCTACTTCATTGTTAACATCGTCTGTGCTGTGAAAATCAAATTCTGTGGTATCTATCCGAATGATTCTCGTGGGTTCAAAAAAACGAATTAATGCTTCTCTAAGATATTTTTTATCAATCTCCTGATCATAATATTCTTTAAATTGAATTAAAATATCGTGGGTGGAAGCATCCAAATAAGAAACTAACCATGAATTTATGTGTCCCCAATACGTTACATTTGAAATATATTTGTCATACCAGGCATTGTCACTTTCAATGAGCGCGACGAATTCTTCTCCCGTTTCAATCTGTTTTCCATTTCCAAGTTTAACAGGAATAACATGGTTATTCTGACCCGCATATCGCACTATTGGATTATCACCTTTAAGCCATTGTTCTAATTCTAATCGACCAAAGCGATCTTCTGCTACCATAAGGGTCAACCCTTCTATTAGGTTGTTTATTCGTTTATATTTTGGGTTGAAATCAATAATTTTCAGTCTTTTCGTTTGACGTATACTTATCTCTTGAAAAGAATTAAGTGCCTCGGGATAAACGATACTTAGAAGAATCATCCCTAACGAATAATAATCATTTTTGTCGGAAACATGCCCTCTTCCCTGTTCGGGCGCCATAAATCGCTCAGATCCCTTGACGGTGGTGTTGGCTTGCATGTCCTGTTCTGAACTTTTTTCAAAGGTTTTAGCTGAACCATAGTCTCCAATGACAAGATCTTTTTTTTCTTTGTCCAAGAAAAAAATATTCCCCGGCTTTAGGTCACAATGATAAATTCGATTATCATGCAGAATTTTGATCCCAAGAAAAATTTCACGAACAAGCTCGTTCTCAATAAAATCTAGAGTCAAACCAGCGTTAATCGAATAATTTTGCAAGTCACCACCTTCTGCATAATCCGATAATTCGTAACAATAATCTCCTAAATACTTATCCAAACCAACCCCATAATCATGGAGTTTCAGAATGTCTGGATCATCAATACCCATTATTCGTTCTAGGGCCTCTGGGTTTGGTTCATGTTTAGGATTATCAAATTTCTTATATAATTTGAGCGCAAGTTCCTTTAATTCTGAAGTAGTCACCAGATAAACAGAGCCCTCACCCGTTCCCTCAGAAATGATGCTTTTTATTCTATATACCGCCTGTTTCAATTCAACCGTATCTCCTATTTTAAGCCCGTGAAGTGAAACAGGAGTGCTTGTTGTGGTCTTATTATCTATGATGCCCGTTTTATCACTCAATCCTCCTACAATACCTGTTTTATCTGAAGCTGCATCGCCAGTCTTAATTACACCCGTAGGAGAATCATTATAATTGTTTGACACGACACCGGTAGGTGTATTTTGATCGGAATAATTTTGGTTATTTTCTTTTGGATTATGTGTAATTGTATCACAGCGTTGCATTAAAATAACACTGATATTGTCGGGAGCCCCTTTGGACAAGGAGCGTTCCATAAGTATATTTATTTTTTCAGTAACCGAATTCGATTCTTGTAATACACTTTTAACTTCTTCAAATGAAAGGGATTTAAACAAGCCATCCGAACAGAGCAAATAACAATCGTTGTCTTCACTTGAATCCAACGAAATCCCAATCTCCGGACTCATATTATCTTCACTTCCACCAAAATAGCTGATAATTGGACTATTAGGCATTTGATCTGCTGCCTGGTCAGTGGTATGTTTGGATAACATGTTGTGTCTCAGGAGCCATAATTCTGAATCACCCACATGAATCACAAAAAACTTATCAGAATCAATGTAAAGACCCGTTAATGTGGTCGCTGTGCCCTCTAGTGAACCATCTTTTCTTGAGATTTCAATCAACTCAGAATTGATTGTTCTCAATTGTTTTGTTAATTCATCGAAATCACCACATATTTCTTTTTTAAGCGCATTCAATACAAAGTGAGCAGCAAATTCCCCCCTATTGTTACCACCAACACCATCAGCAACAAAACAAACACAGTTTGATTGCTGTTCAAGGCTTAATATTCCATCTTCTATCAAGGTGCCATTTACTAATATCCTATCCTGATTAATGGTTCGGATAGTTCCTTTATTTGTAAATGCCGCAATATTAAATTTCATTCGAAAAACATTAAAATATGATCAGTTCGAGGCTGAAAATATTAGTATGATAACAATTATAATAACGATAACAATAATATATGGCAGGATAACGAGCAGGTAGAAAAGAATAACAAACGTTAATAACAATAGAATACAGATGAATAAGCATCTAAGAAAAACCCATACCCCCATTGCCCAACCAGGATGTTTTATAATCCTGAAAGGAAACAATAAAAAAGCAGGACTTAGTAATAAAACGCTTAAAAGTCTATTCTGAAAAGGTGGTTTCTTAAAAAAACTTAATACCCTGGTTGAATTTATAAATGCAGGAAAAACTCCGGCAATAACTATTATCAATAACGTAAATACAAAGACTTCTTGATTGCTGCTTAGGTCATTTGGCCTAAAAAAGTCAACAAACCATTTAAACCAATCTGTGAATTCTTCAGCGCTGGGAGTGCCTATTGCATCTTTTATATGGCTACAACTGGACAATATTAATGTAGCTAATATAAATAGTGCTCCTCTTCTTATAAACATCCTACATTCCTTGAAGAATTAACACTATAAATCCTGCAGTGAAGCCAACGCCATTTGCCCACTTTAACTGAGCCCAGATGTAGTCATAAGTTGTCAACGAAAATGCTTTCTGTCCGGTCTGGAAAAAGAGTTTTGGTAAGATAAAGTAACAAATTAAAAAAGTTAAAAAGGCAATATAAAAAGGCAATTGATAAACTGGGTGGGGTAATAAGGCATACCAAAAAAATGCCCAAATTAATAGGTTGACTGTAAACAGTAGTATGGATAAAATTTTCTGCATATTCAAAAATAACAAAATCAAAATTACATTCAAATCTATTTCAATGTAATGCTCCCAAACTTTAGGAAAGAAATTTAAATATAAATAATTTTTAATTTACCAGTTATGAAAACAAAATTAAGAACACTTCTTTTAATCGGATTTAGTTCAATCCTTACCGTAACATTAAACGCCCAAACATCAAAAAGTTGTGGGCAATGCCACAAAGCAGTATCGGTTTACTCCAAAGTTGGTGATTATTGCCCGCATTGTCATGTACGATGGGGATACGAAAACACCAAAACAACCACAACAAGTTCTTACGATTACAACGACTACCCAAGTTACTCCACCGAGGAATATACTTACACATTAAGTGCCTATGTAAGCACGCAGCACCCTTGGGTAGCTGCTATTTTTTGTTTCGAACAAAGCGTGCTTTTCCTACCGTGGACTGAGTGGTCCGCAGGGCGGATTGTATCGAAGGACACTTTTAAAACAACGCAGGCTTCGGTACGCTGCGCACTCAGCCTGCTAAATTCACCGTGGACTGAGTGGTCCGCCCCGGCGGAGTGTATCGTAGGACACATTTCAATAACCGCAGGGTCCCTCCCATCCAACTCTACCCATCAATGACTTTTAGTATGCTTAGTTTTCTCCTGCTTAAGCTCCTTTTTATGCTTGACACCTTGATCTGATGAATCCGCATCATAGGCATAAGCGCCCGCGAGTTGACGACTCCGGCAACCAGTTAATATGAGCAGCGAAGAGACAAAGAACAACATCATGGGCTTTAATACACGGTACCGATCCCTTGATGCATGAACCGTTTGGTACCAAGAGATTATCTTATCCTTCCAATTCCCAAAGGGTTTATCTAATTGTTCCGCATAAAAATTACCACAGCGATGCGAAGAATCGTCTGTTGAAATCTCATGTTCAATTTCCTCAGCAGTTAAGGACCTGAAATCCTTGACTGAGATCTTGCAGTCGGAACAAAACCTACCTGCAGCATCCGGAGTCATCTCACTGAATTTTTTCGAACAGGTAAACGTAAGGTTCGGTTTCGCTTGTTTCATTTATCTAAAGTTAATATTAAATCTTTGCTTTTCATTATTGTAACCTTTCGCTTGACACGGGTTATACGAGAAATTAAATCCGATGTTAAAGCAACTATTCACCCTATGCATCTTTACCGTAGTTTTTTCTGGAAAGGCTCAATCGGTTGAACCCGTTCAGTCTAATGCTGCATCCGTCAACGAACCAGAAATTATTTTTCAGGAAGGCAACACCTTAGAAAAAGCAGCAGAACAATGGACACCCGAACAAAAGAAAGAATTTGCGGATGTGTTCTTCATCGAACGCGGAAAATTTACCGTTCCCAAGGAGCCGATTGTGCTTAAGTCCTTCAAAGGGGGTAAATAATATTATCAAGATTCAATTTAAGCTCCTACATTTATTGGATTCAAATATCCTTTTTTATTAAGTAGTTCGAAAAGGTGTTTACTGAATCAATAAATATATCTAAGTCAACATCACCTTTTATTCCATTCAGGTTCCCTTGATGACTGTATTGCCAAAAAACGCAGTTATATTTCTTAAATGTTGGTTGACGACCATATTTGTGATCCACATAAATCCATAAACTTTCCGCATTCACTTTGCCATTTAAAAAGAATTTGAAAAACGTATATTCTGAATAAATAACTGGTTGTACCCCGTAGTGTTTTTTTGCCAAATCCAACCACTTATTAACTTCTTTAATATTCACTTTCTTAACCTCTACATCTAGAAATGGGATTAAATCGCCTTTCGATAAATTAACCGAATTTTTAAAATTATCAAATTGCTTTTCGGCCGAAACATTTGGAACAAAAAAATGGTATGCACCACGAACCAATCCATGTCTTTTAGCGGATTTCCAATAATTTTTGAATTGAGGGTCCTTGAAATTAGCCCCTTGAGTTGCCTTAATAATAATAAAATCTAAGGAATCTTTTATTGTGTTCCAATTCTCAATTTGATTATGATGCGACACATCAATTCCTTTTAAACTATTCGTTATAACAGTCTTTGGATCTACTACCTTAAGATCTTTAAAGAAAAAATATAGCAGTAACAACACTCCAATTAAACAGGATCCTAACGTAAGTACAATTATTTTTTTCATGTTTTATTTTTTACATAAATAATGTTACGAATATAAACTTTTACAGAAAACAGAGAAATGTTCACTGAGGCTCTATAGGCGGAATTTTTCAAGCACTGAATAAAACACAAAACAACCTCTTTTGCCATCCACTGATGTACAAAATAAAGATTCATATTAAAAACACACTTGAATATTTATCCTTAGCTTTGTCTAAATTTTAAAATTTATAATTATGAAAAAAGGTTTGTTGGTTTTATTAGTGGCAGTACTTGCAGTTGTTTCTTCTTGTTCAAAAGACGCAAAAATTAATCGTAGACTTGATGGGGAATGGACAGTTGCGACTATCGGTGGTGTGGCTCCAGAGGCTACCGAAAGTTATGTAATGAAATTCATTAAAGAAGATAAGTTAACAGGTAATGGTACATTTACGTACACGTTTATGTCTCAGTCATTTACTGACGCTTTTACGTATTCTGTATTGGATCAAAAAATAACCTTAGTTATTGACGGTACTGCAGAAATTTTTTCAGTTACTAAATACGAAAAGGACAGAATGGAAATGGTTGATACGGAGGGAGACCTTTGGGTGCTTGATCCAAAATAATCTATCCAATTACACTGGTAATAAAAAAACCGTGAGAATTTTCTCACGGTTTTTTTTGTTTCCTATATCACAAAGTCCGTAATATCGATAATTAAGAACGGATTTTCTCTGATAATCCTACAACTCTAAATACTTCAAAAATTCGTTCTTCGTTTGTTCTTGGGCAAATTGTCCTGAAAAATGAGAAGTAACGGTACTGCTGTTCACGTCTTTAACGCCTCTAGACGAAACACATAAATGCGTTGCATCAATAACCACGGCAACATCTTCGGTTTCCAAAACCTTTTTCAATGCATCAGTAATCTGCATCGTTAGGCGTTCTTGTACTTGCGGACGTTTCGAAAAATGTTGCACCACCCGGTTAATTTTAGAAAGACCAATTACTTTACCCGAGGAAATATACGCTACATGCGCCTTCCCAATAATCGGAACAAAATGATGTTCGCAATTGGAATAGAACAAAATGTTCTTCTCCACCAACATCTGGTTATATTGGTATTTATTTTCAAATAATTTGATGTCTGGGAAGTTTGCAGGATTTAAGCCACTGAAAATTTCTTTAACATACATCTTCGCTACCCTTCTAGGCGTTCCACTCAGGCTGTCATCTGTGCGATCAAGCCCTAAAATGTCCATTATTTCTCCAAAATGAAGGGCTATTTTTTCAATTTTCTCTTCATCGTTTAAGTCAAAAGCATCAGCGCGCAAAGGCGTATCAACCGAAGTACTTACATGCTCATCCCCCATCTCATCAATCGAAATCTCAATGGTTCTCGTTGATGTAATAGGCTGAACCGTTCCGTTTTGTTTCATGTTTTTATTTATTTGTTAAACAAGATTTGCAAGCAAAAGTTTAGCTCAAAGGAAAAAAAGATTTTTTCTCGTCAAATGATTTGAATCCTACGTAACTTCGTGCCAACTAAATATTTGTACACATGAAAAACACTTTATTCCTTGTTGGTTTATTTATTTCAGCGCTAACGTTTGCACAATCCGTTAAAGGTGAGGAAATTACATTTACCTATATAAAACTCCCATCAAATCCTGTTACTCCGAAACCCACCAATTACATGTCGTATGTTACGGCATCTTACGAGGCAGAGAATCAAAAATTACTTGCCCAATACGAAGCAGATAAAGCACAAGCCGAAGCGGATTATCAACGTGAAATGGCTGAATTGCCAAATAAACAGAAAGCGGCAGACGAGAAATACGAACGAGAAATGAAAGCGTGGAATGAAAAGTCTACTGCCTCCAAAATTATCGAAAGTAAAGTATTGAACGAAAACAATCGTCCGGTGAAAGATTACGTTCCGCAACCTTACCGCAGAACAGTTTCAGCTCCAGCCATCAAAACTGCATACGATTACAATTCCTTAGCTTCTACCTATTTACACATTGATGGTTTTGAAAAAGGAACTAACAATACCATGATCTACACAGCAACCCTACAAGGCTTTGAATCTACTGCACCACGTGTGGTTTCAGAAGTTAAAAAAGAAGTTTCTCGTGTAAACAATGTAAGCACTACAACGGATGTGACTTATTACCATTTAGAGTTCACCTACCGTCATCCCATGAGTTTCCGCGTTACGAATGCATCTAATGTAGAAATTTATGCTGCTTCACCGGCTGAATTCACTGAATTCAAAACCTACAAAGGACCGGCAACTAAAACAAGTCCTTCTACAGACATTACAGCCATGTTAAAAACTATGGAAGACAAAATTCTTCAAGACAACCTAACGGCAATTAATCACATGGTAAATGACCGCATTGGATTTGAAAAAACAGACCGAAAAACAGAGATCTTCTATGTTAAATCTAAAAATGAATCACACAACGATATTCTTGATGCATACAATGCTGCAACCCTAGGATTCAAATTGTTCGGCACCAGTGAAGAGCAGGGGACCTTAAAGCTTAATGAAGCAATTAATCTGTGGAAAACTGCATTACTTGAATCAGAAATTGACAACAAAAAAGCGCGTATCGATAAAGATGTAACGATTGCACTTTACTACAACTTATTGGAAGCCTATTTTATTCTTCGAAACACGACAGACGCCGATACCATTCTAACAACGATGGGAAGAATGGACTTATCTAATCGTGATAAAAAAGACCTAGAAAAATACAACGAGCTTTACTTGAATCTGAAGTTAAGAAAAGCAGCTAACGGCTTATAATTACTGCGTTATAAACGACATTATTCGATTCATATAATTGGTATACCCCATGGCTGTGGGCGTGGTCTCATGCTCACCGCCGGGAACCAATTCTTTCTCTTTCTCCCCCGGCTTATTATCGAATACTAATTGTCCGTGATGGGCAACGGTTAAAAAGGAATCATCCAATCCATGGATCCACAATAGCGGCACATTCACTTTCTTGATTTCATTTGCATTATCAATTTTCAAGTCAACTAAAAAACTACCTGGCATACTTAACAATCCGCCGTCTTGAATCAGAATTTCAGCCGAAGCAAAGGGTGCTTCTAAAATAATCTTACTTGGATTCAACGAAAAACGTGTAGGATTTCCTACGACCTCGCATACGGCAGCACTTCCCAAAGAAAACCCCATCATCACTAAACGATCGTTAGTTAATCCCTGACTTTTCAGCCACGAAAGTGCTAATTCGGTGGAAGCATACATGTTCTCTTCGGTTGGTTTTCCCTCACTCATTCCAAAACCCGGATAATCAAACATTAAGACACCGAATCTCCCGAGCTGTCCCATATGCGCATAAAGTTTCTGCCTTGGCCAATAGAAATCCATATGATCTTTATTTCCATGACAGTACAAAAGCACCGTATCTATAGCAATACGCGACATGTCGCCAACATACACGGCATGTACTTGGGTAGATTTACCATCTTCCATCAAGGTCCATTCAAGGCGATGAATCATCGAATCTGGCACCGTATATTGGGCCCCTACTTCGATAGAAACTTCACCGGTATAGTTATCCAATTGGTAGGCAGTTAATTCCGATTGATTAAATAGAAAGGAATCCAAACGTTTTCTGCACGCCGTAAGCGAAGCAAGCAAGAGCAACCCAATCACGAAAATCTTTTTCATCTTATTTAAGTTTATAATAAATGGAAAAATAAGCACCCAAGGCACCACGATTCCCAAAGGCGCTTGGATAATTGACCACAATGTCTTCATTCGAGTAGATGGGCGCTAGGAATTTCGCCTCGAACTGATAAACCCATTGGTTTTTCTGCCAGATGTGACCAAGCTGAAGACTCGGAATCCACACTTGTTCATTTCTTCTACCTTGAGATTCAATCAAATAGGGATCAAACCAATTGCTAATACCGCCGTAAACACTACGGATTTTATGAAATCCTTTACCATTCTTGGCTTTGGTTTTAAGTTCATTATAGTCCCAATAATAATTCGCATCCAGTTGAGGCCAAAACCGATTGGCTCCGGTATAAAAATCCACCGCCACATTAAGCGTTGGCTGAAGTGTAATCCCCATATTATTTCCAGACCAGCATCGATACGCAGCACCAACATCAACTTGTCCAACGCCAAAAAGCAAAGAGGTGGTATGCAGGTTTCCAAAAAGGGTAAGGTTCTCTTTCATTCCAAAACCATACCCTACGGTGGTTAAAGGCATAGGAATCACACCAATTCCTGGCACTTTGGCAATGGGTCCACCTAAATTTACCTGCAGCGCGTGTTGCCCTTTATCTAAGGGCTTTACATAGCGTGCCGGGGCGCAGGAGAATAAGAGAGAAAACAAGACAATGCAGGAAAGAAAACGATTAATAATTGAACTCATATGTACCAAATGTAATGGAATTTTTTAATTGGAATGGATTTGCCTAATTTTGCATAACATGTCTGAGAATACAACTGCCCCTTCAAAGAAATTTAGTTGGAAAAAATGGTTAAAGTATAGCTACCTAACCGCATTACATATCCTTGCAGGTGTTGCCGCTTTTCTAATTCTTACTGCCTTGGCCGTGAAATTTAAATGGACCAATGACGCAGGTGATGTTGATATCAACAACCGGTATTACGAAGACATTGCCAGTCAATACGGAAACGAGTCCAAAAAAGACAGTGCTACGATTGCCCGGGATGAATACATTATGTTTCAGCGCTTGGGGGTGCTTTCACGTTATTACCCACACAATGCAAAGGTGATTTCTGAAGCCTATCAGCATGAAAAAAATGTCTACACGGCGCTGCGTATGCTTGATGCAGTCAGTATTCTATTGAGAGACAATAAGCAGTTCATGCGTGAGATGAAGGAGGTTAATAAAAAAGCTAAATTCAATTCAGGATCGGTATATGCATGGTCGAACTACACCGTATGGAAGCAGTTTTGTAATACCATTATAAAGGATAAACGCGCCATTGATTCCGTTTCAAGACTCACCGGAGTGGAATCTCGAATTATAGTTATGTGTGTTGTAGGAGAGCAGCTTCGCATGTTTAATTCGGGAAGGGAGAAATTCAAGCAATATGTGTACCCCTACTCTCGACTTATATTGCCGTCCAACCGTGGATATGGGGTTTCTGGGATATTAGAACACACTGCCCTTCGAATCGAAAGCACCTTGTTTAACGAAAAGGATCCATTTTATCCGGGTGACTACTTCCAACAAACGATAAACGTAAGGGATTCTTTTCCTGAGGTTATAAACGATTCTATTTCGGCGCATAAACACAAAACCATCCAACGTTTAATTAAAGGTGGAGACCATTACTATTCCTATTTGTATACTGCCTTTTTAATGAGACAATTCCAAGCGCATTGGGAACGAAACGGATTCGATTTGTCGAATCGTCCGGAGATCCTAGGTACGCTTTTCAACTTGGGCTATCAGAAAAGCAAACCTAAGAAGAATCCTGAGGTTGGTGGATCCACGTTTAAAATCGGGGAAAAGGACTACACTTTTGGCGGATTGTGTTTTGAGTTTTACTACAGCGGTGAGATGCAGGACGCCTTTCCAATTACTGGCCGAGGATTTATCCCTGTTAAAGAGCTGGAGAAAAACAACAAAACCTGGATCGAAGCGATAAAAAAACGCATCGAGGAGGAAGAAAAAGCGCGATTAGAGGCCGAAAAAGCCGAAGCAGCGGCCGTTAAATAGGGCAATTAGCTCAGTTGGTTTAGAGCACTACCTCGACAAGGTAGGGGTCACTGGTTCGAGCCCAGTATTGCCCACAAGAAAAATCCTGCGAGAGCGGGATTTTTAGTTCAAATGGGTTGGGCGAGCACTTAGAGAAGCGATTTCACGACCAAAGGGAGTAACTTTATCCGCCAGCGGCGGGAGCCCAGCTTTGCTCCGCTAAAGCCATGCGAAAGCGAGTATTGCCCACAATCCTGACGATAAATGTCAGGATTTTTTTTTGCCCCCCCCCTATTCAACCCCTTATCTAATTTGGAATCATAAGGTATAACTTAATCAGTATTCCCATAAATTAATTAAATTCGCACTACACAATTATCACAAACCAATGGAAGCTTTTATATACTCAGGAATGGAATCTGGCATCGTAACAACAACTCGGTCGAATTTATTTAAACCCATTCCAAATTATAAAGAAATTTTAAATGAATTTGAAAATTGTTACGTAGCTGAGGATGGTAAACCACAAGGCGATAAATTATTCTGGCTGGTTTCGGAATCCAATGACGGAATTATTCTTGTTGTTAATGAGTGTATCATGTCGCATGATTTTATGCTTGATGCAGATCTAGAAGGTATGACGAATTTTATGAAGTCAAATGGAAATTCTGAAGCAGCAATTGAATTTATGACAAATCACTTGGAAGAGTTAAATGCCGCTGATTTTATAAAGTTATTAGCGATACCGGGGCAAACCATTACCATTCAAATAACTGATCTAGAACTGGGAAATACAGAATTCGAAATGGCTACTTAATTTTGTGCGCCTACCTCCCCTAACATCGTACAAAAAATTTATTTATTCCAAGATTCTTCTATTGTTTCCTTTATAGTTTGCTCATTGTAGGTATGACTATTTAAACAACAAGCAATCGTTAAATTAAATCTTTGTAAAAAAGTTTCTTTATCTTGATTAGTAAGTTGGTGAAATGTATCTATCCACCATCTTCCCATTTGCTGGACATATTCATCAAAATCAGCATAATATTTTTTGTCATCCTCTGACAGATCGTCAAATTCTTTTTTCAAAGTTTGGTATGTGTTAAGGTTTTCTTTACACCACTCAGAAATTAAAAATTCGATAGTGCTTACCATATCCTCATGTAGAAGACCTTGATCGAGCATTTGATAAAGGTTAGTGTTCATTTTATCGAGTTCTGAATCTAGATTTTCTTTATCGGGGTTATAGTATTGAGGCATGAATTTTATGTAATTATGTTCGTTATTAAGTCTTTTGGTTCCCAACTCAAGTTAGGAGCTTACAAATATACTCTTTTCTTGTTAAATCCATTAAATTCAACAAGAAAACATTACCAAATACTCATCACAACAACCCTTTCTCTTGTAAAAAAGAAACAGCCGTTCCCTTTCGATATGCGAGTAAATACGCGTCAATTTCCGATAAAATAACTGGCGGGTTATCCAATTGTCGGACCACCGATTTGATATATTTACGTTCCCTTGTACTTATGGCGCCATCC
>Ga0315899_10003013_pt1 | contig 18399 bp, 10 predicted proteins | sample LakEriMetagenome_2_FD_203518 | JGI IMG/M metagenome (GOLD analysis project Ga0315899, IMG submission 203518) | Freshwater fungal communities from buoy surface, Lake Erie, Ohio, United States - Buoy 4 MA112 | ecosystem: Environmental > Aquatic > Freshwater > Lake | place: USA: Lake Erie, Ohio... | reverse complement strand
GCCCCCGCCTCACCACCCCTCACGGCCGCAAAGACCACGAACCTCATCGGCAACCCGGCGCATCGCCACACCATGCCCACCCGGCCCCGCCTTGACACCAGCAACCTCACACCCGCTCTTCTCCCCATATTCCCCTGCCCCCTCCTCTACCCTACCCGCATTCCCCTGCCCCCCATTCCCTTGCCTACCCCTCTCCCTACCCGCATTCCCCTGATTCCCATTCCCCTGCCTCTCCCTCTCCTCACACGCATTCCCCTGCCTCAATTGCGTCATTCCCCGCATTTCCAATGGCCGCCGCATCCCATCACCGTATCCTCCTCGCACCCACATGCCCGACGAGGACCTCCACCAGCCACACGACAAGCTCTTCAAAGGAACCCAGACTTCGCCTTCCGCCTCATCCAGCTCGCCGCCATCCCCTTCGACGCCATCCGCGGCACGCCCGACGGCATCTTCGTCCTCCGCGTCCTCAAAGCCGAACCCATCGGCCGTCTCCTCGGCAACGCCGTCTGGGACAACAACCTCCTCTCCCATGTCTCCCGGCCGCCTCTTCGACCGCTTCATCCCCTACGTCTTCGATCGCACCGACCCAATTGACGGGCCCCGCGTCTTCCGCAAAATTGACCGCGTGCGCAACCAAGCCCACCGCACCAGCGCCATGACTCTCGCCCAACATCTCCGCCAGGAAGGCTTCGCCACCGGCGAACTCAAAGGCCGCCAGGAAGGCCGCACGGAAGAGCGCCGCCAATCCATCCTCGAAGCCCTCGATCTCCGCTTCGGCCCCATCCCCGACGGGCTCCGCGAGTCCCTCAACGCCATCGCCGATCCCGACAAACTCCGCGCCCTCCTCCGCGCCGCCATCGTCTCCGATTCTCTCGAATCCTTCGCGGCTTCCCTCTGATCCGCCACAAGCCGCCGCCGCAGACCGCCCGGGGATCTCCCTTCTTATCGCCCACTTCTCAGGAGGGAACCTGACTTTGCAAGGCGAGCGGCAGCCCTAGCGCAGCAAGGCATCCAGCCGCTGGCCTGCCCGAAGAGCGCAATCCCCGTGAGACGGCCTCTGACGCTATGCGGGAGGCTGCAGCGCCAGGGGAATGGTGTCAGCACCCCCGTGTTCCATTGCCCAAGAGATGGCCGCAGATTATTTCTCCGTTAAACCACCACCGGATCCGGAGAATCCATAGTACGCTCGAATCCGAAACCGCGGCCTCCACCCGATCCACCCGCAATCCCCTGCCCATGAGATCCATCGCCCCCTCCCTCTCGGCCCGCTGCGCGCCGTTCCTGACCGGTGTCTCTCTCCTCGCCATCGCGGCCATCGCCCGCCCCGCCGATGCCACCGCCGTCTTCAACGAGGTCATGTACCACCCGGCCTCCTCCGACTCCCCGGAATGGATCGAACTCAGAAACATCCTCTCGATCAATCTCGACTTGTCAGGATGGAGCCTCGACGGCAGCGTCCGCTTCACCTTCCCTGAGGGCACCATCCTGCCGTCCGGCGGCTTCCTGATCGTCTCCAGCACCGCCGCCAATCCAACCGCCGCCCTCGGCCCGTGGACCGGCACTCTCGGCAATCAGGAAGACTCCATCCGTCTCCGCAACCGCAGCGGCGGCATCATAGACGAACTCGCCTACAAGGACTCCGGCGACTGGCCAGCAGGCGCTGACGGCTCAGGATCCAGTCTAGCCAAACTCCGCGCCGATTCCGCCTCCGCCGACGCCGCAAGCTGGCGCGTCAGCGCCCAGTCCGGCGGAACCCCCGGCTCTGACAACTTCCCGGCCCCGCCACCCGCTCCCTCCATCGTCATCAACGAACTCGCGCCATCGGGCCCCGGCTTCTTCGTCGAACTGCGCAACACCGGCACCGCCCCGCTCGATCTCGGCGGCATGATCCTTGCCTCGCCGGACGGCGGCGGATCCTACACCCTACCATCCAACCAACTTACCCCCGGCGCCCTCATCTCATTCGACGCCGCCACCCTCGGGTTCTCCCCTCCTTCCACCGCACGTCTCTTCCTCTTCTCCCCGGCCAAGTCATCACTCCTCGACGCCCGCCGACTCAACTCCTCCGGCAAGGCCCTTTCCGACGACACCCCCCAATGGCTCGTCCCCTCAGCACCCACCCCCGGCACGCCTAACATTTTTCAACTCTCCGACGCCCTCGTCATCTCCGAAATCCACTACCACCCGCGCACCATCCCAGCCTTCCGCGGCACGTTCAATGACCACACCCTGGCCGCTCTCGGCGACACATGGCGATACGACTCCAGCGGCACAGACCAAGGCACCGCATGGCGGCAGCCCGCCTACCCTGACAACTCATGGCCGTCCGGCCCAGCCACCTTCGAAGCCCCGTCGCCACCCGCCTACACCACCGCTGTCCAGTCCTCCTCCCCAGTCGCATGGTGGCGGCTCGGCGAATCTCCCGCCACCGGATCCGCCCTCGATTCCGCTCCCGCTAGCGGTCTCCAGAACGGCACCTACGCCAATGCCGTCGCCCAACAAGGCCTCATCTCCGGCGATGCCAACGGCGCCGTCCTCTTCAGCGGCACCACTCAAGTCAGCGGCGGCGGATTGTCCGGCGTCTTCACTAACGACTGGACCATCGAAGCATGGTTCACCCACACCGTGCAGGCCCAGTGGAGCGCCATCTTCTCCAACAACGGTTCCACCGGCTTCAGCGGAGCCCCCCTCATGACTTTCATCGACAACAGCACGCTCCTCGGCATCAACGGAGCCGGCATCACCGCCAACAATGTCTCCGTCGACCTCGGCCCGGATCACTACGGAAAACGAATCTACGCCGTCATCACCAAAACCGGCGGCAACGCCCAAGGCGCCAACACCATCACCGTCCGCGCATGGGTCGACGGCACCGAAGTCCCCTCCGCCACCGGCACCTCCTCATGGACCATCGCCCCGCGTGACACATGGTACATCGGACGGCACTGGACGGACGCCGCTCAATACCACCGCGGCATCATCGACGAAGTCGCCGTCTACAACCGCGCCCTCCCCGCCGCAGAAATCACCGCCCACGAACGCAGCGGTCGCTCCGCCGCCGGCACCGCCCTCCCGAACACCGCCACCACTACCTACTTCCGGAAATCCTTCCAGTTCACCGGCAATCCCACCCGGACCGAACTCAAACTCCGCACCTTGATAGACGACGGAGCCATCTGTTATCTCAATGGCACCGAAGTCGCCCGCCTCAACATGCCCGACGGCCCGGTTTCCCACAACACCCTCGCCTCGCAACCCATCGCCGCCGCCTCCCTAAGCGATCCCCTCACCATTCCCAGCACCGCCCTCCTCCAGGGCACCAACGTCCTCGCCGTCGAACTCCATCAGGCCACTCCCGCCGATCCCGACGCCTCCTTCGGCCTCCTCCTCTCCGCCCGCGAAACCCTGACACCTCCCACCCCGGAACGTCAGCTCGACACCGAATTCATCGAGCTCTTCAATCGCTCGCCCGCCCCAGTCAGTCTCGCCGGTTGGTCCCTCGACGGCGACGCCACCTTCGCCTTCCCCCCTGACACATCCCTCGCCCCGGGCGCGTTCCTCGCCGTCGCCCGCAACCCCGCCGCTCTCCTCTCGCTCCATCCCGGCGCTAACATCACTGGCCCGCTCTCCGCAAAACTCAGCAACTCCCGCGGCCGCATCACCCTCCGCGACCCCTCCGGCAATCCCGCCGACCACGTCGCATGGGCCGACCGCCACCCGTGGCCATCCGCACCGGACGGCGGCGGCCCCACCATGGAACGCCGCGACCCCCGTGCCTCCAGCAACGCTCCCGCCAATTGGTCCCCAAGCGACGAATCCTCCCGCTCCGGCTGGCAGACTTACTCCTACCGCGGCATCGCCGCCCCCAGCCCCATCGGCCCCGACTCCCAATGGCGCGAATTCGCCCTCGGCCTCCTCGGCGACGGCGAGGTCCTCCTCGACGACATCAGGGTCACCGAAAGTCCGGACTCCGCCCCCGTCCAGATACTTCCTAACAGCGCGTTTACCACCGGCCTGACCAGTTGGCGCGCCCTCGGCAATCACAAGGCCTCCATCACCACCGATCCCGCCGCCCCTGGCAACAACGTCCTCCGCCTCGTCGCCACCGGAGGCACCGACCACGACAGCGATCACCTCGAGACCACCCTGGCCTCCGGTCGCTCCATCGTGGACGGCCGCACCTACGAAATCTCCTTCCGCGCCCGCTGGCTCTCCGGCTCCCCTTCCCTCCACACCCGGCTCTACTTCAACCGTCTCCCCCGCACCACCCTGCTCTCCGTTTCCGAACCCTCAGGCACCCCCGGAGCCGCCAACTCCCGCGCCTTCACCAATCTCGGCCCGACCTTCACCGACCTAACTCATTCCCCAGTCGTCCCCTCCACCGCCGCCCCCGTGACCGTCACCGTGGCCGCCACCGACCCCGATGGCGTCGCCTCCGCCACTCTCCGCTACGCCGTCAACGGCGGCCCATGGCAAGCCACCCCCATGTCCGCCGTCTCCGGAAAATTCTCCGGCACCATCCCCGGCCAGGCCGCCTCCGCCGTCGTCCAATTCTACGTCGAAGCCACCGACTCCCTCGCAGCCACCGCCACCGCGCCCTCCGCCGGCCTAGCCTCGCGCGCGCTTTACAAGGTCCAGGACGGCCGCGCCAATCTCGCCACGCTCCACAATGTCCGCATCGTCATGACCCCGGCCGATGCCACCGCCCTCCACGCGAACGCCAATCTCATGAGCAATGGCGAACTCGGAGCCACCATCATCACCAACGAACGCGACGTCTGCTACGACGCCGGCGTCCAGCTCCGCGGCAGTCCCTACGGCCGCCCCTACGACCAGTTCGTCAGCTTCTCCCTAACATTCCCAGCCCATCAGCCGTTCCGAGGAGTCCATCGACGCATCATCATCGACCGCTCCGGTCGCGGCCCCTTCGGCAGTCCCTCTCCTGACGAAATCCTCGTCAAACACATGGCCTGCCGCGCCGCCGCCGGCATCGCCGGGCTCCAGGACGACATCATCCGCGTCATCACCCCGCTCGCTCAGCACACCAGCACGGCCCTCCTCACCACGGACTACTCCAATGACTGGCTCGACCGCCACTTCGACGGCGGCAGCGATTCCCCGCTCTACAAGTTCGACGGCATCTATTACCCTGACACCACCACCACCGGAAACCAGGAAAGCCCCAAAGTCGTCGCCGCCGGCCCCATCGCCTACGGTGATATCACCAGCTACGGCGCAGACCCCGAAAACTACCGCTGGACCTTCGCTGCCCATGACCCCGCCATCCAGCCCGGCGCAGAATCCCTCATCGCTCTCTGCTCCGCCATGAACCTCAGCGGCGACGCCCTCAATGCCGCCACCCAGCCACTTATGGACGTCGACCAGTGGGCCCGCACCTTCGCCCTCCAGTCCCTCATCGGTAACAACGACTTCTACACCCACAATCAGCCCCACAACCTCAAGCTCTTCCTCCGCCCTGACGACCAGCGCTTCCTCGCCTTCCAGCACGACAGCGACGTCTGCTTCCAGCGCGCCACCAACGCCTCCCTCATCGGCACCACCGGCAATCTCGTCAAAGTCTTCAATCTCCCCGCCAACCGTCGGCTCTTCCACGGCCACCTCCGCGACCTCATCAACACCACCTTCAACCCAACCTACATGGCCCCGTGGATCACCCACTACGGAACCAAGGCCGGCAGAGACTTCACCGCCGCCCTGAACTACATCACCGCACGGCGCACCTACGTCCTCTCCCAGCTCCCCGCCTCCCTCCCGTTCGCCATCTCCTCCAACGGCGGCAACGACTTCTCCGTGAACGCCTCCCATATCGCCCTGGATGGCAATGGCTGGATCGACGTCCGCTCCGTCCGCCGCTCCGACACCGGTGCCCTCGTCCCCCTCACATGGACCGGCGAAAACTCATGGCGCGCCCCCCTCGCTCTCCTCTCCGGGCCTAACACCATCACTCTCACCGCCTTCAATCATCAGGGCACACCCGTCGGCACCGACTCCATCACCGTCACCAGCACGCTCACCGCCCCCAACGTCCGCGACTTCCTCCGCATCACCGAACTCCACTATCACCCCGCGCCTCCCTCCGGCCACGAACTCGCCGCGAGTACCGACGAAAACGACTTCGAATTCATCGAACTCCGCAACACCGGAACCGAGACTCTCGACCTCGCCGGATGCTCCTTCACCGAGGGCGTCGATTTCACCTTCCCCGCCAACACCACCCTAACCGGCGGCGAGAGCATCGTCCTCGTCCGCAGCATCGCCGCCTTCCAATCCCGCTACGGCCCTGGCCCACGCATCGCCGGCGCCTACGGCCCCGCAGACTCCCTCCGCAACAGCGGCGAAACCATCACTCTCCTCGACGCCACCGGCGCAATCATTCAGTCGTTCACATGGAGCGATGCATGGTTCCCCGCCACCGACGGAGTCGGCCACTCCATGGTCGTCCGCGTCGAGTCCGCCCCGCTCAACTCATGGAACACCCCCGCCCAATGGGGCATCAGCACGATCCCCGGCGGCACGCCCGCCTCTGCTAACATCGCCGTCGCATGGCAGTTCGAGGGCTGGAGACAAACCTACTTCAATCCCGCCGAACTCGCCGACCCACTCATCAGCGGACCCGCCGCCGCTGTCGCCGGCGTCTCCAACGACCAGCGCTACGCCCTCGGCCTGACACCATCCGCTCCCGTCTCCGCTCTGCTCACCGCCGCCCTCAGCGGAAACTCTCTCACCGTCCGCTACACCCGCCGCAGCTATCTCCTCGACGTCCAGTTCACCATCGAAACCTCCACCAATGCCGACGCATGGTCACCGCTCACCAGCGGCACCACCTCCGTCAGCCCCAACGGCGACGGCACCGAAACCGTCACCGTCACCATCCCCTCGCCCTTCCCCTCCAACAGCCGCGGCTTCCTGCGCCTCCGCACCACGCTAACGCAAGAACCCTGAACAGCTGGGCGCGCGTCACTCCCGCGCACGCCTCACTCCGCGCACGCCAGCTTCTGCGCTTCCGCCAGCGCCGCATCAAGCCGCGTCGCATCCTTGCCGCCGCCGCGCGCAAAGTCCGGCTTCCCGCCGCCTTTGCCACCGACGATCGGCGCAATCGCCGCGATGATCTTCCCAGCCTGCACACGCGCCTGGTGCTCCGGCGACACCGTCGCAATCAGCGCCACACTCCCTCCCCCCGACGACCCTAGCACCACTACGCCCTTGAACATGCTCTTCAGAGCGTCGCTCACCGCCATCGCATACTCGCCATCCGCATCCCCGAGGTTCGCCACAATCGCCCCGTTGCCAGCCTTCGCCAGCAACTCCTTCGCCCTCCCGGAAGCCTCGCGCTGCTGCGCCGCCTTCAGCGCCTTCTCCAGCGCCTTCGCGTGCTCCATCAGAATCTCCACCTTCTTCTCAAGGTCCGGCAACGGACTGCCCAGTCGGGCCGCCAGCCCCTTCAGCCGCGCATTGTCTGCAATCGCCTGCTCGTACGCCGTCAGCCCGGCCACCGCTTCAATCCGCCGGATCCCCGCACCCGTCGCCGCTTCTCCCAGAATCCGGAAAAGCCCGATCTCCCCAGTCCCGCTGATGTGCGTCCCCCCGCACAATTCCATGCTGTATCCATCCAACCCAGTCGCCTTCCCGCCAATCTGCACCACCCGCACCCAGTCGCCATACTTCTCCCCGAACGCCTGCATGATGTCCCCACGCTCCTTGATGTGACTGTACTTCACTTCCTGCCAGCTCACCCGCGCATTCTCCAGAATCCGCTCGTTCACTAGCCGCTCCACATCCGCAATCTGCTGCGCCGTCAGCGCCGCACTGTTGAAATCAAACGTCAGCTTCTCCGGTCCCACATACGAACCCTTCTGCGTCGCATCCGCCGACACCACTTCATGCAGCGCCCAATGCAGCAGGTGCGTCACACTGTGGTGCCGCGAAATCGCCGCACGCCGCGCCCCATCCACCCGCGCCGTCACCGCCACTCCAGCCTCCAGCGTCGTCTCCGGATCCACATAATGCAGCCACGTGTTGCCCGACTTCTGCGTGTTCAGCACCGGAATGATCTCCGCTCCCGCCAGCAGCGTCCCCATGTCTCCTAACTGGCCACCCATCTCCGCATAAAACGGCGACGCATCCAACACCACCGCCGCCTTCCCATCCATGTGCACCACCTCCAGCACCTTCGCCTCCACCTCGGCAGCATCGTACCCCTTGAACTCCGTCGGCTCTTTCGTCTCGATCTCGGAAAGCTTGATCACCGTCTTCTTCTGCGCGGCCTGAGCCCGCTCGCGCTGCTCCTGCATCAGTCTCTCGAACCCGGCCTTGTCCACCGCGAGGCCGCTTTCCCTCGCCATCAGTTCCGTTAGGTCGAGCGGGAACCCGTAGGTGTCGTAAAGCAGGAACGCATCCTCGCCGCTGATCTTCGCCGACGAATGAGCCACGATCTTCTCGAATAGCAGAATCCCCTTATCCAGCGTCCGGTTGAACGCATCCTCCTCCGTCTTCAGCGTCTGCTTCACAAAATCCTTCCGCTGCTTCAGTTCCGGGAAAACCCCGCCCATGTGCGCCGCCAGCGTGTCGACCAGCTTGAAGAAGAACGGCTCCGAAAATCCTAACGTCCGCCCGTAGCGCACCGCACGGCGCAGAATCCGGCGCAGCACATAATTCCGGTCGCTGTTCCCCGGCACAATCCCGTCCGCGATCGAAAAACTCAGCGTCCGGATGTGATCCGCAATCACCCGGAAGGCCACATCCACCTTCTCCTGTTCCGTATCACCAGTGCTCCCCGCCTTCGGCAGCGTCGCCGTGTACACCTTGCCGCTCAGCTTCTCGATCTCGTCAAACAACGGCCGGAACACATCCGTGTCATAATTCGAAATCTTCGCGTTCTCGAAGTCCGTGAAGTTCTTCGTCCCGTGAATGATCGACACCACCCGCTCAAAACCCATCCCCGTGTCCACATGCTGCGCCGGCAGCGGCACAAACGACCCATCGGGATTCGCATTGTACTGAATGAACACGTTGTTCCAGATCTCAATGCACGCCGCCGTCGGTCCATTGACCAGCAGCGCCCCTGCCTTCTGCCGCTCAATGTCCGTTCGCACCGGCCCAGGCGTCAGATCGACGTGAATCTCCGTACAAGGTCCGCACGGCCCCGTCTCGCCCATCATCCAGAAGTTGTCCTTCTTGTTCCCGTTCACGATGTGAATCTCAGGATCCAGCCCGATGCTCCGGAACTTCTCCGCCCAGATCTCCCACGCTTCCTGATCCCGCTCCGACGGATCCCCCGGCCCGGGCTGGTAAATCGTCGCGTACACCCGCTCCCCGGGGAACTTCCACACTTCAATGATCAGCTCCCACGCCCAGCTGATCGCCTCCTTCTTGAAGTAATCCCCGAACGACCAGTTCCCCAGCATCTCGAAGAACGTGTGGTGATAGGTGTCCAGCCCCACATCATCCAAGTCGTTGTGCTTGCCACCCGCACGGATGCACTTCTGGGTGTCCGCCGCACGCCCCGGCTTGTACGGACACTCGATCTGCCCCAGAAAAATCGGCACAAACTGATTCATCCCCGCGTTCGTGAACAGCAGGTTCGGGCTGTCCGGCATCAGGCTGCTGGATGGCACTATCGTGTGCTGCTTCGACTTGAAGAAATCGAGGAAGCTCTGGCGGATCTCTGCGGCGGTCATCATAGGAAAAATCAGTTGGTCGGCACGCCATCACTGGCACACCGGGAAATCGGGAGCGCCGAGGCTATCCCGGTCGCATGGAAAATAAAGCGCCGTTTACACGCCTGCGCGGGCGCGGGGTTGACGCCCCCGCCGCACGGTTCCACCCTCGCGGACCATGAAGCGCATTCTCTTCACCTCCACCCTCGCCGCCGCTCTCGCAGCCGCCATTTTCATGACCTCAAACAACGTCACCGCCGCACCCGAAGGCGCACCCGCGCCTTACCGCCACGTCGTCCTCTTCAAATTCAAGGCCGACGCCCCCAAAGAAAAAGTCGCCGAAGTCGTCAAGGCCTTCGCCGGTCTCAAAGAAAAACTCCCAGCCGTCCTCTCCTTCGAACACGGCCTCAACGTCAGCCCCGAAGGCATCAACGACGGCTTCACCCACGTCTTCACCGCCACCTTCAAGGACAAGGCTTCCCTCGAAAACCACTACCTCAAGGAACCCGCCCACGAGGAATTCGTGAAACTCATCAAGCCAGTCATCGAAAAGGTCCTCGTCGTCGACTACGTCGCCCACTGAGCCCCATCCCTCATTCCGCCCCGCGGAAACAGTAAATCACCCCGTCGTCGGCACCCATCACAAGGCCGCCGGCGGCGGGGCACGCGCTCGTCTGCACCGGCTGACCAGCCTCATACTTCCACAACTCCTCCCCGTCCTTCGCTCCCACCGCATAGATAAATCCATCGTCGCTCCCGAACACCACCGCGTCCCCAGCCACCACCGGCGAACTGTCCACCCGCCCCTTCGCCCGGAACGCCCACTTCTCCTCCCCGTCCGCAAGGCTCAGACAATGCAGCCGCTTGCCACGGTCTCCCGCATAAACCATCCCCTCCGCCGTAATCGCCGGCGATGAGAAAAACGGAAACTCCCGGTCCTTGTACGTCCACTTCGGCATCCGCGTGCGCGCATCCACCGCCACCACTTCGTTGCCGTAATGCCCGAACACCGCCACCCCGTTCCGCGCCGCCACCGTGCTCGAAATCGGATTGTTCACCTCCGTCTTCCCCGTCTCCGACCCATCCTCCAGCTTCACAAAATACAGATAACCATCACACCCACCGAACATCAGCTGCCCATCCGTCAGACTCGCGCTGCCATTCACATAGTTGCCGGTCTCCACCGTCCACACCTTCGCCCCGGTCGCCCCATCCAGCGCATACAGCTTGTTGTCGTACGATCCCACAATCACCAGCGGCTTCCCGCCCTCGCGCATCCAGACGTTAGGCCCTGAACGCACCTCCCCTTCCGTCGCAAACCGCCACCGCTCCTTCCCGGTCGCCGCCTCCAGCGCATACACACTCCCATCAAGGCTCCCGAAAATCACCAGCTCTCCCGCCAGCAGCGCACTGCCCTCAATCGCATCCTTCGCCGCAAATTCCCACGCCACCGTCCCATCCGCCGCCTTCAGCGATCGGAACACGCCTTTCCCGTCCCCGATGTAATAAAAGCTCCCGTCACTCACCGCCGTCGCCTTCACCGGCCGCGCCGCCGCAAACTTCCACGCCAGCTTCAGCGGAAACTTGAACGTCACCGCACTCACGCCAGTCATCGCACTGTCCCCCCGCCACACGCGCCATTCATCAGCCGCACTAACACTCAGCGGAATCAGCGGCAGTACGACCCGGACAAACAGCGCAGTCAGTTTCATGCCGCCAAACATGCCGCGCGCCACCGGCTGTGCAAGCCGCTCGGCACGCCCGTTCGCGGCCATCACTTCGGCTCCAGCGGCAGCAGCTCGATGTTCCGGAACCACACCGGCTGCCCTTCCGCCTGCAGCGCAATGTGCCCGAACCCCAGCAGCCGGTTCCCGCCCGCCTCAAGCTGATCCGTCGCCGGCGCATTGTCATTCCGCGGATCCAGCTGCGGATGCTGATAACGCAGCACCTCCACCCCATTCACCCGGTGAATGATCTCGTCGTGCCCGCGCACCTCCACCTCCGCCTTCACCCACGTCTCCGTCGGCAGCGTCGGCGCACTCGACGTCACAATGTGCTTCGTCACCAGCTGCCCGCCCATCTCCACATGCGTTCCCGGCGTGCACAGATTCCCCGTCGGCCGCGCCCCCTTCCCTTCATCCGCTAGAAACTGCATCTCGAGGCTGCTCGGAAACCCCTGGTCGAACCGCATGCTCTGCGGCGGCTGCGCGTGCAGCATCACCCCGCTGTTCAGATTCACATATCCCGGCGCATCCTTCATCATCTCCCCCGTAAACCGGTACTCCAGCCGCAGAATGTAATGCGAATACGCCAGATTCGTGAAGAGATGCCCGAACTGCCCGTCAAACTTCCCGTACCGACTGTAATCCACTTTGATGATCCCATCCTCCACCCGGAACGTCTCCGCATAGTTCTCGCCCAGCGGCCGCTTCGCAATCTTCACCGTCCAGCCGGATAAATCCCGGCCATTGAACAGGCTCACCCACTTCGGCGCGTCCGCCGTCGCCATCGTACCCGCAATCCCTAGCATTATCACGGCTGAACAAATCATTCGTTTCATCCCCCCATGCTGCCCCGCCCGCGCCCATCCCGCAAGCCTCGTCTCACCACACAAAAATAGGCGGCCGTCGCTCCCACCAGGAACGACGGATGCCCAGACCACTACCAAAAACACCCCCCACTCTCGCACCACCTCGCCCGCACGCCATTGCACCATGGTTCACCGGGAAAATCCCACGCCTCCCACGCCTCCCACCCTTCAACCTCACTCGTCACGCCACCGCACCGCCAAGGCCGCCAGGGCCGCCGTCTGGAATATCCGCGGATACAACCGCTCATGGTACCAGAGTCTCGCAAAATACAGCCCAATCGGCGCCGCCGGAGCCTCCCGCCCATCATCCGTCAGCCGCAGCAACGCCTCCGCCCCGCGCTCCAGCACCGCCTCCGCCGTCTCAGACCTCGGCAGACTCAACGCCAGCGCATGCACCGCCAGCGCCGTTTCCTCCACCGTCGCGGGACCGGCCTCCCCCGCCCCGGACCACGCCCCGTCAATCCGCTGACACCCGACCAGATACGCCGCCCCCTCGTCGCACATCGCCCGCGTCCCGGCCAACCCCTGCAGATACCGCAACACACACGCCGTCCCGTACACCGGATTGGCTTCCCCCCGCGCATGCTCGTTCCCGAACCACAGCGGCAGCCACGACCCATCGGCTTCCTGGGTCTTCGCCAGATACCGCTCCATCGATTCCATCGCCCTAGCCGTCCCCGGCACCGCCAGATGCCGCCATTCATGCAGCGCCGCCAGCGCATGCGCCGTAATCTCCGGCGTGCTCCGGTCAAACGGCAGCGCCCCCCAGCCCCGGCAGAAGGTCGGCATCCCCCCATCCCGGTTCTGCAATCCTAACAACCATTGCACACCCGCCGCCGCCGCCTCGTCGTGCGCGCCCATGCCCGGCACCGCCAGCGCCAGCAATGCCGCCGACGTGTCGTCCGCATCCGGCACTCCCCCAGGCAGATCCGTCCATCCCCAGGCCCCCGGCGCTGATAAAGTGTACTCATGCACCGCCGTCGTCTGCTGCGCCCGCATCCACGCCGCCACCGCCGGTCGACTGTCAAACACCGCCCCCGGCACCCCCGCCAGCGCCTTCACCGACAGCGATGTCACCCACGTCGCCAGATTCGTGTCGATCGGCCACGACCCGTCACTCCGCGCCGACGCCGTCAGAAATCCAACCGCCTTCCTAACCACCGCATGCCGCTTCCGCCCCGCCGACGCCAGCGCCATCGTCACAAATGCCGTCAGCGGCGTCGCCTCCAGATACCCTCCACCCTCCGGCTGAATCGCCTCCAGCAGCTTCAAGGTCCGCGCCCGCTGGCTCCACCGCAGCAGGGTCAGCGGATGCTTCCCTGGCCTGTGATGCAGCCGCACCTGCCCGATCGCAATCAGCGCCGGCAACGCATAACTCACCACCGGCAACTGCAGCGCCGCATACCACCGCCGCGGCAGCGACGCCAGCTCAAACGGCAGTTGCGGCACGTGCCGCCAGCACTCCGGCGCAGGTCCTAGCACTCCCCCGATTGCACACGCCATCATAATCGGCACCGAAAACGTCCGGTCCTTCCCGTACCGCGCCTCCAAAGCCTTCGCCAGCACTTCCGGCTCCACTCCGCCCGCCTTCCCCCGAACCCATTCCATCGCTTTCCCTAACACATCCACCACCCCATCCCCGCCCGCCACCCGCAGCGCCGCCACCACCAGCAGGGTCGTCGAAAGATTCGCAAGGCTCTCCGGCGTGTCCCCCCAGCCCCCATCCTCCTTCTGCGTCCGCACTAACCACTCCACCCCGGGCCCGATCAGCATCTTCTCCGGCACACCACCAGCCAGCTCCAGCGCCATCACCGCAGTCGCCGTCGCCAGCGCGCTGCTCGACAACCGCCCATCCCACCACCCGCCGCTCACCCGCTCCGCCAGCAGCGCCCGCCCGCTCACATCACGGGCCTCCGCAACTCTCGCCCGCAGGGTCTCGGTTTCCAGTTTCATCTCGTCTCAGGTCAGAAATGCAGCAGGCCGCCCCCGCACCACGGGAACGGCCTGCTTCCTTCAATTCATCGCAATCAGCTCAGACATCCAGCCGGGTCCAGGCTGCATTCCCCTTCGATGACGCCACCACCGCCTCGATGAACGCCATCCCACGGATGCCGTCCTCGATCTTCGGATAGTCCAGCGACACCTCGTCCGGCGTCGTCCCGCTCTCGAACGCCCGGATGTGATTCGCGAAGTTCTTGTAAATGTTAGCAAACGCCTCCAGATACCCCTCTGGGTGCGAAGGTGGCGTCCGGCTCGCCGCAGCCGCGTTCTTCCCAAGGTACCCGTTCGCCGTCCGATACACCTGCATCGGCTGATCCAGCCACTTCACCAGCATCGTGTTCGGCTCCCGCTGATGCCACTCAATCCCCCCGATCTCCCCATACACCCGGATGTTCAGGTTGTTCTCCTCACCCACCGAAATCTGAGAAGAATGCAGGATCCCCTTCGCACCGTTGTCGAAACGCAGCAGCACGTTCACGTCGTCATCCAGCAGCCGCCCCTCCACAAACGACGTGATGTCCGCCGCCAGCTCGCTGATCTTCAGCCCGGTGATGTATTCCGCCAGATTCTCCGCGTGCGTCCCGATGTCACCCACGCACCCACCCGCACCGCTCTGCGATGGATCCGTCCGCCAACCCGCCTGCTTCTGCCCGCTCGCCTCAAGCCGCGTCGCCAGCCATCCCTGCGGATACTCCACCACCACTTTCCGGATCTTCCCGAGCTTCCCGGCCCGAATCATATCCCGCGCCTCCTTCACCAGCGGATATCCAGTGTAGTTGTGCGTCAATCCATACAGCCGCCCGCTCGCCTTCACCACTTCCCCAAGCGCCTTCGACTCCGCCAGATCAAAACACGCCGGCTTGTCGCTCAGCACGTGAAACCCATTCTCCAGCGCCAGCTTCGCCGGAGGAAAATGCATGTGATTCGGCGTCACAATCGCCACAAAATCCATCCGCTCACCCTCAGGCAGCGCCTTCTCCTTCTCGATCATCTCCTGAAACGTCCCGTAACAGCGCTCAGCCGGCAGGAAAAAGTCCGCTCCAGATGCCTTCGACCGCTCGGGGTCCGACGAAAACGCGCCGCAGACGAGTTCAATCTGCTGATCAATTGCGGCCGCAATGCGGTGCACAGCGCCAATAAAAGCGCCACGCCCGCCGCCGACCATACCCATGCGGATTTTTCTGTTCATGTTAGGGAGAGGATGTTGAGTCTGAGTTGCCTGTTGGCCCGCGATCTAAGCCACCGCCGCCGCGTTCATCAAGAGGAACCCTCAGGGTCCGCAGTTGCGGCACCCGCACCCCTCTCCCCTCACCGGCCCGCCCCGGATCCCGCCGCCGTGATCGGCACCGGCACAAATTCCCGGATCACCTCGAGATCCTCACCGCGCAGCAGCATCACCTTCCCGCTCTGACCAGCCGCAGCAATCGTCTTCCCGTCCGGACTGAACCGCGCCGCATAAAGCCCGCCGTCCACCGTCACCTGCTTCAGCACCTCCGCCCCGCCAGTCTGCCACGCTTCCACCGCCTTGTTCTCTTCCGCCGATCGCCCGGTGCTCTCCTTGCCGTAGATTCCCTTGATCTGATCCGGCAGGGCCGAGTCAAACTCCGCACGACCCACCATCAGCGTCCCCTTCCCGTCAAGACTCGACGCCGCCAGCACCCGATTGCCATCCGCACTGTAATCCACCGCCCAGATCCGTCCCTCCATCGCGGGATACTTCCGGATCAGGTTCGAATTGTCCCCGATCCTCCGCTGCACTTCCCGGAACACCCGGTAAATCTGCGGCACTCCATCCGCTCCGCCCACCAGAATCTCATCCCGCAGCGGATGCCGCGCAATCGCCGCCAGCCCGCCCTTCAACGCCCCCGGCGTGATGCTCGTCAGATTGTCCACAAACCGCTCCGTCGCCAGCTCCGTCAGCTTCGCAGACATGTCCCGCCCACAAGAAATCACATGGTCGCCCTTCATCGAAAACACCGTATCGAGAACCCAGTCGTCATGCCCAGCCATGAACAGCACCTGCTTCGCCGTTCCCAGATCCACCGCCCGCACCGACTTGTCCGACGCACACCCAAACGCAAACCTTCCACTGTCCGGAGCCCACGAAACCCCATAAACCGTATCAAAGGTCGCCGGCCACGATAGCTTCAGGCCGCCTGTCGCCACCTCCCAGATCTGCACCTCCCCCATCCGCGCCGGCAACCCGCCCGCCGCCGCCAGAAACGCCCCGTCCGGACTGAACCGCAGGCTCGTCAGCCGCTCGGACAAACCAATCAACCGCTTCGGCTCGCCCGTCCCATCCACCCGGTGCAGCAGCACTTCGTGAAAACCCGTCACCGCCAGCCATTGACCATCCGGTGACCATGCCAGCGCGTCAACGCTCGGCGGTCTACTGTAAACCGGCGGACGCTCGGGCGAATGCCGCGCCACCGCATTCGCCGGTGTGTCATCCTTCGCCCCCTCCCGAATCCACCGCTCAATCAAGGCAACCTCCGCAGCCTTCAGGGGCTCCCCGTTCTTCGGCATCTCGCACTTCCCGTCCTTCCCCGGCCGGATGTTCACTACCAGCGCAGAACCATCCGGATTCCCCGGCACAATCGCCGCTCCGTCGTCCTCCCCACCTTTCACCAGCGCCGCAAACTCCGTCATTACATACGCACCCTTCGCCTTCGCAGGCTGATGACATCCATGACACGCCGTCTGCAGCACCGGCCGCACGTCCTTGTAATAACTCACAGGAACGCCCTCCGCGGCACGCACCGCCGGAATCGAAAGAGCCATGAAGGGCAGCAGAAATCTCATTGGGGGACGCATCTCTCGCATTCGCAAGCCTGACCGCCGCACGCAATCCGGATGTCCGTCCGCGCCCGCGGCCATTCACAGGCCTTCATCGCTCCACACGCTTGCTGCCCCCGGCCATTTCCTTCTCCACTTCCGCTAGATTCGCCATCGACGTGTCCCCCGGCGTGGTCATCGCCAGGGCCCCGTGCGCCGCCCCGTAATTCACCGCCTTCGCCGCATCGTTGTGCTTCAAAAACCCATAGATCAGCCCGCTCGCAAAACTGTCACCCCCACCCACCCGATCCATGATCTCCAGCCCCGGCCGGAACACCGCCTCGTGAAACGCCCCCTCATGCCACAGGATCGCTCCCCAATCGTTGATCGTCGCCGTCTTCACCGTCCGCAAGGTCGTCGCCGCCACCTTGAAATTCGGAAACTCATTCACCGCATGCTCAATCATCCGCTGAAAACTCGCCGTCGGAATCGAGGTCAGATGCTCGTCCACCCCCTCCACCTCAAAGCCTAGCGACGCCGTGAAATCCTCCTCGTTCCCAATCATCACATCCACATACTTCGCAATCCTCCTGTTCACCTCCTGCGCCCGCGCCTTCCCACCAATCGTCTTCCACAGACTCGGTCGGTAATTCAGATCATAACTCACAATCGTCCCGTGCCGGTGCGCCGCCTCCACCGCCTCAATCACCACCTCCGGCGTCGTGTCACTCAACGCCGCAAAAATTCCCCCAGTGTGAAACCACCGCGCCCCCAACGCGCCAAACACATGCTCCCAATCAATATCCCCAGGCTTCAACTGGCTCGCCGCCGTGTTCCCACGGTCCGGCACGCCCAGCGCCCCCCGAATCCCAAACCCTCGCTCCGTGAAATTCAACCCGTTCCGCACCGACCTCCCAATCCCATCATACGGTACCCAACGCACCAACCCAGTATCCACCCCGCCCTGCAGCATGAAATCCTCAGTCAGCCGCCCCACATCATTGTCCGCAAACGCCGTCACATGCGCCGTGCGCAGCCCGAAACACTTCCGTAACCCGCGCGACACATTGTACTCCCCTCCTCCCTCCCAAACCTGAAACGTCCGCGCACACCTTACCCGGCCCTCGCCCGGATCGAGCCGCAGCATCACTTCACCAAGAGATACACAGTCAAAACGACAGTCAGCAGGGGATTTGAGAGTCAGCATAAGATGAGAATTCCATGATAGAGCAGCGTCCCGCCACAAAAACAAGCGGCCCGTTTTCCTTTCGGAAAACGGGCCGTTATAACCTGGCAACGTCCTACTCTCGCATGACCTGTCGTCAAACTACCATCGGCGCTGCGGCGGTTCAC
>Ga0315899_10003012_pt1 | contig 18406 bp, 20 predicted proteins | sample LakEriMetagenome_2_FD_203518 | JGI IMG/M metagenome (GOLD analysis project Ga0315899, IMG submission 203518) | Freshwater fungal communities from buoy surface, Lake Erie, Ohio, United States - Buoy 4 MA112 | ecosystem: Environmental > Aquatic > Freshwater > Lake | place: USA: Lake Erie, Ohio... | reverse complement strand
ATTACTTGCTCCCGAATCTCGCGCTCTCATGCGATTATCCCCCCATAAATTTGCTAATTATCAACAAGGATTAAAGGCTATATCCCTTATACAGTCTGTCTTTTGACTATCCTTGTCCCCCCGCCAGGTCTAATCCACAAATTCAGAACACTACCGAATCGTTTTACAGCGGTTACGGCATCCGAGTGGCACAGTAAACTCTTTATAGAATAAGCTTTTCAATCGCTTCCCGTGTATCAAGCTGATCCAAAATCCGCTGTATCATCGTCAAAGGAACATTTTCATCGTTATCTGAATTTATGCCTAACCCTGATACTCTCCCGGCTAACCTTGCCAAAATTGTCGAACGGTTCCAACGTCACACCGATCCCAAAAAGCGTTACGAGCAGTTACTGTGGTATGCCAAAAAGTTAGAGCCAATGCCGGGCGATGCTAAAACGCCGGAAAATAAAGTCCATGGCTGTGTCTCCCAGGTGTTTATCACGGCGGATTTAGAGGATGGAAAAATGATATACCAAGGCGATGCTGATGCCCAGTTGGTGAAGGGATTGGTGGCATTATTAATTCAAGGTATTAATGGGTTAACCCCGACAGAAATTGTCAATCTTTCCCCGGATTTCATTGAAGCGACGGGTTTACAGGTGAGTCTGACGCCTTCCCGTGCCAATGGTTTTTACAACATTTTCAAATTGATGCAAGCTAAGGCGATCGCCTTTCAGTTGGGCGAGGCCTATGTCGAAGAGTAGGGACACCTCGTATTTTCTGGGGCTAGATTTTGGTACATCGGGGGCTAGGGCGGCGATTATTGATGGGACTCGCCAGTTACTTTGGCAAAGTGGGGTAAGTTACGGTTCTGTCAATGATGCCGACTGGATCACAATTTGGCGGCAAACCTTATTTGACTTGTTAGGGGAAATTCCCAAAGAATACAGATCCCAACTCCGGGCGATCGCCATTGATGGCACTTCCTCGACGGTGTTGTTATTGGATGCCGAAGGTAACCCTCTATTCGATCCGATTTTGTACAACGATGACCGGGGCAAGGACGTTCAGAAGTTATTGCAAAGCTTCGCTCCGTCAGACCATTTGGTTAACAGTGCCACTTCTAGCCTGGCCAAATTCCTATGGTGGTCACAGCAACCCGCCTTTAGCCAAGCCCGTTATTTTTGCCATCAAGCGGATTGGTTGGGCGGCTTACTCCATGGTCAGTTGGGGATCAGCGACTATCACAACGCCTTGAAATTGGGTTACAACACTCAGCGGTTAACCTATCCGGCTTGGCTCCAAGGTCAACCCTGGTTTCATTTACTCCCCCAAATAACGGAACCCGGCACGGCGATCGCCCCTTTACTACCCGATGTCGCCAAACGGTGGCAACTCCCCGCAACCTGTTGGGTCTATAGTGGCACAACGGACAGTATCGCCGCTTTTTTAGCCAGTGGGGCAAGTCAACCAGGGGAGGCGGTAACGTCTTTGGGCTCCACATTGGTGTTAAAGCTGCTCAGCAAAACTCCGGTAACTGACTTGGGCAGCGGTATTTATAGCCATCGCTTAGGCAATTTATGGTTAACAGGGGGCGCATCCAATGCGGGGGGCGCGGTACTGCAACACTTTTTTTCACCGCCAGACTTAGAACGATTGAGCGAACAAATTGATCCCCGCCAACCCAGCGCCTTGGATTACTATCCCTTACTGCAACCCGGAGAACGTTTTCCCCTCAATGATCCCCACCTGAAACCCCGCTTAACTCCTCGCCCTGACGATGATGCCGCTTTTTTACACGGCTTGCTAGAAAGTTTGGGACGCATTGAAGCCTTGGGGTATCAAAAACTGCAACAGTTAGGGGCAACTCCGGTTTCGCAAATTTTTACCGCTGGCGGCGGGTCAAATAATCTCCCATGGCAAAAAATTCGGGAGCGGTTGCTTGGGGTTCCCGTTGCTAAATCCCCCCAGTCCGAAGCCACCTATGGTACAGCGTGTCTTGCCCAGCAAGGTTTTCAGCGACAAGTTTCAAAAACTTAGCACCAAATTTAGTTTCCTCTCTTAGGATGAAGACAGGCAGGGCCCAGCTTGATTTATCGTTCGGAGGATCACGTTAACAATGTGCCAAGATTGCGGCTGTAGTGCGGTGGCAACGGTTGCCCATTCCCATCACGCTTCCCATTCCCATGATCATCACCATCATGCTTCTACCGATGCTGAGGCAATCGCCGTTTCCCACCGGAGCGATCCCCATCGTCATCACCAGACCGTGACCATTACCCCCGATCGCCAATCCATCGCCATCGGCCAGGGCATTCTCAGCAAAAATGATCATCTGGCGGCCCACAATCGAGAATTATTCCAAGCCAAGGGGTTATTGGTGATGAATTGGCTCTCCTCGCCGGGAGCCGGGAAAACGGCATTAATTGAAAAAATGGTCGGTGATCGCCATGACAGCCATCCCACTGCGGTCATTGTCGGGGATTTGGCCACGGATAACGATGCCCTACGCCTACGTTCCGCCGGGGCGATCGCCATTCAAATCACCACAGGCAATATTTGTCACCTGGAAGCAGCGATGGTGGCCAAAGCAGTGGATCAATTAGACCTTGATCCCCTAGAAGACTTAATTATTGAAAATGTCGGCAATTTAGTCTGTCCCGCTGCCTATGACCTGGGAGAAAGCCTGCGGGTGGTGTTGTTCTCAGTCACCGAAGGGGAGGACAAACCCCTCAAATATCCCGCCACCTTCAAATCTGCCCAGGTTATTTTGATTACCAAAATCGATCTTGCCGAAGCCGTGGGCTTTGATCGGGACTCAGCTTGGCACAATTTACGCCAAGTCGCCCCCCAAGCCAGTATTTTTGAAGTCTCTGCCCGCACCGGCCAAGGTTTATCAGCCTGGTATGAGTACTTGGAAAACCGCCGCTGATTTTTAGCACGTCATCTACTCTTGATACATAAAAATAACTAACATAAATGATTTTCTCAAAAACCATTAAGATATGTTAAGGATATGTAAGTAGAGAAGCAAGACTTGTGTAAGGTCATTGATTCTTGCTTGTTTTTGTCCAATTTCGCCTCAATTGTTTATGGCCAGTTTTATGGAAAACACCGTTAATAACGTCGAAGAATATCTCTTATCCCGGGAAGAGCGTGTTACCCAGATTCGTAACCTAGTGGAAACATTGCGGGCAGCAGAGGAAGTTGCCAAGCAGGGTTACTTGATTACCAGTTCAGAGCTGGCCGATTTAATGGATATCAATGCCAGTGCCGTTACCAGCCGGGGTGATCATTGGTCTTGGCGTAACTGGGTGGTGTCCAGGGTTAGACGGGAAGGCAATCAAATTTTGTGGCAGTTAGAGCGCATAGACTAATTAGCCGATTTTGAAATCCTTTCCTTCCCCTCGCCATTTTGTCCTGCCGTCCATGCCTGCCCCCCTCATTCAATTGCGTGGTATTAGTAAATCGTTTGGCGATCGCCGGATTCTGGACAATGTGGATTTGGATTTGTATACGGGGGAAGCCCTGGTGGTCATTGGCCCCTCCGGCACGGGAAAATCAACGATTTTAAGAATTATTGCTGGACTACTGCCCCCCGACAGTGGGGAGGTGATCATCAAATCCCAGCCCCGCATCGGTCTGGTGGAAGATGAAAACGACCTAATTCGCATTGCCCTCGTCTTTCAGCAATCGGCCCTCTTTGACTCCCTTACTGTGGCGGAAAATGTGGGCTTTTTTTTATTGGAACATTCCCATCTTTCCCAGGACATTATTCGGGAACAGGTCACGCAAAAATTAGCCCTGGTGGGGTTAACGGGCATTGAAAATTACTATCCTTCCCAATTGTCAGGGGGCATGCGAAAACGGGTCAGTTTTGCGCGGGCGATTATGTCCAACCCCCATAATCCAGCAGATAATCCAGAGGTGATTTTGTACGATGAACCCACCGCTGGCCTTGACCCGATCGCCTCGACGGTGATTGAAGATTTAGTGAGACGTCTCCAGAAATCTCCCCAGGGTTGTGAAACCTATGTCATGGTCAGTCACCAAGAAAGCACCATTCGTCGGACTGCGGACAGAGTGGTATTGCTGTATGATGGCAAAATTCAGTGGCAAGGGCCTGTGGGGGAAATTGATCACACCGATAATCCCTTAGTCCGCCAATTTTTTGCAGCACGGGTAGACGGGCCGATCCGAATTTTGGATTAGCCACTGGAACGGTAAAATCGATCAAACCTGCTGGATCATTCCGCCCCGGTGGAAAATCCCCGACTAAAAATAACTCTCCTTGTCCGAGGTTCCCTTGAGACTCTGCCATTACCATGCTCAGACCCCGCACCATGAAAGAAGGCTCCGTTGGCCTGTTCGCCCTGCTGGGATTAGTGATTATTGGCGGTATCGTCCTTTGGTTACGGGGGGGCGCTTTCGGCAATCCGGGTTATCAGGTGCTGGTGGAATTTGTTGATGCCAGTGGCTTGCAGGTGGGGGCTCCCGTTAATTATCGGGGCATTACGGTAGGCAAAGTCACTCATTTAATTCCGGGCAGTAATGGCGTCAATGTGCAGATCGACATTACCTCGACCCAGTTACGCATTCCCTATGATGTGGCCATTGAAATTAGTCGGTATGGGTTGTTGGGAGAAGCGGCCATTGAAATGATTCCCTCCCGTCCCCTGTCCCAAGAAGCGTTGGCGATCGATCCCTTGAGTCAGACCTGTGGCGATCGCCAGAAAATTTTGTGTAACGGGGATCAACTCCAGGGCAATGCGGGCAATCAACTGATTAGCACGATGACCCGTCTGAGCCAAGCCTACAGTGATCCCGCATTTGTGGCCGACATTAACACCACCGTCCGCAGTGCCTCCCTCGCCGCCAATCGCATTGCCAAAATGAGCGAGGAAATCACCACCCTCGCCAAAACCGCTAAAACCCAAGTGAGGGGACTAGGGCAAACCACTCAGGCGATCGCCGGCGCTGCCAACAATGCGGCCACCCTCACCGACAATCTCAACCAAGTGGTGTTGCTCAACCAAGCCCACGCCACCCGCACCCTCCAAGAAGCCTCCCTGTTGATGGCCAACTTAAATCAATTGGTCGGCGAAAATCGTCAACAAGTTAGTTTGACCCTCAATAGTATTTATAAAACTAGCGAAGACCTCCAGCAGGTCTCACGGGATCTGGATGTCACCGTGCTTACCGTCAATGACGGACTCAATAAAATCGATACTCAAAAAGTGGCAGATAACCTGGCAGCATTACTAGATAATGCCAGGGTCACCACCGACAACCTCAGGCAAATTTCCACAGATTTAAACAATCCGACGTTCCTATTAAGTATCCAAAAAACCCTGGATGCCGCACGGGTTACCTTTGAAAATGCTCAAAAAATCACCAGCGATGTGGAACAGTTAACTGGCGATCCCACTTTTCGGACAAACCTGAAAAAATTAGTCAACGGTCTAGAACAATTAGTCTCTTCGGCAGAACATCTACAAGGACAGGTTTATACTGCTCACACCTTAGAGCGCAGCACCCAACAACTCCATTTTCAAATCGATCGCCAACAACAATTAGCCCAGTATTATCAACAATTTCAACCGGCGACCGTCAGCCCAACTTCTAGCCCGGCTTTACCCAAAACGGCGCACCGCACAGCGGATCTCTCCGAGATCGCTCCCCCTCAGCCCGTAGCTGGAAATTAAGATTTTTTTAAGGTGGATTAAAAACAACTGTTAACCCTGAACAGTTTTGGGGTAGCCCTTGCTGCTTAAACTAACAGGCAGTTTTGCTGATCAACGCTAGACTATTTCAGATTCTTCAACAATGCGATCGCCATGAGCAGTACCCAAGATTATATCGGCGAAGAAGCCGCCGCCCGCGTCAAAATTCTGAGTGAAGCCCTGCCCTATATCCAGCATTTTGCCGGACGTACCGTGGTGGTCAAATATGGGGGAGCCGCCATGAAAGACAGTTCCCTCAAAGATAAGGTGATTCGAGATATCGTTTTTATGGCTTCGGTGGGCATTCGTCCCGTTGTTGTCCACGGTGGTGGTCCAGAAATTAATACTTGGCTCGGCAAAGTTGGCATTGAACCCAAGTTCCAAGACGGTTTGCGAGTCACCGATGCCGACACCATGGATATTGTCGAAATGGTATTGGTGGGGCGGGTCAACAAAGAATTAGTCAACCTGATTAACCAAGCGGGCGGTCGCGCCGTTGGCCTCTGCGGAAAAGACGGTCAATTGATGACGGCCCGGACGTTGGCTAGCCAAGATGTGGGTTTTGTCGGGGAAGTCAGTTCAGTGGATGCGCGGGTGGTGGAAACCTTAGTGAAAAGTGGCTATATTCCCGTTATTTCCAGTGTGGCGGCGGATGAGGTTGGTCAAGCCCACAATATTAATGCGGATACCTGTGCGGGGGAACTAGCCGCAGCATTGGGGGCCGAAAAGTTGATTTTGTTAACCGATACCCGGGGTATTTTGCGGGACTATAAAGATCCTTCCACCCTGATCCATAAGCTGGATATCCAACAGGCACGGGAATTAATTGGTTCCGGGATCGTCGCGGGCGGCATGATTCCTAAAGTGACCTGTTGTGTGCGTTCCTTAGCCCAGGGGGTGCGGGCGGCCCATATTTTGGATGGTCGTTTACCCCATTCCTTATTGCTAGAAGTATTTACGGATTTGGGGGTCGGCTCAATGATTGTGGCGTCTGGTTACGATTTATAACCTCCCGGAGGGGGACGGCGATCGCCAAATAGCATCGGCCACTCGGCAAATCTGCACCATCTCCCCCACGTCATGTACCCGAATTAAATCTGCTCCTCCGGCGATCGCCGCAACACAGGCTGCCCCCGTACCCCAGAGCCGTTGTTTAGGATCGGGTTGGTTCAGAATGTGACCAATAAAACTTTTGCGGGATGGCCCCACCAAAAGGGGAAAGCCAAAGCATTTAAAGGCTGATAATTCGCGTAACAGGGTTAAATTTTGTTCAGGGGTTTTCGCAAAACCAATACCGGGATCGAGCATAATTTGGCTAGCTAAAACGCCCTTTTGGTGAGCGAGATCGACTTGCTGGCGAAAAAAGTCCTGCATTTCCCCGATTAAATCCTGATAATCCGTCAATTGCTGCATCGTTTGGGGCGTTCCTCGCAAATGCATCAAAATAATCGGAGCTTGGGTCTGAGCGGCGATCGCCAAAATCGAGGGCTCAAAAGTGCCGCCAGAAATATCATTAATCACATCAGCCCCGGCTTGGATCGCCGCTTGGACCACTTCAGAACGGGTGGTATCGATGGAAATCGGAATGTTAAATTCTTGCCGTAGGGCTTGAATAACGGGAATTGTTCGGTCTAATTCCTCAGCTAGGGAAACCGTTGCCGCCCCCGGTCGAGTCGATTGGCCACCGATATCCAGCAGATCTACCCCCGCCAAAATCATTTTCCGGGCCTGGGCGATCGCCGTTGGGAGAGTCTTAAAATCGCCACCATCACTAAAACTATCGGGGGTCGTGTTCAAAATCCCCATGACATAGGTACGCTCTCCCCAATTAAAAACAGCATCACGAATTTGCCAAGGACTGGGGGGCTGGGATGTAATCATCGCTGAAAACTTTGACGCTCAAGGCGTTGATTATATGGCGATCTTCATCTTAAATATTTCTGACCTCAAAACCCTCACATCAATTCTGGCAACCAGGAAGGTTAGCTCAGATGTCGAATCTAGGAAACTTTTAAACATGGGTTAATGGCGATCGCCTAGGATTAGCTTGTTAGCAAAATTAGGTCGGAATGAAACCCTCTACCCCCGGTTTTGCTTTAATGTCTCCAACGGACTTTTAAGAAAAACAAGAGATCAAGATTCACGCCGCTATTGCTGCCAACACCAGACCTAGGAAAATAAGGACTTTTTCATTAAATCACGGATTAAATTATCCCGAACCATAATTTGCTGCATCGTCTCCAGCAGAAAGTTAACCGTCTGTTCACGATCCAGGTCTTGATATTCCTGTTGCAGACACTGTAATTGAAATTTTTGCTCGATCGATAAATTAAAAGCTTCGTTGTTCATCATGGGTATTTCACTCCTTAAAACTAAATTGAGTGGGAACGATAATGGCAAAACCACCGATTAACCGAGGGGTTCCAAGGGCGCTTGCTGCATCAGATTGCGAACGACATTGGATTTGATCATCAGTAGACGCGAGGCTTGCACCAACAACTCCATCGCTTGCTCCCGACTAATATTGGCCGTGGCGTCCTGCATACGCCGAAATTCAAACTGTTGCTCCATGGTGAGCTCGAAAGATTGGGAATTCATAGAGTGCTCTCCAAATTGATTACCCTTTAATTGTAAACAAAAGTAACAAAGGATTGACGAAATTGACCGTATTCGGATATACAGATTTCGTTTTAGTTGATGACCGGTACAGTCAAGGCATTGAACTTAATCAAGATTTAACTTAAATCAAGAGACAGACTGATCGCCGTTCGTTACTCCCCTGCACATACCGTCCGTTTTAACAAGGGTTTTTGAAAAAAAAAGCTCAATCCGAACATATCCTATTTTCTCAGTATTTATACGGGATTTGCCCGAAAGCCTTGTTAGACAGGAGATCTGGGCATAAGTTTCAGATAACCTGCGAGGCTCACCGGGAAACAAAAAACGAGCCTTTATACAGACAATAACGATACCGCCCTGTTACGATTGGCCCGACTCAATCAGTGTTAGCCCCGGCTATGTTAGCGGAGTAAGTTATTTTTGAACTATCAAGAGCTTGGGAATTCACCAAGGTGCGAGGACTCTGCAATAATTTAGCTAGAAGGCACCCCCAAATTTAAGCGCAAGTAAAAAATGCTTTGGTGTGGAACAGATACTAGATTTGGCTTTGTTAGCAGGGATTGTTTTATTTTGAGGACAATAGCCGATATTATTAAGAAACGTAACTACAAACCCTGGGCTTTGATGTCCACTGTTCCCAGCGTCAAGTTTTTATGGGTAAACTTCAAGCTCCGCCAGCCATGGCAGCCTATCTTAACCCACAGATTTTCCCTTACAGCAAGTATCCCCGGAGGTATTTAGAGTATGTCTGTTCGCCTATACGTTGGTAATTTACCGAAAGAATCCATTGAGCGTGAAGCGTTACAAGAAATTTTCGCAGAAGCAAATGCGGTGGTTTCGACGAAGGTCATCAAGGATCGTAAAACTGGCAAATGTCGGGGTTTTGCCTTTGTGACGGTTTCTACGGATGAAGCTGCGGACGAATTTATCGAAAAATATAATGGTCAGTCCTTTATGGATAGTCCGTTAAAAATCGAAAAAGCTAATCCTCGGGAGAAAGAAGAAGAGGAAGGCGGTACGGAGGATAGTGCATCTAGTACGGAGCCGGTTAATAAACAACCACGGGGAGATAAACAGCCACGGGGCGACAAAAAACGGGGTGGAAAAGGTAAAGGTGGGTCGGGGACTAGCGCGAGTGCAAGTGGGTCTGAAGGGTTTCAACCCGATCCTCGCTGGGCAGATCAATTGGCACAGTTGAAGGAAAAACTCGCCTCCGCTAATAGTTAAGGGCAGGTTAATCGCCAAGGATAGTTATTAATCACGCTTGTCTCTGGTTTGTGGAAAGTTTTCGCAGCTTTCAGATCGGCGTTTAGTCCTTAATTCCAAGTAGCCTAGGCTCGGAGTCGGCGATCGCCGATGGATGGATTAGTGATGGTTTTTTGAAAAATCTAATAATGCTAGCTGGGATATAAAACCAGGGGGCTTGCGATGAATCTTTCTCCCAAGCCCAAGTTAATTCGAGCTTTAATGATTTTTGTATTAAATTTTTGTATTTTTTAAATCTGAGGAAATGCGTTTATGGGTGAGTTAGATCCCGCTGTATTGATGAAACAGGCTGTTGGTCGCGCCGCCGCCGACCGAGTTCAATCTAATTCCATTGTGGGTTTGGGTACGGGTTCCACTACAGCCTATGCTCTTGAATTTATTGGCGATCGCCTCAAAAAGGGGGAATTAACCAATGTGCTAGGCATCCCGACCTCCTTTCAAGCCGAAGTGTTAGCCCGTCGTTATGGTATTCCCCTCACCACCTTGGATGTAGTTGATCGGATCGACATTGCCATTGATGGGGCGGATGAGGTTGATCCCCAGAAAAATTTGATTAAAGGGGGCGGGGCAGCCCATACCCGTGAAAAAATTGTCGATGCCTTAGCCGAAACGTTTTTGGTGGTGGTGGATAGCGGCAAATTAGTCGATCAATTAGGGTCTACCTTCTTATTGCCTGTTGAAGTAATTCCCATGGCCCTGACGCCAGTGATGCGAGCCCTCGCCAAATTGGGAGGGAAACCAGAATTACGCATGGGAGTTAGAAAAGCCGGGCCAGTGGTTACGGATCAAGGCAATTTAGTCATTGATGTCAAATTTGATGCCATTCCCGATCCTGCGGGCTTAGAAAAAACCATTAATAATTTGCCCGGTGTCCTCGAAAATGGCTTATTTGTCGGGGTTGCGGATGTGATTTTGGTGGGGGAACTGATTGACGGCAAGCCCAATGTCCGTGAATTTTAAGGCGGATTGTTAAATCAAATTCAATCAATCAAGTCTTAGAGGACGTTTGAGAAGTGGCACTATCTGTATGAGATCCCCCTAAATCCCCCTTGATCTAAAAACTCTGCGCATACCCCGCAGCTTGCTGCGATTGGGATAAGCAGACGCCGACCGCGAGGTCGGCAATATAATTGAGTAATGAAAGTCAAAAAGGCGAGTCACTGCGTGTATCAAATTCGTTACCACATGGTGTTTTGTGTGAAATATCGACGGGGACTGCTAATGATGGAAGAGCGGTGTGTATACCTCAAAACAATTCTCAAAGAGATTGCTGAGCGCTATTGGTTTGAGCTAGAAGAGATGGGAACAGATGGGGATCATATTCATATTTTTGTAGGTGCAGCACCAAAATATGCACCATCTAGAGTTATGCAGATTATTAAAAGTATTACAGCTAGAGAGATGTTTAACCGATTTCCTGAACTACGAAAACAATTATGGGGAGGGGAGTTTTGGAGTGACGGGGGCTATATTGGTACAGTAGGTGACGGAGTTAACAGTGAAATTGTCAAAAAATATATACAAGACCAGGGGAGTTCAGAGGAAAAATCTAAAGTTCAACAGTTGCAACTCTTTCCTCTTTAGATACCCCGCAGCTTGCTGCGAGGGTTCTTCATTTTCCGAAAAAACTGAGGAACGGGCAAGCAGGGCCAGAAGGCTTACCATGATTTCATTGTAGCTGGGCTTTTAACTCAGCCAGCATCTGCCTTGTCCCGATGTGATCCGCTTTGGCGATTAACTGAGGGATCAGTATTTTTAGGGGGAAATCGGGAAAGATTTGACTTTGTTGACTGTCTTGATAACCGTGCTCAGAATACAAATAGATAGTTAGGCAATTATCGGCATAAATCCAAACTTCGGGGACTTGAATCGCTTCGTAGGCTTGAATGACGGTTTTGGAGGTTAGGTCACATTCGATCGCCAAGTCGGGGGGCGGAAATTTACTTAAATCGAGGTTTCTTGTTGGCCGCATGAGGGCGGCATTTTGGATATAAAAACAGGTATCTGGCTCTATACCGGCAAGGGGAGGGCGTTTAAGAGTGGTAGAACCATAGTCTTCCCAGTCTCGACCCTGACATTCCAGAATGGTTTTAACAATGTCAGTAATCAAGCGATTGGGTTTTTCGTGCAGGGCGAGGGGAGACATGATTTCCAATAAACCTTGATAGTAAACTAGGCGAGAATGGCGCTTTTCTCCGAGTTCTGCTAGCAAAGTGGTAAAATCTTCCCAAGATACATCAGGAATAGTGAGGTAACTGCCGGGGGCAATGTGGATACGGGGCAGGGAAATAGTTAGGGTCATGGGGATATTATATTATTATCTGCAACCTATTTTTTTCAGTAGCCCGCTTTGAGAGTGAACAGACAATACTGATGCAAAATATCAGTAAAGAAGGAATTTATTTCTATGACCAAAGAGCAGCAATTTATAGTGCAAAAAGCTCAAGATAGTCTACGCGCCGCTAAAATTTTAGCAGCCGAAGATCTAGCAAATTTTGCGGTTTCCTGTGCCTACTACGCAATGTTTTACATCGCGGAAGCCTTGTTGCTAACCGAAAATCTCAGTTTCAGTAAACATTTCGCCGTAATTAGTAAATTTGGTGAATATTTTGTCCGTACAGGCATCATTCCCAGCCAATATCATCGTTATTTAATTGATGCCGAACAAATGCGACTTAAAGGGGATTACGATCACACCGAACGACTAGACTCTGAAGATGCCAAGCTAGTGATCCAAAGAGCAGAAGAATTTTTAGGGTTGTTAACGTACTTATAAGTCCCTTTAAACCTATAGAGCAAATAAATCTTGAGGCGATCACCAAACAAAAGACCTTTGTTCTATTTGCGTGAGGGCGTACAGAACGCAGTAAATAATCTGGATTTTCCTTATTTTTCGAAATATGAAGTCTTTTAACAATTCTGGAACCTCCGCTAACAATCCCAGACTAAGAAACTATACTTGCCGTAAGCCAATTTCCCCCGATAGTCATTCGCTCGACGTTGGTTGCGGTTGATAGTTTCCCCGAGTGGAGTTCCCATGTTGTTCGCTGATTTCCGCCACGCCTTGCGCTCCTGTCTGACCCTCACGACAATGCTAATCACTACCGCCACCGCGACTCCTGTTTTCGCTCAACCGCTGATCGCCACCAATCTCCCCATTCTGCCAACACAATCTTTACTGAGTACGCCCCTCCCCACGCCGGTACTCGACCTTGACGATCCTACCACCGATGAGGCGGCCATCACCTCAGACGCAGATCCCCTCAACAGCCCTTACCCTGTGCCTTGGCAATGGATTACCCAGACCCAACAGGATTACGCCAGCCAACAAAAACCTGGGCTCCGGTATTATCGCAGTCCGGCTTTGGTGTCACCGTCGGGAAAATATGCAGCCTACAGTCGGATCGAAGTGCGAGCGGAAGCTAATTTGTATGAGTCGAAAGTTTTAAGCGTACTCTTTTTAGAAAATTTGCAAACGGGGGAATTGAAAGTGATTCGGGCGGAATCTCCCATTGCCCGCTATCTACAGAAAGTGGGGGAAAACAGTGAAGAAATGTCCGGGGTGATTTCTATTTTGATTCCCGTGTCGTGGTCGGGGGACGGCGATCGCCTTTTGGCTCGGCAATTAGAAGGGGCGTTTAACTCTTCAGACATTAGTGATTATGCGGTGATCTGGAAAGGAAAAGATGGGGCGGTGAAAACCTTGGCCGCTAACCCCGATCCGACGATGGAAGTGAGTGCTACTCTACTCGGTTGGCACCAGGATGACCCCGACCAAGTGTTGTTTAAGGTGAGTCATCTCGGCGAAGAGGAAGAAGACAGTGATGAGACCTTAGTTAGTGTGTCCTTGACCGGCGATGTTCAAGCAACCCAGGCCCCCGCAGTGATTGGTTACGGTGAACGGGTCAGTCGTAGTTGGACAGGGGTGCAAGCCATTCGGTAAACCCTGGGTTGGGAATTAATTGAACCTGGGTAGGACTTAAGCCAAAAAATTTGTTGAAGGCCAGACTCCCAGGAATTTTGGTTCGGTCAGACAGTGCGCTAATTTAAGAAAGGGGGTTGAGAAAGTCTTCCCAGAGCGATCACACATTATTAAAGTTATTAACGATGATGCCTAGACCACCCAGGACGACATTAACGATTTTTACAACCAAGGAATTTTGATTATGAAAGGAAAACCGGCGGTACTGGCCCAACTCCATCAGCTATTGAGGGGGGAACTCGCGGCACGGGATCAGTATTTTATTCATTCCCGTATGTATCAAGATTGGGGTTTACAAAAACTCTATGAGCGCATTGACCACGAAATGCAGGATGAAACGGGTCATGCCAGTATGCTGATCGAGCGCATCTTATTTTTAGAAGCAACCCCTGATCTTTCCCAACGAGACCCGATTAACGTTGGCAAAACAGTGCCGGAAATGTTGCAGTGTGATCTCAATTATGAATATGAGGTGATTGGGAATTTAAAAGCGGCGATCGCCGTCTGTGAACAGGAACGGGATTACCAAAGCCGAGATCTGTTACTCAAAATTCTGGCGGATACGGAAGAAGACCATGCCTATTGGTTAGAGCAACAATTGGGGCTGATTGAAAAAATCGGTTTGCCCAATTACCTCCAATCCCAAATGGGTTAAGCCAAAATCAGGGGGCCATTCGTGGTGTTACAAGCGGTACTGTTGGATTTTAACGGCGTCGTCATTAACGATGAGGCCATTCATCGACAGTTGGTGGATGAGTTATTACTCAGGGAAAATCTCCGCCCCCTCACCCCGGTGGAATACCAACAATTTTGTCTCGGCCGCAGTGATCGGGCCTGTTTATTAGATTTGTTTGACCATCGGGGGCGGGGTCTGACGGCGGCCTATTTGCAAAAATTGATTGATTACAAAGCGGAGCAATATCACCAAAAGTTAGTCGCCTTGGAAACCCTGCCCATTTATGACGGATTACAAGCCTTTTTAGAGCGTTTACAGTTGCAACGTTTGGCGATCGCCTTGGTGACGGGGGCGGTGCGCTCAGAGGTGGAATATATTTTGGCGCGGAGTGGCTTAAGTGGCTATTTTTCGGTGATTGTGGCCGGGGATGATATTACCGCCAGTAAACCCCAACCAGACGGCTATTTAAGGGCGATCGCCAAACTGAATGAGTACCGTGTCAGAGCCCAGGATGATGACAGTTTGTTGCAAGATAACGCCGAACTGTTACCGAAAAATTGTCTGGCGATCGAAGACACGTTAGTGGGAATTCAAGCCGCCAAAGCGGCCCAGGTTCCGGTGGTTGGCATTGCCCATACCTATCCCTATCACTTCATGCAACGCCGGGCTAATTGGGCGGTAGATCGCTTTGATGAATTGGATTTAGACCGTTTACAGGTGATTTTTTCCCGTCGCCCCGTCACCGATGCTGCCGCTTAACCCTAACTAGCCCGAATGCAGCCCACCCAATACATCCGCAAACCATTGCTCTAGGCGATCGCCTAAAGCGGCCAAAGAATATTCCGACTCCGCCCGTTGACGACAGTGGTGGCGATCGAGTTGATCCAAGTTGGCGATCGCCGTGGTTAGGCCGGCAATGGAATCGGGTTCCACCAAAAAGCCAGAAATACCATCTTGAACAATTTCCCTTGGCCCGCCGCGACGATAGGCAATAATCGGCACGCCACAGGACAAGGATTCTAATGCTACCCGCCCCAACGCCTCCACCCATTTGTGGGTCATCAATAACGCTTGACATTGCCCTAACGCCTGCTGGAATTGCGCTGTGGGTAAAAAGCCCCGATAAACTAACTGCGCTTGGGGATAACGTTGTTGTAACGATTGCCAATAGGCTTCGTCTTGGATATAACCAAAAATTTGTAACCGTTTTCCTGTGATTTCCGCAGCGGCGATCGCATCTTCCAAGCCTTTTTCCGGCGAAATCCGTCCTGCCCAAGCCAAATCTTGACCCGCATTCACCTGAAACTCATAACGATTAACCTCAATGCCGCCTCCTAAAATCCGAAAAATATCCGGCTGAGGAAACGTCTCGGCTTGGGCTTGGGTATGAACTCCTAACGTACCGGGTTTAAGAGCAGCAACCCGATCAATGGCCGTTTCCATGGCCACCAACCAAGAACTCATATTGATGTAATGGAGCACCGGGGTTGAGAAAAAGGGCGCAACGTATAACGGCAACCAATCGTAGGCAAAGTTAACAATAATTTGATAGTGATGTTGCTCTTGAAAGGCCCGATCCCACAAATTGCCAATCACTCCATTGGGGGGAATGACAATATCCGAATCCCGCGTTTGTTTGGGGGCCGACTTTTGCAAGGCTCCAGCAATTTCTTGAATTGGTAAGCCCTCAACCCTTGATCCCTGGGGTGCAAAAATTGTTAAGTCATGACCGCGCCCTAATAATTCCTTAGCGATATTACAAATATTTAAACCCACCCCCCCAACTTGGCCAGATTGGAGGGTTCCCACAGGAGTTGCCACTAGTAAAATTTTCATTGCTGCTCACCGACAAATAAGAGTCTAATCGATCTTGTTAGAGGGTTTTAACCCTAACCGCTTGGGCGACTTGCTGGGCTAAGGTTCGGGCTTGATCGGTGGAATCAGCTTGGGCGAGGGCGACTCCCATGCGGCGATGGGGACGGGTGGTGGGTTTGCCAAATAAGCGTAAGTCTGTGTGGGGTTGGGTGAGGGCTTCGGCAACGCCTAAATAATTAACGGTGTCGCTGATCTCTGTGGCGAGAATGACTGCACTAGCGGCGGGGCCCGTTTGTTGAATTAGGGGGATTGGTAATCCTAAAATTGCCCGTAAATGCAGTTCAAATTCGTTTAAATTTTGGGAAATTAGGGTAACCATGCCGGTGTCGTGGGGGCGGGGAGACAGTTCAGAAAAGATGACTTCCTCGGCGGTGATAAAAAATTCCACCCCAAAAATGCCTGCGCCGCCTAGGGCATCGGTGACGGTTTTGGCGATCGCCTGAGCCTGGGCTAATTTTTCGGGACTTAGGGCGGCGGGTTGCCAGGATTCTTGATAATCTCCCCGTTCTTGACGGTGGCCAATGGGATCACAAAAGAGGGTTTCCCCAGACCATTGACGGATGGTGAGCAGGGTAATTTCCAGTTCAAAGGGAATAAATTCTTCCACAATCACTTTGACCGTATCCCCCCGCGCTCCGGCGATCGCCCCTTGCCAAGCCTGTTCCACCTGAGCGGGATCATCCACCACCGACTGCCCTTTCCCCGAAGACGACATCACGGGCTTCACCACATTGGGGAAACCAATTTTTTGGCTAACGGTTTTTAGTTGGTCTAAACTTTCAGCATAATCATATTTAGCGGTACGGACGGCCAATTTTGTGGCGGCCAACTCCCGAATGCGATCGCGGTTCATGGTTAAGTTCGTGGCCTGAGCTGTGGGAATGACCCGATAACCTTGGCTTTCCAGTTCTAAGAGTTTTTCAGTGCGGATGGCTTCTACTTCCGGCACAATCCAGTCGGGTTGATGCTTTTTGACAACAGCTTCCAATGCCTCCCCGTCCAACATCGAAATCACTTCCCAGCCATCGGCCACCTGCATCGCCGGGGCATTGGCATAGCAATCCACCGCAATCACTCGATTTCCTAACCGTTGGGCGGCGATCGTAAATTCCTTACCTAATTCCCCAGAACCAAGCAGTAAAAAAGTTTGGGGCAGAGTGATCGGACTGGGCATAATAAACTAACCAAAACAATTCGCAAATTCAGTCTACAATTTTTTGTGTCTTCAACAATTGATCCCTAATTAGCGAAGGAACGCTTAATTTTTAATGGGTTTCAAATTCGGGAAAATTATTCAAAACAGTCCCAGGGGCTTTGTTAGTGAATTATGACCGAGGTTATTAATTAATGACATTTTGTGAATTTTAGGTGGTTGAGTCTATTATTTCGGGTTAACGCCTCTGGCTTTAGGTCTATGATTGAAGCAGCCAGACGAGGGTTAGCCAGACGAGGGTTAGTTTACTGTATTGATTGATGCGGCTTTAATGTGGCGTGATCCCGTAGTATCTTGTAGATTAACAAAGCTTCAAATCGTATCGTTTGCGCCATTATTTTGTCCTAGAGGTTCCCATGAGCTTGGCAGTTCCTGCTTCCAGTCTTTCCGTTAATGTGTCTAGTAATGGTAATGCTGTCAACTTGGAAGAAGAGTCAGTACTTTATCAGCGGTTAAAGTTGGTGGAAGACCTATGGGAACAGGTTTTGCAAAGTGAATGCGGTCAGGAATTGGTGGATTTGTTGACGGAGTTGCGTTTGCAGGGAACCCATGAGGCGATCGCCAGTGAAATTTCTGAAGCGGTCATTATGGGGATTACCCAGCGGATTGAACAGTTGGAATTAAATGATGCGATCCGGGCGGCGCGGGCGTTTGCCTTATATTTTCAGTTAATTAATATTGTTGAGCAGCATTACGAACAAAACGAACAACAACGCAATCGTTGGGAAGCCTCCCAGGAAACCAATTTTTATGAACAGGCTGGTAACGAAGAAGAAGTAGTGCCGCCGCTGAAGTTTGGTTCGTCGTCGGAGCCATTACCCGTGGGCATTGACCAGGATGATGTGGAAGCTTCGGTGGGGACATTTCAATGGTTGCTCCAGGAGTTAAAACGGTTAAATGTGCCCCCCCAACATATCCAAAATTTGTTAGATCATTTGGATATTCGCCTTGTCATTACTGCCCATCCGACGGAAATTGTCCGCCACACCATTCGCCGTAAACAACGCCGCGTTGACCGCATTTTACGCAAGCTTGACCAATTACAGGGAGCAGTCAGTAACCGCCGTGAT
>Ga0315899_10003011_pt1 | contig 18407 bp, 18 predicted proteins | sample LakEriMetagenome_2_FD_203518 | JGI IMG/M metagenome (GOLD analysis project Ga0315899, IMG submission 203518) | Freshwater fungal communities from buoy surface, Lake Erie, Ohio, United States - Buoy 4 MA112 | ecosystem: Environmental > Aquatic > Freshwater > Lake | place: USA: Lake Erie, Ohio... | reverse complement strand
CGGGAAGAAACCATTGAAAAATCACTGCAGGAAGCAGCCAATGCGCGCGCTGAAATGCAAAAACTCAACCAGCAGAACGAATCTTTGCTGGCTGAAGCACGTGCCGAAAGAGAAAATATTCTCAAAGAAGCCCGTGAAATAAAAGAAATGATTGTTGGCGAAGCTAAAAAAACTGCCGAGGAAGAAGCCAAGCGCATGATCGAGCGTGCAAACGAAGAAATCAGCCGTCAGAAGAATGCTGCTATGGATGATCTCAAAAAAGAGGTAGCACATTTTTCAATGCAGATCGCCCAAAAATTGGTAGAAAAAGAGCTTGAAAATAATGATGCTCAGAAAGCGCTGATTGCAACACAGTTAAGCCAGCTTGATAAACAACAAACTGCTTCTGCATAAGATTCCGTAGAAATGAACATTGCATCTCGTTACGCCAAGTGCCTCTTTGATATTGCATCAGAAAAGAATCAGCAGGATGTTATAGCCGAAGATGCTGCGAACTTTTTGAAAGCCGTGGCCGAATCTGCAGAACTAACCGATTTTCTTGAAAGCCCGCTGATGTCTAAGTCCGCTAAAAAGGAAACTATGCGTCGGCTGTTCAAAGGGTTCAATGAAACTACCCTGTCGGTTTTTGACATGATGGCGGACAAAAGCCGTGAAAACTTTCTGGCATCAATGGCACAGTCATATCTAACCATATACAACAAGGCCAATGGTATCACCCTGGCTGAAGTTACCAGTGCTATTGCCCTCGATAAAGATACGCTTACTGAAATTGAGCAGTTTGTGAAAAAACATGCCGGCAGTAAAAAGGTAATTATTACCCAAAAAGTAGATTCCGGCCTGATTGGCGGACTGACGATTCTGTTTGATGGCAGAATGTATGACAGCTCAGTAACCGGACAAATTAACAAAATGAAAAAAGAACTTAACCTAGCTTAAAAAAAATAAAATAATGTCACAAATAAGGCCTGATGAAGTATCCAGCATCCTCAAGGAACAAATTTCCGGTTTCAGCGGTGCTGCCAGTTTAGAAGAAGTAGGTACCGTACTCCAGGTAGGGGACGGTATTGCCCGTATTTTCGGACTCTTTGGTGTACAAAGCGGTGAACTCGTTGAATTTGAAAACGGTATCCGTGCGGTAGCATTGAACCTGGAAGAAGACAACGTAGGTGCCGTATTGATGGGTAGCAGTACCGATATCAAGGAAGGCGATAAAGTTAAACGCACCGGTAAAATTGCGAGTATCAACGTCGGTCATGGTATGCTTGGGCGTGTAGTTAACACGTTGGGTGAACCCATCGATGGCAAAGGACCCATTTCTGGAGAACTTTATGATATGCCACTGGAGCGCAAAGCTCCGGGCGTATTGTTTCGTGAACCTGTAAAAGAACCGCTGCAAACCGGTATCAAAGCGATTGACGCTATGATTCCCATTGGTCGCGGACAGCGCGAATTGATTATTGGTGATCGCCAGACAGGTAAAACCACTATCGCACTGGATACCATCATTAACCAAAAAGAGTTTTACGAAAAAGGACAGCCCGTATATTGTATTTATGTTGCCTGCGGACAGAAAGAATCTACCGTGAAGCAGGTGGTGAAATCACTGGAGGAAAACGGTGCCATGCCTTATACGGTTGTGGTTTCTTCTCCTGCATCTGCTCCTGCTCCGCTGCAGTTCTTCGCACCCATGGCCGGAGCTGCGATCGGCGAGTATTTCCGTGATCTGGGTTTGCCAGCACTGGTTGTATACGATGATTTATCAAAACAAGCTGTTGCATACCGTGAGGTATCGCTGCTGCTGCGTCGTCCTCCTGGTCGTGAAGCTTATCCCGGTGATGTGTTTTACCTGCACAGCCGCTTGCTCGAAAGGGCCTGTAAGCTGAATGCAAACACAGAAATCACTGAAAAAATGAATGACCTGCCTCCAAGTCTGCAAGGCAAAGTAAAAGGGGGAGGGTCGCTCACTGCGCTCCCAATTATTGAAACCCAGGCGGGTGACGTATCTGCCTATATTCCAACCAACGTAATTTCTATTACCGATGGTCAGATATTCCTGGAATCTAACCTGTTTAACTCAGGCGTTCGTCCCGCAATCAACGTAGGTATTTCTGTAAGCCGCGTAGGTGGTAATGCCCAGATAAAGTCTATGAAAAAAGTGGCAGGAACCCTCAAGCTTGATCAGGCGCAGTACCGCGAACTGGAAGCGTTTGCCAAATTCGGTTCCGATCTGGATGCCGCTACCAAAGCGGTGCTTGATAAAGGTTCCCGAAACGTGGAACTGCTGAAGCAAGCCCAGTTCAGCCCGGTGAGTGTTGAAAAGCAGGTTGCCATTATCTATTTAGGTACCAGCAATCAGCTACGCAGCATTCCCGTAAATAAGGTTCGTGCTTTTGAAACAGCTTATCATGAGTATCTGGAAAACAAGCATGCAGATGTGCTTGAACAGCTCAGAGCAGGTAAGATTGATGATACCATCACATCCGTGCTCAGTGAAGCCGGAAAAGAAGTAGCCAAAGGATTTACCGCATAACCTCCGACCAACATGCCGAGTCAAAAAGAGATACGCAGCAGGATATCTTCCACCATCAGCACGCAGCAAATTACCAAAGCCATGAAGCTGGTAAGTGCTACCAAGCTGAGAAAGGCAAGTGATGCCATTGTGCGTATGCGACCCTATGCGGAGAAGCTCAAGGGTATCATGGCTAATCTGCAGGATAGCATCGAGGATCCTCAGCTGGCTGTGTATTTTCAGACCAGAGAGGTGAAAAATGTACTGCTGGTGGTGATTACCAGTGACCGTGGATTGTGTGGTGCTTTCAACTCCAATGTGATTAAGCGTACACGTCAGATTCTGACTGAAAAATATGCTGAGCAAAGCAAAGCAGGCAATGTAACACTGTTGTGCATTGGTAAAAAAGGTGCTGAATTTATGCGGAAACTGAAATATAATGTGGACGCTACCTACATGCAGACTTTAACGGTTTTGGATGCGGAAAAGGCATTTGAGCTGGGAGAGCATGTTTTACAAAGTTTCCGAAACGGAACTTATGATCAGGTAGAGGTTGTATTCAATCAGTTTAAGAATGCTGCCACGCAGATATTAACCAATGAGGTGATTTTACCCGTAACACCTCAGGTTAAGTCAGTTGACGCAAAAAAGGTTATGGTTAATGATTACCTGTTTGAACCTAACAAAGTTCAGATTTTGCAGGATTTAATTCCCAGAAGCGTTAAAACACAAATTTACAGGGCCATGCTTGATTCTTTGGCATCTGAACATGGCGCGCGTATGGTGGCAATGGATAAAGCAACTGAAAATGCGGGAGAATTGCTGTTTAGTCTTCGTCTTGCCTATAACCAGGCACGTCAGGCGGCCATCACCCGTGAAATCAGTGAGATTGTGGGTGGAGTTGCAGCTTTGGAAGGATAATAAAAACAATAAAGTCCATACAAAAAACGCCCTGTCAATCAGGGCGTTTTTTATTTAGTCTTCATGCTCAGTTTCATGGTCTGAAGTATCGGCATTTATTTCCGGAGAATGTCTGATTTTACCTCCAAGCAAGCCGGCACGCGCAGAAAGTGAACAACCTGTGACTACTGACAAGAGTAAAAGCCATTGAGAAATTTTTGAGTAGGTATGGTTTTTAATCAATAAAAATCCCGCAACCATAGACAGAATCCCCGATGCTATAATGAAAGGCATGGCAGCTTCAGCTGCTTCTTCGTGCTCATGGATGGCTTCATGGGATATTCCTATCATTTTCTCAACAGCTTCCTCTGCACCCTCTCCGGTATTCCCGGCGATAAACCCACCCAGGGCTGAAATGAGTACCAGAGAAAATGCAAGCAGCAGCGTGTTTCTTGAATTTTTATACATGCCCCATATAAGACTGATGGCGGAAAAGGCCAGTCCTAACACAGGAAGATGATTGGTGATTAGGTGCAAATGTGCAGTATTCATGATTGTTGTTTTTTGCGAATGTAAACAACAATTCCATCCAGATGGGTGATTACGGCATTTTCTCCTGCTGATATGGAATCAGCTTCAGTGGTGGCGCTTTGCCATTCGGCGCCCCGATATTTAATTTTTCCGGTTTTGCCGGGCAAAACATCCTCCACCACAACCACAGTCTGCCCTTTGTGTTCCTCAAAACGTTCTTCAGAGGAGGGACCAAACCATTGCATCAGCTTTGGGCGAAGCAAAAGTACCCCTAGCGCAGATACGGCTGAAAAAGTAAGCCATTGTGCCGCGTTATTCAGAGAAACCCCTGTCCACAGAAGGGTAGCGGTAATCAAGGCACCGGCCCCTAAAAACATGACGAAAAAAGTTCCAAAAACCACATCACCAATAATGAGCAGTATACCTGCCGCTCCCCACATTATATCTGCACTCATGCTTTGGTTTTACTATTATCGTTTTGTTGTTTAATCACACCCATTGCTGCAGAGATCATGGAACCCATATCGGCAAAATTGGCAGGCAAAATCATGGTATTGGTACTTTTGGCCAGTTTGCCATATTGTTCCACCAGATTTTCAGCCACCCGAAGTTGAACGGCTTCAAAACCACCTTTTTCCTGGAGTGCTGACGCTACTTCTCTTATGCCGTCGGCAGTAGCACTTGCCACTGCTTTAATGGCTGCTGCCTGGCCTTCCGCTTCGTTTATTTGCTGCTGCCTGATGGCTTCAGACTCCAGTACCATCTTCTGTTTTTGTCCTTCTGCCTGGTTAATGGCGCTTTGTTTTTCCCCTTCGGATGTGAGAATTACGGCACGTTTTTCCCGTTCGGCCTGCATTTGTTTTTCCATGGCATTCAGTACTGATTTGGGAGGGGTGATATTTTTGATTTCGTAGCGGAGTATTTTTACCCCCCATCCGGAAGATGCTTCATCAATGGCTGATACGATGGCTCCGTTGATGTTGGTGCGCTCTTCAAAAGTTTTGTCCAGATCAATTTTTCCTATTTCACTGCGCATGGTGGTCTGAGCCAGCTGTATTACCGCAAACTGATAGTTCGATATACCATAAGAGGCCTTGGCAGGATCGATGACTTGCGCGAAAACAACACCGTCCACTGCAACCTGCACGTTGTCTTTGGTAATGCAAATTTGTTCCGGTATGTCCATTGCTGTTTCTTTCAATGAATGCCGATATGCAACCCGGTCAAAAAAAGGAATTATCATATTAAATCCGGGCTGCAATACCTCGTGGAATTTGCCTAACCGTTCAACTACAAACGCATTTTGCTGGGGGATTACCTTAATGGACCGGAGGATGACCAGTACTACCAGCGTTACCAGTACGTAAATGAAAATATTCATAATTTTTAGGGATTGTTAATTCAAATATAAGAAAAAATACTATCCGTAAAATTTGTTTTTATCGAAAAAAATGCGTATATTAAGGACTAGGCATCCAGTCGGGTTACCTGAATATACTGGTGTGTGCCCTGAATTTTTTCCATCAGTAAATCCAGGTGTGCTTTGCTGTGCAGAAATACCTCCAGCCGGCCTTCGAAGGTGCCTTCAGCCTCATTTGCCTTAATATTGATACTACGCATATTTACCTCCATATCCTTTGAAATGATGTCGGTAATTTTACTTACGATGCCCACATCATCAATACCACTAACAGAGAGAATGGCTTCAAACGGTTTTTCATATCCATCACTTCTCCAAGAGGCAGCAATGATTCTATAGCCGTACTGACTCATTAGTCGTTGCGCATTGGGGCAGGAGGTTCGGTGTATTTTCACGCCTTCACCTACGGTAATAAAGCCGAAAATAGGATCGCCGGGGAGGGGATTGCAGCATTTGGCCAGCTGATAAGACATTTCAAAGTCATCTCCTATGACGATTTGACCTTTGGTTTTTGTGGATTTTTGGGTATTGGTGGGTTTTAGGGTTGCAGCGGCAGTTTTGGTTGTCTGTTTCACAACCGCTATTTCCTTTAATATCAGTTTTTCCGCTTTTATGTCGCCGTTGGCCACTTTGTGGTAAAATTCGGCGGCTGTGGTCGTATGGAAATGCCTCATCAGCAATCCAATATTTTTTTCGGTGATATTCTCTCCCTGACTTTTTAATTTTCTTTCCACCATTTCCTTCCCCAGTCCGGCCAGGCGGGTTTTCTCCATTTTCAGAAATTCCCTGATTTTGCTTCGTGCTTTACCGGTTTTTACCAATTCAAGCCAGCCGCCATTCGCGCGAGACTTCTGGGTGGTAAGAATTTCCACAATGTCGCCATTTTTCAGTACGTGGCTGATGGGTACCAGTTTGTTGTTGACCTTGGCTCCGATGGTATGTAGGCCTATCTGGCTGTGAACAGCAAAGGCAAAATCAAGGGCTGTACTGCCTAATGGTAAATTTTTTACGTCACCCTTGGGGGTAAACAGGTAAATTTCCTCCCCGAGTAAGCTAAATCTGAATTCACTTACCAGTTCCAGTGCACTTAGATCCTGGTTTTCGAGGGTATCCTTTACATTGGACAACCAGTTTTCAAATGCCTGATCCTGAGGCGTAATGCTGCTGCTGCCCTCCTTATAACGCCAGTGTGCGGCCAGTCCGCGCTCTGCTACGTCATCCATGCGTTTGCTTCTTATTTGAATTTCTACCCAGCGACCTTTGGGTCCTAACACGGTTGCGTGAAGCGCCTCATAGCCATTGCTTTTGGGCTGACTCAGCCAGTCTCTGAGTCTGTTTGCATGGCTTCGGTACTGGTCGGTAATGATGGAATAAACTTTCCAGCAGTCTGCCTTTTCCAGAAAAAAGGGAGAGTCAATGATTACGCGAATGGCGAAAACGTCATAAACTTCTTCAAAAGGAATTTGCTGCACCTTCATTTTTCTGGCGATACCATAGATGCTTTTAGGCCTTCCCTTGATTTCCACCACTTTCATGTCAGTTTTTTCAAGTTCGGCCCGCAAGGGCTCAATGAATTCGCGGATATATCGCTGCCTTGAGAGTTTGGTTTCTGCAAGCTTTTGAGAAATTTCACGATACAGTTCCGGCTCTGTGAATTTCAATGCCAGATCTTCCATTTCAGTCTTGATGGCATTGAGGCCCAGGCGGTGTGCGAGCGGGGCGTAAATAAAATTGGTTTCTGAGGCAATTTTGAGCTTGGTGTTTTCACTCACCGATCCCAGTGTTCGCATGTTATGCAGCCGGTCACACAATTTCACCAGGATTACCCGAAGGTCCTCGCCCAGCGTCAGCAACATTTTTTTGAAGTTCTCGGCCTGAATGCTGTGTTCCTTGTCTACATTGTCAAAAACCGTACTTATCTTGGTTAAACCATCGATAATGGAAGCTACTTTGGGCCCGAAGCGATGTTCAATATCATCCAGGGTAATTTCCGTATCTTCTACCACATCATGCAGCAGAGCACAGATTACACTGGTGGGGCCCAGTCCCAGTTCGCTTACCGCAATCTGAGCAACGGCAAGCGGATGGAAGATGTAGGGCTCGCCGCTTTTACGCACCATGCCTTCATGCGATCTTGCCGCCAGATCGAAGGCATCTCTTACCTTATTAAGTTTATCTTTGGGTACGTCTTTGCCGAGCGAGCGCAACAGATGCCTGTACCGTTTCAGTAACTCGGTTCTGTAGATTTCGTATGTATCACCTTCCAGCAGTGGCATGGCAGCTGATTCAGGATTTGTTTAATTCGGCGAAATGATGGAAAAAGCGGGGGATGGTTTCAATTCCTTTAAAATAATTGAAAATACCATAATGTTCATTGGGGGAGTGAAGGGCATCACTATCCAGTCCAAAACCCATTAAGACCACTTTGGTTTTTAGCTCTTGTTCAAATAATGCCACAATAGGAATGCTGCCGCCTCCACGCGTAGGGATGGGGTCTTTTCCAAAAGTATCTTTCATGGCAGCAGCAGCTGCTTTGTAGGCAATGCTGTCGGTAGGTGTTAACACCGGCTCTCCGCCGTGGTGCGGTCTCACTTCGACTTTAATACCGGGAGGCGCAATGCTCTCAAAGTGGTTCTTAAACAGCCGGGTGATTTGTTCGCTACTTTGGTTGGGCACAAGGCGCATGCTAATTTTTGCAAAGGCCTTTGAAGGAAGCACGGTTTTACTGCCTTCGCCGGTATAACCGCCCCAAATACCGTTTACATCAAGTGTTGGCCGAATCCCGGTTCGCTCAATGGTGCTGAAACCGTTTTCTCCCAAAACATCATTTACTTCCAGATCTTTTTTATATTCCTCAATATCAAAAGGGATTCGCGACATGGCATCTCTGTCCTCTGCCGAAGTTTCAAGCACATCTGCATAAAATCCGGGAATGGTGATGTGGCGGTTTTCATCGTGCATGCTGGCAATCATGGTGCAAAGCGCATTGATGGGATTGGCAACCGCACCTCCATATACACCGCTGTGCAGATCTCGGTTAGGACCTGTAACTTCCACTTCTACGTATGACAATCCACGCAAACCTACATCGATACTGGGAACATCATTGGCAACCATGGATGTGTCACTGATTAAAATTACATCGGCTTTTAGTTTTTCGCGGTTATTGACACAAAAAGGACCTAGATTGCCACTTCCAACTTCTTCTTCACCTTCAATCATGAATTTTACATTACAGCAAAGACTATCTGTGTTCATCATGGTTTCAAATGCTTTGACATGCATGAAAAACTGGCCTTTATCGTCTGCTGCCCCGCGCGCGTAAATTTTTCCGTCTCTAACGTTCGGTTCAAAGGCGGGTGTGGTCCATAATTCGTCAGGTGCGCTGGGCTGCACGTCGTAATGCCCGTAAATCAGCACAGTGGGCCAGTGTGGGTTAACAATCTTTTCACCATATACGATGGGATGCCCCGCAGTTTCCTCGATACTCACATTATCGGCACCGGCATTTTTGAGATGTGTTGCCACAGATTCGGCGCAATCCCTTACGTCGCCTGCAAAAGCGCTGTCTGCAGAAATGCTGGGGATGCGCAGTAAATCAAAGAGTTCCTGTAAAAAACGTTCTTTATTTTGTTCAATGTATGCGTTCTGACTCATAGTGCCCGCAATTTACATCAGCCACATGATTTTTTAGAAGCACATTTGATATATGTTATCTATTTTTGTGACAATGAAAGATACCACAGCCATTTCTGTTCAGGGATTTAAAAATCAGTTTTTTCTATGGGAAGTGGTCATTACAGTTTTGGTGTTTGTTTCAATTTATTATTTTTTGAAAGCGTTCAAGAAAAAAGAGACGGAGGCCAAAACGCATAATCAGCGATTTGAAAAATTTGAAGACTGACAGACATGCAATCACTGATTGATTTTTTCACACAAATGCACCCCATCATGCAGGGATTGGTGGCCACCTTATTTACCTGGCTGGTGACTGCCGTTGGTGCCTCATTTGTCTTTTTCATGAAAGACATCAGGCGTGGATTTATGGATACCATGTTGGGTTTTACCGGTGGCGTGATGCTGGCGGCCAGCTTCTGGAGTCTTCTTAATCCCGCCATCGATATGGCAGAAACAACCTGGTCTCCTCAATGGGCATGGATACCTGTAGCCATTGGATTTTTACTGGGGGCCTTATTCATATTTGGTCTTGACCAGTTTTTACCCCATTTGCATATTCATCAACCCATAGAAAAAAGGGAGGGGATGAAAACGGACTGGAATCGAACGGTCCTTTTGGTACTTGCCATAACGCTGCACAATATTCCTGAAGGTCTGGCGGTGGGCGTTGCCTTTGGCGCCGTTGCGGAAGGGTTGCCGGGCGCTGATATGGCAGGTGCTATTGCGCTGGCCATTGGCATTGGAATTCAGGATTTTCCCGAAGGTCTTGCGGTTGCAATTCCACTCAGAAGGTTTGGCATGAGCCGAACAAAGTCTTTTCTCTGGGGCCAATTAAGTGGTGTTGTAGAGCCCATTGCTGGCGTTTTGGGGGTTGCCCTGGTGATGGTAGCCCAGCCCTTGTTGCCTTATGCACTGGCCTTTGCCGCCGGAGCCATGATTTATGTGGTGGTAGAAGAAGTGATCCCCGAAACCCAACGCGATGGGCATACCGATAAAGCTACACTTGGGCTAATCTTTGGCTTTGTGCTGATGATGGCTCTGGATGTGGGACTGGGGTAGAATATTGAACTGTATTTTTCAGCGAATGGTGGAGTTTTATCTCCCCTGAATTGATTTTGGGTTTCTTTGGCTTCAATAAAAATATCCCCTGGATTTTTTGAAGTTGCTGAGGTTGAAATAATAGGTAAATCCAATTTGTAAAAATCCGCCCCGGTAATTCAGCGGAAACTGTTTTTTTAATCCCTCACTGTGCAATACCATTAAACTGGCATCATTGCTGAGCGATTGGGTATAGGTTACGCCAAATTCATATCGATTGTTATTCTCTGAAGTACCACCCATTGCAAATCCCAGATAGAACATGGGATAAAAGTTTCGTGCCGAAGTTTCTTTGATTAAAAATGCTGGTTTTCTATCATCATTTACGAATGAAGCACTGTCTCCCCTGAAATTGAAATTTGCGATTACACCAAATTTTTCAGTAATGTAATTCTGGGCGTTAAACTGTTGACGGAAATGCAACCCCAGTGGAATGTTAACACTCCAAAATTTCCTGTTTATATCAGGGCTGGCCGGCAGGGTGTCATTATTGACGCGGTAGCCCTTTTGAACAAAATTAGCTCCAAACGCGATGCCTACATTGCTGCTGATATCGTAAATACCGCTTACCCCAAGAGCTATCCCCAATCGGTTGCGTCTTGTGAAATTTACGGGGAATGTATCATTGTTTGAGATGCGGCTGAAATTGGCACCTGCATTAAAACCCAGCATAAATCGGGGGTCTTTTTTTTCTTCCTGAGCCTGCACTTGATTAACGTTCAGGAATAGCCCGGCAATTGCCAATAAGAATAAACGATAAGCCATTTGGCAAATTTACAGGTGCGTACATATAATACAAAGTAACAAATGCGGCAGTTTGGTTTTATTCGGATGGCTTTGGGTAACTTTGTCCCATGCAACAGCGCCTGTGGCTATCATCTCTCAGGGATATACTGGCCAAACATGAATCGGATGTTTCCTGGATGGAGAAAAAAATGGAAGCAGAAATCAAGAATCCCTGGTTTACACAAAAGAATATTTCGCGAAGTATCGATGCCTGGATAAACTCACTGGAAAAGGATACCGATGAGTGGCTGAGGCAATATTCTTTACCATCTGAAAGTTCCTCGCAAACGCTGGGCATCATTATGGCCGGAAATATCCCCCTGGTAGGATTACACGATTTGATTTGTGGGATTATCTGCGGATACAGGGTGAGAATTAAAGCCAGTTCAGATGATGAGGTACTTATTCAATTTCTGGTGGCGTCATGGATTGAGGCAAATCCTGAACTGTCTCACAGAATTACTTTTTCCGACAATTTCAAGGGCCTGGATGCGGCCATTGCTACCGGAAGCAACAATAGTGGACGTTATTTTGAATATTATTTCAGGCATATTCCGCATTTACTCCGCGGCCACAGAAATAGTGTAGCCGTAATTTCTAACGATGCCACCGAGAAAGAACTGGTGGCATTGGGTGAGGATGTTTTTACCTATTTTGGACTGGGATGCCGCAACGTTACTCATTTGCTGCTACCGGAGGGTTTTGACATGGTAAGGTTATTTCATGCATGGGAAATCTACTCTGATTTAATTCATCACCATAAATATGCCAATAACTACCATTATCACAGGGCTGTATTGCTGATGAATCTAGACAAACACCTGGATAATGGTTTTGTGATTCTAAAAGAAATGCCGCATGTATACGCACCGGTTGGGATGCTGGGTTATCACTTTTATCAATCTAAACCGGATGTGGATGCGTATTTGAACAATCACCAAATGGGAATTCAGGCGGTGGTGGGCCAAAATGCTACAATTCCATTGGGTAAAGCACAACAACCACGATTGTGGGACTATGCGGATTTTACAGATACGGTTCAGTGGCTGCTTAGTCACTACCAGGCAGAAGCCAGCAATTGAGCAATGGTGCGGGGCATGGAATGATCGTTATCCAGCAGTGGATTGATTTCAGTGATTTCAAACACTGAAGTTTTAGGGTGATTTATAAGGCATTTAAAAACCAGCTCAGCATCCTGATAACTGAGACCGTCAGGTGCGGGCGTGCCGGTACCGGTCGATATTGCCGGATCGAGTGAATCCACATCAAAACTAGTATATAAGAGGTCGCAGTGTCCCAATATAGCCAGGGTTTCATCCAGGGTGCGTTGCATGCCTTTTCTGCGAATATCATCGGGGGTAAATACTTTTATATTGAGATGCTGCACAAGCTCCCATTCTTCCTCTTCATAATCCCGGGTTCCAATAAAAACGATGTTTTCGGGTGAGATTTTCGGATGAATTTCCAGTCTGCCCGATTTTTTTATTTTGTTCCACAGCGAGGTGGTTTCCGGGTTGAGTTCATTTTTACGATTGGCCAGGTGGTTATCTGATAACAATGCGTTTACCGCCATGCCATGCATGTTTCCTGAAGGGGTTGTATAGGGAGAGTGTAAATCGAGGTGGGCATCCACCCAGATTACTCCGATTTTTTTTCCGGGGAATGAATCGGCAATGCCGGTAACGGTTCCAATGGCATTGCTGTGGTCGCCGCTAAATACGAGTGGGAAAGTTTTTTCGAGTAATGCTCTTTCCACCGAGGCAGCCACGTGATTAACAGATTGATGAATGAAGTGTATGTTGTGGGCAAAGGGAGTTCCGTTTTTGGATATCGGAATTTCTGCCATGGGCTGAGACAAGGTTTCTTTTTGGGCTGAAAGTAAAACTCCCGGTTGGATTTGTGCAATTTCGCGGGACAGGGCCGATGGACCTAACTGGGCACCTCGTGTGCCAGCACCCATCTCGTAGGCGGCTTCAATGATTTTTACTTCTTTTACCATAATACTGCTGTTACCGCTTTTAGCAAAAATATAGATTTGATTTCAGAACACCGTGGATTTAGGGGATGATTTTTCCCCATATTTGGTATGCACCGGGTGCTGAAATCTGCTTGTAACGCTGTAAAAAGGCAGAGTCGGCCCTATAATCACAGCGGGTGATAATTTTTACCGGGTTTGAAACCGGATTATTAAAAATCCAATGCTTACGGGCTGTATAATTGGGTGCGGGTTCATTTGGGTAGTCTTGGTTTGCGGTTTTGGACCAAGGCCCTTTAAATTGTGAAGGTTGAGCATTGCCATAAAACAGAATGGCAAATGTTTTGTAATTCCATGCCTCTACAATAGGGTCGGATCCTTCGGTATTTGCCCTGATGGCGGATATGACAGGCCCCTGAAGCTGCTGCTCGGCTTTGGGTAAAACTATGATATAAATGTACTGTGAAAAAAGCAATACTGCCCAAAATAGCGCCAATGTATGCTTAACCATACCCAAAGCAAACTGGAAGCACCAAATGAGTAAAAAAATGAGAAAAATCAAGGCCGGTATTCCTTCCCAGCCACCCCATACATCACCAGACAACAATAGTTTTCCGGCAAAAATGTCTTTTTCAAGTAAAGGTGCAAGTATGTCTCTGTTTTCAACGGTCAATAAGAACGGTACTATGCAAAAAAATATAGCCAGTGGAAGCATACTCAGCAATATAGGCAAGGTAAGCCAGCGAGAGATGGTGTAGCGTTTAGTGTAGTTGGAATACAGTGTATATCCCGCCATAAATGCCAAGGGTATCCAGCACAAACTGCTGTAATGGATAATCTTGGTGGTGACAATGGAAAATACGATAAGCACTGTCCAGAATAAACTTCTCATATAGCTGAAAAGAATGGAACTGTTGCCGGCAGTGGTTGCAGGGTTTTTAAATAAAAAGGGGAATGCGATGACGGAGGCCGGGGCGCTTAGAAAAAATAAAGCCAGAAAATGATAGTACCAGGGCTGATTATGCCACTCAATTTGACCTTGTAACAATACAATCTGATAGCGTAAAAACTCAGAAAGGAACCAGCTGCCATGTTTGTAGGTTTCAACGCCCAGCCAAAACCCAAGGGTAATGGTTATAGTTAGGAAGGCGATGCCAAGATTAACCCAGCCGGGCCAGGCGTTTTTACCTGCCGACAATAACCTTATAACAGCAACAATTCCGGCAATCAGCAGGGCTACCGGTCCTTTGGTCAAAACTGCAAGTCCGGCAAAAAGTCCAAACAGCAGATAGTGAATACGCGCATTGTTTTGATTGCTGACTTCCAGTTCTGCCAGAAACCACTGATAAACCGAGAGAAAAATAAACAGGTTAATTACAGGGTCTATGATTCCGGTCTTAAAGTACAAAGCAGGGGCAAGGCTGCCTGCGTACGCCAACACAAAAAACAGACCGAAAAAATGTCCTATGTGCTTTCTGCCTATGTGATAAAATATATTGAGGGATACTATGCCGGCGATGGCATTAGGCAGTCGAGCCGCAAATTCATTGATGCCGAAAAGTTTCATGCAAATTGCCTGTAACCAAATAAATAGGGGGGGCTTTTCCCAAAAAGGTTCAAAAGCAATCTGCACCCGTCCCCAGTCACCGGTTACCAGCATTTCACGTGCCGCCTCCGCAAAATTGATTTCATCCCAGTCGAAAAGATGAAAACTTCCCAAAAACGGAATATACATGAGGGCAGCCCCAATCGTAATAAATGCATGTATTGAGGTTTTGCGGCTTACCATGTTGAATTTTTTAATGTGCTTATGTTAGATTTTCCCGCCATGAATAATAGCCAGATAAATAATGCGATGCAGATGCCGGCTGCTACATCATGCAAATAGTGCTGACCCAGATATAACCGTGAAAAACCAACCAGCGACGCCAGTATCAGGCATAATGCTTCCAACAATCTGCGACGGGAAATCATAGCAAAAAAACCAAGGGCAGTAAATGCACCGGCAGTATGCCCACTTGGAAATGACCTCCACGCTGCAATAACGTTGTTTGGGGCTTGAAAAAGTGCATTGCCGAGCTCCTGTATCGGTCGAGGTTCATTGAGGCCGAATTTAAGCCCCTGAACGATGAGTAACTCTATCAGGAAACACACGCCAAACCACATGCCCAGTCTGGGGTTTTTATACAGCGAGACACCAATGGAAAGGGCAATCAGGGGCCATTCTCCAAAACGGGTGTAGTAAACAAAGAAAAAATCCAGGTTTGGATTATGTAGCAAATTCGCCCATAATGTGGGTGTCTGTGGTGCAACGAACAGTAAGGCTATAAAACACATGAAAAGCAATCCAATGCTAGCACCGAAATAAAATTTACCTCTCATGGGTTGTGTTGCAAAGATAATAATGTAAAGATTCTTATCATTTTCATTTTGAAATATGGTGTAAAATGATTTTTTTGCAGACTTGTTATCCTAATTGCTATGAATGCAACATCCAACGACCGACTGAAGCTTGAGCTGGAGTATCCGCTCAGATCCTCCACACACATATTGTATCAATACATATCAAGTCCCTCAGGTCTGCAGAGTTGGTTTGCCGATCATGTGGATATCATTGGCTCCGGACGCTACAGGTTTCGTTGGGAAGACGATACGGAAGTGAATGCCCTTTTGGTAAAAAATGTAACCAACAAATACATTAGGTTTACGCTGGATAATGCACAGGGAAACGACGAATACCTTGAATTTAGGATTGTTCAGGATGATATCACCGGAGACGTGGAACTGGTGATTACAGAATTCATCAATGATGGGGAAGAAGACATGGCTGCCTCCATTTGGGATTCGGCCGTAGATAGTTTGCGGCGTGTTATCGGTGCCTGAGAAGTTACTGTTTCAATTCCTGTAATGCCAGCCAGGCAAGGAGACCGGCGCCGTCTTCCAGAGCATCTTCATCGGCATCAAACGCAGGGTGGTGCACACTGTTCACGATTCCTTTCTCTTCATTGCGCACGCCCAGCCGATAGAAACAGCTGGGTACTTCCTGAGAGTAATAGGCAAAATCTTCAGCTGCCATCCAAATATCGAGGTTGTCTACATATTCAGTTCCCAAATAATCGCATGCCGCATCTTGGCAGCGGTGGGTTAATGCTTCATGGTTGTGCAAAAAAGGATACCCCCTACGAATTTCAATGTCTATGGTGCCGCCCATACTTTGTGCGATGCCGGTGGCCATCTGTGTGATTTTTTCATGCGCGGCCGTCCTCCATGTTTCATTCAGGGTTCGGAAAGTGCCTTCCAGCTTTACTTCGGGTGGAATAACATTGGTGGCCCCGTTGGCAATCACTTTGCCGAACGATAGTACTGAGGGGACCGCCGGGTTGGCAAATCGGGAGACGATTTGCTGCAATCCCGTAATAATGTGTGCTGAAATTAATACCGGGTCAATGTTGAAATGAGGCATAGCTCCGTGTCCGCCCTTCCCATGCACAGTAATATAAATTTCATCGGTGCTTGCCATATACAATCCCGGCCGAAAACCGGTTTTGCCGGTAGGAATCTGGGGCATTACGTGCTGGCCTATCATCACATCGGGTCTGGGATTTTCCAAAACACCGTCAGCTATCATGAGACTTGCGCCACCGGGCAGTTTTTCTTCGCCGGGTTGAAAAACCAATTTTACGGTGCCTGAAAATTCGTCTTTTAACTCCGTTAATATGGTAGCTGCGCCTAAAAGGGATGTAGTGTGCACATCATGCCCGCAGGCATGCATAACGCCTTCAGTGTTGCTTCTGTAGGGTCTTCCGTCATTCACTTCCGTAATGGGAAGCGCATCCATGTCCGCCCTTAAACCAACTACCCGGTTGCCATTTTTTCCGGTTCCTTCTATGAGTGCTACCACGCCGGTATTGGCCAGTCTTTGGGTGTTTAGTCCCAGTTTATGCTGCAGGTAGTCTTCCACCCAGGCCGCTGTTTTAAATTCATGAAAAGACAATTCCGGATTCATGTGCAAATGTCTCCTCATCTCCGTCAGCATGGGTTTTAACTGTTTTGCTTTGGCCTTGATGACAGAAATCACCGGGTTTGAGCTGCCTTCATTATGTAGCATTTTTGCGATTTTATTTTTTTTATGTTACTTTGCAAATGTAAACACCTTGAGACAAGTATTGTACATAGCTTTATTGTCAACGGCAATTTTTATGTCAGTTTCAGGTTGTCAAAAATTGGCTTCCAAAGAATTGTATGGTTTGGATGACAATTTTAAGAGTCTTTTCAGTTTCCCTGAAGGGAGTACGTGGGTGTATTACCTTTCCACAGATACGCAGCAAAAAGAAACGGTGGTACTTAAAAATCGCCTGCAAGGGAAAATGCGCTTTGACAATCTTGAGCAGGAGTTTATTTCCTATGAACTGCATTCCAGCGCAGATAGTCAGCAGCTGATTCGATGCATGGCCACCGGTGAGAATACTGCCCGATGGGCGCTGCTGTACAAGGATACATTCTACCGTCAGGTGGCCGAAATGTATTACAGTGCTTCGCGTTTTAGCGGTGTGATGGGTAATGGTGATACGGTAAATTATTTGCCCAGTCTAAGCGTGGGTGATGTAATGTATTATAACGTCATTGAACTCAGATCTGCCAGACAGAAAAAATACAGCAGACTCTATTTTAGCGGCAATACAGGAATTGTGAGAAAAGATTGTGTAGATGGTCGCACATATTTATTGAAATCTTTCCGTTAATGATGTAATTTCGGGGCATGATCAGTCCCGCTTCCATAGAGCAACTGCTCAATGCAGTTGTCATTGAGGATGTGGTTGGTGACTACGTAAACCTGAGGCGCTCGGGTGCCAGATACAAAGGAGTTTGTCCTTTTCATGATGAAAAAACCCCCAGTTTTATTGTTTCCCCAGGTTTGGGCATATACAAGTGTTTTGGTTGTCAGAAGGGTGGGAATGCCATTCAGTTTCTTATGGAAATTGATAACATGTCTTACCCTGAGGCAGCAAGATCCTTGGCTAAACGCTATGGTGTAGAACTGATTGAAACCGGAACCAGGGATGATGACGAGTATAAGGAAAAGCAGAAAGTAAGGGAAAGTCTTCAGGCCGCGCTGGATTATGCCGCCGATTTTTTTGAAAATCAGCTCCATGATGTAGAGGAAGGAAAAACCAAAGCCATGCCCTATTTCAAAGAGCGCGGGTATACCTATGAAACTATTCGGAAATGGCGACTCGGTTACAGTCCGGAAGCATGGGAGGCATTTACCCAGAAAGCGATTAAGGAAGGATACAAAGCTGAGAATCTGGAATTGGCGGGATTGATAAAGAAACGGGAAAATGGCTCTCATTATGATTTGTACCGAAACAGGGTGATTTTTCCACTCATAGGTGTTAGTGGAAAGCTGCTGGGTTTTGCCGGACGGAAAATGAGCAGTGCAGATCCGGCACCCAAGTATGTGAATTCGCCTGAAACAGAACTTTACAAGAAAAGTGATTTTCTATTCGGAA
>Ga0315899_10003010_pt1 | contig 18411 bp, 22 predicted proteins | sample LakEriMetagenome_2_FD_203518 | JGI IMG/M metagenome (GOLD analysis project Ga0315899, IMG submission 203518) | Freshwater fungal communities from buoy surface, Lake Erie, Ohio, United States - Buoy 4 MA112 | ecosystem: Environmental > Aquatic > Freshwater > Lake | place: USA: Lake Erie, Ohio... | reverse complement strand
CGAATCTGGGCCTTGAGCTTGAAGACTGGTCGCAGCAACACCTGCCACCAGCGCCACCAGCCCACAAGACACGTGTCAACGCTCCTGCACCAGTGGAGGCGCACGTGCACCCATCAACACTCACAAATAACATACGTGCACCTAAATCAACACTCTCTCTCTCACACACACACTCTCTCTCTCACGCAAACGAGGCAAGGTACGGGGGGTGTGATGAGGCGGCAGCTGACAGAGACAGGCATGAGAGAGACAGAAACAGACACTCGGAGCGAGACAGAGACAGAGACAGAGACAGGGAGCGAGACAGACAGACAGAGAGCTGACGGCTCAACACCTGGAGGTTGGAGACGAGGGTGGCGGCTTTCATGTCGCCGGTCTGGAGATCTCGCCGGAATTTCTTCTCCTTCTTGGGCGGCAGCACGTTGTACTCGACCGCCATGTCGAGGAGCTCGTTGGCCTCGCTCGACTCAACAATACTCGCCTCTGTCTCGGCTGCCTTTTGGTAGTCCACCGCATCTTTGGCGTAGAGCGCTGCGTTCCACGGAACCTGTGTCGTGTGTACGTGTGTACGTGTGTACGTTGTGTGGGGTCAGACCTGTGTGTGTATGTGGTGTGGGGTCTGACTTGTCCACACAGGCCGTGCGTCTGTTGTGTGCCCACGTGTGTCAATGTGCGTCAGTGCGGTGCGTGCATGCTTCAATCTGCGCCCACACGCATGTGCATACTTGTGTTGTTGAGGGTGAGAGAGGGAGAGAGAGAGTAGAGCCGAGGAGAGGGCTGTAGCGTTACACGCGCATCTCTTATGTGAGTAGAGGGGTCTAGAGGGCTACACGCATGTGAGTAGAGGGGTGTAGAGGGTTACACGCCCCTGGCAGCGGTTACGGGGGCGGGCAGGCAGGGCACACCTATGCCCCGCCATCTCACAACCCAAGCACACACTGATTCTCCCTGTCCTATGCCAGGCATGCCTCCCTCCTATGGCAGGCATGCCTAGCGTACCCCTATGCCTCTCATTTGCGCATGATCTTGAGATCTCAAAGCTCGCCAGACTCTTGCGCCCTCGAAGCTCCACTCAAAGCACGTCCACTCAAAGCACGCTAGCCAGCTACAATCGCAAGCCTCTCCTCAAAGCATTCACGCTCACGCCTCCCCGTCTCACGCCTCCCACCCAAATGCTTTCTCAGAACTCGTGCACTTCCTTCTCATATCATGCACGTGGGACATGTGTTTCAGAGAATGTGGGTGGGTGGGTGGGTGCGTGGAGAATGTGAGTTGGTGCTGTGGGTGTGGTTGTCCCCTGTATGCCAGGAGGAGAGCAGGGCGGGGCAAGATAAAGGTGTGAGTGTTCAGGGGCAAAATGTTTGTTCACTGTGAGTGCCAAAAAAATGTGAGTGTTTTAGTGCTTAATAAGTGTTTGTGAGGTCTGAGTCTTCACGAGAGAGAGAGAGCGCGCGAGCGCGCGCGCGAGAGAGAGCGCGTGTATTCTTGTGTACAATGTGTTGAAGAGCTACAGGCGTGCGTGTGCACACGCCTCTGCAAACGCGTATGGGTGCGTGCGGGGCATGCGTGCGGGAGAGAGGCGAGAGAGAGAGAGAGAGAGAGAGAGAGAGAAGAGGGAGAGTACCGCAGCCTTATGGGCCTCGCCGTCCTCGAACTTTTCCTTGCACTCGTTGCAGTTCTTGAGGTACATGAGGTCGAGCTTGTGCTGCTCGCAGGGGAACTCGGGCTTGTTGTTTTGCTTATTCACAGTATTGTGGAGCTTGCACATCCAGATGGACAGGGCCTGACACATGACACACAACACAAATTCTCAGAAGTCAATGCCCTACTACATTTACTACATAGAGTCACTGTGTAGACGACTTTTTTAGAATTGGGATGCCTCGCGCGACTCAACGGCAACGGGCCCGAGGTGGGGATCCGCGAGGTTGCCCTGCAGATGGCGCCGGCATAGCTTGCAGGGAAAGAGCTGTCCGAAGGAAGCCATGAGCATGCGCACGGCGCTCTTGTCTGCGTCGGTGGGGAACTGGGGGTATGTGGCGGCGAGGGTGTGGAGGTAGAACCACGCGTGCCGCCCCAGCTGTTCGCGCCATGCGAGCGAGGAGTAGCTGTCAGCGTTGTCGCCTCCGTAGACCAGGGCCTTGCCATCATCCACCGCCACATCCCCATTGCCCGCCACGCCCTTGCCGCTGGCCGCCGCGCCGCCCTTTTGAGCACTGGCACTCTGCGGGCCAGGCGGCGGGTGGTTGGGCGAGCGGAGGCGCGGCTCCTCACCAGCGGGGTTGGCCTTCCCCATCTCCTCCTTGGCGAAATTGATAACGGACTGGGCCCCCGACAGGCCTCGCATGTCCTCCACCTTCTTGCCCTGGTAAAAGGAGGCGATCCAGGGATAGCTCGTGACCCCCCACTTCTCAGGAATGTCCCAGTTGACGCGCGAGTTTACTCCGCCGAAGCGTACCTTGTTCGTCTCCCCCGTCACCTGCACCATACAACACCAACGCCATGGCACAGGAAGCACCTCAAGTAAGCACGCACCGAGTAAGCACGCTTTCCCTTGGCATGTGTGTCATCACTATCGCCCTCGCAATCACGGAGCGCGCGTCCACGGGTCCCGACTCAAGCACTCATCACACGCACACACCTCCCTCGCCGCCTTGAGAATTTCCGGCGCCAGCGACTTGCAGATCGGGCAGTGGTCGGAATAGAACTCAATGATCCACACGACATTCTCGTTCTCGAGGACTTCCGCCTCAAAGTTATCGATATCAAGTTCAGCCATGACAAGCGGGTCGAAGTCGGGCTCGCGTTTGTAGAGACCAGGTTTCGACTTTTTCTCCTCCTCGATGGGGTCAAGGCCCTTGGCGACGGCGGTCATGTAGTCGACAATCTCGTGCGATTCTCGACCACCACGGAACCACTCGTGCTTGCCCTCCTTGAACACAAAGAGGGCGGGATATGCGGTGAAATTATACATATCCGGCGCGCCCGCGCGCAGCCGCCTGTTGTACTCGTCGGCGTCGTCATACTTGGCAAATTTTACGGGCGTCGGCAGATCTTGATTCGCCAAAATTGCCGCCGCCTCCCGGAATTGGGGCGCCTGCGCATCGCGCGCCAGGCAAGCAGAGGTCACGTGCTGCGTGTGGGCACACAAAAATGCTCGGGCCTTGCCATGTAAGAGACCACGCGAGATAGAGTGCAAGCGTCCGGTGGTCTAGCGAGGGTCACATGTTGCGTGCGATGGCGGTAGTGGCGGCTCACCAGCTGCTGGCAATGACCACACCAAGGCGCGTAGAACTCCACGAGGATCAGCGGGTGACGCTCGATGAAGCGATGAAAGCTGTCGAAGGTGAGAACCGAAACCTTTGAATTGGGTGGCTCCTTGAGCAACTCCTCGCCGCCTGGCGCTCCTCCACCCGCCTCTGGTTCGCGCAAACGAATGGTCAATAATGCAGCAACTAAAACAACAGCAAAGCAATGCGGCATGCGTCTGCGATGGTACATGTCACACGAACACGAGCCGTAATGTTACAGCGGTTGCACAAAAGAGAGTCACCTGCGCTGGGCAGCGCCAGGGCCAGAAGCGCGCACACTAACAGCGCGCGCCCCATCATTCTGACGAATGGGGATTGGCAAGTTACAAGACACTTCAAAATGGAAGAGGTAGAATTCCACGATGACGTGTCGGTGTCGTCGAAGTAATGCGGACAGAATACTAAAACAGGCGTACCGGGTCCGAACAGTTACGAATACACAAAAACAGTGTATCCTAATTTAGGTGAATCCTCATCGGGGCCCCCCGAACGGAAGATTCAAAGGGCGCCGTTCGTTTGGAGCCCCAAGCGTGGCGTAGGCGCCCTCGAGCCCCTCAGGGCTGCCGCACTGCGGCAGGGCCAGAGCGCTGGGAGCGGCGGCCTGGCACCAACGGGAGGTTGACGGCGACATGGACGGCGTGCGGGTGGACCCCGCGGTCATGGCCTCCGACAAGGACCACCTCCCGCCTGCGTGCGTGATGCCGGGTTTGCCCGAGTCGGCGGTGCCCGGGCTGGACGACGGCAGCAGGCCGGAGCCGATGACTTCTGAGGCGGCGGCGGCAGTGGCCGAGGGCCTGTCGAAGGAGCTGAGTACGCTCGACCCGTCGCTGGCCGTGATGATGCAGCCCGGTATCCCTGCGCCAGCCTCGCGCGCGCATTCGCCTCCGCCGCCGCCAGACGTGCCGGGGGCGATGATGCACAGCCTGCTGCCGCCGGGCGCCGAGGGCCTGCTCGGAGGCATAGGCGTCCCGCCGCCGGCCGCCGGTGGGATGCTCGGTGCGCTTACGGCCGTTCCAGGCGGGGTCGTTGCCGGCGCGGTTGGCTCCGTCAGCGCCGCCGCGTTGAGCAAGGTAGGCGACCTCGGCGGCGGTATCAAGGACGACAAGACGCCTGCGCTCGATGCTGCGGGCAAGGCCCTGAAGGAGCAGAAAAAGGTGCGCGCGCCCCCGCCGCGCCTTTCGGCAAGGTTGCAGGATTTGCTCGTCCCTGTGCTGACGCATGCGTGCGGTGTGCAGCGTTTGCGGCCAGACGGCAAAGAAGAGATGGAAAAGGACGGAAAGAAGCCAAAGGAGGGCGAGGAGGACATGATGGCGCACAAACTCTGCCCGCACAACAAGCCCAAGGCAACATGCATGGAGTGCACGGGGTGCCCACACGGGAAAAGACGGCAGAATTGCAAGGATTGCAACGCCGGGTCGCGCCAGTGGTGCCAGCACGGCAAGCGTCGCCACGACTGCCATGAGTGCAGTGGCTGTCCCCACGGGCGCATCAAGAGGTGTCTTGCTTGCTTGTCACTCGCAGACATCTTGCTTGCTTCTCGTGCGGGCTGCGCAGGCTTTGTGGTGTGCTCGAGCTTTTTGGTGGAGGACGTGACAAAGGCTGACTGGGTTTGTGCTTTGTGCCGCGGGCTGATAGGTCTTGCAAAGAATGTTCCGGGTCAGGCATCTGCAACCATGGCAAGCTGAAGCGTTCTTGCAGGTGTTGCTCGTGTTGCAGAAGTAGCCTCCACCCAGCACCACAAACACACATCATTATGGCTGAGCGGCACACACGCGGCGGCGCGGGGCGAGTGTGGGTTGCTACCTCAGCAGGGGGGAGTGCAACACCTGCAAGAGCCCATGAGCTTGCCGAGTCCTCCAAAACAAGCATCCCCTACACTACTACTACATCGGCTGGGTGGATGCATGATCTAAAATCTGGTGCTGACGACTGAGTGCTGGGCGCGTGGCTTGGGTGCATTGCATTGGTGCTGAGCAGGGATTGCTCGACAGACATGTGCGAGCACAAGCGGCGGCGCTACTACTGCCGTGACTGCCAAGGAGCAGGCGCATGCGAGCACAACAATCGGCGGTGGAGATGTCGCGAGTGCAACGGGGCCTACACGTGCGAGCATGGGCTCATCAAGACCAACTGCCTGCAGTGCGAGATGGAGAAGGCAGCGCCAAAAGCTCTCGACGCTCCTCCTCCCCCACCCCTGGAGCAAGGCGGCGACGTGCAGATGGGTGTGGCAGTGGGCGTTCCTCCTCTTGGCGTGCCTCTTGCACCCTCTGCCTTGTCTGTGGGCGTGCCTCTTGCACCCTCTGCCGCCGTGGGCCTCCCCGTGGAGGGCAAAGAGGGTGACGGGGCAGTGGATGGAGGAGGAGGAAGCCATGGAGCAAGCGCGCAAGTGGATGGAGCAAGCCTCATGGCGCCAGCTGCCTCAGCAGGCTCATCTCCTGCGCCAGCCGCGTCTGGGGTGGGCGAGCTCGAGGGGGAAGAGGATGCTTCAAACCTGTCGCGTGTGTGCATGCACAAGAGGTGGCGTGTCTTTTGCGCGGAGTGCGGCGGTAATGGCCTCTGCGAGCACGGCAAACGCAAGGGTAAGGCATCGGTCCTGCGTGTGCGGCTTGCGTGCTACCGTGCTTGTCTTGCGTGTTTGCCTTGAGTGGTAGTAGGGCATCTGTGCATCTGTGCTCCGTGCTTGCGTTAGGCCATCTTTCCTCCGTCACTGTTGCGTGGTGCGGCTCGTGGCGATGCGTGTGCGCGTCTCGCTGGTTGTCCTCGCCTCCTTGCCTTCTCGGCGGCGTACATGCGCGCGAGCATCGCTGCACTCGCGCATGTGGCAGGGCTGCGTTGCTTACATGCATGCGTGTATCCAAGAGCTTGCATTGGTGCATGCACGTGTTTGCGTGCGTGCTTGCGTGCACACGCCACGCCGCATGCCTCGTGTGCATGTACGCATATGTGGATACGCATACGACGGTTGAGGCCTGGAGTACATGTACGGATACAGGCACGTGACACGTGTGCATGTACGCATACAGGCACATGCAAGACGTGCGGCGGATCGCAGTTTTGCGAGCACAAGCGGCTGCGGCGGCAGTGTCGCATCTGCCGCCCGGAGCTCAAGGCACAGAAGGTCTCCCTGTGTCCCCACAACAAGCGAAAGGCTCGCTGTCGTGAGTGCGGCGGCTCCCAGTTCTGTGAGGTCTTGCTCCGTCCCTCCCTCCCGATCCCCCCCTCCCTCCCACCTAGGCTCCCTCCCCAGTGTCTCGCTCTTGCTCTCGCTCTCGCGCGCACTGCTCGCTTGCTCTCCGCGAGCACAGCTCTCTTGCTGTCGCCCCGTTGATCTGTGTCTCTCTCTGCGCTCACTGCTCTCGGCTCCCGAAAGTGCTTGCCGTAGCACTTTTAGGAGCCCAGAGCGCGCGCGTCCACACTCAAGGCAGGCACACGCAGTGCGGCAGGCACATGCTATCTGAGTGCTCTGTTGCTGTTTCGCAATCTTGCGTTCTCTGTGTGCATGTGATTGAGCGTGGAGTGGGTGCTGATGACGTGCTGCAAGTGCTTGATGACGTGCAGCAAGCGCTTCTCCACACGCGAGCTTGCCTGCTGTGCGCATGCTCCTGCAGCATCCTGTCATGCTCTCCAGATTCGCGCTGTGCATGGGCGTGTGGCATGTGGGCATGTGGCAGTGAGAAAGCTCTTGTGCTCTGCTCGCCGTTGTCCTCTCCTGATGTCATGAACTTGGTTGTGCTCTCCTCATGTGATGAACTTGGTCGCGCCGGTGTTTCAGCACGGCAAGAACAAGGATTGGTGTAAGGACTGTGGAGGCCGCCGCCTGTGTGAGCACCAGCGCCAAAAGCACCAGGTCCGCCGGCATGCCCCTCGTCTCCAGCCCTGGCCCTCGCCCTCGCCCTCGCCCTCGTCTCCTTGTCAAAAAATTCTTTTATTTGCCAATGTGCGTGGCAGACATGTACGTGGCAGACGTTTGTGTGCCGCACGTGTGATTAGCTGACATGCGTAGGGTGGGTAGAAAGAGGACGGGGATGGGATGGGTGACACATCTGAGTGTCAACCACACAGTGTCGGGAGTGCTGCGCGGCCAACATCTGCCCGCACAAGCGCCCTGAACAGTGCGTGGGCAAGTCCGGCAAGGAGAGAGGACGCCCCAGGTTCGCCTCCCTCCACTGCTCTCTCTCTCCAGTTGCAACAAGCTTGGATGGCATACGGCATGGCAACAAGCGCCGGCAAACGCCATCCTCTGCGTGCCGCGTTTTGCCTCGTATACTGCACCCTCGTGTTGCTGTGCTTGTTGTGCTTTCCTGGACAACAGCGGACAACAGCTGAATGTGTTGGGGCGCACTGCTTCTGTCTGTGTCTGTGCTTGGAGTGTGGATGAGGGAGTGTGGACGAGGGAGACTGCGACGCGCGGCGGAGGGTTGCAAGGTTGAGGCTGATGCGTTTTATGCCATTAAAAATGGCATCCTGGCAGGATCCATGCAGAGAAGCCCAAGGTGCCAGGCGCTCGTCGCGGGCGTCCTCCCAAGGCGCAAAACATGATTGGCAAGGACCTTGTTGCTGCTCCGCCTATGGTGCCTGGTGTCGAACCCAAGGTGCCCCCCCAGTCCTCCTCTCCTCCTCTCCTCCTCTCCCCCTCATCTGCTCGGCGCACCCTACTCTGCGCGCGTGTGCTGTGTGTGGTGAGACTTAGGTATGTGGAGAGACTTAGGTATGAGCAAGGGGCGCAAGAGAGTTAGGTCTGTGTGGTAGTGATGAGGGCTGTGTGGTAGTGATGAGGGCTGTGTGGTAGTGATGAGGGCTGTGTGCTAGTCCTGTCATGTGCCGGTGCTGTCATGCCATCGGGCAGTCATGAGCCTGTCGCATCAAGAGAGAGGGCCGGGGGAGGGACGGGTCACAGGCGTGGGAATGCGGCACGTGGACGCGCGCCGGCGACGAAAGGACTGGGCGTGGCACGTGACTGATGATGACGTGACTGATGATGCGACTGCCTTGACACACACCAATGAAGCGACTGCCTTGACACACACCACACGCGCTTGCCGTGACACACACCACACACACATGATGCGATTGCCTTGACACACACCACACACACCAGGTGCTAGCGGGAGGCAAGGATCATGTATCTGAGCCCGCCGCACTCGCCGGCAGCATGTCTGTGCCCTCGGCTCCTCCCCCGCCGCCCTCGGACATGCAGGCGCTCCTGCCCGCCGCTGCGGCGTGGGCCGTGGGAGGGTTGGCAGCTGGGGTGGGTGCGGGAGCTGCAAGTGGGATGGGCGTGAAGGAGGTCCCCACCATGGGCGTCAAAGAGGTCCCCACGGGTCTTATCGGTGCAGCGCTAGGTGGTGTAAAGAAAGACAAAGCCCCGCGCCTCGTCAAGAAGGGCAGGAAAGGAGGAGGCCAGCCCGAGGAGCAAGCCGCCGAGCAACTGCTGGGGGGCGAGGACGTGGACCCCCTCTATGCCTTGTCGGTGCATGCCGTGTCGGCGTCGGCTAAGGAAAAAGCCGCCAAAGACGCGCTCAAGACAGGCGAGGGCAGTGCGGCAGGCAAAGACAAAGACAGGTCCAGGGACGGCGTACCAGGCAAGGACAAGAGCCCCTCGGCCATCAGCTTGGACGACAAGGTCCCTTCTCGCTCCCGCCCACTTGCCTCCTCCTTTTTGTGCCTCCACCTTGTTTGCCTCCCGCCTGCGTGCCTCGCCTCGACGTGCCAATATGCCGTGTGCGCCCATTGCTGTGTGCGACAATCGCTGGTATCGCATGCATGCGCCCTACACTGCCTGCAGCAGAGGGTTGACATGCTTGGACAGGCAGCAAGGCTTGCAGCCTCCGCGTGCGCTCTCGTGCGCCGTCTTGCTGCGCGGCGTCCTGGTGTCTGAGAGGAGACGTATGTTATAAGCTATTGTCTCAGAGGAGACCTCTAGTTTCCTTGGTCTTACGGCACTGCTTGTCACTCAGGGCAAGAGCAACGGGGCAGCAAGCGGCAAGGACGGCGGTGGAGTGACGTCTCCTCGCGTCCTGTCTCCTCGCGGCATGTCTCTGAGCTCCAAAAAGTAGCCGTCCTAAAAGCGGTCTAAAGGCGTGTCTCTTCTTGCGTGTCTCTCCTCGCTTGAAAAAGTGGATGCGGTTGTGTGTGCGTATCTATGTGTCACTATGTATATTTGGCAAAAGGTATTGAGTTGTGTTTCTTCTCGCGACAAGGGTTGGTGACCTCTGCCTCCATCTACTACGCGTTTCAATCCGTGTTTCGTAGTGGTTTATCCTGTGTAGCAACGTGATGACGTGTTTTTTTCGGTTTCAACTAAATGATCGAGGCTTTTCAAAGGCTTGGGTCTGTTAGAGGGTCACCCTGACAACAAAGCCTGCGGGGCACGGCGTGAGGCACGAGGCACAGCGTCAGTGCAACTGCGCCTCCGCCGCGTTTGTGCCCCGCGAAAGTCCGAGGAGGGCGTGGCCGTGCACATTTTCATTTGCACGCGACTTCGGAGGACAATACATTATATAAATTCTATCAAGCCACGCGCCTGTTTCCCGCGGCGCGCCCCCCGGCGTGGCATTTCAGCGGCGGAGGGTCGCGCGGAGGCACACGACAAGGCGCTCAATCGTGCGGGAGTCTGGCGGGAGTCTGCGGGGCAGGCCGGACTGGGTCTGTCTCGAGCCCGCGCGCTGCTTTCCCGCCAGACTCCCGCACGCGGGGCGCCCCCGCGCCCGTTTCCCGCGGCGCGCCCCAGCGTGGCATTTCCCCGGCGGAGGGTCGCGCGGCACTCACCGCAACAACCAAACACGTAGGCGAGAATTGGAGCTTCTGGAAGGAGCAGGCAGCGTGGAGGCTTGCGCGGGAGCCTTGAGTCTTGTCGGTGAGCACTCGGGAGCAACAAGCTGCGACAAAGGTGTGGACGCCGCGGCTGTTTGCAACATGATCATGTCTTTTATTTGTTAAACAAAATTGGAGCCGAGCTCCTTGTATACCTTGAGGAAGGTACGTACCATAAGAGGCCGGTTAGAGTTCCTAGCACTAACGATATGAAGACGCTCTTAGAATTCTTGTATCTTGGTAACGTGACCGAGTAAAGTCACTCCGAGTCAAGTTGATGAAAAGTTTGTATGAATCAGACTTAAATCCTTTATCCGACGAACGCCTTTAATTTTTGCTCGGGAGGTAACTTTTTAAAAGTTACCTCCATTTTGCCGTCTCTCGCGGCTATGCCCGTGATCCAGGCCGGGGCACTGTGAAACGGATTTTTACGGAGGAAAGAAATATTAGAGTTCTTGAAGGAAAAAGTCTATGTATATCACACGCCTTATAAGAGATATAATAAAATGGCAAAAGTACCTTGGGGACAAGCGTCCTTCACGCTGAATGAGAATATTCATTACAATTACGGGCGGATAGCGGGGTGGGTCGCCGCTCCGTAGATGAAAGAGGCGTAGCCTCGATAGGTGTGCGATCATCGGGACACGTTTTTTGGCCAAAAAACGTGTAGTTTGGCTGCAGGGTTTTCCCATCATGCGTGATATCGCGTTGCGCGTGTTCCGGGGAGGGTGCTCCTGGGTAAGGGCCAACTCAGGGGGTTCGGGCCGGAGGGGTTGCGTCTCCCTATTCCGCCCTTCCGGCGGCGACACGGGGCGCGCCTGGGAAGTGAGTGTTTTATTGCCGTATCCATCCAGGTTGGTTATCGCTGGCTACTGCTTTGCTGTGCGCGTGGGGGGAGGAGGATCGTGGAGGACATGTGCTATGAGATACGACGAGCCGAGGCTTGTGTGGACTAGGCTGACCACCACACACTTGTGAACGCCGGGGAAAGGGATAGTGTGTGAAAGGAGGGTGGCGAGAAGAGCAGCGGCTGGCGCGGGCGCCGCTACGCAGGCGCGGGCGCCGCTGCGCGGCTGCTTGCAGCTGCGCAGCGGCTTGACCTTTTCATTTGCCAACGTCTTGAGCAGCCGCGCAGTGCAGCGGCAAGCCGCCGCAGCGCGGCGCATCGCGGCGCCGCTCCAAGACTTCCACCCAGGGCGTGGCCGGCCGCCTCCGCCTGCGTGACCTACCTACCATGACTTTGCGCCTACTTTCGGAGTGCCCGGCGTGTCCCAGAAGCAGACCCCGCCGATCCCTGTGTGTGGGTGTGGGTGTGGGTGTGGGTGTAGGTGTGGGTGTGCGGGCTGGTGCGCACGTATTCTTCTGGCCTCATTCAACTGGACGCGCGCGTTGTGTGCACGTGTGTGTATACCACAACACTCCACCATATCTGCACATACTTGCATCACTAGAAGCGAGGCACCAGCGTGAGCGATGCACCTCGCGCGCTCACCTTGGCGGGAAGGGCCTCGTGACACGGCTTTGACACAAGACTTGCCAAAGCGCTTGCGAGCCCTTTCGCATCTCCACAGAAAACTCACGCGCACAGACATGCAGACGTGGGTGGGCGCGCTCTCGTACCGCAGTGCTCACGGAGGCACATGCCAAAGATGGCCATGCACTCGGAGAGGTCAAAGTTGTCGGTGTCCAGTGGCACAAGGCACTCGCCGTTGGCAACTTCCACCGCGTCTTGCTCGCATGTCTCAGCCCACAGCGGAGCCAGCGCTTTTACGTAGTTTTGCAGCTCGTCCTGGGACACGGCCGGTCTGCCGTCGTTGCCCACATCCACAGAATCGACGAGCACCTGCGGGCGACGCAGAGGGTCATCCCGGCGCCGCCTGCGTGCAGCAGCCTCATGGCGCAAGAAGCAAATACCCCACAGCCGCACCTGCGTCGTTTCGATCACCCTCTTCATGGCCTGCGTAGGCACGGCACGCTTGTCCGTCTGCACCGTGGCGAGCACCTGCTCAAACGACTTGCGGAGCGCCGCTACCTGCTCGTCGCTGAGGTCGAACTTGAGCTTCCACATGTTAATGCGGCGCTCCTCCTCCTCCAACGCCCTTGCGCCCGCGTGGTCGAGGGGGCTCTCCTTGATTGCCGCCATGCGCAGGGCCAGGGCAGCCCGCCGGCTGTGCGTCGCTGGCGCTGAATCGCGCCGGGCCCATCCGCGGATCGCCGTAGCAGGAACGCGGGCGCCAGGGGCCGCGGCCGGGAGATGGAAGGCCGACGCCGAGGCGAGCATGCATGCCGCGACGGCCAGCGCCAGCCTGTGCACACATGGAGGAGGACACGGGCATCAGAGGGCAGAGTGTTCGCCGGGAGCTGTGCACTCTCAGCCTCAACACCTCTTAGTGCTGGTCATGATGGTGCAAAAGAAGTCGTAAGTTCAAAGTTAACTTCCGGAACCACGAACATAGTATCCCTTAAAGTAAATCTTCCCTCCCTTAAAATAGCACGTGAGACAATGAAGCGCGCACGCAACGTGAACGCGGAGCCAGCGGATGGCAGGCTCGACGCGGCGGACGCGGCCAAGCACAAGACAGCCCGCGGCAAGGGCGAGGCGGGCGAGGCGGGCGAGGCGCCGCCCGCGCGCACCCCGCCCGCTCACGACGAGCGTGCAGCGGGCGTGCGCTCCGAGGACGAGCGGCGCAGGAAGCTCAAGGTGCACCTGGCGCGCTTTGTCGAGTACCAGCCGCAGATTGTCACGGCCATGGCGCACGAGAACGAGACCCAGACACTGGCCGTGTCGCGCGGCAGTGGCGACATTGAGCTGTGGCGCACCGTGGCGCCCCGGTGGCACCCCGTGGGCACGCTCACGGGGTCGTCGTCGTCTCAGATTCGCAGCGTGTGCTGGGTGCGCAGAGACGGCGAGCTGCCACGCCTGTTCAGCGGCTCCCTCGACGGCGCAATCACCGAGTGGTCCCTCCTCAGCCTGGGCCCCGTGAGTGTCACAGACTCGCAGGGCGGATCGGTGTGGTGTCTGGCCGTCTCGCACTCGGGCGAGCGGCTGGCCGCCGCGTGCCATGACGGAGGCGTGCGCGTCTTTGAGGCGCCGGAAAAGATACCGGGACTGGCGTCGTTGGACGGCGTCGTCTTTCGGCAGCTCCTCCCACGGCACCCGGGAGTGGCGCTGAGCGTTGCGTGGGGCCCTGGAGATCGTGTGTTGGTGACAGGTGACAGCCACGGCGTCGTGCGCGTGTGGCAGCTGGGCAAGGACCGCAGCGGTGCCCCACCTACGGTGCAGACAATTTCGGTGGCGTCGAACACGGGCGCCGGCGGCATGAAGAAGGCGGCCCTCTTGTGGGCCGTCGCGGCGCACGCCGACATGACTGTGTGGGCCGCTGACTCAAAAGGCAACACCCATGTCATTGATGCCCGCATGGGGCTTGTGGTCAAACGCTTCGTGGCCCATCACGGCTCTGATGTGCTGGCGCTGGCCACGCACGGGCTTAACGACTGCTTCTCGGCCGGTGTAGACGGGCGCGTGGTACACTACCGGCGCGTCACCTGTGTCTCCAGTGTCTCTGCCTCTTCTCCTGCAGCCCAGATTGGCGGGCAGTGGGTGCAAGCCGGAGCGGCTCGCCTGCACACCCACGATATCCGCTGCCTCTGCCTGGCAGGCCAGTTCTACTCAGTGGGTGGCACGGACAAGAAGGCGGCTGACTTCGAGAGCGGCAAGCTGGTGCTCAAGGCGCACCAATCCTCCTCCCGCGTTGAGCCCCTCAACCTCCGGCGGCTCCACCACTGCCTAGTGTCGGCAGGACTAGACACGCAGCTGTGCCTGTACACGTATGACCTGCCTGGGGAGTCGGTGGAAGGGCAGGCGGTAGGGCAGGCGCTCCGTGCCGCCACGCGCCTGCCGCCGTGGCCTCTGCAGTCTTGCGTTCATGTCAGCGCGCCCATCGCGCAAAAGGTCCACGAGCTCAAGACGTGTGAGGTGCGCATGCTTGCCTGCCACCTGCAGTGGATGGAGGTGTGGAGGTGGAAGGTGACAAGCCGCGGCAGCTTGCCCATGCAGGGCGTAGGACCGGTCTCGGCAGACAAGCACCGCGAATGGGCAGACAAGGACCGGGAGTGGGTGGAGGAGCCAAGGTATGCCGTGCGCATCGAAACGGCTTCCGACGGCGGGCGGGTGGCATGTGGGGCAGTGTCGGCGGACGGGGCGTGGATAGGATGCGGGCTTTCGAAGCGCTTTGCACTCTACCAGCTGGCTGACAAGCCCGACGGGTCCGTGGATGTGGCCAAGAGCGTGTTGCCCAAGTCCCTCCAAAACACCGGCGTCCGCGCTCTTGTCTTCCTCCATGACTCGAGCTGTGTCGCCGTGGCGCAGACGTGCGGGCACATACGAGTGGTGGACTTGGAGAGCAAGCAAGTGGTTCAGACCATGGACGTGGGCGAGGAAGAGGGCAGCGGGTTGCACACCAACGCCAGCGCCGCCGCTAAGCCAAAGCACTCCGAGGAGGACGCTGACGGGGAAGGAGGACGCGTGGGACCAAGGGGCGGCGTGACGCGCATGTGCGTGAGCGACGACGGCAGCTGGCTGGCGGCAGTGGCGCTAGGGGGTCAGGTGCGAGTGTGGCGTCTCTCGCTCCCCGCCCGAGGGCAGAGCGCGCAGGGCAAGGAGGCGCAGGACAAGCAGCAGGGCAAGCAGCAAGGCAAGGAGGCCCAGGGCAAGCTCCAAGCCAAGCTGCCTGCCCTTGGCCACCATGCTCATGCAGCGCTCCCCATACGCGTGCCGGCGTTGGCAGGCGGTGTGACTGCCATGCGCTTCCGCCCTCTGCCTCACGGCCCACTGCCTGAGACCAGTGGCACGCACCACCAAGACGACAGTTCTGGCGCCCTGTCCCACCAGCTCGTGCTTGTCACTGCTCAGAACATGGTGTACGTTTTTGAGGTGGGCAAGAGAAAGCTGACGCAGCTGGCTCAGCACGACGACAAGATGCTGGAGAGAGACATTCTCCGAGAGAGCAAGGAGAGAGACATTGTGCGAGAGAGCAAGGACGCGCGCAAGGGCGGCGTGTGCCTGGCGTGGCACGCAAGAGACAGCCAAGACCTGAGGCACGCAAGAGACAGCGGCGACCTGACAGCGCACCCTCATCACTGCTCCGACATCACCTTCAACCCCCGTCAGCCCTCATCCCTCATCCTCTGGGGGTGCGTTCCCACAGCCGACCCCAGACCAGAGTATACATGTTGAGGTATCGAGTATGACCTAGCGTCTGATGAAGGAGTCTGGCGTGACATCTGGCGCAAGCGTCTGCCCTTGCGGTCACTTGCGTCTGCTCATATTGTGTGTGACCTGTGAGATGAGAATCTCAAATCAGACCTTGTCTCAAAAAGCATCCCGCTAAGTGAGACCTTGTCTCAAAAAGCATCCCGCTCAGACGAGCAAGTGACGGCTGTGAGGAAGAGGATAGATGATCAGATGACACCCGAACATGACACCCGTAAGATGACACCCGCAAGATGATGGATGATAAGAGGACACGGGTGTTTGCAACGGAGAGAGAGACGAGCTACGAAACCTATTTCAAGTCATAGACCAGCTACGAAACCTATTTCAAGTCATTGGCTATGCACCCAGTGACATGAAAGAAGTGCTGGGAGATGCAGTCTGGGGTACGCGCCGGTGTTGCGCGCCTTAGCTATCGCGACGTGCCGCCCCGGCGCCCCCTACATGCCCTTTGCCTGTGCTCTACAGGATAGATAGACCACTGGCTTAAGGCCTAGACCACTGGCTTAAGGCCTATCTTAGACACAAGCAACAACCCTCATTTGTTAAGGGAAGGTGTTGGTGTTGGCCTCTTGCAATGAGGGTTGTTGCGAGCGCAGATGCTGGTCTCATGGGAAGCTTGCAAGGCATGTGCCCTCACATGCCCTCACATGCCACTGACGGTCAGCACTCATCCCTCACCTCCATCCCCCTGGCCTGGCTTGCTGCATGCGCCGATGATGGCGGCCACGCGGCTGGGGCCACTGGAGGCATCAGGCACTCGTTCGTGTGTCACGTGGATCTCGACAAGGCCTTGGCGCCGGCCAAGCAGCTTTCTCAGGCACCCGCCGCCGCCGATGCTCACTTCAACACCCCGAAAAGTTCAAAGAAGCGAGACCGGAGCACACGGGAGGCGGAGGGGGGCGAAGGCGCGGCGGCCGAGGCAGGTGTATCCGCTGGCGCCAACTTTTCAATGGTGCACAAATATGGCCCACTCTTGTGTGCGGAATTTCTGACTGGGCATAACTTGCTCCTGGTTGAGAGGTTGCCTTCCCCTTCCCGCCCCTTCCCCTTCCCTTTCCTTCCCCTTCCTCGCCCTTCCTTTGTTATCCTCGCCCTCCTCGCGCTTGCTCATCCTCGCCCCCTGTGCGTGTTGGCTCCTCATGACTCTCCCTCTCACTCTCGCCCGCTCGTTCCTGGCATCCTGGCAGGCCTTGGATACAAGTGATGCCCACGCTGGGCAACGCTTTCCACAGGAAGCGCTTCGGAAAATAGACTGGTCTTGCTCATTGGCAAACGCTTCATGGTTTTTGAAGCTTTGGACCTTGGCAACCGCCCCATGCCCCATAGTCTTTGTCTCCAGGGAGGCGCTATGCGCCATCTCATCAGACAGGGGAGGGGGGCAAGCCACGGTGCCGCCAAGAATGCGATGAGCGCCATCCCCTCCGGCCCTAACCCCTAGGGGATTAGGGCTTTGAGGGGGTGCCGCTCATCGCATTCTTGGCCGAAAAGCCCAAATTGCCGTTGAGGTAAGGCAGCTTATGAGTGCTGCGAGCTGAGAGAAGCGCTAGAGAGTGAGCGGCTGTGGCGCGATGACGACAGCGCGCCGCAGGCGCGATTGAGCCGCAACCCCCCTGGCGCCTGGGGCGTGCTCTGCTCTTGATCCCCGCCGCAGCGCCTGCGACCCCACACTCCCGCTGCGCCCGCCACGCCTCTCATCAATCTCATCACTAAGAAAACGAACCGTAATAAACCTGGCACATTCATCCACTTTATCTAAGGCGACGCATGCTGTGGTGTAGAGCGTGGCCAACCAGTTACGCCATCGCGGAGTGCAAACCTGAATCTTTTGGGGCCACAACCTAGGGTAAGAGGGTGCTTATTACTTGCGTAAAGGGAACATTGGAAGGCAGGCACCCTGGAGATGATGGGGACTACAGAACCGGACGGCCGTAGTTCCAGAAAACCAAAGGGTCGAGTCCGGAAAGGCCGTCTAACCTAGCCGCGGCTTTCGAGAGTACCAAGGATCCCTATGTGCCACATAGACCGTGAAACTACAGGGGCAAGAAATATGAAACCTAGAGATTTGAGGGCTAAAACAGAGATAAAAAAAATAATATCAGTAGGTGCGAGGAAGTTACCAGCAGGGGGTGCTCTACTGAATGTGGACCGGTCTAATGATGTCCCTATTTGGAAGGCCGCAGGCGGTGCTGAAAAGAAAATGTATTTCCCACGATGCCTGAAAAATCTGTTGGAGGAGGGCTAGACTTTGCAGCGTAGTAGCTTCGGAGTAGAAGGTCATGTGCCTCGAATGCGCGTTTAGCGGTCGCCTTGCACATTTTTTCAAGGTTAGCCCTCGAGGTGATGCCCAGAGCCTTGAGCGTGGATAGGAAAGAGAGGCTCAGTCCTGTCTACATTGGAGATCGATCCTCGAACCCCGACAGGTCCCCCTATTCAAAACATGGGATTCTGTAGCAGGCTCGGGGAGAGCCCCAATACCTGGAAACATTTCGGGCCGGCGCCGACCCAGGTTCTGAACTCAGTAATCTCGGACTTGCTTCGCCAAGAGACCGCGACCTGGGGAGGTTTGGACCTGGGCAGCGCCGGTGTCTGGGACAGGGATTACGGGTGGGGGGTCCGAGTACGCCGCCCTTTTGGCGCACGCGGAAGGAGCTCTGTACGGTACGGAACTCGGCTCGGTGACCTTGGAGCAGGTACATATATTGGTTATTCAGGAGCAGGTAGTGTATATACTTTATTTGATAAAGCACTGATAAATTAATTGGATTTAATCATACTGGTAGTATCGGATCTTTATATAATGGTTATTATATTGGCAGCTTTCGGCATATGTACAGTACAACACCAAAGACCTCGAACGAGTTAACTTGTACAAGCCGGCCCCCTATTTAAGCATTCATCATGGACACGCCCTGGATTTGATCAGACTCAGAGCGCAGGCATGGCCCCAGTATATCCCCACTCACCTACATTTCTCGGGCCGAAAAGCCCAACCAGCCCTGGGCAGAAGAGCTG
>Ga0315899_10003009_pt1 | contig 18412 bp, 17 predicted proteins | sample LakEriMetagenome_2_FD_203518 | JGI IMG/M metagenome (GOLD analysis project Ga0315899, IMG submission 203518) | Freshwater fungal communities from buoy surface, Lake Erie, Ohio, United States - Buoy 4 MA112 | ecosystem: Environmental > Aquatic > Freshwater > Lake | place: USA: Lake Erie, Ohio... | reverse complement strand
GAAAGCCTCAGAGAAATCTGAGGCTTTTTTAGTTTTATACATTTTAGTTGTTTGATTATAGCGGGTTAGTCCGTACTGTCCGTTGAGTTAAGCGCAGCGCTCTACGGATTTGTAAATGAATTAAGAGTCTTCAGACTCGTTTCTTAAATATTTACCTGTCCGTTGGAAGCTGCGGTTAAACTACGCACAGTAAAGACATGATCGTAGCAAAAACCCCAAATATGCACTCATGTTAGTGCAAAGCTTACAACAAATTAAAAGTCCTTATGATGGTTTATAAGAATAAAAACGGTAATTTGAACTAGACTAAAAACGAAAAAAAATTTTCCAAAACCCTAGCAAGTAGGTTTATAAGCGAAAATTTGTCTCGTGTATAAAAGAGTCAGCAGTAATGATTGGTGACCGCTGCAAACAATAAAAATTAAACCTTTGAAAAATGGACGATAACACAAACTGGACACCATCACCTGACGACAACATACTCGACCTGACGGATAAAAATCTCATCAACGAGTATGAAGCCAAAGGAATTGCAACCGCTGAACTTTTTGTGTTTGAGTTGGACAGCGAAACAGAAATTTCGACACAGTTACTTTTAGAAATTCACAAAATTGCGTTCTCAGAGCTTTATGACTGGGCAGGAACTTGGCGAACAACAACTGTGACGGTTGGACAACTAACACCTCCAGACCCATCGAAAGTATTGCAATTAATTTATCAGTTCATTGACAATTTAAACTTCAAAATTCGAAACGCAGAGACAGTTCAAGACCATATTGACTGCTTGACTTTTGCTCACTATGAGTTTGTCCGCATTCATCCATTCAATAATGGCAACGGCAGGACAGGACGAATTCTAATGAACATAGTTGCTCTAAAATTTGGATACAAACCACTTGAACTTTATTACAGAGAAGGTGACAGCAGAAGAACTTACATTGATGCGATGAAATTGGCTGACAACGGAAACTTTGAGCCTTTAACGACCTTGATTAGAAAAGAATTGACCACCTTTTAACTCTTGATCCTTCAACAATGACAAAACAATCTCTTCAACTTTCGACATTGACACTTGCTGGTTCTCTAACGACATTGTTGAGAACACAGTTTTCGTCAGCAATTGAGCCAAGAAACCTTTTTCTTTTAGTTGCGGATATTTATCGTAGAATTTCATTGTTGCTGACAAAGATACAAACTTATATAACGAATGACAACAGACCGCTTAAAATTGATAAGAAAACGTTGACTGGACAGAATAGCACTACTGCTAACACACGCTTGGCGCAATGGGGGCTGACGTGGTTCATTGAAACTTTTTGCTTCTATTATAAATTCGTGTTGGTTGACAATTTAGTTTTCCAAAATCCCCCACTGCGCCAAGCGTGGAAACGTTAGTCAAAAAATATCAGTGTCTGCCATTTTCATACAGTTCCCCTACTGTCCGTTGAGTTAAGCGCAGCGCTCTACGGATTTATAAATGAATTAAGAGTCTTCAGACTCGTTTCTTAATATTTACCTGTTATTCGGAAGCTGCGATTAAACTACGTACAGAAAAGACATGATCGTAGCAAAAACCCCAAATATGCACTCATGTTAACACAAAAAGCTTGCAACAAATTAAAAGTCCCTTCGATGATTTATAACAATAAAAACAATTTATTCAACTATAAGAATAACGAAACAAAATTTCGTCAAAACCATTGCATGTAAGTTTATAAGCGAAATTTGATTTCGTTTAAACACGTGTTATGCCCAATGCTATCGTTACATTATATGGATGATGCAGGTCTTAAATTTTCAAATTTTTTGACTAAATTTGAGATATGACTTTGCAGCTAAAAATCATACGACAAGACTTGTTTGATGAATATAGAAAACAACTTAAAGTTGATATTGAGACTGCTTTTGCATCTATAAAAAAGAAGGCACAGACAGTGGAAGATTTCAAATTCTATCTTGCAAATTCGGCTGTGCATTCATCCAACATTGAGGGTAATACGATAAGTTTCGACACCTATTTAAAGGCTAGTGAGTTCAGCTTGCATCTGAAGACTAAGGAGATAAGAGAAATTGAAGACCTTATTTCAGCTTATCAATTTGCTAGAGAAAATGAACTAACACTTGACAACATTTTGAAAGCTCATGAAATTTTAACCACATCTATTCTTGTAAAAAAAGAGCGAGGCAAAATTAGGAAGGTCAAAGTTGGTGTAAGAAGTGACGGACGATTGATATACTTGGCTGTTGAGCCTGAGTTTGTAAAGCGAGAATTAATAAAATTGTTGTCTGACATTTCAGTATTGCTTAAAACTAAACTGACGACTACAGAAATATTCTATTATGCTGCAATAATACACTTGGTGTTCGTTAACATTCACCCATTTGTTGACGGCAACGGCAGAGCAACCAGGCTAATCGAAAAATGGTTTCTAGCAAAAAAACTTGGTGACAATTCTTGGTTTATTACATCAGAGAAAAACTATTGGGACAACAGACCAACATACTACAAGAACTTGCAACTTGGAGTAAACTATTATGAGGTAAAATATGAAATGAGCATACCTTTTTTAACAATGCTTCCAGATTCATTAAAAGAAATTTTTTGAATCTTCTCCCTACTGTCCGTTGAGTTAAGCGCAGCGCTCTACGGATTTGTAAATGAATTGAGAGTCTTCAGACTCGTTTCTCCCTAGCCTTAGCTATAAGCAAACTCACATTTTACTGAGTACCCTCCGAAATCAAATTTATATCCTTAATTTAATTCTAATATTTTGATTATTAGTATATTGACTATTATTTACAGCCAAAACATAACAAAATGCACAGAAGAAAGATGTTAAAAATGCTGTCGGCACTTCCGGTGGCAGGTATGGTTCCTCAGGGACTTGCAGCAATGGAGTCTGCGAATTCTGCCAATGAGGTTAAAGGTATCACTGATCTTTCAGGTAGAAGCCTGAGTAGTTCAGCTCAGAAATCACCAATCATCAACGCTTCTGAGCATGTTTGGTTAATGAATGATCCCCGTTTTCCAATTGATCCGGAAATCTCTACCTGCCCGGGAAGTAAGCCTCCCCGCGATTACTCTGGTGAGCATCTGATTGAGGAGATGAATACGTATGGCATCGATAAAACAGTTATTTCACATGTATGTTATTATGGCCGAAACAACGATTACACCATCCATTGCGTAAAAACCTGGCCTGATCGTTTTGCCGGTTTCGGACTGCTATTCGGGAACCGTTTGTTTGCACCGAATGATCCCAAAAATCCGGAACGGCTCGAAAAGCTAGTCAAGGAGGATGGACTTACCGGATTACGTTTGAGTCCGATCCAGGATCCGCAACGAGTTTGGATGAATGATCCGGGTTCATACCCCTGGTGGAAAAAGGCGGAAGAAATAGGTGCTACCTTTAATATATTCCTATTGCCTTCTCAGATTCCACAAGTTGCCGATATGGCTCAGCGTTATCCGGGGGTAAAAATCGTAATCGACCATCTGGCAATGATGGATATCACCAAGCCTGATTCGGAAGGAATTACTCCATTATGTAATCTTGTCAAATTCCCAAATGTATACATCCGGACCTCCATGCATAATCCTTCCAAACAAAAACCACCTTACCGCGATGTCTGGCCTTACTTAAAACGGATTTATGATACCTTCGGACCTCAGAGAATGCTTTTTGCCAACTTTTTTGAATACCTGATCATGAAGGATATTATTCCATTCTTTACTGAAGAAGATAAAGTTTGGATTCTGGGAAAAACAGCGGAAGGAATTTACTTTAATCGTTCTTAAGTGAGATTTTAACCCGAATGATTATTCGCTTACCTGTCCGTTGAGTTAAGCGCAGCGCTCTACGGATTTATAAATGAATTAAGAGTCTTCAGACTCGTTTCTTAAATATTTACCTGTCCGTTGAGTTAAGCGCAGCGCTCTACGGATCTATAAATGAATTAAGAGTCTTCAGACGCGTTTCTTAAATATTTACCTGTCCGTTGAGTTAAGCGCAGCGCTCTACGGATTTGTAAATGAATTAAGAGTCTTCAGACTCGTTTCTTAAATATTTACCTGTCTCTTTGTTTTTTGTCAGTTGAGTTGCAATATTACTTGAACTTACAAAAGATTAATAATTTAGGTAAATTCCTTATTTTCCTTATTTTTGCATTCACATCAGGAACTCTTAAATGAGTACCAACCAGAGACAAAACTCAAAGGTGGTAAAGCGATGCGGACTTTTCAGTCAAATAAAATGAAACCTCCCATCTTCTTCTTGTTGTGATTTTTAACCTTAAAATTTCATACCATGAACAAACAAACTGTCGGTTACTACAAGCATTTCCTTGTACAACCACCCACACCTGTTGTTGAGAAAATCAACGAATTTACCTTTATTAATTTCGCTAAGGCATGGGCCCATATGGGTTTTTTACCTGTATTAAGGGAAATTGGCGAGCACACTTATCATGTTAAGTTATACTTGGATGCCGTTAAAATCAAAGATCGAGAGGAACTTTGCATGTTTACGGCTACCTATTTCCGTGAAAGGGTCCGTGAACTATCTTCCCATGCCAAATGCAACCAAATATTGGTGTATGCGCGTAAATGGTTAACCCTTGAGGACATATCTGCTGCTACTAGCCTTAATGATATTGAGCAATCCTTATTTACACTATTACCTGATGAAACGCCTTTTAAATGCAATGACCAGGGAGAAGGGATTAGTCATTATCTTTCCAATATCCCTGCCGTATTTAACCATTGGAATGCCCTTGTTTTAGATGGCTATTTTGAGCCTGAGTATGAAGAAAGGTGTCGTATTGAGGATGAACAGAAGAAACAGGACGAAGCAAGAGGGAAAACCGTGAGTCTTACGTTTTTTACGAAAACAGGTGGATCGCAGCCTACTACTTGGGATGCTAAAGACATCAATAAATACTTCAAAGGGAATGTAGCTAAAAGATGGGCAATGTTAGATGGTTATCTTCCTACCTATACCGGATATGCCAACGGAGTGATTCAGTTTGACTTAGTTACCGATCCCAGATGCACTGGCTTAAATTGGATTAGCCTTTGTGACACTATCGCTGTTCAGTATAAACAACAAATCGATTTTTTAAGAGATGCTACCAATTTTAAAGTGAACCACTTTATTGTTAACGACATTATTGGGTTTAACATTAACGCAGATGACAACGAAAAACTTGTTAGGCTTAATGATAGGGTCCAAGCAACCTATGCCACTATGCCTAAAACAGCTGCCTTTATTCACTATGGAAGAATTAAATAAGCGTACTGTAAGTTGGGTTAAGCGCAGCGCTCTACGGATTTATAAATGAATTAAGAGTCTTCAGACTCGTTTCTTAATATTTACCTGTCCGTTGGAAGCTGCGGTTAAACTACGCACAGAAAAGGCATGATAATAGCAAAAAAACCAAATATGCACTCATGTTAACACAAAAAGCTTACAACAAATTAAAACTCTTTGTGATGGTTTATAAGAATAAAAACGGTAAATTGAACTAGACTAAAAACGAAACAAAATTTCGGTAATAATAGTGCAATTGACTGCATTAGAGAAATTTCGTTTCGTGTATGAATGAGTTAGCAGTAATGTCAGAAAACCGGTTCCAAAAAAGAAACACAACTGAAAAAACATAAATTTGTAGCATATAGAAATAAATAATGGACAACCGCTTTACGGACATAATTCAGCTTATAAAACAATCTCGGACTAATGCAATAAAAGCCGTAAACGCTGAACTAATAAACCTATATTGGAATATCGGAGAACATATTAGCAAGAAAATTGAACAATCAGAATGGGGTGACTCTGTGGTAACAGAATTAGCCAATTTCATAAAGGCACAAGAACCAGAAATAAAAGGCTTCTCCGATAAAAATATTTGGAGAATGAAGCAGTTTTACGAGAATTACAAGGACTTTCCAAAACTCTCGACACTGTTGAGAGAAATTAGTTGGTCGCATAATTTGGCAATATTTTCAAGGTGCAAGACTGTTGAAGAGAGGGAGTTTTATTTGAAACTGGCTAAACAGGAGAACTATAGTTTCAGAGAACTTGAGCGACAAATTTCTGCGAGCCTTTTCGAGCGGACAATGATTGGAAACTCAAAACTCTCCACAGCGTTGAGAGAAAGTAATCACGACCTGACAAATACTTTTAAAGACAGATATGTATTTGAGTTTCTGAATTTACCTGAGCCACATAGTGAGAGCGACTTGCAGCGTGGACTTGTAAGACAAATGAAAAACTTCATTCTTGAACTCGGCAAGGACTTCTTGTTCATCGGAGAAGAGTATAAATTGCAAGTTGGTAACAGTGACTTTTATATTGACTTGTTATTCTACCATCGTGGAATTCAATGCTTAGTAGCGTTTGAACTTAAAGCGGACAAGTTTAAACCCGACCATTTGGGACAGCTTAACTTTTATCTAGAAGCTTTGGACAGAGACGTAAGAAAGCCAAATGAAAATCCGAGTATTGGAGTTTTACTCTGCAAGGACAAAGACAGTGAAGTAGTTGAATATGCTTTAAGCAGAAGCCTTTCCCCGACAATGGTTTCAGAATATAAAACACAACTACCTGACAAGAAACTTTTACAACAAAAATTGCACGAACTATTTGACAATGAAACGGACGAGAAATAAAGCCACTACTGCTAACAGGCGTTTGGCAAAAAAGCTGGTTCAGTGGGTAATTGAAGCTTTGTACTTCGTATCAAGTCCAGTGCTGGCAGACAGTTTAGTGCTTCGAAATCCGCTTCTTCGCCAAGCGCCAAAACGTTAGTCAAAAAATATCAGTGTCTGTCATTTTCACACAGTTTCTGATTCATCACCTCCGTCCCCTTCTTCAGCTTTTTCTTCATTTAAATCTTTAAAATTATATCCATCAGGGAATCTTAGCCGGTTATATTTCCACCAAAATTTATTACCTGTCCGTTGAGTTAAGCGCAGCGCTCTACGGATTTATAAATGAATTAAGAGTCTTCAGACTCGTTTCTTAATATTTACCTTTCTGTTGAGTTAAGCGCAGCGCTCTACGGATTTGTAAATGAATTAATAGTCTTCAGACTCGTTAATAAATATTTACTTGTCATTAGGAAGCTGCGGTTAAACTACGCACAGAAAAGACATGATAGTAGCATAACCCCCAAATATGCACTCATTTTAGTGCAAAGCTTACAACAAATTAAAAGTCCTTATGATGGTTTATAAGAATAAAAACGGTAAATTGAACTAGACTAAAAACGAAACAAAATTTCGCCAATACCTTAGAAAGGAGGTGCGTAAGCGAAATTTTGTTTCGTGTATGAATGAGTTATAGCCAATGCAAGACCAAATAAACTTCAAATGCAATACAAAGACAGCAAATTAGAATTTACACCATCTTCAGCTGTGACCCATCTTGTTGAACCGTGTCATTTTAATATAAAATTACCAGTTAATCAACAGTTAGTTCATATTTCACATTATAGAATTGGGACAATGTATACTGACAAGGGAAACCCTGTGATAACTATGTCTATCATTAAGGACGCTTTTGATTTGGATCTTACTCCAATTCAAGGCGAATTGAAATTGTTATTTGGACAATATCCATTTACAAAATTATTGGATCATTTAAATCTAAGACATGATGAATTCATACCTCATTATAATTGTTTTGGCTTTTGTTTTGCGGAATCACAATTTCGTATTCCTGACCCAACACAAATATTAAAAGACGAATATTTGGAATGTGAAGAAAATGAATCTGAAATTGTCGTTTCATTTAACAACAACACGCCTGTTCATGCAGCATTGAGAAAAGAGAACAAATATATTGCTAAGTCAGGTGTAATGGCATTAGAGACATTTGACAATTACGGTTTAGCGCTTGCAGGAATACCTCACAACCAAATTAAATTTTATAAACCGTTATCTAAAATAACTTAGGAAAGAGACAATAATAATTGACACAAAATGCACTGGCTATAACAGCAACTACAAGAAATTGGCGGTTCAGTGGTTAAATAAAGCTTTGTGCTTCGTATCAAGTTCATTGCTGGCAGATAGTTTAGTGCTTCGAGATCGCCAACTTCTTGTAGCTGCAAAACGTTAGTGGCAACCTTAACAGACGACAATGGACGATCAAGTTTTTGACAGATATAAAAATCTCTTTGAAGAGAGATGTGGTAAAATAAGACTTCTTGACTTAGGAGAAGACTCTGTTCGTTATGACTTCTTTATTGCACTTTCTGATATTGAAAATTTAAAACCTTGTGACATTCAACTTGAGTATTCCATTCATAAATCAGCCTTCAAAGAGCGACTGAATAAAAACAGTAAACGGAAAGAAAAACCACAGATTGATTTAGTAGTTGAGACTGAAAAACTAAAACTAAATTTTGAGTTTGGACTTTTTAGACAGAATAGCAATGAAGAAGGCAGTATCAACAAAACAGCCAGGACAGTTAAAATGATTAATGATATGGTAAGACTTGCGGTCGACAGCCACTTTACAAAAAGGGAATCTTATTTCATTTGTGTAGCGGACGACAAAATGCTCGGACATCAACTTCAATCAAAAATGCTTGGCAAATTTCCATCGGACTACGAAATCAATAAAGAACTTATTAAAAAACAAAAAGAGAAAAAAACGAGTGACTTTGACGACCGATTTTTAGCCGTATTTAACGACCTTGACTTAACAATTAAAAGTAAAATTGTTTTTAATCAAAAAGTTGAAGCGAAATTGATAAACCTAGAAACGAGAATAATAATTTGGAATGTTAAAACTGAATAAAGGCAAAAAGGCAGCCACTAACACGGGTTTTGCGTCAGGCGGGGTGACGTGCAAACTTGGTGCTTTCTGTTTCTTATCAAATTTTGTCCTGGGTTGACAGTATAGTGCTTTGAAATCCGCTTATTCGCTAACCGCCAAAACGTAAACGTTAATTCTATGATTTATAAGCTCAAAAAACGAATTACATTTGAAAAAGTATTTTTCGTAAAAGAAATACAATCAACGTTGCCGCTGCTGATTTTCACCCTTAAAATATAAAATTCTTTGATAAAGCCAATATGTAAATTTTAGGCGCAGCGCTTTGCATATTTTGCTTTTGTCTTCGACTCACAAGTCGACCAAAAGCTAAGAATGCAATCTCCAAATGCTTTATAAAATCCACTTCTCGGATTGAAATCATATAGAGGAAATATTTTCTGAAATTTTTTGTAGTTCATTTTTGAAAAAGTAACGGTCATAATATGAAATCGGTTTTACTCCTCCGATTTGGTTAATGTACTTTGTAATAAACCTTGTTTTCTTTTCAAATCCAGTTGAAAAAAGCTTTTCATTCTCTTTTATGAATTCTAAAATTCCAATCACAGCTTCCTTGTGACGCCCCAACTTGTAAGTTCCCAAAGTTCTTGTTGGAAAATCTAATTGACGGAAAAGTACTTCTGTCAACTCATATTTCTTTTCTCCCCTACGTTCATCAACCGACAAATAAACAGCCCACCATAATCCAGCTAAACCATGACGAAGCAAAACACTTTGAGCATTTGAACTCAAAAACCAATGTTCAATAATATAATCCTTGAAATCTTTTGTAATTCCCTTGTTTACGGCATCCCAACGTTTAATCATGTATGGATATAAGTCCACATGAGCCAGGTAAGCCCAAAGCCTTTCATCTGCCGCTTGAATAGGTTCCAATTTTTTGAATGCTTCAAAAATCTGAATTGCAGACTCAAAATCATTTTGATGATTCAACCTTGACAAAAGTCCCTCAGGCTTTGTAATGTTCGGCATCATGAAGGTTTGCTTCCTATCAAAAACGAATTCATTGCTTCTGTATTTTTCTGAATCAATTTCATCTTTCATATTCAGCAGATACTTCTCTTTAAATATTTGTTGCTTTTCCATTTTAATAATCCTCTGACTCGTTAGGTGATTCAACTATAGCTTGCAGTTCAGCAATTAAACGCCTAAAAGGATTTCCTAAAAGTCGTTGAGCGATTTCCGGTATGTTTTCTTTTTCCTCTATGGCGATATTTGCAAACTGTTTTTCATTTTTCAATCTGTAATCAATAACTTTCGCCCAGAGCAATTCTTTGTAAGTTTCAAGATTATATAACGCCATAAGTAATGCATTTAGCACAATTGATGAATGAAACACAGGAGCAAATTTTGATTCTTTCGAAATACTATCGCTTGCAAACACTTTATAATCTTCGGACGGTAGTTGAACTTCAATTTTGCTTTTGGTTAAATCAACATGAGTGAATTCTGCTTTTTCATCTTTGTTCTCTACAACCTCCATGAATGACGAAACAGCTTTCAGCTTTTCGTAATTTATATCAGCATTAAAACTAAATTCACCGAAGAACGCTAGAATATCTCCTTCGTCTAATTCGAAATTGTAACCAGTATAATCAGGGTGTGATTTGCTATTTTTATAATTTGCAATTTTTGATTTTGCCGCTAATGCACAAGTGAAAAAAACTTTCCCCTTCAAATCTTTTTTAGCAATTGTGAATTTTATTTCTCCCTTTGTACTTTTGAAAATTTGTCGGAATAAAGTATTTGAGCAATTTGCTTCACAAAAATATTCTGCTAGACCATCACTAACTAATTCAGAAATGTCAATATTGTCATGCAGACAGTTTAAAGTAATTGAATACGAATCAATCTCTGAAAGAATTTCAGGTTCAAGTAAACTAATTTCACTCCGAACGGCATCACCTACACCCAATACAGGGTGAGGAAAAGAGACATCATTGAACTTCATAGGCTTTTATTTTTATGGAATGTTTTAAGTTATCTGCAAAACGAACTTTGATTTGGTTTCTTCCAACCTCCAAAGACAATTCTTTTAATTTGTTGGCTTCTATTCTTCCGATATCAGTTGAAATAATTGCAATGCCATCATCTTTGTCATTATCACCGCTTACAAGTAGCTCTAATTCTGCATTTGAAATTGCATCATCAGAACTAATAATAAGATTGTGATAAAAAATATCTTGTTCCCTTTGCCCAGCAACTTTCAATTTTACATTAATAAGTTTCTTACTGACCATTTCAACTTCTTCACTTTTTTTTCCAGTATTATCTTTATCACCATCACCAGAACCCGCTTTATCACCGCCGACATTTTCGTTTTCGCCACCCAAAGTGATTTTTAAATTTCCATCTTCTGCTAATTCAGCCTCTTCCTCTTCTTTTATTTGTGATTGTGTTTTAATTGTTGGCTTAATTTTAACAGGCTCATTATTGCTTGTTGTTTGCATACCAGTTTCATCTTGTGACAAATTTTTTGTTGGAATGCCAGAATTTGTACTAGCATTTTCTCCTGGAAAATCCGAATCATCATCTTTCTCTAAAAGGTCTTGCGGAATTGATAGATAATCTTCCAATCCAAAAAACGCAACTTTCTTGCTTGTATTTATTTTAGAAAGTGACTCCAGTTTTGAATTTACATAGTCGCTGAATTCGATTTCTGCCTTTCGTGCAATCGATGCAATCCTCCCTTCCTCTTTCGGATAATTGTCTTTACTCCAAACATTATGTGCAGGGTTTTCCATCATGCGAAGTATGTCATTTCCCTCTTTATTATCGCAAATAAACACAGCAGCGTAACCATTTATTTTCCGATTTGTTCTTTTGAACACAACCATTTTTGGCGACCTGAAGAAAGAAGTTCTATTGGGTAAACCTCTTTCTAAATACACATACAGTTTTACTTTACCGAGGGTTTGAAGTTCATCTGTGAAAAATTTGAAATGATCATTTACATCGGCATACTTCACAGCTTTGTAATATGGTTTCGGATTCCAAGATTCTATTTCAGTTGCATTGCCGCTTTCAAATTCAGAAGGAAAATATTCATCAATAACCTGCTCAAGATTTTCTTTGCTAATAGTTATGTTGTTTATCGTTACAATAAGTTTGTGTTCGTGAATTGACAGCCAAAAATTATTGAGCACAGATTTTATCATCAATCTATCTCTGTCAACTTCACCCCATAGACCAATAATATTTATATCAGTTCCAGTTACCTTTCTTCTAAATACTTCTGGAACATTTTCATCATTGCTAATTGGTTCACCATTGTTACTATCATAGAAACCGTAAGCCGTTAATTTTTTACCACTATCATTTTTGTGAGTCGTCAATCTTGTAGCACCTTCAAAGTGAACATTACCTTCAGCATCTTTTGACGAAACAACTAAAGTCTTTATTGGTGACAAAGCGAAGTATGCACCTTTGCCAAATCCGAATGAACCACCTGAACCACCAATCATTTTTGAACTTACACCAGCAGCTCTTAGAAAAGCATAAAAAGGCGACTCTGTATCCCCCTCAACATAGTGCATTCCCTTTGTGTTAGAATCAGAAATCTTCAAACAGGAAACATGCAATTTCTTTTTTCCTTTTTCATTTCCGTTCAAGTATAGCAGCATGTCATCGAACAATCTTTTGGCATCTCCATTGTTCTTAAAATACTCTTGCGATTGTTTTATATGTTCTTCTAATTGGAAGAATGATGGATATTCCAACCTATTCAAATTGAAATATTCAAATGAAATGTTTACAGGAAAACGAATATCGTTCACAGCATCTAATGAATTTTGAATTGATTCTCTAACAATTGAATAATAAGGATTGCCTTTGAATGTTTGATGTATTGGGTCATTAGGACCAATATCTATTCCACCTTCATTGCCGAAATACCAAGTGCATTTTTTTTCCATGCTCTTTTTTTAATTTTGAAATTTGAATCCAGTTTTTGTTTTGTTCAGTTCCTTTTCATACATAATCTTTGCTTCTTTCACAGCCCGGCCAATTTCCTTAAACATAACTTCAACATCTCTTTCAGTGTATTCATAATTGTTTTTGTTGGCGCAATTTCCAATCAGTCCTAAAAAGTCAATTACTTTTTGAACACGATTTGATGCTACCTTTTCAAATCTTTCTCTTTTTTTAGATTCCATATTTTTACTTTTGAGAATTATTATGACATCAAATATCTAAATTATTTGTAATATATACAAATATTTAAACTATATATATAAAATATAGTATATATTGGCTGTTTTGATTTAAATAAATAGATGAGAAAATATGAAAATGTTAAAGAAAAAGGGTTAAAAAACTGTATTCTTTTTTAAAAAAATCTTTGTGGAAGCAGGGTTGCTTTAAAGAAAAAATCACAAGTCCGTTTTCGGACTAATGGATTTCGTTTTTATAAAATTTAAAATTGCTGTTAATTGAGATAGTGAGTTTGGGCACGGTTAGGACTTTAAAAAGCGCATACACTACTAAAAATCAATCCAAGAGTTTTGGAAAAAAAAATTAACGTAACATGACAAAGAGTTAAATAAGTAATTGTTTTGAGACGGTTGGAAAGTTTTATAGTTCTGTGGCTGTATCATAAACAAAAAATCGCGAACTTGCACTGACAAAATATTACTGACAATAAATGAAATTAAAGGAGAATATTAGCATTGACGATTTTGACGGCAAACGCTATCAAATACGATTGGTTGAGCCAAACTCAGCAAATCAAAAAAAAGCCGTAATTACTCATTATCTGCAAAATATTGACATTGATAATTCTAAGTATTTTAAAATAGAAGCAGCCAAAGCAATTATAGATTATGTTACTTATAAAAATGAAGAAGAAAATCTCAGTTTACTTGCCGATGATGCTTTACAGCAGTTACTATTTGAAGTAAATGATGTTCCGTTCCCGACACCTGAAAACTATAAGTTTAAATTCATTGACCTTTTTGCAGGTGTTGGTGGTTTTAGGTTGGCAATGCAAAATTTGGGAGGTAAATGTGTATTTACAAGTGAATGGGATAAAGAAGCACAACGGACTTATAGAGCCAACTTTGGTGAAGTTCCATTTGGCGACATAACAAAAGAAGAAGCTAAAAAATTTATTCCGGATGGCTTTGATTTATTATGTGCGGGTTTCCCTTGTCAAGCATTTTCAATTGCCGGTAAACGTGGCGGTTTTGAGGACACAAGAGGTACATTATTTTTTGATGTAGCTGAAATCATCAAAAGAAAAAAGCCTAAGGCAATTTTCCTTGAAAATGTAAAAGGTTTACGTAACCACAACGGAGGTAAAACTCTTTCGACAATTCTGAATGTTTTACGAAATGATCTTGATTACTTTGTACCAGAACCTCAAATTATTAACGCAAAAGATTTTGGAGTTCCACAAAACAGAGAAAGAATTTATATTGTAGGTTTTAGAAATGATTTAGGCATTGATAGTTTTGAATATCCAAAACCGACAAATAAAAAAGTTGTATTTGCTGATGTTAAAGAAAAGAAAGTTCCACCAACAAAATACTTTCTTTCAACTCAATATGTACAGACTTTAATCAATCATAAAGCAAGACACGAAAATAAAGGGAATGGTTTTGGTTACGCTATTATTCCCGACGATGGAGTTGCTAACGCTATTGTAGTAGGTGGAATGGGAAGAGAAAGAAATTTAGTTTATGACCACAGAATTACCGACTTCACACCTACAACTCATATCAAAGGAACAGTAAATAGAGAAGGCATTCGCAAAATGACGCCAAGAGAATGGGCAAGGCTTCAAGGCTTCCCTGACAAATATGTAATTCCTGTTGCTGACGCATCAGCTTACAAGCAATTCGGGAACTCCGTTGCCGTGCCTGCAATACAAGCAACAGCAAAGAAAATTTTAGAACTAATAGGAATAAAAAATGCTGACAGGAAATAAAGGAGAATGGAGTGAAATATATGTTTTCCTCAAACTACTTGCAGACGGAAAGTTAAATGCAGCTGATGCAAATCTAAATGCAATACCAAATGTTTACTATCCTATCATAAAAATTTTAAGACAAGAAGCTACAGCTAAAAAAGAATTTTCAATCAATAGAAGCATAGAAATTATTGATGGTAATACTAATAAACTTTTACTAACAATACCTATTGCCGACTTCGTTCAAAAATCACAACAGCTTTTAAATAGTTTAAAAAATGCAACGGGCAGAAGTTTTTCTTTTCCTATAATAGAATCTTTTTTAAATAGTATTGACGTAAATAATTTATCTGCATTAAAAACAGACAAAGCTGATATAAGAGTTGTTGTTCATGACCTCAATACAGGTTTAAATCCTACACTGGGCTTTAGCATAAAGTCAATGCTCGGAGGAGACTCAACGCTTTTCAATCCAGCAGCAGGAACGAATTTTATTTTTAAAATTACCAAGCCAGCAGGACAAAATCTAAATCTAAAAAAATTCAATTCTGACACTCTTACCAAATCTCAGCAAACAAGAAACTCTAAAATCTCATTGCGACTAACCGAGCTTGAAAATCTAAAATACAAAATCAAATTTCACAAAATTCAATCAGACAACTTACAACTAAATTTAAAACTGATTGACTCACAATTACCCGAAATGTTAGCACACATGGTTTATTGTAAATATAAAACGGGTAAATCAAAATTGACAGAACTAATTACTGAAATCAATTTGCAAAATCCACTTTGTTATGATTTATCAAAAGGGCATCCGTTTTATGACTATAAAATCAAAAACTTTCTGACTGAAAACGCTTTGGGTATGACACCTGAAGCCGTTTGGACAGGGAAGTATGATGCAACAGGTGGAATAATTATCGTAAAAGAAAATGGAGATTTGGTTTGCTATCACATTTACAATAAAAATGAATTTCAGGACTACTTAGTCAACAACACCAAGTTTGAACAAGCATCAACAAGTGAAGACGACAACAATCCTGGTTTTTCTAAAACTATAAAATCCAAACCTTATAAATTCGGTTGGGTATATGATGATAATGGTGATATATTTATAAAACTGAATTTGCAAATTCGTTTCTGCTAATATAACACCACCTACCATTTGAGAGCAAAAAGCTTGCAAGCCAACGCACAACGCCACTACAAACAATGGACAAAAGAGCAAAGACAGACAGAACTTAACAGCAGCTACCCAAAAGGTGGGGTTTCGTGTTCCAAAGACAGTTTCGTGGGTTCAATAAACATTCGTTCTTAGTATGCAGTTAGTGCTCCGAAATCGCGAACAGCTCCAAGCTAGCCGTTACCTTATAAAATGTGATATTCGACACACCGACACAAATGTCGCATCTTCGCAAATGTCTATAAATCTGTACAATTCATTTTCATGATTTAAGAATCTCTTATTTTACCATCATCAAAAACGTCAGGAAATCCATCGATTAACTTAACTTTCAACAAAAATTGTAAGATGAATAAAAACATAAAACTAGCTTCAAAATTTACTATTGAGGACTATGAGCAAATGGAAAAGGATTTAAATAAAGAGGGTATTGCTAATTTTGTGTTTAAGAGGTTATCTGAAAGGTACCTTGTTCCCCTAGAAAGTGTCAACCCTCCTAAACTTAGGCATGGATTCGCTTTGATGGCCAATGCATGTTTGTTAATCGAGACTTATGAAAGTTTTATAAAAGGATGGAAGGATACAGCTGCCAAAGAACGTCATCCATTTGATTCTTTTTTTAAAAGGGAAGAAGGATTTAAAGATTTTAAATATGAAGGCCGCAATTTTTATAAAGATGTTCGATGTGGAATACTCCACCAAGGCGAGACAAAAGGAGGATGGAAAATTACAAGAAAAGAAGATGCGCCAATTTTTAATAGATCTGAAAAAACTATAAATGCTTCAAAGTTTTTCGAAGAACTTAGAGTTTCATTAGAATCTTATCGAGAACTGTTAATCAATTCCGAATGGGATGACTTGATATGGGAAAATTGTCGAAAAAAAATTTCCTTTATTATTGAAAATTGTGAGTAATGGGTATTATTTACTTTGCTTATGGTTCGAATATGGATTTCAATAGATTAAATGAAAGGGAAATTTCTTTTGAATTTATTGGCTTGGGGATCTTAGAAGGTTATGAGCTAAAATTCAATAAGATCGCTTCAAAAAAAAGCGGTGTAGGGTTCGCCAATATTGTCAGTCAAAAAGGGAGTAAAGTTGAAGGGCTTTTATTCTCTATTGACAACATAGAACTGCTTGATCAATTTGAAGGTTTCCCTAAGCATTACAAAAAAGAAGTTTTAAAAATTCATTATTTAGGCAACCTCATCGATGCCATTGTTTATGTGGCTTCCATAAAGTGGGTTAGCAATAATTTGAAACCAGAAAGAGCTTATCTGAATCGATTATTGGCGGCAAAGGATTTTTTGTCTACAGAGTATCTTAGTTTTTTAGAAAATTCGGAGACTATCGATTAATATAGGTTATTGATGAATGCCCCTTAAGCCCAGTCCTTTTCTAATTTGTCAATTATATAAAGCATGGTTTCCGGTAGATTTTTCTTTTGGCCAAAGGCTTCATTAATATAATATCCAATGCTTGGGTAAAATTTGTACTTATTGAGATGATCAATTTGATCTTCAAAAATTCCTTTTAATTGAAGTACTAACCAACTAAGTTCACTTGCATGATCTGTAAGAATACGTGTATCATGCGGAAGTCCAATATAAGTCGGATTGTCAGTTATGATAAGATTTGCTCCTCCAAAATGAGGGGAAGTATTTGAGTAATTACCCTTTTTTATTTTGGCCCTTAGTTCTTCTAAACTTGTCTTTTTGGAATCTGCTTTCATTTTATTACGTGGAAATTCTTTTATAATTTCAATTCTTAATTGTTTATGTTTTCTTGCCTTACTTAACGTTTCTTCATGATATTCATCATTATTTTTTATAATGTGTAAGTTCTCAGTTGTTTTTATTGTCAAAGATGAAATGATTAAATCTATTTTTGAAACTACTTCATCAACAAACTGAACAGATGTAGGAGAAATAAATTTTTGTCTTTGATACGTTACTATTTCTCTTAATTTAACTAATTCATTTTTTAAAACGCTGTCAATATTAGCATCTTCTACGTTATATGTTTTAGCAAACTTCAATAAGTTTTCAATCGTACGATTTAACCCTTTTTCAATCTGTGTTTCACAATGTTTATCAAAAGCAATTAAAACTTCATCACTTAATTGCCCCATTTTAAGAAGTTTATAAAAGTAACTTTTTTGCCATCCAAATATATTATTACCAATCTCTTCATTGGACCATAATACATTTTTGGAATTCATCCATACTTGCCCTTCAGCTGTTTTAAACCATTCAACTATTTTAAAAACTATTTTTGAGAGAATGATAGAGTTAAAGTATTTTCGTTTTTGAGCGTTAGGAGCACCTATACTAAAAAACAAACCACTGATTTCCGAAAAATCATTATTTTGATATATCTTATCTTTTATTGCTTCAAAATTTAATTCTTCGCCTGACTTAATCTTATCTAAAATCAGGTTTAGTTCCTCATTTTTTTTCATATCAAATTGTATTT
>Ga0315899_10003006_pt1 | contig 18417 bp, 15 predicted proteins | sample LakEriMetagenome_2_FD_203518 | JGI IMG/M metagenome (GOLD analysis project Ga0315899, IMG submission 203518) | Freshwater fungal communities from buoy surface, Lake Erie, Ohio, United States - Buoy 4 MA112 | ecosystem: Environmental > Aquatic > Freshwater > Lake | place: USA: Lake Erie, Ohio... | reverse complement strand
TAGAGCGAAGGCCCATAAGTTATCTACAGGAAGTAGTAAAAATTCCTTTTACCTTCAGTACCCTTCAGGATTTAATTTTGGGAAATCCAATTTTCATGGATAGTACCAATATCTTATCCTATAAATCCAATAACAATCAATTTCAAGTAAGTTTAATGGGAAGGTTGTTTAAGAATTTAGTGATTTTAAATAATGATAATTCTAAAGTGTTGCATTTGAAATTAGATGATGTTGATATAAATCAGCATCGTACATGCGATATTACTTTTAACGATCATGTCAATGTTGGTCAATATCAGTTTCCTTTAAAAAGAGCCATCTCGATTGTGGCACAGCAAAAACTGGATATTCAAATGGAAGTCAAGGAATTTACATTTAACGAGCCTGTAAAATATACTTTTGCCATACCTAAGGCTGGCATCCCTAAAACTGGTAAGCGGAAGTAATCACTATTGCAAAAAAATATTATGTTAAGAAAAATTATACTCTTTGTTTTATTATTAATTTTTGCCAATGTGCATCTGCATTCGCAGGCAAATGGCTCAAGGGAGGACTTGCAAAAGGAAGAGCAGTCCATTCGTAAAGAGTTAGATGAGTTGAATCGTTTATTAGAGCAAACCAAAAAAAATAAGAAAAGTTCCTTGGGGCAGTTGGCGGTCATTCGAGATAAAATAAAAAAAAGAGAGGCTTTAATTAATGGGATCAAGAAGCAGGTACAAATTTTAGATAATGCTATTTATACTAACCAATTAGACATCCAAAAACTAAATAAGGATTTAGATACATTAAAATCGAGGTATGCTAAAAGTATCATCTTTGCATACAAAAGTCGCAGTGGGTATGAATACTTAAGTTTTTTATTTTCTGCCAATAGTTTTAATGACGCTGTAAAGCGGATAACCTATTTGAAAAGTTATCGACAAAATAGAACTGCACAAGCGCAAGCTATTGATTTATCTCAAAAGGATTTAGGGGTAAAAATTGAAACATTAAGTTTGAATAAAAAGGATCGATTAAAAACTTTGAATGTTCAAAATGACCAATTGAAAGTTTTGGTGGTAGATAGAAAAGAACAGGATAAGGTGGTGAATCAATTAAAAAGCAAGGAGCAAGAAATTACAGCACAGGTGCGCCAAAAGGAGTCACAACGTAAAAAAATGCAACAAGCTATTTTAACGATTATTAGAAGAGAAACTTTAGAAGCAGAGAAAAAAGAGAAAGATAGATTGGCTAAACTAAAAGCCAATAATGATAATAATAAACCGAAACCAAGTAGTGAAAATAAAACGGTAACAGCAATTGGCGCTAAGGTAAGCGCTGGGGAAGGGGGTTTGAAAAGTACCACTGATAACCGTCCTTATTCTGCATTAGAAACGACAGAAGAAGGTAGGGAAACATCCGTTTCATTTGAAACTAATAGAGGTAATTTACCTTGGCCTGCGGATAAGGGGTATGTGTATATACATTTTGGTGTTGAAAGTATTCCTGGTACCAAATTGAATCGAAAAAGTGACGGAATTGAATTAGCAGCACCTAAGGGAACTTCGGTACGTAGTGTTGCCAATGGAAAAATTTCCTATGTGGGGGATGTGAATGGTGATTTAACGATTATCGTTCAACACGGTAAATACTTCACTATGTATACCTATTTAAATAATGCGACGGTGAATGTAGGACAGGAAGTGAAAGCCGGAACTGTTTTGGGTAAATCGGGCGTGAACCTTGATGGAGAGGGCGCTATTTCATTTATGATTTATAACGAAAAGGGAGTAGCCTTGGATCCTGAGTCTTGGTTAAAAAACAGAAGGTAGTTTTTTGCATTTCTTTTTTTAACTTACCATCAAATAACTGATTGTAATGCCAAAATATATCCTATCCTTTGATCAAGGAACGACCAGTAGTCGTGCTATTTTATTTGATCATCAAGGACAAATACACGCAACCTCTCAAAAAGAATTTACGCAAATTTTTCCCAAAGCGGGTTGGGTAGAACATGACCCACTTGAAATATGGAGTACTCAAATGGGTGTAGCAACCGAAGCGATTAGCATGAAGGGATTGTCCATTGACGATGTTGCTGCTATTGGAATTACCAATCAAAGAGAAACGACTGTTGTTTGGAATAAAATAACGGGGCAGCCTATTTATAATGCCATCGTTTGGCAGGACAGACGCACCGCCGATTTCTGTGATACTTTAAAAGCCAATGGATTTGCACAAAAAATACAAGAAAAAACAGGGCTGGTCATTGATGCATATTTTTCAGGTTCAAAAGTAAAGTGGATTTTAGATCATGTGGAAGGCGCTCGTGAACTAGCCAATAAAGGAGAATTAATTTTTGGGACCATTGATACCTGGTTGGTTTGGAAATTAACCAACGGCAAAGTGCATGTAACTGATGTGACCAATGCATCTCGAACCATGTTATTTAATATTCATACCCTACAATGGGATAAGGAATTATTAGAAATATTAAACGTCCCAGCTTCCATGCTCCCTGAAGTAAAAAGTAGCAGTGAAATTTATGGACATACCACGCAATTATTTGCCCATCATGAAATTCCAATTGCTGGAATTGCGGGTGACCAACAAGCTGCATTGTTTGGACAAATGTGTACGCAAGCGGGTATGGTGAAAAATACCTATGGTACGGGCTGTTTTATGTTAATGCATACAGGTGAAAAAGCGGTGACTTCAAAAAATAATTTATTAACCACCATTGCTTTACAAATTAATGGACATACTTATTATGCATTGGAAGGAAGTGTGTTTATTGGAGGTGCTGTGGTTCAATGGTTACGTGATGGTTTGCACTTAATTCGAAATTCATCAGAAATTGAAGCATTGGCCAGTCAAGTAAAAGATACGGATGGCGTATATCTTGTACCTGCATTTGCAGGTTTAGGTGCGCCCTATTGGAATCAACATGCAAGAGGTACTATTGTTGGAATTACGCGCGGTACTTCGTCCGCGCATATTGCACGTGCAGCACTTGAAAGCATTGCGTTTCAAAGTTATGATTTGTTAAAAGCAATGGAAGCAGATGCTGGAATCCCTATTGCTGAATTACGTGTGGATGGCGGTGCTACGCATAATAACTTACTCATGCAATTTCAATCGGATATTGTAAACACCAAAGTGATTCGTCCTACGATGGTTGAAACAACTGCATTAGGCGCCGCTTATTTGGCAGGTTTGGCGGTAGGTTTTTGGAAGGACCTGGAAGAATTGCGCGCTAAGTGGCAAATTGATCAAACCTTCGAACCCACAAACAGCGATACGCAAAGATCCGAATCTATTCAAGGTTGGGCGCGTGCAATAAAAGCGACAAATAACTGGTAAAAAAAATAGCAAAAATAGTTGCAAATAAGTGCTTATTCAGATGAATTTTTAAATAAGTATTTTTAACGATTATTTTTCTTAATTTAATATATCGTTCATAATTAAAATAGAATATCATGACTCCTTTTGTAGCTGAATTATTAGGAACAGCACTTGTCATCACCATTGGAAATGGGGTTGTTGCCAATGTAGTGCTTCCCAATACGAAGGGAAATAATGGGGGACTTATTTCCATTGTTTTTGGATGGATGATTGCTGTATTTATAGGCGTCTATGTTACAAGTAGTATTAGTGGGGGACATTTAAATCCCGCAGTAACCATTGCACTTGCGAGTGCAGGTAAATTTAGTTGGGCGCTAGTGCCATCTTATATTTTAGCCCAATTATTAGGGGCCATGTTCGGTGCACTACTCGTTTGGATGGTATATAAAGATCATTTTATGGAGTGTAATGATGCATCAGCTAAATTAGCAGTTTTTAGTACCGGTCCTTCAATTCGTAATTTGCCCCAAAACTTCATCACGGAAACCTTGGCCACCATGTTATTTTTAATAGGTATCTTTTTCCTAAAACCAGCTGGATCCGATTTGGGGTCATTATCTGCATTGCCAGTAGCCCTATTAGTGGGTGGAATTGGCTTTGGATTGGGTGGACCCACAGGCTGGGCCATTAATCCAGCGAGAGATTTGGGGCCTAGAATCATGCATTTTATCCTGCCAATTAAGGGGAAAGGCAGCAGTGATTGGGGGTATGCGGCAGTTCCGGTATTTGGACCCATTATTGGGGGAATTTTAGCTGCGATTATCTACCTACAATTTTTGCAATAATCTTGCAATACCTTATCTTTGCAGCCGAAATAGAATATTATGGCAACAACAGGTAAAATCAAACAAATTATTGGCGCAGTAGTGGATGTGCAATTCCCTAATCAGAATGCACTTCCTGAAATCTATAATGCCCTAGCTATCTTAAAACCAAATGGCGAAAAAATTATTCTTGAAGTGCAGCAGCACTTAGGAGAGGACAGTGTTCGTGCAATTGCGATGGAAGGAACTGAAGGTTTGGTAAGAGGTATGGAAGTAGAAGATTCAGGTAAACCAATTTCAATGCCAGTAGGTGAAGGAATCAATGGTCGCTTGTTTAACGTTACAGGAGATGCAATTGATGGTTTGCCACAATTAGATAAATCTAATGGTCGTCCAATTCACGCAGTTGCTCCAAAATTTGAGGACTTAAGTACTGCAACAGAAGTGTTGTTTACAGGTATTAAAGTAATTGACTTGATTGAGCCCTATGCAAAAGGTGGAAAGATTGGTTTGTTTGGTGGTGCGGGTGTAGGTAAAACAGTATTGATTCAAGAATTGATTAATAATATTGCCAAAGGGCATGGTGGATTATCCGTATTTGCGGGTGTGGGTGAAAGAACGCGTGAGGGTAATGACTTGTTACGTGAGATGATTGAAGCAGGGATCATGAAATATGGTGATGCTTTCAAACATAGCATGGAAGAAGGTGGATGGGATTTAAGTAAAGTAAACTTAGAGGAATTAAAAGAATCAAAAGCTACTTTCGTATTTGGACAAATGAATGAACCTCCTGGAGCACGTGCGCGTGTTGCCTTAAGTGGATTGACGATTGCAGAATATTTCCGTGATGGAGATGGTGCAGGAAAAGGAAAAGACATTTTATTTTTCGTTGATAATATCTTCCGTTTTACACAAGCAGGTTCTGAGGTGTCGGCTTTATTAGGTCGTATGCCATCTGCGGTAGGTTACCAACCAACATTGGCAACTGAAATGGGATTGATGCAAGAGCGTATTACTTCAACAAAAAATGGTTCTATTACTTCAGTGCAAGCGGTGTATGTACCTGCGGATGATTTAACAGATCCAGCACCAGCAACTACATTTGCCCACTTAGATGCAACAACAGTATTGAGTCGTAAGATTGCCGATTTGGGTATTTATCCAGCGGTAGATCCTTTGGATTCAACTTCAAGAATTTTAACCCCAGCGATAGTAGGTGATGCACATTACGATACAGCGCAAAGAGTTAAAATGATATTACAACGTTATAAGGAATTACAAGATATCATCGCCATCTTAGGTATGGATGAATTAAGTGATGAAGATAAATTAATCGTATCTCGTGCACGTCGTGTTCAAAGATTCTTATCACAACCTTTCCATGTAGCAGAACAGTTTACAGGTTTAAAAGGGGTGTTTGTATCTATTGAGGATACCATTCGTGGTTTTAATGCAATTATGGATGGCGAGGTTGATCAATATCCTGAAGCTGCATTTAACTTAGTTGGATCATTGGAAGATGCAATAGAGAAAGGTAAGAAAATGATGGCTCAAGCTTAATTAACAAATTAGAACATTTAAACTGCGCACATGTTATTGGAAATATTAACACCCGACAAAAAGTTATTTAGTGGAGAAGTATTTGGGGTGCAATTGCCAGGTATTGATGGTTTATTTGAAATTTTGAATAAGCACGCTCCGTTGGTGAGTGCTTTAGGCAAGGGTCAAGTAAAGGTATTGATGACTGCTACTAAAACGGAAGCGTATACCATTAAGAGTGGTTTTGTGGAAGTGGCAAATAATAAAACAACCGTATTGGTTGAAGGCGTTTTGTAATTATACAATAACAAAATATTATAAAATATTTGAATCCCTCCCGACTTATCTGGAGGGATTTTTATTTATATTCACATAACGTTAAAAAGTAGGTAAAAAGTAATTTTTCGCATTCGCTGTTTATGAAAAAAACATTCCCAGTTATTATTGTTTTAATCACTTTGTCCATCATTGGGATATTGTTCATCCAAATTACATGGTTGCAGGGTTTGTTTTTATTACAAAGGAATCAGTTGTCTGAAAAGATTAACCAGACTGGTTTATTAGTCGTGACGGATATCGGAAAGAAAATGAATAGCGGGTTGTCATTTCGATTGCCAAAAAGGGGGCGATTAAGCTTGGAGAATGATTATCATTTACACAAATTTGATGAGTCAACGATTGCAGACATTTATGATTATAAAGAATTAAAAGAAAAGATCAAATCTGCATTAGATAAATTTGAAATTGGCGACTTGCATTTTGAATTTGCAGTGGCAGATAAAAAAAGCATACTCGAATTAAGGAGTAATAATTTTGATGATTCTTTCACGGAAGATGTAAACAGTTTGCAAGTTCGTATACCAGTGATGCCGCAAGATGTCATTGAGCCAGTGGGCCCCTTTGAATCCTTAATAATTGTTATTCCTGATGTAAGATTGTATTTACTAAATTCATTGAAGTGGATTATTTTGGGGGCGATACTTTTTATTATCATAGTATTGGCGGCGTTTTTTATTACTATAAGGTCCTTGTTAAATCAGCGTAAGGTGAATGAAATCAAGAATGATTTTATTAATAACATGACGCATGAATTAAAAACGCCTTTGGCAACAATTTCATTGGCGGTGGATGCTTTAAAAACAGCAAAAGTACAGTCGGATCCAACATCAGTCGCTTATTTTAGCAATATCATAAAGGAGGAAAATGTGCGCATGAATAAACATGTGGAAACTATTTTGGAAACCGGCCAGCTTGAAAATAAGGATCTGGAATTAAATAAGCAGCCGGTGAATGTACATGACCTAATTCAAGCAGTAGTGGACAGTTATAAATTACAATTAGAGGAGAAGCCATCTAATATTCATATGCAACTAGATGCTACAACACCAGAAATTACCGCAGATGAAGAACACTTATTACATGTGTTGTCTAATTTAATGGATAATGCCATTAAGTATTCCAAAGAAGCGATTGATATTTTAGTAAGCACTGCCAACTTAAATAATAAACTAATCATTACCGTCGAGGACAATGGGATTGGGATGACCAATGAAACGAAAAAGCATATTTTTGAAAAATTCTATCGCGCCCATTCGGGAAATATTCACAATGTAAAAGGTTTTGGCTTAGGTATGAGTTATGTAAAGCGTATAGTGGCCTTACATAAAGGGCAGATACGCGTTCAGAGCGAGTTGGACCATGGCACCACTATTGAAATTACGCTTCCCGTTGCCTAGTTTGAATTTATAATATTTGCCTAAACTAATCATTGTTTGCTTGAATAGCATCTGGTATCCAAAACATACACCCATCTCCATAGCTTAAAAATCGGTATTGATGGTCCAAGGCGTGTTGATAAATGGTTTTCCATTCTAGTCCTACGATTGCAGCAATAATTAAAAGCAAGGTTGATTTAGGTTGGTGAAAATTGGTAACCAGTCCCTTCGCCATTCTAAAACGGTATCCTGGCATAATCATTAATTGTGTTTTGGAAATTAGGGTTTGCAATTGATTTCTTTCCATCCAGTTGATAATCGCATGGAGTGCTTCTAATTTTGGTATTTCTTTTTCACCCAGTTCGTAAGCATCCCATTGCAGTAAGTGTAAATCGTTGGATGTGATTTTTGGATTCACAATAATTTTTACACCTAGCCAATACAAACTTTCAATCGTTCTAAGTGATGTAGTACCTACTACAATTAGTTGGGTATTATTTTCAATTAAGTAATGAATTAATTTTTTTTCAATTTCAAAAAACTCCGCATGCATGGGATGGTCATTGATGATATCAGTTTTCACAGGTAGGAATGTGCCTGCACCAACATGTAAGGTTAAAAACTGTTGCGCAATATTATTTAATGAAATTTTATTTAGTAGTTCCTGGCTAAAGTGCAAACCAGCAGTAGGGGCGGCGACAGATCCTTCTTCACTTGCATAGGTAGTTTGATATCTATCTTTATCTTCGGCTGTGGTGTTTCTTACAATATAAGGGGGAAGGGGAATTTGACCAATGAGCGCTAAAATTTCAGAGAATATAATAGTCGTATCGTCCCAGGAAAACTCAATTAAAAATTTTCCATCTATTTGATTTAATTTTTTTGCAAAAAAATGAATCTCTTTATTATTATGAAATAATATTTTTTCAAGAAATGGCGTTTTCCATTTTCTGGCGCCGCCTACTAAACAGTTCCATGCCACTTTGTTAGTTGCTTGCATGGCTATTTGTACTGGACGATATTCCATACTTGGTTCCAAACAAAATATTTCAATTACACTACTTTTAGTTAGTTGTGCGTTTTCTTCTTGATGTGAATTAATTTTATTTTGAACTGAATGCGGTTCATTATTTTCATCTACTTGTTTGTCAAATAAAATTCTTGCAGCAATTACTTTACTATTATTAAATAGGAGTGTGCTATTGGCGGGTATAAAATCAGTGATATTTTGATATTGGCTATCTGAAATGATCCTTTTATTCCATACCAGTAGTTTACTATCAGCTCTATTTTGGCAAGGCGTATAGGCTATTCTTTCATTAGGTAAAGCGTAGTCAAAGTCAATCAAATTCAGTTTCGGTAGCTGTTTCATGGGGCAAAGGTACATATTGCCTTGATTTTCACCCTAATTCACCAGTTATTCACCACTTTTTTTGGGTTTTCCACAGCTATAAACATTCAATAATTTAGAATTTAGCCAAAATCTACCTCAATCCCTTTACTGTATTGATTATCAGCTTGGTTTATTACTTGTGGAAAACTAGAAGGGGTCATTTGGCCTTTAAAAGTGGTAAAATGTGTTAATTTGTGTGAACAAGTGGTAAAAAATACTTTAATTATTAACAATGACAGGCTTTCACGGAGAATATCAATCAACCATCGACGCAAAAGGTCGTTTCCTGCTTCCCGGCAGCTTGAAAAAGCAGTTGGCTGAAGGAGAGACGCATTTTATTGTGAGTAGGGGGTTTGAGAAGTGTTTGACACTTTATCCGATAAAAAGCTGGCAGGGTATATTAGATCGTATTAGCCAATTGAATGATTTTGATCCTAAAGTGAGACAGTTTCGACGTCAATTTTTAGGGGGAGCAACCGAGGTTGAATTAGATGGCGCTGGCCGTATTTTATTACCAGCTACATTAAGAGAGTTTGCTTTACCAGGAAAGGAAATTGTATTAGCAGCTGCCTTAGATCGTTTTGAAATTTGGGATGCAAGCAAATACAAACAGCTCTTTGAAGATTTTTCAGCAGATGAATTTAGTAATCTAGCACAGGAAGTAATGGCAGGAATTAAAAAACAAGATTAAGTAACCATGATGCAAAATCAAGACAATGATATAGTTGCATCGGAACAAGTTGCTTTTTCTTCGGATTATCATGTTCCTGTTTTATTTAATGAAACAATGGCGCATTTGAACATCAAACCCAATGGAGTTTATGTGGATGCCACTTTTGGTGGGGGTGGTCATAGCAGAGGTATTTTATCAAAATTAGGTCCAACAGGAAAGTTGGTTGCCTTTGATCAAGATGCCGATGCAAAAAACAACATACCCAACGACAAACGCATTGTTTTCATTCCTGAAAATTTCAGATACCTACAACGTTTTTTACGCTTAAATAAAATTGATCAAGTAGATGGTGTTTTAGCTGATTTAGGTGTGAGTAGTCATCAGTTTGATGAAGGAACTAGGGGTTTTTCAACAAGGTTTGATGGTCCATTTGATATGCGGATGGATCAACGCCAGCTAAAAACCGCAAAGCAGGTAATTGAAAGCTATGATGAATCTGCATTACATAAAATGTTTGAACAATATGGGGAAGTGTCCAATTCAAAAACATTGGCGAAACATATTGTTACGAGCAGAACGCATGTAAAACTAAATACCGTTGCCGATTTCAAGTTGTTGATTGCACCGGTAGTAAAAGGGAATCCAAATAAATATTGGGCACAAGTTTTTCAAGCGATTAGAATAGAAGTAAACGAAGAAATGGAAGCGCTTAAAGATTTATTAGCGCAATTAAAAGAGGTAGTAAAGCCAGGGGGAACTGCAGTGGTGATCACCTTTCATTCGATCGAAGACAGAATGGTGAAAAATGCATTTAGAGTGGCACCTGAGGAAGAAAATGAGGCGAATCCTTTCTTATCCGTAGAAAGGGAAAAATTTTGGAAGATCATTACAAAAAAACCTGTAATGGCTTCTGAGAAAGAGATGAAAGAAAACAATCGAAGCAGAAGCGCAAAATTGCGTGCTGCCGAAAGATTATAAGTAGTATGTCCGAACCCGTTAACCCAAGTCCAAAAGCTGCTTTTAAAAGCATCTTTAATTATCAATGGATAGTCATGAACATTACATTGTTTTTGTTCCTGGCATTTTTAGCAATCCTCTACATTGCGAACGGACATTTAACCGACAAGACCATTCGTCAAATCAATACCACACAAAAGGAGCTGAAGGAGTTACAGTTTGAATATAAAACAGTGAAGGCCGAATTGATGCGCCGCAGTCGTGCTGTTGAAATTGAAAATGAAGTGGCCCCTTTTGGTTTAGTGGTTGCTAAGGAAATGCCCATTCGTTTGGTTTTAGAAAAAAGAATTCCATCTGCAAATAATAATTTAAAAGAAGATTCAAAATAATGGATGTAAAACGCGATATATTATGGCGAGTATATTTAAGCTATATCTTAATCGTTATAGTTTGTATCACCATTTTAGGTAGGGCATTTTATATTCAACAAGTGGAAGGAAAATATTGGAGAAGCTTAAGTGATAGTTTACATCAACGCATTGTGGAAATTCCAGCGGCAAGGGGAACTATTTACAGTGAGGATGGGCAAATGTTAAGCACCAATATGCCTAGGTTTGACATCTATATTGACTTTAGAGTTGAACCATTGCATGAAAAGAGCGGAAAAATATTTAGAGAAAATATAGACTCATTGTCAATATCATTAGCCACTTTATTTAAAGATAAAACTGCCGAAGGGTATAAAAATGAATTGACCAAAGCTTTTGAAGCTAGTGAAGGAAATTATGAGTTGAAAAAAAAGATTGACTATCGCGAATATTTAACATTGATTAAGTTTCCAATGTTCCGATTGGGTCGCTATAAAAGTGGATTGATTGCACAGGAGAAAAATTTCAGATTAAATCCTTATGAAAATATTGGCTATCGTACCATTGGATTAGCGAGAGATGAAAATAAAGTAGGACTTGAAAAGTCATACGACACGGTATTAAATGGACGTAATGGTCGCCAGTTGGTTAGGGCAATTGCAGGGGGTGTAACTGTTCCTGTGGAAGAAGGGCAATTTGAAATTGAGCCAGAAACAGGAAAAGATATTGTAAGTACCATTGATGTGTTTATCCAGGAAGTGACGGAGAATGCATTAATGAAGATGATGATCAAAAACGAAGCGACATCGGGTGTAGCGATGGTGATGGAAGTGAAAACTGGAAAAATTAAAGCCATTGCTAACCTTGGAAAAATAAGCGAAGGGGTATACAGAGAGGATTTGAATTATGCGATGACACCTACTGAGCCAGGATCCACTTTCAAATTAGTTACCTTATTATCAGCTTTAGAAGATGGTAAAGTTACTTTGAACTCACGTGTTAACTTAGAAGGGGGTACTTGGAATGTAGCAGGGCAAACGGTGTATGATTCTGAAAAGCATGGAAAATTCGATGCATCTGTATTAGAAGCCTTTGAAGAAAGTTCCAATGTAGGTATGGCAAAAATTGCTATGGCCAATTATACCAATAATGTGGATGTATATTTTAAGCATTTAACAAAATTACGATTGGACTCTACTTCTGGTATTGATTTAGTAGGGGAGAAGCAACCTAGAATTGTAAAACCAGGGAATAAAATATGGGGGCCAACCACTTTGCCATGGATGGCCTTTGGTTATAATATTGAAATAGCGCCAATTCAAACTTTGAATTTATATAATGCGATTGCAAATAATGGGGTGATGATGAAGCCCTATTTGGTCAATGCGATACAAGAAGAGGGGCGTATTTTAAAATCATTTTCACCAAAAGTATATAATGCGCAATTGTGCAAACCAACAACTATTAGAGATTTGCGTATCGCCTTAGAAGGCGTTTGTATTAATGGTACTGGAAAAAAACTATTTGCGAACAGTTTGTATAAAGTGGCAGGCAAAACAGGCACGGCTAAAGTAGCGAATGGAAATAAAGGGTATGGCGAAGGTATTTTCCAATCTTCCTTTGCAGGCTACTTCCCTGCTGATAATCCACAATACACCATTGTAGTGATAATTAAGAATAAGGCACATGCTGCTAATTATTATGGGGCATCTGTTGCAGGTCCAGTTTGGAAAGAAATTTCAGATCGATTGTATTCAACTTATATTCAAAATAAATTAAACATACTTCCTGCATTTAATGTAAAAGATAGTCAGCTGTTTAATTATTCGATTTCAAAAATGTCCTTACAGCAAATTGCTAAAACATTAGCTATTCCATATAAAGACTCTTCGAATGCTTCTGCTGATTGGATAAAATTAAATGGCATAGGTGCGAATGTTATAGGTAGACAACAAATCATTTCAGACAGTACGATGCCAGATATCAGTGGATTAAAATTACAAGATGCATTATGGTTGTGTGAAAAAAGAGGCTTATTAGTAAGCTGTATTGGAAAGGGAAAAGTAGTAAAACAAAGTATTGCACAAGGCGCTTATATTTCAAAAGGACAACAAATTCAAATTGAATTAAATTAATGAAAGAATTACAATCTATATTATTTGGAGTTGCACTTCGTGAAGTTGTTGGATCAACGAAGCAATTAGTTAATGATATTCAGATTGATTCAAGAAAGGTGACACCATCATCTGTATTTGTTGCCATTAGCGGTGTTCAAGCAGATGGGCATCATTTTATTGACACTGCCATTGAAAAAGGAGCTACTGTTATTGTCTGCGAAAAATTACCTAGGGTAACAGTTCCAGAGGTTACTTACCTGGTGGTTGAAAATACAAGTATTGCTGTTGCCATTATGGCACATCAGTTTTATAACGAACCATCTAATAAAATAAAATTAGTGGGTATTACGGGGACCAATGGGAAAACGACGGTGGCGACTTTGTTGTTTAAATTATTTAAAGGTTTAGGGTATACCTGTGGTTTAATTAGCACTGTTGAAAATCACATTGCCAATACCATTGTTCCAGCGACGCATACCACACCTGATGCAATTCAATTAAATGCATTATTGGATAAAATGGTGCAAGCGGGTTGCACACATGTATTTATGGAGGTAAGTAGTCATGCTATTCATCAACATCGCGTTACCGGATTAAATTTCACTGGCGGGGTATTTACAAATATTACACATGATCATTTAGACTATCATAAAACTTTCGAAGCTTATTTTGATGCTAAAAAAGCATTCTTTGATCATTTGCCCAATACAGCATTTGCGATCACCAATTTAGATGATAAAAATGGTGCACAAATGTTAGCGGATACAAAAGCGAATAAGTTGACTTATGCATTACATGCACCAGCAACGTTTAAAGGAAAAATATTAGAGAATCAATTGCATGGATTGGTATTGTTGGTGAATGAAATTGAAGTGCATTGCAGGTTGATTGGCATTTTTAATGCATATAATTTTTTAGCAGTGTATGGTGTTGCTATTCAGTTGGGTGAAAAATCGGAGGAGGTGTTAACCATACTAAGTGCGTTAACAGGTGCAGAAGGTAGGTTTGATTATATCATCGGACTTGATCAGCGTATTGGAATTGTTGATTATGCGCATACGCCTGATGCATTAGAAAATGTATTAACTACAATTGCAAAATTAAGAAAGGGCGGAGAGGATGTTATTACTGTGGTTGGATGTGGTGGAGATAGAGATAAAACGAAGCGTCCAATAATGGCACAAGTAGCTTGTGATTTAAGTACAAAAGTATTTTTCACAAGTGATAATCCGCGCTCTGAGGATCCTAATGAGATCATCAAGGATATGGAGCAGGGCTTGAGTAGTTCAGCAAAAAGGAAGTATATCAATATCGTGGATCGTAAAGAAGCAATAAAGGCGGCGGTTAGTTTTTCAAAACCTGGTGATATTATTTTAATTGCGGGAAAGGGGCATGAGAAATACCAAGATATTAAAGGTGTGAAACAACATTTTGATGATAAAGAAGTATTACAAAATTTATTTAACGATTTAGCCAAATAAACCTCCTATGCTGTACCAATTATTTTCATGGTTAGACAAAACATTTAATATACCTGGATTAGGGGCATTTCAGTTTTTGACTTTCAGAATAGCCATGGCAATTTTATTGTCCCTATTCATTGCAACTGTTTATGGTAAAAAAATGATTTTGTTTTTACAAAAAAAGCAAATAGGTGAAAGTGTACGTGAATTAGGTTTGGTGGGTGAGCAACAAAAAAAGGGAACGCCCACCATGGGAGGTATCATCATTTTGTTAAGCATCTTAATCCCAACTTTGTTATTTGCCAATTTAGATAAGGTATATATCCGTTTAATGATTTTGTGTACGGTTTGGTTGGGCTTAATTGGTTTTTTAGATGATTATTTTAAAATTAAAGCAAGAAAAGAATCTCAAAGCAAAGGAGAATCATATAAAAAGAAGAATAGTGATGGATTGGCGGGAATCTCTAAAATCATAGGGCAGGTTGGATTGGGTATTATTATTGGCGTAACCTTATACTTTAGCAATGCGGTCACGGTGGAAAGAGAAATTGTTTCAACCAATGTTTCTGAAAGTTTGGCAAAAGGAGAGAAGGTGGCTAAAGGGGCTGATATTGTTGTTAGAAAAATAAATGGAGAGGAAAGAAGGTTCGTTAAAGTTAAAACACCTATTACAACTATTCCATTTGTAAAAAATCACGAATTTAATTATAGCAGATTGGTGAGTTGGATAGGACCAGGTGCTGAAAAATATACATGGATCATTTATATATTAATTGTCACATTTATTATCACTGCAGTTTCTAATGGTGCTAATTTAACAGACGGCCTTGACGGATTAGCAGCAGGGGTAAGTGCGATTATAGGAGCTGCATTAGGTGTATTTATTTATGTAAGTGGTAACTATGTTTTCGCTGACTATTTAAATGTAATGTACATACCCAATTTAGGGGAGTTGTCCATATTTGTGGGTGCATTCGTAGGTGCTTGTATTGGCTTTTTATGGTACAATGCTTATCCAGCGCAGGTATTTATGGGAGATACTGGAAGTTTGGCATTGGGCGGTATTATTGCATCATTAGCCATTATCGTTAGAAAGGAATTACTGATCCCTATTTTTTGCGGTGTGTTTTTAATTGAAAACTTAAGTGTCATTATTCAAGTAAGTTATTTCAAATACACGAAAAAGAAGTTTGGGGAAGGTCGAAGGGTGTTTTTGATGAGTCCACTGCACCATCATTACCAAAAGAAGGGTTTTCATGAAAGTAAGATTGCAGTTCGTTTCTGGATCATTACCATTTTATTAGTGATTGCTTCCATCTTAACATTAAAAACAAGATAATACATTGTCTAAAAGATTAGTCATATTAGGTGCAGGGGAAAGCGGGATAGGCACTGCTTTATTAGCCAAACAAAAAGGCTATGAAGTATTTGTATCTGATGGAAGCGCCATTAAACCTAATTTCCAAAAAGAGTTGGAGGACCATGGTATTGCTTTTGAATCTGGAAAGCACAGTGTTGATCAAATTTTAAATGCGGACGAGGTTATGAAAAGTCCGGGTATTCCTGAAAAAAATGAAATGGTGAAGGCGATCAGAGCCAAAGGTATTCCCGTGATTAGTGAAATTGAATTTGGATATAGATATAAAGGCTTTAGTAAGATTGCCGCCATCACTGGTAGCAATGGAAAGAGCACTGCCACTTCATTATTATATCACATTTGCCAATTGGTGAATGATGATGTAGCCATGGTAGGTAATATTGGATTTTCATTTGCAAGACAAATCGCTGTTGCGCCTAAATCCTTATACATTATTGAGGTAAGCTCATTTCAATTAGATGATATCATACATTTCAAACCTGATATTGCTATTTTATTAAATATCACAGAAGATCATTTAGACAGATACGAGTACAAATTTGAAAATTACATAAAAAGTAAATTTCGAATTATTGAAAATCAAACAGCACAGGATTATTTTATTTACTGCATTGACGACGAAGTCATTGTCAAACATTTAGAACTACTAACTACTAATACTAACCCATTACCATTTTCTATGAAACAAGAAGTAAAAAAAGGAGGCTACATCAAAAACGACCAAATGATGTTGAAAATCCAAGAAGAACGCGTGTCGATGAGTATTTATGATTTTGCATTAAAAGGCAAGCATAATGCTTATAATACAATGGCAGCAAGCATTGCTGCAACTACTTTGGGAATTCGCAAAGAAAAAATCCGCGAAGCCGTAAGTAATTTTCATAGCCTTGAGCACCGCATGGAATTTGTGGCAACTGTTCGTGGTGTTGACTTTGTAAATGACAGTAAGGCAACCAATGTAAACAGTACTTGGTATGCATTAGAGAGTATGCAAAAATCAACTGTGCTAATTTTAGGCGGTGTAGATAAAGGGAACGACTATGAATTAATTGCTGAATTAGTGAAAGAAAAAGTAAAGGCAATTATTTGTATGGGTACGGACAACAAAAAAATCATTGACTTTTTTGGAGATAAAGTAGCTTCGATTGTAGAAGCGGATTCTGCAAAAAAAGCAGTGACTGCAGCTTTTAAGTTAGCGGAAAAAGGAGATGTTGTTTTGTTGAGCCCAGCATGTGCAAGTTTTGACTTATTTAAAAACTATGAGGATAGAGGCGTTCAATTTAAAGAGTCAGTAAAAGAATTATAAGCATGTTCAACGAGACCACGGATAAATTATTTTCACAAATGCCTTCGATTGGAGGCATGAAGGAGCATTTGGACCAAAGAACAAGGGGTGATAAATACATATGGGGGTTAGTTATTGTATTATCATTGATATCTATACTGGTCGTGTATAGTGCAACAGGTTCATTGGCATATAAAATGTACCGTGGTAACACAAGCGTTTATTTATTTAAGCAAGTGATATTTACTTTGGTGGGTTTGTTGGTAATTTTTGGATTGCACCGGATCAATTATACGGTGTTTTCAAAAATTGCAACCATATTGTTTATGTTGTCGATTCCATTATTAATTTATACTTTATTTTTTGGTGCAAAAATAAATGATGGAAGTAGATGGATTAAATTACCCATTATCAATTTGACCATACAAAGTAGTGATGTGGCAAAGCTTGCTTTGTTTATGTATATATCAAAGGTGTTAAGTAAAAAGCAGGAAGTGATAAAGGATTTCAAGAAAGGATTTTTACCTATCATTATTCCTGTTTTCATCATCTGTGGTTTAATCATGCCAGCAAATTTGTCTAACGCCTTATTGACAGGTGCCACTTCCTTATTGCTCATGTTTATTGGCCGCGTAAGTTTTAAGCATATATTATTGACCATTTTGGTTGCGATGATACCTGTGGCAATTATTGTGGGTGTAGCCATTGCGACACACTCCAGCAAATCTGTCGAAGGACAACCAGTGGTTGCTGAAAAAATGAAAAGTTTTGGTCGCGTCGGCACCTGGGTAAATCGGGTGCAGGATTTTATGTACGCCAATGAAAATGAAGTGCCTTACCAAGTACAACAAGCAAAAATAGCTATCGCAAATGGTGGTATCTTTTTTGGTCTTGGTCCTGGTAATAGTCGTCAAAGAAATTTTTTACCGCAAGCATATAATGATTTTATTTATGCGGTTATTATAGAAGAATATGGGTTGATTGGAGGGGCGTTTATCATCTTTATTTATTTGGTTTTTTTATTTAGATGTATTCGAATTTTTAGAAGATGTCCTTATGCTTTTGGTGCTTTTTTAGCACTTGGTTTAAGTTTTACATTAATCATTCAAGCCATTGCGAATATGGCAGTGAATGTAAATATTGTTCCAGTGACAGGGGTAACATTACCATTGGTAAGTATGGGTGGAAGCTCGTTTATATTTACTTGTTGCGCTATTGGATTGATATTAAGTGTTGCACGAAATGTGGAACAATTGGAAGGGAAGGCGCCAGTAGAAACTGAAATTGAATTACCTGACGAAAACACGGAGATAAGCAATGGCGTTAAGTCTGCAATATAAAAACATACGCATCATCATCGCTGGTGGCGGTACCGGAGGGC
>Ga0315899_10003003_pt1 | contig 18424 bp, 9 predicted proteins | sample LakEriMetagenome_2_FD_203518 | JGI IMG/M metagenome (GOLD analysis project Ga0315899, IMG submission 203518) | Freshwater fungal communities from buoy surface, Lake Erie, Ohio, United States - Buoy 4 MA112 | ecosystem: Environmental > Aquatic > Freshwater > Lake | place: USA: Lake Erie, Ohio... | reverse complement strand
CCCGTACGGCAACATAGCGGACTTTGGCCACCGCAGCTTCGACTTCCGGAGCAAACAGCTCGCGGGTCCCTTCCTCGATCAACAAGTCCGGACCGAGTTGCCGCAGTGAGTCCACCGTAATCGCCAGCTGCATCCCCGGATAATCCTTGAAGTATCCGGTCATCATCTCCTGAATCGCGGCACGGCCGCTGTGAACGGCTCCTTGTTCGTCCACGAATTCGCCTTCCGGCAGGAAAAAGTTGGCGAATTCATCAGCCTTCCCCTCGTTGAACGACTTCTGAAAGGCTTCCAGACCCGGAAGCAGCTCGCTGCGGATATCGTCAACCTTCGACACCACCGTGACGGTCGTCGCTTGGACCGAGCCAGCGGTGATCTGCAACTCAGCCTGCACCTGAGCTGAAAGTGAGTTCGAGCAAACGAGCAACAGCAGGGCGGCGGAAAGTAGTACGCGCGATCGCATTCAAACCTCGACAACAAGAGTTTGCCAAAAACGTTCAGAAGGCCAAATTCTAGCCGAATGGAGACGCTTCGCAATCATTCTTGAGCAACTGGAGTAAAACTCCTCTCTGCGGCGAATCGCGACCAATGATCGGCCGGGGAAATTGCCCCAAAGGGCGGGCAAAGGCTTTCGATATATTGAGGAACGGTCTCCTTTGCAGCTCTGTTCGCGGCCGTCCTCGCAGCTGTACCGAAGGCTGGTTTAGTCGGTCCGTCAGGCTCCATTCTCGCTCTGGTCGGTCTTGTTCTCCGCGGGAATGATTCCCAAACGTACCGAGCTGTCCAGCAGTAACCGCTCGGCCGGGCTCATTTCCTGCAACTGTTCGATCACCTGCCGGGCCAGGTCGGGCCGGTTGGTAATGATCCCGTCCACTCCCCGGCCAAGGTAAAAAGACATCAACACTGGACTGTCGACCGTCCAGACGTAAACCTGTTTGCCGCGGGCCTGAGCGCGAGCGATCAGGTCGCGGGTGGCGGTGCGCGTATTGACGGCAAGGAAATCCGCCTCCAGCTTGCTCAGATCACCCACTCCCACGGCAGCGAGCAGGCCGACTGTCCAGGTGGGACGAAGCCGTTTGGCCTCGGCGACAAATGGTGGGTGGAGCGACATCAGCACGACCTGGTCGACCATCTGCTCCTGTTCCACAATCTCGATCACCCGCTCCACCAGTCGCTGATTATGCCCATAGTATTTCAATTCGATATCGACTTTCGCCCGACCCTTGCAGAGTCTCAAGGCATCGCGAAGCAGCGGCGTCCGCTGGTCGCGGTAATCGCTCGAAAACCGGCTGCCGATATCAATCTCAGCCAGTTCAGGCTGAGTCGCATTCCACGCCTTTAAATTGATCCCGGCGATCTTCATGTAGTCGCTGTCGTGAAAGACAATCACTTCTCCGTCAGCCGACTCCTGCACATCAAGTTCGACAAAATCAGCCCGATCGACGCAAGCGAGTTCAAACGCAGCCAAGCTGTTCTCAGGACGCAAGCCGGCTGCCCCGCGGTGGGCAAACACCAGGGCGTCTTCTCGGGAATTCAAACCGAGCAATAACCACAGTCCGGCCCCCACGGCAACCAGGCCAATCGCGGCGGCAATCCACAGCCACCGCCGCGAACTGCGGTCGAGTTGCTCTGCGGACTCGCCCAACTGCAACGCTTGGCCAGCTGCCGGCCGCTTCACTGGCGATGCTCCCAGCTCGCGGCAGTAAAAACGTTCGAGCCAGTCGGCGCCCAGACGCTGCCGTACCTCCGTTCCGTGTCGGCCATCCCAGCCAAATCGGCGATAGAGACTGCTGACCAGCAGAGCGAAGCTGATTCCCTGAAAGAGCGACAGGAGCAGCGTCCCGACCAGCCAGACAATCAGGAACGTTCCCAGAATCGGAACCAGCACCGGCAGCCAAAGGGTTGTGGAACTGATCGAAAACCGGGCTAATCCGTAAACCGCCGAAGCAAACAGGCTCGACAAGAGCAAATTGACCAGAGCCCATGCCAGCCAGCCGATTGCGACCAGCCAGCGGAATGAACCGACCAGCTGCCGGCTCGTCTGAAGCGCTGCCAACGGGCTGCTGTCCGTGACCAGCAGGACGGGCAAGGCGAGGCTCCAGCTCGCCAGCCGCGGGACGATCACGATCATCGCAAACAACGAGACCAGCATCGCCAATCCGACCGCCAACCAGAACTTTGGCGGGCGGCGATCGATATAGAAATTGATGTCGACGTCACCGAGCAACAGCCAATAGACCAAACCTAATCCGGCCAAAAACGGCAGCAGCAGAAGCAACGTGCGAGCAATCACGGCCAGGCAAAGCAGAGCGGTCGAACCAAGATTGCGGAGGCTCCAGAGGATCGCCGCCGGAATCGAGACGCGATAGCCTTGAGCCAGGCCGAACGACTGCAGCAGCAGGCTGGACTGTTCCATCGCAAGGATCACCACACCGACAACCAAACAGCCAATCGCGCCCGTCAGTCCGATTGGGCTGAGCAAAAATGTGGCGATCTCCTGATCGGTCAGGGCATCCTGGCCCGAGGTGGCTATCAACTGCCGCATCAACCAGCCGAACAGCGGCCAGAGCAGCGCAAGTGAGGCCAGTCGCAGCAGCAAAGCGGTGGCGAACAGCAGTCGCCGATGGCGCCAAGTCGAGTGCAAGATGTCCCAGACGATTTCCAGCATCAGCGGCTTGCTCCGAGCACCATTTGCGAGGGGCTACTTAAAGATGACCTTGGCATCGGGGGTTTCCTTGTAGTTAATGGTGTGCCCCGGAACCCACGAGCCTTTGGCAAAGTACTCTGACTTGACCGCCAACTGACCATCGGATTTCAATTCCGATGTTGCCTTGACCTCGGTGATGCCGTTCTCATTGCCGGTGACTTTTTCCAAGCTGACCAGCCGATTGTCCTCGATCGTCAAGCTGCCCTCGGTGTGAAAGCCCGCCGTGGTGAAGTACCAGCTGCGGATTTGTTTGGTCTCGGCGTCCCACATCACAATCGTCTCGCCACCATACTCGCCCTCGTTGACCGAATGCAGGATGCGAATTGCCCGCCCATTCATCGCCCGCTCCCATCGGGAGACATCATGCATCGGCTTTTCGGGCGTGCTGTTCGCAAACTCGCCGCGAAACGTCTTCCCCAGAAAGGGCTCAAAGAACTTCAGTTCGGCAATCAATTCATTGGTCGCAGCTGATGTCGAATCCTGGGACTGGGCCATGCAGAAAGAAACAAGCAGGCTGCTGACAGCGAGGCCTAAGGCAATCGAGCGAAACATGGTCGACGTCTCCTGGTTTGTGTAGTTAAAGCATTTTCTCGGCAAGTGCCGACTCATCTCGCCGCGGAGCGGGCGGATCGGCCGGAGCTTCACCGACACCTTCCTCAGGGGCGAGTGGGGCTAACTTTTCTACTGCCGAAACAACCGCCGCCTCCGTCTGTTTTCGTTCTTCGGGAACGACAGGTTGGGAGGATGCAGTGGAGACAGAATCGGCCGCAGCTTGCGGGGGAAGTTCAGGCAATTCGGGAACCGCAGCGAGCTTCGGTGAAACCGGGACGGCTGGCACTTCGGGGAGCGGCGGAACTTCCGGATTGTGGGCGACAACGGCTTCGCTTCCCGGTCGCTTGCGGCGACGTGGAGCGAGCAGATAGAAGAATACGGGAGTCAGAAAAATTCCGAAGAGGGTCACGCCAAGCATTCCCGCAAAAACTGCGATCCCCAGCGTCTTTCGCATTTCGGCCCCGGCGCCGGTGGCAAGCACCAGCGGCACGACGCCGAGAATGAACGCGAACGATGTCATCATGATCGGCCGCAGTCGCAAGCGGCAGGCTTCAATCGTCGCCTCGAACGCGCTTGTGCCCGATTCGGTTTTCTCCTTGGCGAATTCGACGATCAAAATCGCGTTTTTGCTCGCCAGGCCAACCAGCACAATAAAGCCAATCTGCACGAAGATATTGATATCCAGCCCGACCATCCCCACGCCAATCACGGACGAGAGCAGGCACATCGGCACGACCAGAATGACGGCCAAGGGCAAAGTCAGGCTTTCGTACTGCGCGGCCAGCACCAAGAAGACGAGGACCACGGCGATGGCAAAGACCAGCAAGGCCGTGTTGCCCGCCTTGATTTGGAGGAAGCTCAACTCAGTCCATTGCATATCCATCCCCTGAGGCAGTTGTTCCGCCGCGAGGTTGTCAAGCAACTTGATCGTCTCGCCCGAGCTGACCCCGGGCAGGGCGATGCCATTGATTGCCGCTGCATTGAATCCGTTGTAACGCGTCACCGATGCCGGCCCCAGGCGCTCTGTGATTTGGCAGACGGAACCGAGCGGGACGCTTTTCCCGCTCGCGGTCCGCACCCGGAACTGGGCCACCTGTTCGGGGCGAATCCGGTAAGCCGGATCGGCCTGCAGGTTGACTTGCCAGGTACGGCCAAACTCATTGAAGTCATTGGCGTAGTAACCGCCCAGATAAAGTTGCAAGCTGGTGAACACATCTTGCAGGGAGATTCCCAGCGTTTTGCACTTGGTGCGATCGATATCGACAAACAATTGCGGGGTATTGGCCCGAAAGCCGTTGAACAGCCCAAGCAGCCCCGGTTGCTCGTTACCGACCGCTGCGAGCTGGTCGGCGGTCTGCTGCAGCGTATCAAGGCCCAGCGATCGAATATCCCGCACCATCAGCTTGAATCCACCGCCCGACCCGAGGCCATCCACAGGCGGCGGGCCAAAGACCGACACGGTCGCATCGGTGATTTCAGTGCCAAACAGTTGCCGCAGCCGGAGCGCGATCATGTAGGACTTCAGCTCCAACGATTCGCGGTGGTGAAACTCATCGAGAATCAGAAAGAAAGTGCCAAAGTTTGAACCGACGGCATTTTGTACCACGGACTGACCGCTGATACCAATCGAGTGCTGCACGCCGCCACTGCTGTGGCCGGCCGGGGCATTTCCTGCCTCCGCGGTGTGAGCTTCGGCCGATCCACCGGGCGCTTTATCGGACAGGAGGCCCTCGATCTGCCGCATCACCTTGTTGGTTCGCTCCAGCGAGGCCGAGTCGGGCAAGCGAACATCGACGAGGAGGTAACCCTTGTCCTGGTTGGGGACAAAGCCAGCCGGCACATTGGTCATGCCATAGTAGGTGGCGTACAACAAGCCGCCGTAAATCAACAGCACAATCAGGCTCAACCGCAACAGCCAGCCGACCAAGCCGGCATACAGGTTGGACGAAACCTGGAAGCCCCAGTTGAAGAGCTTGAAAAACCATCCCAGCAGGAGATTCAGGAGCAGTGTCAGGGGATCACGCTGTTCCGATTTCTTCCTCAGCAAGAGGGCCGCCAGAGCGGGGCTGAGTGTCAGGGAGTTGATTGCGGAGAAGAACGTGGAGACGGCAATGGTGACCGCGAACTGGAGAAAAAACTGGCCGGTGATTCCGGAGATGAAAATGCACGGGATGAACACGCACATCAAGACCAGCGAAATCGCAATGATCGGCCCGGAGACCTCGCTCATCGCCTGCCGCGCCGCCTCCCGGGGAGTGAGTCCGTGCTCGAGATGGTGCTCGATCGCTTCCACCACCACAATCGCATCATCGACCACAATCCCAATCGCCAGCACCAGGCCAAACAGGGAGAGATTGTTCAGGCTGAACCCCAAGCCGGCCATCACTGCGAACGTGCCGATGATCGCCACGGGGACGGCAATCAAGGGAATCAGGGCCGCTCGCCAGGACTGTAAAAACACGAGCACGACAATGGCCACCAGGACCAGCGCATCGCGGAGTGCCTTGAATACTTCGGCAATCGATTCCGTGATGAAGGGGGTCGTATCATAAACGATCTGATATTGGATATCGCTCGGAAAACTCGCCTGCAGTTCCTCCATCCTCGCGCGAATTCGCTTGGCCGTTTCGAGCGCGTTGGAACCAGGGAGTTGGTAGACCGCCAAGCCGACTGAGGGTTGACCATCGAGCGTACAGGAAGTGTCTTCGCTCTTGGCTCCGCGTTGGATACCCCCCAGCAACTCACCGCTCACTTCTCGGCGCTGGTCGGTGACGATGTTTTTGAGCCGCACCGTTCGGCCATCGCTCCCGGTTTTGACAATGATCTCCCCGAACTGGTCGGCGTCGCTCAGGCGGCCTTGGGTAGTCAGCGTGTACTGAAACGCTTCGCCCGAGGGAACCGGAGGGCGGCCAATCGATCCAGCCGCGACCTGCACGTTCTGCTCGCGCAACGCCTGCAGCACGTCACTGGCTGTCATGCCCAACGCTGCGATGCGGTCAGGGTCGAGCCAAACCCGCATGCTGTAGTCTTTTTGACCCAGCAGTGAGACGTCGCCGACCCCGTCGATTCGGGCCATCTCGTCGCGCAGGCTGATGGTGGCATAGTTGCTGAGATAAAGTTGGTCCCGGCTCCCCTGCGGGGAGACCAGATTGACTACGAGCAGAATCGCCGGTGACTTCTTCTTGACGCTCACCCCTGTCTGCTTGACTTCCGCCGGGAGCGAAGGGAGAGCGAGGTTCACCCGGTTCTGGACCAGGACTTGAGCCATGTCGAGGTCAGTCCCAACTTCGAACGTGACGGTCAGGTTGTAGCCGCCATCATTGGTGGATTGGGAGGACATGTACAACATGTCTTCGACCCCCGTGACCTGCTGCTCAATCGGGGCGGCGACCGTTTCCGCCACGACATTGCTGCTGGCGCCCGGATAAAAACAGGCGACTTGTACCGTCGGCGGAGCGATCTCCGGGTATTGGGCGATCGGCAGGGTCCAGACAAAAATCGCCCCCACCATCGTGATCACGAAGGAAATCACACTGGCGAAAATCGGCCGGTCGATAAAGAAGTGCGAAAGCACAGGGAATTCCTTGAACCGGAAGAGGTGGCGAAGTGCGGTAAACCGGAACGTCCAGACAAAAGACCAGGCGAGCAGTTGGGACGATCAGTTTTGCATCGCTGGAGCTTGTTTGGCTTCGACTTTTTGGCCGGCCCTGACCCGTTGAACTCCTTCGACAACGACTCGCTCGCCAGCTTGGATTCCCGCCCGGATCACTCGCCATTCCCCCTGCCGTGGTCCGAGGGTCAAGTCGCGGCGCTCGGGCAGGTCGTCGGCACCCAACACCCAGCAGTATTTGAAACTTTGGTCTGTCGAGATGCTCTGCTCCGGGATCAAGGTGGCCTTGTAGGGTGGGGACGTCGGGATCCGCAAGCGAACAAACAGGCCGCCAGTGAGAAACAGGTTTTTGTTTTCAAAGACAGCCCGAATCCGAATCGTTCCGGTCGCGGCATCCACCCGGTTTTCAATGAAATCGAGGAAGCCGCGATGCGGGAAACCGACATCATCCGCCAGTTGCATCTCCACCCCGACGTTGCGATCCCGAACTGGAATCAGCTGGGCCGGAGCAGCCTCCGGTTGGTTGGGGTCATTGAATCGCCGGGCGTAACGCAGGAACGTTCGCTCATCGACGTCGACATAGGCGTAAATTGGAGAATTCTTCACGATCCGGGTCAAAAGCGTGCCCGTTCCCAGGCCACCGGTCACGACATTTCCCGGGGTCACAAACGCCCGATCAATTTTCCCTTCGATCTCTGCCTTGACGTCGGTATAGTCCAGGTCAAGTTGCGTGCGTCTCGCATCCGCTTGGGCTGCGACGATATTGGCGTCGGCCTCGCGAACCGCTGCCAGAGTCTCGTTGTACTCGTCCTGGGAGATGGTGTTGGTTGCCAGCAAACGCTCGTTGCGGGTCAAGCGGCTTTGAGCGAGCTCTTTTTTGGACTTCCAAAGTTCGATCCGCGATTCGGATTGCTCCTGAATCGCCTGGTAGGTATCCGGCTCGATTTTGAACAGTGGTTGCCCCTTGGTCACGATGTCGCCATCGCGAAAGTCCACCGACTTGATAAACCCGGAGACGCGCGACCGGACTTCCACCGTTTCCGACGCCTCCGTTCGGCCGACGAACTCATCGAAGTCGGTCAGCTCGCGTTCGGCGGCCGAGAGCCAGGTGACCTTGGCCGGCCCGGGTTGCGGCAGCGACGGGCGGGTCGGCCCGCAGCCACTTGCCAGCAGAATCTGGGCCGCGATCAGGACCACTGAAGCGAACGCGGGGCTCCGCATCCGTTGGGAGAAACGATGGGCTGGGGTTCCGTCCGATATCATCATGCGCACTTGGGGCTGGTGACCGCAAATGGCAGTCACGACTCGGGGGGCTGCTCTGGAGACGACGGGCGATGAAAGGGCATTCGCCACTTTAGTTTGACTGTCCCGCGACCTCTTTAAACCGCTGATTCATCTGATCAATTTCCTGCTTGATCGCTTCGGTCAACTGGGCCGCGGTCTGGTTGGCCTTTGCCAGTTCCTCGTCGGCGATCGAGCGGTACTCGTCCACGGTCGATTTGAGGTCGTAATTCATCCAGGTCGCCGGAGCGTAATGGTAATAATCGCCGAAGGGAGTTCGCACCCGATCCCACTGATTCGGGATATTCACCGAGCCAACTTTGACGTCCGGCACGACGTAAGCTTGGCGTTCATAGGCTCTGCGGTTGCCGTTGCTGTAGGCGGCGACAATGTCGAGCATCTGATTGGAAATTTTCGAGCCCAATTCACCGATCTGCGGGTCAATATTGCGAGTCGACATCGAGTTCAAGCGATTGGCGTAGCTCTGTACCCACATGACTTGACGATTGAGATCGGCGTTGCGAATCTGGCCGACGTCCTTGACCAATTGATTGAACTGGGCAACATATCGCTTGTTGCGCGCCAGCGCGGCGTCCGCATCGAGCTTGCTAAAGTCCAATTTCTGGTCTCCAGCGGCTGCGGCCGGTGGGGCAGCGGGGCGCTCCAGTGCGGCTTGCATTCCGCCTTGACCGTCATTTACGCCCAGGAGATGGAACAGCTTGCGGACCGCTGGCTCCTGCAGACCACCCGCCAGAACAACGTCGGTTCCCTGCGCACCACCCGTCCAGCTTTCGAATTCTTCCAGCATGCAGCCAGCGCCCGTCAGGGCTTCAATGGCTAGTTCCTTCTCCATCCCCTGCAGAGGAGCAGCGTCCTGGCCGAGACTGAATCGAAGCCGTCCGTTGAGTCGGTCGGTAACGTCGATCGAGAAGGTCACTCCTTCGATTCCGCTGCAGAGGTCAGCAATCGATTTGGTGTCAGCCTTCCGTTTGCTCAAGACAACAGAGCGGGATGCTGCTCGGCGAAAGGCGATCGGCGCGAAGGCGTCTTTCAATTCCAGCGACCAGGTGATTGCTCCTGAATCGGGCAGCCGCGAACGGTCCGCGGCGGCCCGGATAAAATCGCTGACACCGGCCGCAGACTTGTTTGCCTGATATTCCCTGACCCAGCGAGCCGTCGATTGGCGATCCGCGGGGCTCAGTACAGCCAGCACCTTGGGGGCGACCGCGACCATCGCTTCGCTCCCAACGAGGACACAGTCCAAACCGCCGATATTGTCCACGGTTCCGCCGCTCGTCTGGGCCACTGCGTTCAAGTCCCAGGGACTTCCGCCCACCAGAACAGCCATTTGCTCCTGACTGGTTAAATGAGCGACGTCCATTCTGGACGCCAACACGATTAAGTCGGCACCCGGTGGGATTACCAGGGGCATGTCGGCGCGGAACTGGGCCAACGCTTCTTGAGCCGCTTGGGTTTGACCAAGTTGGCTCGCCCGGATCCTGGCAGCATTCACGACCAACAGCGAGTTGGTCTCCTCAGGCAGCAGTCGAGCCCAGTCGGCAACTTGAGCCGAGACAAGGCTGGGTACAAACGCAAACCAGGAAATAACGAGCAAGCTGAGCAAGCGATTCATCAAACGGACCTTTCGAGTTCGCAAGATTGCACAAAGCGGGTGGGGAAACTTCCAATTGTAAAAAAACGTTTAATACAGGGGAGGCAGGTCATTCTATCCCCAGGCTTTTGGCAAGCGGATAAATCGAGGGCGGGGTTGGGGCCATTGGGATTCGCGGGTCCCTCGATCTTTTAGTGAGCCCTTTATTCTGTTGCCGACCAAGGCTGATTCGCAACTCAATTGCCGACGAGAAGCCCCGAAACAAGGGAAAAAGAACCGCCGGCCGGGCCGCGATCAACCACCTGATTCTCAGGGAATCAATAGCCCAATAAAAGAGGCTTTGCCGCTCTCGGGCAAAGCCTCTGGTAATCTCGAACATCGTCCCCTGCGGTCCTCGCCTTCCTGCCGCTCGCGTTGCTCCTGTCGTGCAGAACCTCGCCTTTTTCTGGCGGCGTTCAAGCAACCCCGGACGAACGCGTTGGTGGCCGGAAAAACGCCCTAGAAGTTAATGTTGTACTTCTGGGACATGTCCTTGCGGAGTTTGGAGGACTGCTTGGCGACTTCTTCCAGAACCTCGCGGGCTTGATTCGAACCGCGTTGACGGTCAATCGAGGTAGCAGTGTTTCGGGCCTTGCTGTTGTCGTAGTATTCCGAGTAGGTACCCCAACGGCCATTGCGGTAGGAGTAGGACCAGTTTTGATAGCTGGTCGCGTCCTGTGTTTTGGCCAATTCGGCTCCGCGCAGTCCAGTCGAAATGTCGCGGAACTGGTCGGATACATACTGGCCGAACTGAATCATCGCTTCATCGACATTCAGCACGGGAAGTTCGTCGATCTTGCGGGCGTAGCGGTCGAACCAAGTCGCATAGGTGTTCAGATTCTTGACTTGGGGACGGCTGCGGAAATCCTCAAGAATTTCGTTGACCTGATCAAAGTACTGCTTTGTCTTGGTACCCATGTCAACTTCAGCCACACCCCCTTCGGTGCTGGTGGCGTTGACGATTTCCCGCAGCGGATGGTTGATCAGCAGGGAGATCTGACGCAAACCAGCCGGCGAAAGCGCGCCCGACAGGCGGTACTGATTGTTATCGTGCACCAGTTCCCAGTTATCAAAGTCGTCGATCGCCATGCCTCGCTTGCCGAGGGCCTCGAGCAGGACAGCCTTGGCAACCTTGTTCAGGGCGCTGGGATTCTTCGAGAAGTCGATCTTGATCGAGCCAGTGATACCACTCTTGACAGTGACGCCCAGAGTAACCCCCTCAAGGTTGCTGAGCACATCGACTGCCGTGTCGGGGTCGATTCCCTTGAGGCTTTCAAAATCCTTGACCCGCTCCTTGATGTCGGCAGGGTCGAGTACGTGCTGCAGGTCGAAAGCGACAATCACATCGGCGTTTTCGTCTGCAAACTTCGCAGCTTGGGTCAGGTACGAACTGTGTGTACCACCGGATTTCGCCTGCGTTTGCAGCCAGCGAATCGTATTTTGGCGGTTGGCGGGAGCGATCGACGCCAGCATGTTGTCGGTCAGCTTGACGATATAGGAGTCGTTCGACAATTCGACCGTGTCATAACCATTCAGGACCGAAAGGCTCCCCTTGGTCACTTCCGCAACTTTGCTGAGGTTGATTGCGCCGCCTGTTTTTTCAAACACGCTGGTCGTCCAGAGCGGCTCCATGTATTCGAAGTCGATTTGCGAGCCGATCAGGAACTGCTTGGTCGAAGTGGGAAGAAAAGCCATGCCGGCCTTTTGTGCTTCGCGATATTTCTGCAGCCAGTTCTGGTCTGACGAAATGGCGCTTTTGAAGATCTTTTCCACGCGAATGATCGCCAAGCTGTTGGCATCGTCGGGAACCCAACGGAACAGCGGATCAACTTGGGCCTGTGCGACCAAGGCGGATTGCACGAGCGCCAGCCCCAACAGGCAACCGACCATGCGGCGACGAAACGTTTGACTTGCGGAACTCATCGTTACCTCTGAAGACTCAGATTGAGATAGGGCAGCAGACGGGCCGGGAATCCAAAACCGGGTTTGACCTCTGGTTTCCCGCTTGCCGGATTTATTTAACCCCAGATCTTACTCGAAGAAAATGCTTTGGGGGCGAATTTGAATCGCAAAACGGGCAAAAATTGAAGGTAGTCCTCCAATCGCCCCACGCCTCGGCGGCTTTGGCTGCAAGGCTTGCCCGAAAGGATCCCCTTTCCAAAACGCCTTAATCGAGCCAAGCGGCAAGCTTGGCGAAGAAAAGGGGCCGGGGGTTCCTGAGCGCACAAAAAAACCCTGCAAACGCAGGGTTACCAAGCGGAGGGCACGGGACTCGAACCCGCAACCGGTTACCCGGCACTTCATTTCCAATGAAGCCGCTAGCCATTCGCCTACCCTCCAAGAGCGAACTCCCTCCGAGCCAAACTCGGGGTGAGAGTCCAGATGCATATCGACCGCAGTGGCGAAACTCGTCCACACAGTTTAGTCCCCACCCGCAAACTTGATAAGCCCTTTCGACCGATCGCATGATGGTTCAGGCTGGGCCGGAAGTTCGCCCCCGACCGAGGCAAACTGCTTGATTTGCCGGAACCGAGGCGTTCCTCCCGAGGGAGGCGGTTGTCGTCTGCCGACCGACCGCTACGATCAGAGGTCGGGCAGCGGGGGGCTCCGGCAAACGGTTACCGGTCAATTTTTCAGTCTGGCCCCGTTTTTCAGCCCGGTTCAGTCCGTTCCGCCCGCTTGAATGGCTGATTCAATCGATTTTCTGAACCTTCGAACTCAGCCTGAAATGGCTCCATGACCTCCCCCGAACCGCGAGACTTACCTGCCTTTGCTTCGGACCAGCCGCGGGCCAAGCGCGCCGCGCCAGTCGGTGGCACGAGCAGCTTTTCTTTGTTCTCGTTGATGGTCTTGTTGACCAGTGTTGCTTTTTTTCTGGTCGTCAATGAATGGAACAGCCTCGTCGCCTTCATCGGCACGCTGCTCGTAGCACCGGCATTGGTCCGCACGACGATCCTCGCCGATCGCCGACTTCGCTCGGGGCGACCATGGAGTGTGCTGGAGAAGTTGCAATCGTTTGCCTGGTCACTTCTGGCCGTCCTCGCCACCGCGCTTGTCGCACTGCTGGCGTTTGCCCTGGTCAGCCTCTTGTTCGGCGTTCTGGGCCTGCTGTTCGGCTGGGCAATGGGAATTGAGGGACTGGAGGTCGACTCTGCCGTCGTTGGCACGGCGGGCGGGATGATCTGGGGGATGGGCGCGGCCTTACTGACCGCGACCTACCTCGTTTGGCGGTACTGGTTCCCGGAAGAGTAACCGTCCTCCACCGGGCAGCAGTCACCGAGGGCCCCCTTCGGCCGAAGCCGGCGAGAGTCTACCGTTCTCATTCCGCCTTCCGCCTCAGGATTCCAGTTTTACCGGATTCCCAGTTTAATCGTGGGCCATCTTTCCGCTGATCAGCGCGATGAACTCGGCGTTGGTCTTAAAGCGCCCCAGTTGCTTGGTCAGCTGTTCCATCGCTTCGACATGATGCATGGAAGTCAGGGTCCGACGAAGCATCGTGACTGCGTGCAGCGTATCGGGCGAAAGCAGCAATTCCTCGCGGCGGGTGCCCGATTGGGAAATGTCGATGGCTGGCCATACTCGCCGATCGGCGAGTTTGCGATCGAGAACCAGTTCCATGTTGCCGGTACCTTTGAACTCCTGAAAAATCAGTTCGTCCATGCGGCTGCCCGTGTCAATCAGGGCTGTTCCGACGATCGTCAGTGACCCCCCCTCCTCGAAGGCTCGCGCGGTGGCGAAGAGTTTCTTGGGGATATCCATCGCCTTGATATCGACGCCACCCGACATCGTTCGACCAGTGTTGCCGACCCATTTGTTGAAAGCTCGAGCTAAACGTGTAATCGAGTCCATCAACAGGAACACATCGCGGCCCATTTCCGCCAGCCGCTTGCAACGTTCGATAATCAGCTGGGAAATCCGGACGTGGCTTTCGATGTCTTCATCGAGGCTGCTGGCGACGACTTCCCCATTGACGTTCCGACGCATGTCGGTGACCTCCTCGGGGCGTTCGTCGACGAGCAGCACGATCAATTTGCAGTCGGGGTGATTGGTCGCAATGCCGTGGCTGATGTGCTGCAGCATCACGGTTTTACCGCTGCGGGGAGGAGCGACAATCAGGGCGCGTTGGCCTTTGCCCAGCGGAGTGAGCAGGTCCATGACCCGGGTCGTCAGCGGAACCTGGCCAGTTTCCAGTTGGAACCACTCGGATGGATTGACTGGAGTCAGCTGATCAAAACTCTTGACGTTCAGGTAATCCTCGGGGTGCATCCCGTCGACGTCGATAATCTCCCGGACCCGCGGGCCCTGGTTGCGGCGTCCGGGCTGGATCATGCCTCGAATCATTACGCCGGGGCGAAGACCGAACTTTTCGATCATCGTGCCGGGAACAAACGGGTCGGATCGTTCACGGGAATAATTGTTTTCCGGGCTGCGCAAAAAGCCGTAGCCATTGGGATGCATCTCCAGCAGCCCAACACTTTCAAACAAATCGGGATCGGGAAGTGGCTCCACGAAATCAACTTCGCCGTCGATCGAGCGATCAAGGCCGGTGTCGAGATCGTCGACTGGACGTTCGCTCAGTGTCCGCTCCTGGTAGGCTCGGTCGGAGGAATGGCCACGGTCGCGGCTGGCGTAACTGCGACTGCGTCCGGCGGGACGGTAGCCGTGTCGGTCGCTCCGCTGACCCCGATCGCCCCGATCACTGCGATCACTGCGGTCGCCTCGGTCGCTGCGGTCGCCCCTGTCACTGCGGTCGCCCCGGTCACTGCGGTCGTGCCGTTCACCCCGATCGCTGCGATAGCCACCGCCATCGGAGCCACGTCGGCGAGAGCCTGAGCGGCCACCACCGCCGCCGCCACCACCGCCACCACGTGAGCCACCGGGACCTCCGCTGGAACGTCGCGATCCGCCGCCGGAGCCACCACTCGATCCGCCGCTGGAGCCACCGCCAGAACCACCACTGGAACCTGAGGAGCCACGCGGACGAAAACGCTTTTTTGCCATTCCACACCCAATCAAAGAAGTAACTGTGTTTGCGAACTCACTGATGATCAAAATCGAAGTGAGAAAAATCGAGACATCCAGTTTCAGCTGCCAACAAATTCAACAGCCGGCCGGATGAAGCTCCAGTAGCCAGCAGGACAAGATGTCACGCTGGTGATTCTGACTGAAGCGAACAAGTCTCCCGAGGAGACGGTTTAAACCTTTCCTGTGGTAGTTTTCAAAACGCCCCGCGCGAGAAGCCGTTCAAATGCCCGCGAGACAATCAGTTCAAAATACCGACGCGATCCCTACCGCTTTTTTGGATTGCAGCCGGATTTGGATTGCAGCCGGATTTGGATTGCAATCGCCGCGAGTAAACCCGAGCGAAAAGGCTCGAGTTGTCTCCGCCTTCCGGACCTGCGAATCGCTGGACCGGCGAATTGCTCGCCGATGGAAACTGCAACGGAATGTTTCGGAATGACACGCCGGCCACGGGGTAGAAATCCTTTTCCAACTCAGGTGTTCAGCACCAGATCGCCAGGTCCCGAGGAAGGGAACTGGTCGAACTCCTGTTCCTGCCCTCCCGCAATCCTGCGGTCACCGGGTGGAAACAGTCGATGGCATCGAGAGCGATAGGAATCGCCCGGCCACCGATGAACTGAATCGCCTGTTGACGAATATCAAACGGAATAACCAGAACGCGTTGCAAAAGCAGTGAAAGCGACATGCCGGTTGCATTTCCCGGAGGGCCCGGAAATTTCCCCGGAGGACCCGGTCGGACACTAACCTTCACAGGTTCGCCACCATTGGCTCAGCCGATCCGGCTGGCTCCTCTTTAACCAAAGAGCCGGGAAACGTGATGTTTGCCCCGGCCGGTCCAAAGAGAAATCGCAGTCGCTGCGGTTCAAATCTGAGAAACCAATTTTCGCGAACCAGAAACTGACAGAAACCCAACGCTCGGGCGACTGATTCAGACTGCAAGCGAAGCTGTTCGGCAAGCGAGCCGAAATAGCCAGCTTTTTCCAGTCTTGAGCGAGCGCCAACGGTTCGAGTAGGACTCAATTCGCCGGGCACTTACCGAGCTGGAATCACGCGAAACAAACTGAATCGAACACGCCTCGAGACGGTCGCGCCGAAAGGCGAACACGCCATAAGACATGGAACCGAGGCAGGAATCCTTCGCGAACGGAAAGTTGCCGAAAACCGAAGGAGCTCGCTCTCTTTTTCAAGCAAGCCCGAGCGTTCCGATCAACTTTCCCAATCAACTGAACAAGGTCGCGCAACTTAACAAGGTCGCGATAAAGCTCACCAATAACACTTCAGTGGCTGCCCAAATCTCAAAACACCGGAATTTCCAAGCCCTTCACCAATCCGAACGTTTTAACGGTTCGACAGGAGGGGGAAACTCAAGGGTGATTAGGTCTCGCAAGTCGGAAGGGCGGTTTTCAATTCCCGGCCGATTGCAGAAACAATCGCCGCTCATTGACGAAATCCGGCTGTCCGTTGGTTTAAACCGAGCAATTCCAGAGCTCTATCAGCAAAAATCCGCATTTTGCGAGTTTGATTGCTTCGGAGAGCCCGAATCATCGACCACCAAGAGCGTCGAACGCATCGGGAGAGATGCACTTCGATAGATACACTGCGAAGTTCACTTCGAGAGATTCAATGGGCAGCTGGCGGTAGCTTTTCCGAACCAGCTGTGAGAGCTGAGCGCCAGAGAACTCGAGATTTGAGCTCGCTGGCGAAAGAAACAACGCGTGGAAATATAACGCAGGCGGAAAACGTTGTCAAGGATTTGAACCTAGCGACGCGAGACTGAAGCCAAGACCCGGAAGCTGGCGCCTTCGGTCGGGGAAAACGGATGCGCTGAATCCTCGAACGGGTATTAACGCGGCGGCCGAGCTGACCTGCTTGGGGCACGATTCTCGTTGCTTTGGCCGTCGCTCGGGCCCTTGGTCCGCCCCCGTGGGACCTTGCTGGGGGCCCCTCGCCTCCCGACTTTAGCGGAAGATTTTACCCAATCGTCAAATTTTGACGGGGCTCCGGCCGATACCAATGAAGGACACCCGGTTTCTCACTCATTCTCAGGACCGTTTCTGATGAAATTCCAATGCCAGCAGTGGTTTGCTGTCGCTTGCCTGGCCGTTTGGGCTGGGTTGGGCGCCCCAGCCTTTGGGCAAGAAATTCAATGGGCGGCCGACTTGGCGGCAGCAAAAACCGAAGCGGCTCGGCGGAACAAGCCGATTCTGCTTCACTTCGGGGCCAGCTGGTGTCGGCCTTGTCAGGAAGTAGAGACCTTTGTGTTTCGAAATCCGGCGGTGGCTCGCAAGCTTGGCGAGACGGTCGTCCCGGTCAGAATCGATTACGACCAAAACCCGCAGCTCGCGGCTGAATTCGGGGTCAAGAGTCTACCCACAGACGTTGTGGTCACGACCAGCGAAAAAGTGATTCAGAAGCGGAACAGTCCGACCGAGGCGAGCGCGTACGTCGCGATGCTGGCCGAGATTGAACGAGCCCAAGCGGCGCTTGCAAACGGCGGGCAAGCGGTGCTGAACGAAAAGAACCAACTGGCAGAGAGCTGGGAAAAGAGCCGGCCTCGGCCGGATGGATCCAATGGTTTGACTCCGTTTGACCAGCAACGGCCGCTGGCACCCGGGCCGGGAACGACAGCTCCGCCACGCGCGAGTGCGCCGACTTTTAATGGGCTCGCGGAGGGCAATTCACCCTCACCGAACGGCACTCCACTTGCGACCGTGACTCCTCCGCTCACTGCCGAGGCCCGTCCTTCAACCGCATTCAAACCCGCATCTCCAAGCAGTCCCTCGGCGGAAGTTCCGCAAAAGGTGACGAACCCGTTCGCAACCCCATCGGCCAGTGCCAGCCAGTCGGCCAGTCCCAGTCAGTCAGCCAGTGCCAGTCCTAACGAATTCGGAACGCGGAACTCGTTCGCCGCCCAGGCTCCGCCTGTGCCATCGCCGCCAGCAGAGGGCACAGGGCAAGCAGTAGAGGGCAAAGGGCAAGTCGTGCTGACCGGTGCCACCAGCTCAGACCCGTCCTTGGCGCTCGAGGGAGATTGCCCGGTGACACTGCTGAAGGAAACCAAATGGGTCAAGGGTGACGATCGGCTCGGTGCCGTCCATCGGGGCCGCATCTACCTGTTCGCCTCGGCCGAAGCCCAAGCCGAATTCCTTCGCGATCCTGATCGGTACAGCCCTCTGCTCGCCGGTTTCGATCCAGTGACTTTCCACGAGCAGGGAAAGCTGAGCGAGGGTAAAAAAGCCCACGGCGTTTTCATGACGCTCCATGGCAAGCAGCAAGTGGTGCTCTTTGAAAGCGAGGAGACGCGCGGAAAATTCCGCACCAATCCACTCATCTATTTGGATGCGATTCGAATCGCAACGGAGAGGGTCGATGGCAAGCAGTGATTGCCGGTCATCGAATTGAAAGCGTTGGCAGAGAGAGCAAACGCCTTGTGTGCGGCGGGATCCGCTATTTGCCGTAATCAGGAATCTTCAGAGGCTTTCCCACTGGAAGTTGAATCGGGCTTTCCAGCTGGTCTTGATTGGCCAAATAGATGTCGAGGTAATAGTCCGCTTTGCCATAATACTTCAGCGCAAGGGCCTGCAGCGTGTCCCCAGGCCGCGTA
>Ga0315899_10003002_pt1 | contig 18424 bp, 14 predicted proteins | sample LakEriMetagenome_2_FD_203518 | JGI IMG/M metagenome (GOLD analysis project Ga0315899, IMG submission 203518) | Freshwater fungal communities from buoy surface, Lake Erie, Ohio, United States - Buoy 4 MA112 | ecosystem: Environmental > Aquatic > Freshwater > Lake | place: USA: Lake Erie, Ohio... | reverse complement strand
TCCGTCCACCCGAAGGTGCCATCCTCTTTGACGTAGGGATATTTGCCGGTGACGCCGCCGCCCAGCGGCAGGCGCGGCGTCCTTGCCATTTCGCGCTTGAGGTAAAGGGCGCGGACGACATCGAGATCGTTGACGTCATTCACGACCGAAGGCGAGAATGGCTGTCCGCTGGCGAACTCGATTTGCTGAAGAAACGAGGGCTCCGACACGACATAGATCTGCACATCGTCGGGCGGCGTCGAGAATATGGCGCTTCCGCCGACGACATCCAGCGAGACGGAATAATCGCTGGTCGGCGCGAAGGATTCCTCGCCGTCCGCCGTGCGGATGATCACCGCGACGTCGTCGGCCGACACCGCCTTGAACGTGAAGGGAAATTCGACCGTCGCCCCGTTGGCCTCGTAGGGCCCGGAATAGGTATCGGTCGTGGAAACTGCCATGCGCCTGCCTCCGGAGCGGATGGCAGAGGGTTAGAGGCGCTCGGCGCTATCTTGAATCGACGGGGAACGAACTATCAAGCATAAGAGCGTATATCGCGTGGCTCGCCCATTTTGGCTGGAGGCAAAGTGTCCTTTTTCAGACGTAAGTCAAAGGCCGATGCGGCTATTGAAGCTATGCCCAAAGCAATCAAAGTCGCAGCTGAAAAATGGATTTACTTCTGTGAGAGCCTGAGGTTCAGAGAGGACGTACCTTTACACGATCGTATCACAGCATTTTATGTGCCATTCAGCGATGGTGCCAGGAGCAACGTCGCTGCGCTGAGATACGCGCCTGATGCCGTGCTGCTTCTGATCGTCGCCAAAGGTATTGAGCGGTCTGGCACACACTCCCGGCCGGAGATTGAGCGCGCTCTCGGACTGACCCTTCCGGACTGAAGATTACTCATCCTCGATCTTGCCCTTCGTTAGCCCTTCATACCATTGGCTGAACGTCTCCGGATCCTGCTCGCCATTGCCGACGTCGACGAGGAACTGCGCGGAGGTGGCGACTTGGCCGGGCACGAGTCCGGTCCAGTAACCCGCCGCTTCCAGCGCATTGCGCACCGGCCGCCTCGCATCCTCGCCATCAATGATCTTGCGGGCGTCCTCAGCCGTGTCGACCACGGCCTGAAAGGCGCGCTGCATGGGCGTGAACTGATAGTCGAACGGCCGCTCCCCCGCGAGCGCCTGCCACACCGGCGGCGCCAGATCCCGCAGGCCGGGGATTGGGCCCAGCATCTGGAACAGCATCTGCTTGAAGCTCCATGCCCCCCAATCCTCGTCCTCCTCCGGGCCGCGGCCGGCGAGGATCTGGGAGAGGAGAGGCGGGACGACGATCAGCCACCACGCTCGCGCCAGCAGCGCCGGCAGGTCGCCCACCTTGCGCGCGGCCATGATGTCCCGGCCGAGCGTCCGCTCACGCTGATAGAAGGCGCTCATATAGCTGTAGAACATCGTCATCAGCTTGAGCGCCTCGCCCCATTTGCCCGTGCCGCGTGCGATCGCCGCCAGATCCTTGGGTGCGCCCGCCCCCTGCGACAGGCGCACGGCCTTGTCGGCGGCATAGATCGCTGCCTGCTCGTCCATGCCGGCCGCCTGCGCCTTGTTGTAAGCTCCGATCCAATTCGGCACGACCACCATGCGATCCATATAGCCGATGCCGTGGAAGGCGAACCGCTTGGCCGCGGTGAGCAGCTGCTTGCGCCCCTGCATCTCGGTGAGCGTCAGGCGGATATCGCGGTCCAGCGTGTCCATGCGGTTGCGGATCTCGTCGGACTTTTCCATGACGAAGTTGAACGTGTCGATCGGGTGCGCCGCCGCCTGCGCGATCCCGCCCGACACCCACTTCGCGCCGACATATTCGAAGCTGTTGGAATAGCCCGCGAGCTGGGTCAGCATCGTCGTGAAGCGGAAGCCCATGCCGACGACGGTGGTGTTCGAGCGCAGCTTCTGCATGAACGCGCCCACGCCTTCATTGCCGGCGCGCTCCATCGCCCAGCTGTTCGCGATATATTTGAGCCAGGGTCGGAACTGCTTGCGGATCTCCGGCCCCATGGTCTCGTCGACCGCGCGCATGATCCGCTCGGTCTGCAGGAACTTGTCCGCCTGCATGACCGCCTCGCGGTGCGTCAGATCGTGGATCACTTCGCCCAGGTGACGGTTGATGACGCCGAGCTGCAGCAGGATCGGCCGCTTCACCTTTTCGCTGCGCTCTCGCGTGGACGAGGCGCGCGTGCTCGCGCGCGTGTAGATGGCGTCGAGAAGATCGGTACTCTGCCCCGCATGCTGTTCGGCCGCGTAGCTCTTCGAGCTGTCATAGATCGCGGGATAATAGCCGCCGCGGTAAGTGCCGTGCGGCGTCTCGACCGGCCGGGCCTCGACCTTGTCCGGTTCGACGCCATTGACGCGCCGCTCCATCGCCGCAATCTCAGGCCAGAGCGTGTCGATGATGTCCCAGATATTCTGGACGAACTGCCAGTCGGCCGCCGTCATCTCGCGGTCCAGCACAGCGCGCACCGAGGTCTCGCGCCAGCCATAGCCGTCGGTCAGGCGCTGGACATTGCCCTCGTTGCCCATGTTGAGCGCGATCGCGATCAGCTGTTCGCGCTTCATCTGGTAGGGCCTACCGGTCTCGCGGTTGATGAGCTCGTCCGCTACGAAGCGCTCCGACCATCGGCGCAGCTGTTTAGGATCGATCTTGCCGAACTCCGCCCGAATCCGCGCATAATAGTCCTGCAGCATGTCGGCCTCGCGCGCCTGCGCATCGGCGAGCGGACGAAACACGATGCGGTTGAAGACGCCATCGCTGCGCCCGCCGTCGAGCCAGTCGAACACGGTCTCCATTTTGAGCAGGCTGGCGTCGAACGCCTCGACCTTGCCCTTGATCGCGTCCCAGCGCGAAGGCTCCATCAGGTCCGATGGCGGCCGGCGCTTCATGCCATCCGTGCCGGCGAGTGCCTCATGCACGACCGCCTCGAATTCGCGTTCCTCCTGACCGTCGAGCAGCGACTGCTTGTGCCGGCCGAGATGGATGATCTGCGCGACGGCATCGTTGAGCGCCAGCAGCTGCCCGACCGTCAGGCGCGTCCAGTGCGTCCGGCCGATGGATTCGGCGAAGGAAGGCGGCACGACGACGTCATAGCCCTCTGCCTGGCGCTGCGCCGCCCAGGCCTCGAAACTCTCCTGCCGCTTGATCGAGCGCTGCGACCGTTCCTTCATCTCGACCTGCTCGAGCAGCAGCTGCGCGCGCTCGAGATAATCCTGGTCGACGCTCTTCACCGTCCTGCGCTTCGCCCATTTCTCGAGCCGGGCGACGGCCTCGTCGATCTGGTTAGCGGCCTTGCGGGCTTCGGCGACGAGCGCGTTGTTGAGCAGCTGCGACCGCTTCTGGCGGAACGCCTCGGCATTGTCGCCGGCGACGACAGCGTCGAGCGCCGCCTTGCCTGCCTTGGCCGCGGCGCGCTCATAGCGGCGGATGGCGGAACGCGACACAGAGTCGGAGACGCGGCTGTCATAGACCTGGCGATAGGCCCAGTTCTTCGCAAGGCTATAGGGCGTCGGGCTGTCGCCGCTCGACCGGCCGAGCACGCGCAGCTCCGCCGCCAGCACTTCGCCTTGAGCGTCGCTATGGACGGCGGCCATCGCCTCCTCTTCGATCGAGCCATCGTTGAACGGGTCGCCATAGCGATCCATCATGATCTGGCGGACGTCCTGATCGATCAGCGCCTTGCGGACCGAACGTTTGTCGCCGCGGTCGCGCAGCTCCAGGCGCCGGATCTCGAGCCCGATGAGCGCCCGCACCATCTCCTCGCCGGAGGCGAAGCCTGACATCTCCGCGATCTCGTCGACATTGCCGCCGCCCGGCTTGTGGATCGGGGGCACCTGCTTGGGTAGCTGCGCCGGCGCGTCCTCGCCGAAATGCTCGCGCACCCAGTCGCTGTCGAGCGGCGTCTCGCGCAGCTGACGCAGGGCGCGGAACTCCGGCCGGGCGTCGATATCCTCCGTTACTTCCGCCCGCACGATCGCCTCGCGTTCACGCGCCTCCCGCGAGACCCGAGCGCGGATCGCACGCATCGCCGCCGCGAGCATCCGGTCCTGCGCCTGGCCGCGGGCGTCGGAAGCGAGCCGACGGTAGGCGGTATATTCGTCCACCGTCATATTCTCCGGCTTGTCCGGGAACATGGCCTCGAGATGCTGGGCGGCGACCGCGTCCGCGAGCTCCTCGTCCGAAGCGACCAGGCGATCGAGTACTCCGCGCACGTCCTCGCTGATCGGAGAGCGCAAGGCGGAGACGCTGTTGTAGAGGCCGATGAGCCACGCCTTGAAGGTCTGGAACAGCCGGCGCAGGCCGAGGGAAGGGGCCTTGCCCTCCATCAGGTAGCGCTCGACGCCGCGGGCCCAAAGCTCGTGGGCATCGACGGGGATTTTCCCGTCAACAATGGGATGGCCGTTCGCTGCGAACCAGTCCTGCACGATCTGCCAGTCGTCACGCAATTGCTGCGGCGATTGACTCGGCAGAGACTGGACCATCTCATCGATGTGTTTGGTGATGTCGGTAGGCGTGAGCGCGTAGCCCTCTGCCATTCGTTCCTGGCGAAGCGCTTGAAGATTTGTGAACTGCTTTGCAGCGCGCCCGACCGATTCCGGCAGAGATGCCAGATGGCCTTCGAGATACTTCTCCGCCTCGACGCGGGGCAGGTCTATGTAGAGTACTTCTCCGCCCACGTTGCGCCCGGCATACTGCCCAGCCAAGCTGGCATCCGTCGTGAAGTTGAGCATCCCATCTTTGCTATAACCTTGCCGCGGGGCCTCCAGGCTGCCTTCGCCGCGGTACAGCCGGATATAGTCGCTACTTTCCGCATCTTCCCGAAGTTCCTCCAGCCAAAGATGCCCGGTCTCGTGCAGGAAGGTCGACTGATCCTGCCCCTGAAACAGGTCGATGATGGCATTGGCGCTCTTGCCGCCTGGGAAGCTGATGCGGCCGCGCGGCTGGTCGGCCTTACCGTCCTGATGGAGGGTGCGGCCCTCCGGTATGTCCGCCATGTCGGCGGCATAGGCCTCGACCGCCTTGCGGATCTCCTGGCGTGACGCGGTGTCGGGATCGATCCCGCGATTTTCCAGCAGGGCGCGCAAGTCGTTCGCGGCATCGCGGAGCGAGGTCTCGCGAGCTACGAGGAATCGATCGCGGCCGGACACGCCCTCCGCGATCGCATCGAGCAGATCGTTCGCCGTTGGCCGCTCACTGAACTCGGGGAAATAGCCCGCCTCCCAGGCGCGCATTGCCCAGGCGTCGGCACCATATTCATTCTCGCCGAACCCGCCATCCTCGAGCAGCTCGCCCTGGTCGCGGATGAAACGGCGCGTGCCGGGCTTCCCGCGGTGCCAGGTATCCGCACCCATGGCCTTCAAGTCGCCGCCGGTATCGACCATGCCGCCACCCTTGGCGATGAAGTCCATCAGCGACGCGCCACGCTTCTGGGTGGCGTCCTTTTGCCCCTTCATGACGCCGATCGTGACGTCGAGCTGGTCGGCCTTCTGCGCCGCGGCGATGCGCTCGGGCAGCACCTGACGCACCTGCAGCCCGTCATACTCGTCGCCGACGAGTCCCCGACCCATGCGCGCGGCGCGCGTCGCGGCGCGCTGGGTGAGCAGCTCGGCATTGTGGCGGGCCATGGTCGGTGTGAAGCCCGCGTTCATCAGCTTGTCGGTAACGGACTGGAACAGCCGGTCGCGCGGCGCGGCTTCCGCCCGGGCCTGCTCCGCTTCCTGCGCCGCCTGCTCGGATAGCTCGGCCATCACGTCGGCCATCGCCTCATCGAACGTCTGGGCCTCGCGCATCGACATGCCGCCGGCAGACAGGCGGATATCGTCTTTCAGGCTGTCCCAGACGGGCGTATTCGCCAACCGGCTGAGCTCGCCTACCGGAAGGACGAGATCGCCGCCGGTCGCGACCGCCTCGTCGACCTGCGTCTGCCAGCGATCGAAGTCGCCGGCATAATGCTCTGATTGCATGTAGGACTGAACGACCTCGCCGGGGATGAACACATCCTCGACGCCGCTGGCTTGCCCCAGCTGCTGGACGAGGTCGGCGACGGCATCGGGCGAGCGCTGCGCCGTCTTCGATTCCGAGATCGCCGCGGCCATGTCGTCCATGAACCGACCATTGTGCATGGCGCGGTTAGCGCTGGCGATGCGCGACACCAGCGAGCGGATCGGCCGCGCTGCAGGCCCAGCCACCTCGCCGGACCCGCGCAGCCCCCCGCCCATCAGACCGCCCGCCACCGCCCCGGCGAGCGCCTGGTCGAACATCTCGTCGACGTCGAACTTCGTGCCGGTCTGGGAATGGCCGCCGATATATTCGACGATGCTCTGTGCAAACTCCGTCGTCGCCTCCGTCGCGGACGCACTGGCGACGCGGCCGATGGCGGTGCGCCCGCCGGCGGCAAATATCCCGTGGATGCCCACGCGCTCGAGCGCCGCGCTTAGAATGGCAGCAGGCGTCGCGTCGGCAACATCCTGCGCGGTTGCATCCTCGCGGCCTTGCACCTGCGCGCGTGTCTGGCCGATGCTCCCGGCCTGGCCGAGCACATAGAGCGGGGTGGCGAGAGCCGCCTGCGCCATGCCCGGGATGCTCTTCACCCCCTGATCCAGCCCGAAGGAGAGGACGTTGCCGACGGTCGGCCGGCGTTTCACCGTCTCCCAGTCGGTTTCGCCGGCGACGGGACCGGAGGCGACATAGCCATAGGTCCGTGCCATCGCCCGCGACATGGCAGCGCCGGCGCGATCGCGCTCGATCGATTGCTTGCTTGTCCACGGCAGGGGGTTGTTCGCCGACCATTCCTGCAGCGCGCCGCGGAAGGAAGCGGCGCCTTGGCTGAGGCTGTAGAGACCGGACTTGAACAGGTCGCCCATGCGATCAAGGAAACCGCCGTTCTGTACCAGATCCTGCCGGTCGAGCGCGGCGCGGGTCATGAATGCCTCGCCCAGCCGGTCGAGCGCAGTGTAATCGTCCGCGGCGATAGCGGCATTGTTGGCGTTGGCGGACCAGCGTCCGATCACAGGGTGACGGCCAATCACCGACCGCGCTCGCGAGGCCTGTGCCTCCTTCTCGAAGGCGGGGAGGTTGCTCTCCACGGCGGCGGCCGGCACGCCGCGCGCCTCCGCTATAGCTCGGGCACGCGCCGCCTCGTCGGGACGGGCGACCTTGATCTTGTAGGCGAGCTCATCGTCGCGCTGCGCGGCGAGGGAGGCTTCGAACGGATCGGCGGGCGCGGCTGACTGGCTCGAGCGCGACCGCATCGCGTCGAGATACTTGTACGGGTCGGTTGCCATTACCAGTAACGCCCCTTGCCCTGGCGGTAGGAGTCCGCGAGCTGATCATCGGTCGGCGCGGAGCCATAGGTTTTGGTCCAGGCCGACACGATGCGCTGGCGAACATTCTCAGGAATGTCACCGGTGCCGAGCTCATAGCGCGGCTTGGAACGCTGCGCCTGGCCGGTCGGGATGCCGGCGAATGTCGTGTTGACGGTGAAGGTGATGTCCCGGGTCGCGGACTGATACGCCTTGTACAACTCGTCGTCGGTCGGATTGCGCTTGCCGCCCGTGAGGGCCTGCACCTCGCTCTCCATGATCTTCTGCACCGCGACGCGCTTGCGACGCACGTCTTCCTTGTTGCCCGTGAGGCCGTCCTCGACGCCGAAGGTGGATATGGTCGACGCCACCTTGCTCCGGATCGACTTGTCGGGGTCGCCCTTGATGATCTTGGCCTGCTCGACGAGGAGACCCTGCATCTCGGCGCGGGTGACGTCGCCCGCATATTTGCCGAGCGGAGTTGCCGCGAACTTCTCAGGCTCCAGGATGCGCAGCAGCTCGAGCGAGGTGGCTACCGATCCGTTCGCCGGCGTCTCCTTGGGCTTGGCGTTGGACTTGGCGACGCCGATATAGCTGCGCGCCGCATCGGGCGACAGGCCGTTGCGGATGCCGGCCGGCATCTGCGAAATGTCAGTGAAGCGCTCGCCCTGCTTGAGCACCCACTCGCTCGCCGACCGGTCGGCAGATTCCTCATCACGTCGCTTGAGCTGCTCGTCGAACGACACCCGGTCCTTGGCATATCCAAGCACCGCCTCGCGCTCCTCAAAAGACCAGCCCTCTTTTTCTGCCGCCGCATAGATGTTGCTGGTGACGGATTCGAGATCCCAACGCCTGGCAGAGGGTGGAGCACCGCCGCCGCCCTGCCCGAGGACGATATGCCAATGGTCGCCGGTGGCGTGTTTCGACCGGCCGGGGCCGACCTCATTGATAGCCTCGAGTACAGTGTAACCAGCGCCCTCTACCTGCTTCACGTACTGGTCGAAGGTCATGCCGGCGATCGGCTTCACATCCACGGCCGCATGGCTCTTGGTGTGCCACGATTTAGGGTTTGCCTTAGACAGAGGGTGATCGGCAGGACGGTAGGTGGAAGTAATGTTGACGCCAGGAAACAGGGCCTTGATCGCCGCGCCGCCGTCTGCGACCGGATTGCCGCTCCCGCCCTTGCCGGGCGCAAGGCCGATCGATGGCAGGGCGGTGAGCGCGGCAAACTTGCCTTCGGCCCACCGCTTGAGCATCGGTCCGGCGAGATCCGCCGCGATCGATGCTTGATCGCCGACCGTCATGTCGCCCCGATTGGCCTTGTAGTAGGCGTCGGCCATCTCAAAATCTTTCGTCGCCATATAGCGATGGGCGACGGCTAGGTGGGTTCCCGAAACCGCTTTTCGCTCTTCGGCTTGCACGATCTCAGGATCTGACATGCCAGCGAGCTCAAGATTGCGGCGGGTCTGCTCTCGCACTTCCTGAATGAAGCCGGCACGCTGGGCAGGATCATCCGCGGCAACCGCCATTTGGAACGAGTTCTCGACCTTCGCCTTGCCCGTTTCCTGCTGGTAGACGCGGTTCTGCTGGACGGCGTAAGAGGCGATCTCACTCTCCGCCGACATGCGAAGCCGCGCCAGCTGGGGCTCGAGATAACGACGCGTGCGTCGGTCGGCCTGTGCGAGCGTGGAGTTGATGGCGTCCGTAATCGCCTTGCCGGCGGCCGGTCGGTTATCCAGCGCAGCTTTGCCCAGGCGCGACTTGAAATCGCTTACAACCCCCGAGACAGTCGTGCTGGCATGAATATTGAGATTGTCGGAGTTAGTGCGCGCGAGATCGTCCTCGAGCCTCACCTGGGTGTGGACGTAGTCTGCGCCCGCTTGGCCCAGCTCCTGCAGGCCGCGCCCAATGGCGCCCGCGACGCCTCCTCCATTGTCAGCTGCGCGGAAGCGAGCGCTGGTAGTCTGGACCGGTCCCACTGTGGGACTGCCATATTGTGGAATGCGCGGCATCTATTGCCCCCGGTGTGGATGCCCGATACCTATGGGGCGCATTCACGCGGTTGAATCGACGAGGGTACCGTGAGCTTTAGGCCTGACAGCAAGGTGCGCTACGTGACGTGGCCGACGATGCTTTACATACTCGCATATTCGATGCCGATCAGAGATATGACAGGCATTGACACTCCGGTCGATGCGCTGCTTGCCAGCAGCATCATAGCTATCCCAAGCTTTTTGCTCGGCTTTCTGATCGCGGCAGTCGCTAACCGCTTGCGGAAGGCACCTTCCAAAACGTGGGTTCCAAACCTCTATAGCAAGCGCGGCGCAGCGTTCGTCGTTGCGTTGCTGACTATGCTCTGGGCCAAGGCGATAGCGCCCGAAACAATGCTCGCGATGATTCCGGCATTTTTCGCGATGTGCTTGATCGCCGGGAAGTGGCGCAAGTCCATACCGGGGGATGGCCAGCTCGACACCGTCAGCTCGCAGCGAGAACGTTAAGCAAATCCCTGCCGCTTGAGTACGCTGTACTGCTGCGCCCCACCAAGGGCCGTCTTGCCCATCTCGAAAATGCCGCCGACGATCGCGCCGCTCGCCGCCTGACGCGAGGCGCGCGCCTGGCCGCGATAGTTCGATCCCTCGATATCATAGCCGCGAACATTCTCCGCGCCTTGGCGGTAGATTCGGCTGGCGTCCTCGCGCGCGAGCAGCTCTGTGTCCGCGGTAAGATCGGCGGCGTTGCCGAAGTTCACGTCCAGGCCGCCGGCCGCCATCGCGGCGCGTTGCTGTCCCTGCAGCTGCGCGACCTTGCGGTAATGTTGGAGCGCTGCCTCGCGCGTATTGTCCTGCTCTTGCCGCGCCGATTCCGCGGAAAGCTTGGCGTTTTGATCAGCGACGCGCGCCTGATACCTTGACTGCGCATTGGCTTGGAGCGCGCTGTAACCCGCACCGATCGTAGCCACGGCGGTACCGGCGATTGTGAGCGACACAGGATCGCACATCAGCGGATCATCCAGAACTGTCGAAACGCAACGCCGCCCACCATTTGCTCCTCACGCTCGACGGTGAAGCCCCATGCCATGAGCAATCGAATGGCCTTGCCGTTGGCGCTGGACACTAAGTTACCGCACCACCAGCTTGAATCGACGGCACGCCGCAGCAGCCCCGGCCCCCATGAGCGCAGGATGCGGCCGTGGCGATAAACCTCGTCGGTACCGAGAAACCAGACGATCGCACGCCGGTCGATCGCCGACTGTGTGACCGAGCCGAACATCGCTTCGGGCCGGCCGTTGACCAGCGCCGTCCAGCAACGATCGGAGAGCATGAAGCCCTGGCGGATCGCCTGTTTCGGCCCATGCCCCATCGCCTCGCATTCGATCCGGTCTATCTCGCGCATGCGGCTGGCGATCGGACCAATATGGGTGACGCGCGCCGGTACGACCTCGACGCTACGAGCCAATGACCGGGTCCAGATAGACGCCCAAAAGGGTGAAGGGGAGAGGATCGGTTTGCCGGATGTAGGCGGACGTCTGGCTGCTCACCACATTGGGTGCGTCGATCAGATATTTTCCGTCCTTGAGCGTGTCGACCGTCCCCCAGGGCTCGTCGCCGCGGGACTTGATCTCGAACAGCTGGGCGGGCCTTCCGCCATCCTCGCGCCCTGCGCCCGCAAGAACGTTGCGGCTTTCCCGCAGGTGGAGCACGATCTCGCCCGGTTGCTGCTTGCGCGCGGCGTTCGAGCCGAATCCGCCATTGAACACGACGGGCATGGTCTGAATGTCGACGTCATAAGGCAGGCCGAACGTCGCCTTGCGCGCGGCGCCGGCCGAAGGCGGCAGGGTGACGCGCCCATTCTCCACGAGAAGATCCTTGACGACGAAGCCGTCGACCAGGCCCCAGACGGTCCGGCCCTCCAGATGCCAGAGGTTGCGGAAGGTGCTGCGCGGCTCCTCATAGGCATAGGAGACGGCGCAATCGAGGAAGCAGCAGTCTTCGACCGCCTCCCATCGCGCCGCTGCCATGCGCTCGACGAAGGTGCGCTCGACGCCGTCGATGATGCGCCGCACGACCAGATAAACGCGATCCTCGCCATCCTCCGGAACAGAGCAGCAGGAGAGGACGAATCCGTCTGTCTCGCACAGGGTCCAGCCCCACACCTGCTGCGCCTGCTCCCAGGTGAAGGCGAGCAGCTTGCCGTCCGAACGCACCGCCCACACGACGGAGCGCGGCTCCTGCGCATAGGCCCAGGACACGATGTGCATATTCTGAAAGAAGTGCGGCGAGAAGATCGTCACATCATCGGAGGTGAGCCCGTCGGCCTCGAATTTGTAATTCAGCGAGCGCACGCCCGAGCCGACCGACGGGGCGTAGAAGACGACATTGTCGATCACGAGCGGCTTGAGGCGCGAGGAGCCGCGGCCGATCTGGCGCCGCACAGTCGCTGACGGTGAGGCTGTCAGATATCCGCCGTCAGCGCCGCTATCGATCCGGAACAGGCTGTCCGAAGTGAGAGCGAGCAGGCTGGTCGTGGAGACAAGCTGGTTGATCGCGTTCACCTCGCCCGCATTGGCGGCGAGCGCGATGCTGTCATCGGCGCGCAGCGGAATCGACTGGTCGTAATTCTCGAATTCCGCGGAGCGACTGCCCCACATTCCGTTCGGGCTGTTGCGTGTCCGGGCGGCGAAGAGGCGCTGCTCGAAGAACGTCACCGTCGAAGGATAATTGCCCGGGCCTTCGAACGGATTATAGGCTTCAGGAGGAGCGGTGCTGAGGTCATGGCCGATATTGTCGTCGATGAATTCGAGGAAGTTGGTGCTGCCTACATAGCCATAGAAGGCGCTATTGTCGGCCTTGTAGACCTTGTAGCTCGCCGCACCTGGGACGGCTGACCAAGTCACCGCATTGTAGTTACGCTTGAGCGAGAGATCATTGTAGGCGGTGATGTTGCCGCCGTTCCACCGGCTCTCGAAGCCGTCCGCGTCGACAGATGTCACCGCATAGCGCGCGTTTTGCGGGAAATAGGCCGCGCCACCATTCTCGCTGTCGGTATTGGGCGTGTGCGGCGTGACAGTCACCGACGCCGGCGGTGAAAGCTTCGGCCCGAGCGACACATCGGCGAAGCTCCATGCGTCATGCGCGGCGCGGGTGAGCTTGCCCAGCGGATGATCGATGTGGGCAAGATACATGGTGTCGGTTTGCTGCTCGTAATCGAGCTCCTCGAGCTCGACGCCGTTATAGGGCGAACCGACCCGGAAGACGCGCGAGACGCCCATTATGGTATCTGCTCGTGGGGGCCGAGCGGACGGCCGCCGCCCCCTGTTGGAGGCGGCGGGGGTGGCTCGACAGGTTCGGGCACGGGTGGATCGACGGGATCGGGGGCGGGAGGATCGGTGCGCGTGATACCACCTGTCGCGCCCGTAAACGCAGGCATGGCAGATGTGTCGACCCCAATGCGGAAATTGTCGTCGTCGACGATGGCCACGACAGGGAAGAATCGGAAGTTCAGTTCCTCGCCGAGATCGCCTTCTATGCCGGAGAGAAAGACGTCCTGCCCGACAGAATAGCCGTGGTTGGCGGCAGTGATGCGCGCTTGAGCCTCGTTGGTGATACCGGTGATCGCCAACTCCTCATTGAGCACGAGTCCGCCTGCGGCCGCGACGCGAATATATCCCTGGCCGAGCTCGAGCGCATAGGCCTGCTCTATCGAGAATTTGAAAGGGATGAGCCGCACCGGCTCGGAAGCATCATAGACTTCGGCGACCAGCCGCGTGCCGGGGCGCTTGGTGACGCCGCCATATTTGAGCACGACGACGTTGCGCGCGGTGCGCAGGCTCGACTGATAGGCGTCGACATCGAACCGGCCATAGAGATCTGGTGCGATCTCGCCCTTGCTGAACGATGCCTGCGCGAGCCTATAGCCCATCGGACATCAGCCCCATGCGCGCATATTCGACCTCGCTCACATAGTCCGTCTGCCGCCGCGGCGAGCGGTTCTCGCTTTCGGCGATTGCGCGCTGCTTTGCGACCTCCGCCTGTTTGATCAGGTCGCCCTTGAGATCGCGGCTTTTCTTGATTGGCATGGCGAGGCGGGCGGCGAGTTCGAGCGCGGCGGCGCGCGCGGCAAAGCGATCGATCACCGCCGGGTCGACCGCATTCACCTGATATTCGAGTATGGCGGCGGCGACATTGGTGTAGATCGAGCCGTCGGCGGTGACGAAGGGCAAACGGCCGAGCGCGTCCCAGGCGGGGAAGGGGTAGGGACCGACGACGGGCAGGTCCGTCACCTGCTGGTCGACCGGCGGCAGCACGCGCAGCGCCTCTGCCATGGCGGTCGGGCGCGCGTAACGGTACAGCCACTCGCCCTTGCGATCGTTGGGCTGGGCCGCGAGCGTGACGCGCCGGATCACCCAGTCCCAGTCGGTCCAGCCGAGCACCTCCTCCATCACGCTGTCATAGTGCATGCGGCAGTAGAAGGCGCTGGACGACTGCTCCTCGATCGAGTTGATGGGGTCGGCGGCAATCTCCGAAAGCGCCTCGTTGCAGATGCCTACCTTGTTCGCCATGGTGAGGGTCTAGGGCTGTGGCGGGCGCGATTGAATCGACAGGAGCAGGGAAGCATGAAGGCGTTTCGCAGTTGCCGAAATGATGGAGTGGAATAATGTTGACTGGAAAATTTCTAGCCGTGATCACTGTTCCGCTGCTTACGTGGCACCCTCCAGAGAACCCAGAAGCGTTCTGTGCCGGCGTCCGCTTTGCGCTAATCGCCACACGGGGAGGCAAGGTCTACTGGAGCAAAGAGGATTTCAGCAAGGAGCGTATCGCCATCGAGGATGAAAAAGGGCGGGTTCTGCTGGATTGCCCTCCCGACGGTCGGCGCAATCCGGATTGACCACCCAATCGCGCTGCAGCGGGACCGCCCTCTGGCTCTGGGAAATTACCTTCCCCGATTGGCGGACCAGGCCACTTATCGCACCGACAGGTTCTGCCACTGGGCGGCGAACGTTTCCGGCGCGGCGTCTCGGTAGATGCCATATTGGGCATAGAGCAGGCCGGACGTCCGAAACCCGCATGGCCCGCGATAGTCGAGTAGGGTCTTGCCATCGATCGTCATCAGCACTCGCCCGCGCTCGTCATTGCATGCGTGGCAGCTGATCTCGACCTTGTAGCGCTTGCCATGCTCGACCGGGATCAGGGCTGAGCTGGTCTTGTCCTCGACCAGCTTGCCGTCCTTCTGCCAGCGGACGACGCCGCGGAAGCATCCGCGCTCGATCTCCAGTGCGATGGGAGGAAACTGCGCAGGGTCGGTTGGTGCGCCCGGCTCCTTGTCGTGGGTCTGAAACAGGTTCAGCCACTTTGCCGTGGATGCCGGGCCGGGTTCGATGGTGAGAAAGCCTGTCGCCCGCATGGTCTTGCGGTAGGGGAAGTCCTTGAGCAACTGTAGCTCGGACCGCTCCTTGGCCTGCTTGCGGTCGAACCATTGCCGGTCGCCTGCGCGGACCTCGAAACGGGTCGATCCTCCCGGCCCCTCCGACAGCGCCCAATCGTTCCTCGCGTTCCACATCTGCGGCTTACCCGGTTGCGGATCGGGCGCGCATTGGGCGTTGTGGACCAGATGCTCGCCGGTGGACGTGACCACGCGCGGATAGCCCCGTTGGGGCTTCCAGTCCTTCAACCTATATATGGGCCAGGGCATTGGGCGGCTCCTGCTGCATTGTCGCGATAGTCATGGAAGATTGAGCGCGGGGCGAGGATCGGACGACAGACGGATGATCGGCTTTGAAACCTTGACCGTCATGACCTGGCTCGCCGGCACGAAGTTTTCGCGCCAGCTGAGCGAAAGCACGGCCCCTATTGCCGAATAGTCGCCGTCCGCCGGCATCTGGAAAACCGGCGTCCGAAGCCAGTAGGCACCACGGCCGACAGGTTGCGCGACCGCGCTGTTATACTGATTGCTGTCGATCCAGCCCGCAAAAACGTTGAGCCGCTGACTGCCACCCGAATTCTTGATCGTGAGCTGCCAGCTGATCGAAGGGGTTGGTTGATCGGCGTCCGTTTCAACCAGGATATAGGCACGAACCCAGCTGCCAGCGGGAACGGTCGCGGTTGAAATTGCCTGATCGCTGAACGTGAGCTGGCTCTGATCCCAATTCGCGCCCGGCGTGGCCGGGTTCGTGATCGTGATGACCTGCTTGTTGAATGTTCCGTTGGAAGTATCCTTGCTGGCGACCTGCGTCGCGCCCGCGCCGATGCGCAGCATTCGCAGGCTATAGCCCGTCGCTACCGATCCCGTGGTTTGCGCCCCCACTTTCGTTCCGGTCGTTCCGGTCATGCCGTAGATGGAGGAAGCGTAGATATTGGACGTTGCCGCGTTCTGGTCGAACGTCGATCCGCTGGCGATCATGGTCTGGAGCAACGGCACCAGATAGTTTCGCGCCAGCATCGACACTCCGGCGGCGTTCAAATGCACCTTGTCGAGAAAATAGGCGGGATTGGGCTGATAGGTGGAGCCGGGCGCTAGCAGCGCATCATAGGGATCATAGACCATGACGCCGGGCCGCCCGGTCTGCGCTCTGATCCACTCATTCACGCTTTGCGCGACCAAGGACTTGGAAGCGCTGAAAAAACTGTCGTCTCGCGGATAATAGGTGGGCAGGATCACCCAAACACCTCGGGCGGTCGCCTGGGTCACGATATAATCCAGCTGCTGCTGGATATACTCGGCTGACGATCCTCGCCCGCTGCCGTCATCGCCGGTGGCGATCGAGTTGGTTCCGGCAGACACCCAGAGAATGGCGGGCTGGCGGGACAGCGTGTAGGCAAGCCTCTGCACTATGCCGGGGCGCACGCCGTCCACCTTCATATGGTCGCCGGGGAAACCCTGATTGGCGCCGCCCCAAGGCCCAACGTCCGACACGCTGCCCCACGCCAGGCCGGGGTCGTAGAACTGGTCGAAGGTGAAGCGCGGGTCGATCTGCCACGCGCCTTCGATAAGCCCCTTTTCGGTCGACCGAATCTGCGGCGTCGCTCCATCGGTATAGGAGCCGTTGAACCCCGCATGGCTGTCACCGAATGCTATGATCTTCGCCCCATTCGCCAAAGGCAGCGACGGAATTGGCGTCGACGTCAGCGGCAGCGTTGGCAGCGCGGGCGCACCGGCATAGATAGAGGGCGATACACCGATAACCTGCGCAACAGCGGGAATGGGGAGCAGGCTGGCAAGCGCCAGATATGCAATCAGGCGGATCATGGTCATGGCACCCGCGCCAGAGTGGCATTGCAGGCGGTCGATCCGCTGGGAAGCGTCACCCTCACAACCGCGCTCGATCCAAGCGAAATCAACGTACCGCCGGAACTGTCGCTTGCGGTCTTGGACGACATCGTGATCCAGCTCGCACCGTCCGGTCCCAGATATTGCAGGACAAGCGATCCGCTGTTGTAGCCGGTGCAGGCCTGGCTGAAAACGTAACTGCCGCCATAGACGGTTGCCGGAGAAGCGGCCGTGTTGGCTGCGGCAAGGCTGACGCTTTCCTGCTTTCCAGCCGTGACGAGGGGTGTCGACGATCCGCACGGAGCGTAGGCGGACCCGTTCCAGCACATCGACTTGCTCGGCTGTGGATTCTGCTCGGAAACCGGCGCACCCATGCTGTAGGTCTGCGCGAGAGCAAGCGCAGGCCAAAAAAATAGCGCGACGAGCGCGGCGATCTTCTTCATCGGAAGCTCCTATGCAGGGCAGGTAATATGGCGGGGAGCACTAGGCCCCCCGCCACCCCCGTTACTTCTTCGCGGGCGAGGCCTTGTGCTTCTCAAGCTCGGCCTTCAGCGCGTCGCGCTCCTTCTCGGCCGCATCGGCTCGAGCCGCGGCCTTGTCGGTGGCGGTGTCCGCTTCGGCGAGCTGCTTCTCGAAGTCAGCGCGCGCCTCGCCCAGCAGCTTCTCAGCATTGTCCGCGCGGCTGGTCTCGGCCTTGAGCTTGTCCTCGAAATCGGACCGCATCTGGTCGAACACGACCTGCGCCTTCTCCGTCACCTCGCGGCGGACGGCCTCGATCGCCTCGGCGCTGGTATCCGGCTTCTTCTCCGGCTCCGGATCGGGCAGTTCGTTCCCGTCCTTGTCGAGCAGCGCCATCCACTTGCCCTTGGGGGAAGCGGTAGTGAAGGTCTCGCCTTCCTCGACGAAGCGATCGTCGACATAGCCCGCTTCGCGCGCGCGATAGGTTTTGATTTCGCCCATTACTGGCCTCCGATGAAGTTGGTCTGACGATCGGCCACGACGCCGGCGGTGATCTTGCCGGTGGTCGGGTTCGCGCCCGTGACGTCGTAGAACAGGCTGAGATACTGTTCGTTGGCGCCCTGGGGGATGTAGTCGGGGAAGTCGATCTGCTTGCCAGCGACGAGGTCGGCGAGCGCCAGGATGCCGGAGCGGGCGACCGTCTTGGGCGAGGCCGAGCCGCTGTTGTCGTCCACCTGCAGCAGGATCTCGAGCGACGTCAGGTTGTTGAACGTCTCCGTGACCGAGATGGACAGCGGCACCTTGGGCGAGCCCTTGCCGATATCGCGGATCAGCTTGCGCGTGTCGCCATAGGGCGTGCCGTTAGCTCCCAGGTCGACGGTATTGGTCGAACGGGCATCGCCCGTGATCGCCTGGCCATCGCTGAAGAGCAGCGTGTTATCGAAGATCATGTGCTTTCTCCTTTGCGGGGCCGGTTACGAGACCAGCGATTCGGTGTTGAGGAGAGCGTCCGTCTCGCGGATCGGCATGCCGCGCCACGACTGGACTTCCTCTCCCTGCAGCTCCATGGGCTTGAGGCGCACGAAATTGTCGGTGCCCGGCCGCGCATTGGTGCCTTCCGCGTCCAGCGCCTCCATCATGGTCTTGTTCATGTAGATGGCAGTGCGACCGGGGCTGACCTGGCCTTCGCGCTCCATCTTGTAGGAACGGCGGCCGTGCAGGCGGTAATAGACCTTGCGCAGCAGCGGGTTGAGCGCGACGGTGCCGGCGATCACGTCGGAGACGTCGATGTTGCAGAGCCGGCCGTTGAAGCGCCAGTCCTTGACCGTGATGCCCACATGCTGGCTGAACTTCTCCTCCTTCACATAGTAAGG
>Ga0315899_10003001_pt1 | contig 18426 bp, 26 predicted proteins | sample LakEriMetagenome_2_FD_203518 | JGI IMG/M metagenome (GOLD analysis project Ga0315899, IMG submission 203518) | Freshwater fungal communities from buoy surface, Lake Erie, Ohio, United States - Buoy 4 MA112 | ecosystem: Environmental > Aquatic > Freshwater > Lake | place: USA: Lake Erie, Ohio... | reverse complement strand
TATTTATAGCCTTTTCATTTTTTCTTTCTTGTAGTGAGCGAACTTTAAAGGCTGACATATATATATATATATACCTTTAGAAAAGGTATTAGCCAAAAATTAACTATTTTTGCTAAAGGTTGTATAACTCAAAAGTCATTAATATTTGCCAGTCAATTCCTATAAAATTTATTAATCTATTGGTAGCATAATTGTAGAAGGAAATTGTAAATGGTTGCGAGCCAGTTGGAATCACAATATCAACTCCTTTTTCGTCTAAAGTTGAATTGTTATAATACCAGTTTGAGCTTAATTGTGGAACTTCCATTTGTCTTGGATAAAAAAAACCTAATATAGTTCCATTTTGTGTAGCAGAAAGAGAATGATTAGATTGTAAATTACAAGATATGTAACCTAAATAGTCTTCATATACATAAGGTAAGCTTTCGGTGCTTGTAAATTGATATCTTACACGACAATACTTATATTTTCCGTTGATATTATTGTTTCTAAAAAACTCATTCCAATCCATAGACCAAGTTACATTTGCTCTGTGTATTCTGTTAGTTGGTTGTGCTGGTGGTTCAAAACCACCTAAATCATTATCATTAGTTTGTAAGTATAAATTATAAACTGATGGTTTTGTTTCAGTCATATATATATACCTTTAGAAAAGGTATAGCCAAAAATATTTGTTCTAAAGGTTGTATTAATTGTAAAGTTCAAATGACAATAATATTTGATACTCATAATCAAATAAGGACATACGTGTGAATGTATCATCATTCATAAAAGTAAGGGTTAAAGTATTATTAACATTGGAAGGCATATTAATATCAACACCTATTTCAGCCATCGTATTTACTAATACTATATGAGTTGCTGTTCCTGTTGTTAAACAGTCTTGTGGATATACTAATCCAAGAATAGTGCCTATTCCTGTGCTTCCAAATCGTGACGAAAAATTGCTTGTTAAATAACCTGATAAATTATTCCATTGATTAGCTGCTGATGCGAAACTTACTGATGATAAATGGAAACGAACACGACAAAATTTGTAATTCTTATCATCACCTTTGAATAGGTTAGACCAATCAATATTCCAACTAACATTATTATTACTGGCGTCATTGACTGGTATTATTGGATTGAAAGGGGATGTATTTGTTGATGTAACTGCTGTGCTTAAATAAAGAGTATAGACTGGCATATATATATACTTTGCTAAAATAATTCTATTGGGCTGTGCCCCAGTAAAACCCCCTTAAAATAATTCAAAGTAAAGTATTCCAAATACATCTCTTTGATTTGAAGTTGCTATATTATTTGGAACTGTTCTTGTAATATGACCGAACCAAAGTGCTAATTCATTTTTTCCACGTGGTATTTCTATTTCCATACCTGTTATATTTTCTGTGTTGAAATTAGAGTAATATTCAGCATTTTGTGTTAGCAATTCTTGATAATAATAAGCACATAAAGGGTTACCTACACATGTTCCTGATAAATAATTGTTTGATGCTAAATTCGTGCTAAGTCTTCCAGTAAAAGTTCCATATACAGCGTTTATATTTCCACGATGATTTAAAAATTTGGAATATACCCGACATTTTGTATATTCAGGATTATAATTATCACCTTTAAACAGTTTATCCCAATCAATATTGTAGTAGATTTCTTGTCCGTTATCAGTTGTTTTTGTGCCGTGTCTGTATCCAGCTATAATCATTGAATCATCTTTGTAATTGTTACCTGTTGGTGTTCTTGAAGTAGAGAGAAATAAGTTATATATTGGCATTATATATATATATACTTTTATAAAAAGTATAGCAAAAAAGGTTATACTTTTTATTTTTTGTATGCTGCTTTGCATGCTGGGTCTTTCATAGCCTGTTTGTATGACATGCCGTGTTTAGCACTCCACTCTTTAAGATGTTTTATCCACTTATTCATTATATATATCCCTAAATACAAAAATTTTTTAAATATAGATATATATGAATCAAATTTGTTTTGAATGTATTATAATTGATAGTTATGAACATATAACCGTGTGGTGGTGTAAAGATTGTCAAGCAAAAAAAGATTAGCTGCTTTAAGCTATTTTCATATATATTGTAAAAAATGATTTAAAGAGCCTAAAAAAACTTAATGATGGTTTTTGGCACTTCGGGTTGTCTAACTGGAATATCTTTTTCCTTTTTGGCTTTGGTTATGGTCTGTGGTTTTGGTTGCTTCTTCGGCTTCTTCGCCACATAAATGACTTCATCTTCGCCTGAACTTGAACTTACATCATCATTATAATAGTCATCACTATCGCTGCTTTCTTGGACTACTATTCGTCTCGCCTTTTGTTTCTTTAATGGCTTGTCCTTTACTGGTTTTGGTTCTGGTGTATCAGGCACATTTGGCTCTACCAGTTGCTTATCTTCTTTTAGCTTCTTTACTTGTTGCTTTTTGCTCTCAATTTGCTCCATTTTTTCCTTTAATTTTTGCTCCTTTAATGCTAAGGTTTCTTCACTTTTTAATCTTGCTTTTTCACAACGGTCTTGATTAACCTTTCGCATACGCTCAGCATATTGCTGTTTTGCCTCAGGAGTCATCGTGCGAGTTCGCTTTGGTTTCATGAGTGGCGTATTATCATCTTGTGACTGGGATTCGGCTGGCGGTTCCATATATATACATTAATATTTTATTCTAAAATGTAAATTATTAATATAGTAAAACAGATAATTAATCAAAAATAAAATATCCAGTTAAAATATGGAAAGAATTGAAATTAAAGAATCGCCAATACATGGACTTGGAGTTTTCGCTAAAATTGATATAAAAGTTGGAGAGAAAATATGCGACTATATTGGCATTGAAATGAGCTGGAAAGAATTTACATCTATATATGGACCTTATAAAGAGAATAGCTTAAATACTTATCCTATGAGGAGAATATGGCGTATTATTGTTGCTAAAGATGAGCCTTTTAAGAGCACTAATATTGTCAATTTCATTAATGAAGGACCTGCTAATGTTGTCTTAAAGAAAAAGGCACTACATACATTAAGAGAAATTAAGGCTGGAGAAGAATTGCTACTACAATATCCAAAAGACTATAAGAGAGAATGGATATGAAAGTTCTGTGAATGTAGTGGGTGATGGGTGATGGGTGAAAGGTGTTGTTTTTACCCCCCGCTCTATATACATGGAAAATATGAAATAATATCACTTTTGACAACTTTTCTCTTTTTTTTCTCTTTTTTTTATGAGACTTAAAACTAACCCTTCACCCATCACCCTACACCCACTAATATATAATAATAAATAAAAGATAAATATATAATTCATAACCATTTATCAAGCGAAATTTTATAAAATATTTACAATTTCATAAAATTATAGTAAGCAACCAATTCCAAAAGACTATAAGAAAGAATAGATTTAATAGACTATTCTACTATGTAGGGGAAAAATATAGGGGGAGCATATAGTCGTTTTTATCTACATAAGTTGTAAGGATAAACTTGGAAAATTCTTGAAAATATGTAGTGAATGAGGGGAGTGGGGACCCTATACTCACTTTTTTCTTTTTTCATAAAGTAAATTAGGTTTCAAGATTTCTCCCAAAAAATATGGAAAATTTCTTACATAGGGATTTCAACCTGAAGTTTTGATTTTCTAAGTTATGGCTCCCCACTCCCCTTATATTTAGGAAATTCAACAATTCGTTAATTAACTTAAAAATATAATATTTGCATATTATATAAATGGAAGAGCAACCAAGATGGTTAAATGAACGATATAGTTTCGCAAACTGGCGTTTAAAGCTATTTGAAAATAACTGGAAAATGGAAATTAAAAGATATGATTTATTAAGAGAAAACTTCAACTACTTAAATGAAGAGGAAAAAAATGAAATCAATGAACTGAAATTGTCCCTTGAAAATAATGACAATTATATAGAGTATTTGGAAGAGAAAAAAATAGAAGAACAGAAGTTATTAGAGAGAAAACAAAAGGCACTTGAAACACCTAGTATAAATGAAGAAGTGCTAGGATTATGGGACGATGTTTTACAGCTAAATACAATAAATTTACATTTCTTTATATCACATATTGAAGAATATATAAATGAACTTAAAAATAGGACCATAAAAAACCTAAAATTTTTATATTATGATAAATATGAAGATGGATTACCTGATGATAAGTTTTATATATCGTATTTTTATTGTATTATTGCTAATATGATAAAAAATATAGATGAAGGTTATTCTACAATTAATATTAAAAAAGTTTATACTACATATATGGAAGGAAAATTAATAGAAGCAAAAGAATTTTATGAAGCTAAAAAAGATGATAAGAAAATTGAAGAAAAAGATAAAAAAAATGAAAGACTAAAAGAAAAAAGGACTTGTGAATGCTGTAATATTGAAGTATCTAAAAGACATTGGTCTAGGCATTTATCAAGTAAAATTCATAAAGATAAATGTTAGATTATAAGGGGAGTGGGGAGCCATAACTTACAAAATAAAAAGTTCAGGTTGAAAATCTTATATTAGAAATTTTTCCTATTTTTTTGGGAGAAATCTTGAAACCTAATTTACTTTATGAAAAAAGAAAAAAGTCACTATAGGCTCCCCACTCCCCTCATTCACTACATATTTTCAAGAATTTCCTAAGTTTCTCTTTACAACTTATGTAGATAAAAACGCCTATATGCTCCCCCTATATTTTCTTCAATATGTAGATAAAATATATACAGCTTTATATATATTTTATATCATAACAAGTAATTCAATAAGCTTATTAGCTATGGTCTCCTTATGTTTATCAATCTCTTCAAACATACAAACGATAATATGGCTATATCTCTCTTCAAAAGTTTCATCAAATTTATTTTTCTTTTTTTCTTGCTGCATATAACGATGAAATACCTTAATACAATTATCAGTTATCTTCTTTGTAATTTCCATAAACTCAATGAATTGTATTTTTTCCCAATTACTGTTTCGTTTTATAGCCATAATTTTCTTCTTCTTATTGTAGGTATAAATACAGAAATCATTTCCATCTAAAAAAAGCTTTGTAATAGCAAATAATGACGCATCAACGAAATTTCTAGTATCATATCTAATGTCATTAAAAGTTAAATATTTATCAAATGTCTTTATCCAGTCTTCATAATTAGGAGCATTTACCTTTGTGTTAAGCATAATATCTTTATTTGATGTATCATTATTAGCATTATTAGCATTATTTATAGACGATGATTCAAGTAAAGATTGTATTTTTAAATTTAAAATCTTATTCTCTTCGGTTAATGTCTCAATCTGCTTTATAAAAAAAGTTTCCATATATTATATATCAATATTTTTTTCCTAAATATTTGAGTTAATTAAAATTAAATGAAATATTCTCCTTAATATAAATAATGAGCTTTTGTATTACAGAAGCCTATTATTTTGTAAATTCATGTGATATAAATGAGAGCAAGATTTTGAGTTAATGGAATAAAGGCGATGGATATAAATATAACTTATCCTGTGTTCCAATATATTATTAGAAAATATCTTTAAATACTTTTCCTTAATTATTAATAAATTTATCTGTGAAATTTTGAAGGCAGTTTCTATGAAAGAAAAAGTAACGCCTATTAACATATATCCGCTCCATATAACTGGTTTCAATCCAGTATTTACACAAATGACATTTTTTAAGTTCATGATAAGAATTCACTTCCATTTATAATAAAAAAATATTTAAAAAATAACCTAAATATTTATTCTACTTTCACGGCACCAAATTTACCCTTTTCTGTTTTGTAACCAGCCTTTTCAAGTCGTTTCTCTTTTTTAGCTCTTTCGCTCATTTTTTTTGATACAATTCTACCATGTTTGTTTTGTATAAGATTTTCCTTAAGAAGACCTCCTGAAGTTTTTTTAGCATTTCCATGCCATACTTCCGCACGAGAACCAATTGTTTTCATGTCCATTATATTATATGTTAATAAAAAAAATAACCTAAATATTTATTCTGCTTCATATCTATGGAATCATTTTTAGAGAGAAACCCTGACTATTTCAAATTATATTATAAGAATAAATGCGATAAATTGAAAGCGTATCATGATAAATGGTGTGAAAATAATAAGGACCATTTACAACAATATCATAAAAAATATTATCAAGAAAATAAAATAGAAATTATTGATAATAAACATAAAATTAGCAAGACGAGAATGAAGCAGCAAAAAATTGAAAAAATGTTAAAATTGAATGAGGTAAAGGCAGCGGCTTTTAAAGCTTCTCTCCATTTATAGGAATATAGGTTCATTCCTAATATTATCTATTGCGTGACTCACAAATGGATTTTTAGATTCTCCTTGTAATGTTCTCATATCGTTAGGATTAGATAAAGCAGAAACAATATCATTTTTTATACGATAATTAGTTACATGTGGATTATCCTTTTGTTTTATTAGTGCACCATTAAGAGTATAACCCTTATCATTTTTACCAGTTAAATCATTTACGGTTATTGCGGATTGACTATGACCTACAAGAGTAACAGGTGCTTCATATTTTTGTTTTGTTTTTAGGTAAGCACTTTTAGCAGCTTGAAATCGTGGGGTATATTCAAAAGTTCCTGTTGTAACATTTTGTATATTGTTTTGCCAGTCTTCGTAAAACTGAGGTGAAAAAGGATTTACGCTACTACCATTTTCAACAAAAACAACTTTACGAGTAGTTGGATTATACGCAACCATTCTCTCATTATTTGTTAAATCTTTATCTACAATATAGCCAAATCGTTTCATTCTTTTTGCTTGTTTTTTTTCGTTACGAAGATAACCGACCTTTAAAGCTTTATAGAGCGATAACTTCTTTATTTTACGTAGTGGTCTAGGCATAAATATATATAATGTTAAGAAAATATATTAGCATTATATATAATGAAAGTTATTGAAAACGATAAACCGAAGCTACCTAAAGTTCATATGTTAGTAGATGATGTGATTGATGAAAAGCTTACGAAATACCCAGCAGTTAAGCAGTGTTTTTCTACAAGCAATACCACACTTATATGTGGCGGCACAGGTTCGGGAAAAACGACTTGGCTCATAGGTGTAATGAAAAGCTTATTTCGCAAGGTCTATCATCAAATATTCCTTATCATTCCAGAAAATTCTCTCAATTCAATTGACCCAAAAGACAATATATTTTCAAAATATTTAGACCCTGAAGATATTTACCACACTTATGATGTGGAAACATTGGAAGAAATATATGAAAAAATAAAGGATAATGCTAGTGAAGGATACTACTCACTTTTGCTTGTAGATGATATGGGCGACCAATTAAAGAATAAAGAAGAAGCCAAAATACTGCAATCCATGTTCTTAAAGAATAGACATTTGAGATTGAGTGTATTTCTACTTTGTCAAAACTTTTATCAAATACCGAAAATCGTTAGAGAGATTAGTAACAATGCTATCCTATTCAATACTAATAAATCAATGAATGAAAAATTTTTCGAACAGATGATGAGCATAAAAAAAAAGAATTTTGATGAGCTAATGAAGCTCTGTCCTACATCACACGATTACATATTAGTTTCTCTCAAACATAAGAAGATATATCACAATTGGAATGAAATACAATTTGATGATTAACAACTATTTAGAAGAATTTTAATATTTGTTTATAATATAATGAATAAACCTACAATCGAACAAATTGAAAAAGAAATAGCAGAATTAGAAAAAATGATATCACAAACAACTGATGAGATACAACTAATGTGGTGGAAAAGTTGCTTGATAAGGATTAAGAAATTTAGGGAAATTAAGATAATTATTGATACTGTTAATTAAGATTTTTAATATTTATTTATAATATAATGTTAGGTTTTTTAATAGGCTTTGTTGTAGCTTGGATTTATAACATAATAAAAGAAGGTCTAAAATAATATTAACTAACTATTTAGAAGAATTTTAATATTTAGTTATAAAAATGGAGTATTTAAAAAAAAATCTTGACAACAGTTTAATCTTACCTTATGATATTATGCTAAGCATATATGAATATGCTGATTATTTTTGTGATATAAGGCGACAAATAGAAAATAAAGAATGCGATTTACAAGACATTATGTATAATAGAATGAAAAAATATATTACAACACGATTTTTTGTTGATAATCATGATTATATACTTTCTCATTATGATGGAGAACAAGTATCTACTTTTTTTATAGAACCTAATAATATTGATGATATTGATTTAAAAGATAAGCTATTGAATTGGAATCATGGATATAGACATTATTTTTTATGGAAGTCTAAAAAAACGCAGAGCATTTGTGGTATAGAAACGCATTACTCACCTCATTACTTAACAAGTGAATATTTTAAATCTAGAATGGAAGACCAACTCAAACTTACCAATAATGAAGAAAAATATATACGATATGATATATATAATGTAAAACAAATTTATAAGATGTGGATTAATTTATAATCACCACAAAATATTTAAAGCGTAATATGCTCTTGAACCTAATTTCTCAGCATTTTTTTTGTGACGAATGCGATACAACCTCCTTCTCTCTTCAGCATACTCTTTACCTTTTGTTTTCATATAAGTTGGATAATCACTGTATCCAAGAGCACCTATACTTGTTATATATTGGTTATTCCAGTCATATACATCTATCTTCTTACCCTTTCTAGTAGAGGGTCTTATTTTCACACCTAAATCTTTAGCACGCTCATAACTATAATTACTTATTTCATACATTTATAATATATACATATACTTTTTATAAAAAATAATCACATTGTATATTATAAATGCCTAAAAAGCAAACCAAACAAAAGCAGAAGCAGAAGCAAATACAGAAGCAAAATGTGGTTCAAAAAGTAGTCGTCAAATTAGATTCGTCAGGACAAAAAGTAAAAGTAAAAAGAAGACGTCGTGTAAAGAAAGAACCTGAAATGTCATTCGATGAGAGATATTACAGGCAATTACCAGCCCCAGTTGTTTATCAAAGCACACAACAAGTGCCTTTAATTGTTCCAGGTCAAACACCAGCACCAGCTTTTAACCCACCACCACAAGCACAAATGATTAATCAGCCGATGCCGTCTAGACCATTTTTAGAAGATTTGGGCATGATTGGAACAGAAGGTCCAGTTGAAATTTTAGATAGACCAACAAAGGCAGAACAATTACAAGATTTTATAACGCCAACAGCACTAAAAATATATAATGAAGAGTTTATGAAATCACTAGATGAGAAGGCAAAGTATTTTAAATCATTACAAGAACCAATGCGAAAGCCATTTATACAAGATGAAAAATTCAAATTTGAAATGGAAAATATAAATGAAGATGAAATACCACTAGCAGAAATGATACCAAACAGAACAAGACGAACCAAAAAGGAAACGGAAGAAGCAAAACAAATGTTAAAAGAAGATGTAGCCTCAACAGGTTTAGCACAGTTTGAACCAGCATTCCAACCAAAACCATTTAACTTTCAAGAAGAAGAAAGTGTTGTTAGCGGAATAAATCAAAATGAACCAACAACCGAGAATATAAGTGAAGTTACAAAAGTATTTCGTCGTAATACTTGGGCAGACCTTTTACAAAGATATCAAAACCTAACAGGAACACCTTTTAAAAGACGCAAAGGATATAAAAAAGCAGAATTTCAGGCTTTAGTTGAGCAAATGGAGATTAGAAATTTTGATAGAAACATATTGTCTAACTTTTAAAAACAAAGCTAATCTAACTTTAAAAAATCTAGATATATTATAATAATAATGACATCAATCACTGGTTTATATTCAACAGACGATATCACAATAAATGGCTTACCAACATTTCAATTTCCAACATTTCCAACAGACGGAAGTTTTAACACACTTTATGCGACTGATATATCATGTAACACATTAAATGCTTCAAATAGAATACAAACAAATGAACTTTTACAAGTTGCTAATAATACATTTTTATTAGTTTCCAACTATGCTTTTGATACGCCAGTAAGGACAATAAATACAGGTGCTGTTGTTGCTTTTCCATATACCGCAATAACTAGTTGGTCACTTTCAAATATTTCAGGGACGACCCCTACTATCTCAACTGGTCGTGGTTTTTGGGACACACTTGGACCAAACTGTCTAGTAACGGAATATCCAGGCTACCCAGCAGTAACCCAGTCCTTATGCGTCCAACAAAATGCTATAAATACTTTTCGCATACAGCAATCCATATCTGCAACTGCAGGCAATTATCTAGTAACATTCTTCATTTGGGGTCGTTTTAATGGTTATAGAACATCGCAAACTGTATCTTGCACTTTTGGAACTGTTACATCATCTTCAAATACAGCAGTAGAACAATCATGGAAAAAAATACAATTTGCTACACAAGTAGATACAACTGGGCCTACACCAATAATATTTAATTTTATCCAAACAACAGCAATAACATCAGGAATGGTCATAACAAATATAAGTATTCAAAAATTAGGTGGTATTGTATCAAGAAATACAACTAGTATGGCTACTGGTTCTTGCTTGAGACCTGACCTTGGACTGTATTGCTATGGAGGTATTTATAACACGGGACCGTTAGACAATTATGGAGCAGTGAATATATATGGGCAATTAAACCCAGTAGTAGCAAGGGTTAAAAACTCAATGGTTATTGGTAATTGTAAATGGGGGTCTAGTCTTGGTAATACAAATGATACAGGTCAATTCACACAATTAATTGGCGATGGTATAGCAGCAAATATTTCAAGTTCTTTATCAGGCAATTTTACAAATATTGTTGCTCTTGGTTCAGCAGCAATGGAACAACTAAATGGAACTAGATTAGATATGATTGGTATAGGATACAGAGCAGCAAGATACGCAGGTAGTCAAACATCAATAGCTATTGGAACTGGAACAATGCAGAATCTTGGGTTTGCTGGGACTTCTTCTTCAAATATAGCAATCGGGCATTTAAGCATGGGACAGATGGGTTCAAATAATAACAATAATAATTGCTGTGTTGGTAATAGCACATTATTTATAAATGATTTTGCCAACAGTCGTTCATTTAATTGTGTTTTTGGTAATTCTTCGGGAACAAATGTATCATCAAATTCAAACACGATTATTGGTTACAATTCATGTGCTAATATGATTAATACAACCTCAATTTTGAATTCATTTCTAGGAGCACAATGTGGAAACAATCAATCAGGTTCAGGAAATATAATGGCGAAATGCACATTTTTGGGAGCAAACAGCGACGTAAATACCGCAGCAACTTATAATAATTCAACAGCCGTTGGATTTAATGCTAAAATTACCAATTCAAATCAAATTGTCATGGGAGGAGATGATGGGACAGGAGTATTTCCAAATGTGCATTTACCTAATAAGAACACACTTAGAGCGGTTCATTCAGTTGGTGCTGTTGCGTCATTTAGCATTACATTTGGCATGAGTGAGAACATAGACATAAACAGCACAACGACAACGACAATCAATTTACCAACTCCAGCAGCAGCGAATATTGGAACACGTTTTCATCTCTACAAAAGATACACAGCAGCAACGGTGATAACGATAGTAGCACCAGCAAGTCAAACGATTTTAGCGGATAAGGAGACTGTTGGACTGTATGCGTTTGGAACGAATCAAAACTATTTGACGTTGGTATGCACTGGAAATTCCACAGCGATAGATGCGTTCAATTGGGTAGCGGAGGGTAATGCAAAGGATTTACAGGGGGATTTCGATGCAAATATAACAGGGGTATTTGACTTTCTAACCAATCCAATATTTAATGTGAATGGCATACCGAATGACCGTGTAGCAGGCTTTGACAATTTAGCGTATCAGGTTAGTTTAAACACTAACAATATTTCAAGTATTCAATCCAACGTGAGCACAATACAAGGCACGCTAACGAATGTGACTTACAATTCAGGGACGGATACAACCAGGATAGCATCCTCATCTACACAGGTAGATAGTATAGCTTCTATATCATTGGGAGGCACAATAGATATGACAAATAATGTCAATTTTTGGGACGATGTGTATTTAAATAACAACGTGTGGAAGTTGAATGGTTACAGTGAGTTGTCAGGTAGTCCAAACAACCTCTCGTTTCCATTATCTAGAGTGTATATTTTAACGACTACATCAAACGGTGCGGTTACATTACCAGGAATTTCCGCAGATATGTATGGAATAGAGATTACATTTATAAAGACAAGTGCAGCGAACGCATACACAATCAACACAAACGGAACAGACACGTTTCGACGCATGGGTTCAAATAGTAGTGCGACTGCAACTTCTATTACCCTAGATGGTAGGAATACGATTTTGAAAGTAATAGCGACCCAAGCGACTGTGTGGGCGGTTGTGGTGGATAATATTGAAGGGACGGAAGCACCGTTGATAACCGCGACATCATCAATATTTTTACCGTATTTTAATAGTTACAGCATAGCAACGGCTACTACTTCAACAATCACGATAACGTTACCAGCAGCGAGTATTCTTACGGAAGGATTGAGATTTACATTCAGGAGGACGAATACTGTAATGTCAGCCGTTAATTCTGCGTCACTGAATATCCGTCCTATTGACAACACAACGATGCAAAATGCGATTTTATCAACAACACAGTATATATGTGAAATAGGTGTGTTTAAAACTGGAGCAACGACTTATGAGTGGTTTCTTTTGAGAACAGCGTAAATATTATCTCATCTTACTTTATAATGAGCGATCCATATCTCTCTCTCGTTTGCGTAAAAAATCAATTAGGTGTTGATATAAAACGTAATGAAGCAAAGAAAAGAATACTTGACCGCATAACTGAACTAGGTTTAACAAATAATACATACAAAAACAATCAGGAATTTTTGCTCCTCGTATGTAATTTAGCAGAATATCTTATAACAAAAAAGGACAAAGTTTCGAAAAAAGAAATCGTGTTAGAAGTTATAAACCAATTATTTAATCTTCAACCACAAGAGCGTCAAGCAGTTGAAGCTAATATTGAATTCTTACATCAGTCACAAATGATAAAGAAAGTTTCGCGATGGAAGCTATTTTGTACTGGTGTTAAGGAGTTATTTTTCTCAAAAAAAAAGTGAAAAAAATAAGTTATAAAATATCAAGTGTAGGAAGGGATTATGGCATCACATATCTTTTAGGACATTACAATTTACATACTGCTTTATCTATATATAATTTGGTCTCTACCTCACCAATAGATATTGTTGTTTTTATCTTGACAAGTAAATTCGGTTTGTCTAAATTTGCGGTTTTATTAGTTCTTGCTTTTCTTTAAGTTTTTGCTTCTCTCTCCATTCTTTTCTTTTTAGTGCTATATGCTCTTTATTTTTTAAATCATATTCTCTTCTTTTTTCTTTATTTTTTTCTTTCCATTCTTTATGTTTTTGTGCTATATGATCTTTATTTTCTTCATATCGTTCTTTCCAACTTCTATTTGGAATTACACAATTTAAATTTGCTTTCAAAATTTCAAACCAATATCTTTCTCTTGCGGTTGCCTCATTAATATCATTACAAGGATATTTCTCAATCTCAATCATACTCCAATTATTCCAACCTCCATTAGCACATATACTTTGATAAACTCTTAAATGTGAAAAATTTGAATATTCATTACAATAACTTTTATGTCTTTGTTTCCTCCTAATAAAATCTGTGGTATGACCTACATAGCAGTCAGTAATTGATAAATCATTACATACGATTTTATACATAATTGTTTTGGAATAATTAACACATTTTTTCGGCATCTTAAATATAATGTATTATAGGATATTATATTTAAATCAATTTTTTCTTAATCCCTAAAACAAAAAGAACAAGGGAAGTAACAGCATAGATAATACAACCAACTAAAACATAAGCAGCAATATGGTTTAAAGCATGGGTCATCATCAATAAATTCATTTGAATCAATTGATGCGTTATTAGAATCATATATATGACTAGAATTAGACGAAGAGTTCATCATATATATTATTCAGTTAATTTTTTTTTTATCCAATTGATTACGTATTTATCATCATTACCCCAATTGGTGTAATCTACTCCATCCATAGTAAGAACTCTAGTATCTACAACAAAGTCTTTATCATCATGAAGACTAACAAATATTCTTAAACTCTCAAATAAAACTAACTTGTCAATTGTGTATGTGAAAGCAATAGCAGTTTTAGAAGGCATCTTTATATTTGGATAAATAGGTGTGGCATCGTTAATAGGAATAATAGGAATATTATTTGGGTCCATTTTATATAAAATGGAGAGAAAATATAAATACAAATTTGGTTGCCAAATTGTGGCGATTAACTAACTATTAAGCAATTAACTAAATATGTTGTAATAATGGTTAATATAACAGACTATTAAGCTATTAACTAAATATGTCTTAATAATAGATAATATAACTGATTGTTAAGCTATTAACTAATATGATTATAATTAAAAATTTTTAATTTATTTATTAACTACATTTGCTGTAATATTCGTTATATTAAATAACTATTAAGGGCTATTGTAATTAACTTCTTAACAATGGTTATATTAATTGACTATTAAAGCATATTTAGTTAATTGCTTAATCTCTATTAATCGGCACAATTCAGCCGCCCAATTTGTATTTAATTTAGCAAAAATAAAATCTTCGTAAATATAAATGGAAGTTTTAGCTAAATGCATAAAAGAGAATAGACCTAACATTAGTGACAGCACTATTAAGACCTATAGTAGTCTATTGAAATCTTTTTTTTATAAACATCATGATAAGTCAGTTGAACTTAACTGTGAATGGTTTAATAATGAAGACCATATAATTGAATTGCTTAAAGATAAACCAGCATCTACACGTAAGACCACATTTGCTGCTCTTGTCGCCATTTCAAAAGGTAATGATAAATATAAGAAAGCTATGATGAGTGATAGTAAGGTTTATCAAGAATTTATTGACACACAAACCAAAACAAAAACACAAGAAGATAACTGGAAATCATTTGATGAAGTTAAAAAGATATATGATGATATGTATAATAGAGTTAAACCACTATTGAATTCAAAAGATCTTCTCTCTACGAAGGATTTTAAAGTTCTTCAAGATTTTATTATTCTTGCTCTAACATCAGGAGTATGGATTAGTCCTAGACGCTCAATGGACTGGTGTGAGATGGCTATAAAAAACGTGGATAAAGGACATAGCAACTATATTGAAAAGAATTTCTTTGTCTTCAATAAATATAAGACTGCTAAATTTTATGACGAACAACGAGTTGAAATTCCAAAAGGTTTAAAGCTTATTTTGAATAAATGGCTCAAAATAAATCCACACGATTATTTACTTGTTGATAGTAACAATAATAAGATGAGTAATGTAAAACTTACACAGCGTTTAAATGCGATATTTGATGGCAAAATTAGCACATCAATGCTTAGACACATTTTTATTACGGACAAGTTGAAAGATGTTCCAGCATTAAAGGAGTTAAAACAAATGGCTCAAGATATGGGACACTCGGTTAGTGAACAACTAACATACATTAAAAATTAATATGTTGTTTTTATATTATATTTGAAAACAACTTACATGCGAACACTAATCTGTCCTGTAGCAGAATCCAAGACGTAGATGATATCCATTTTAGCAATGAAATAAACTGTAACAGAGGCAGTATTAGTGCTAGCAAGAGTCAAGTTCAAGAAAACATTGCCCGATACCGTTGAAACGCCATCTAAGATACCTGCCTTAGCAACCTTTTCTAACGACAAACCGTAGCAGAATTGGCACTGATTTGCGACAGATGAAGCTGTGCTGTCAGTAAGAAGAAAAACCGCATCGGCATCAGTAGGTAGAGCAGAACCTGGAATAACTTTGAAATATTGTGATGGAACAAGACCTGATTTGAATTCATAAGTGTTAAAGTTTCCAATTGCTTGTTGAGTGTCCGCAAGTGCCTTCGCAGGGTTTCTTATAAAATCAACTGGATTGCTAGGATATAATTGTCCGTTAATGTTCCAAGCAGTTGATGTAGATGATAACATTTTGCTATCATAAATAAAATTTATACAACCAGCTGTAGATAAAGCAGATGCTTCACAAGCACGGAAAAACAAGGCTCTTACAGAACTGGCACGAACTCCAGTCAAAAGTGAAACAGAACCTGAAGTAGAAGCAGGAAGAGTGGAAGTAGAGGCACGGTAAGTAATACCTGAGTAGTATTGAGCTCCACCCTTGTTAAGCATTCTTAAACCTTCTTGTCCTACATCAATTACCTGCATGTTGAGTGAAATGTTATCAATTGTGGCTTGGAATACAGCGGCAGTTGTAGCACTTCCAGTAACGAAAGTAATTGGAAGAACTGCTGACGTTTGTAAGACCAATTGGAGATTACTGAGAGCACCGTGATTTAAGAATTTATCAGCACCCTTACCAATCAAGGAGTTAAGAATTGGAATTGAGTAAGAATAATACCTATCAACAGCACCTGTTACAGTTGTGGCATCAATTCCAGCAATTTTGTGACCTTGATTAGCATTCAATGCGTTAGCAGTTGCTATCTCATATTGGAAACCATACATAGCTGCTAAAGCATCTCTCTCAGCAACATTTATCTCATTTTGAACCAACATATCACAGACGACACCATAATTGGTAACATCATCAAGAACAACACCGTTGGATTGGATATACATACGGTCAAAGAATGCCATTGCGTGAGAACGGAGTTGAGCGTTTGTGATAGCAGCAGCAGATGCCGAAGCACCTATTGAATACCTTACTCTAAAATTCAACATAGTGAAGCGAGGGTCAATAAACTGAGACTTAGATTGTCCGCAAGGAATGTCTAGTATGATATTGCTAGATGTTCCTGAGAGTTGTAAGGCTGCTTGACTTGCTGTTAAAGTTTGTTGAGCGGAAGCTACTTGAGATAAGTTGCTAGGAATAACTTTTAAAGCATAACTTGAAACAGATGGGGGGAGAGAAAATGCTATCTCATTAGAAAGTTCTTTTGGTAAGCCGACTGGAGTTGCCATTATAATATATGAAAATAAAAAAAAAATTATTTTCATAAGGTTTTATTCTGCTAATATCAAATTTTCATCTTCTGCTATATTTTTGACTTTTCCATTTACAGAACTAACGAGTTTTTGGAATGAAACTGGTCTCTCAATTGAATGCCTAAAGATATTGAAACGCAATACAAAATATGATGATATACCGTTAAAATTTATCAAATTGTTATTGTCATCAGTTATTGAAATAATGATGCTTGTATTTACATCTAAACTTTTCAGCAGAAACTCACCACCATAATTCTCATATATAATCTGCGAATTCAATTTGGCTACATTTGGAATTGATGCTAAAATATCACATGCTCCTACATTACTATTATTTGTTAGCATAAGACCATTATTCAATAGATTACAATGAATTATGAAACGAGGAATAGGCAAGAAATTCATACTACGTGGAAGAGTTAAAGATGATCCTGTTGTTTGCGTTGTTCCGCTAAAACCAAATATATAGTCACAAGTGCTTCCTGTATTGAATCCCCAAGTGCTGCCTGGGAAAAGTGATTGATATGTTGGTGTGCTTGTGATTGTAATTTTATTTGTTACCGCACTATATGACATTACAAAATAATTCGTTGGAATTGCTGTGCTTTGTATCTGTGTAATGAAACTTGTTATGGTGTAATTACCTTCAGGAATGACGGTTGTTGATGTTGAACCAGCGTATGTAAAAATAAGAATGTTATTGTATTCATTTACGATATAGTTGCTATTCGTTATAACTGCATAAGGCATGGAAAGAGTTACATATTCAATCGTTTCATCATTTGCGAAATTTATATAAGAGCGTAAATCATATTGAACTTTACTTCTATAAGTTCCATTAAGTGCTATTGAGTTACCACCTTGTGTATTAAGATGTAATACAAGACTATCTTTTAATAGTGTTTTATTATTGATTGGCTTTGTTTCCATCATCTGTTTCAGTTATATTACGTTGAGATAAAAGTGCTAAATTTGTTTTATCTACTTCTTCTTGTGGTATGACTGTTTCTTCTACAGATTGTATTTTCATTTCAGCAATCATTGCTTCATAATCTGCTTTCTGTTGAGCTACGATTTCATCTAAAATACTTTCGTCTTGACCTGCGTAAGCACATAGCAAAGCATTTCGCATATATTCATCATTGAGACCTTGAAACATCATATTTATAGCTTTTTCATTTTTTCTTTCTTGTAGTGAGCGAACTTTAAAGGCTGACATATATATATATATATACCTTTAGAAAAGGTATTAGCCAAAAATTAACTATTTTTGCTAAAGGTTGTATAACTCAAAAGTC
>Ga0315899_10002999_pt1 | contig 18441 bp, 20 predicted proteins | sample LakEriMetagenome_2_FD_203518 | JGI IMG/M metagenome (GOLD analysis project Ga0315899, IMG submission 203518) | Freshwater fungal communities from buoy surface, Lake Erie, Ohio, United States - Buoy 4 MA112 | ecosystem: Environmental > Aquatic > Freshwater > Lake | place: USA: Lake Erie, Ohio... | reverse complement strand
GACCTTCACGGTGGCTGCGGCGTTGGCCGACGTCGTCACGAACGGCACCAGCACGGCGCTCATCACCAACGCAATGGCGATTTTCCAGAACTTCGACATGGACTCCCCCAGATTCTCTTCCGTTCGCCCGATCTCGACGAAAAGATTTCAACTGACCTTCGCCTACCGTAGTCGTTCGTGAGCCAGCCCGCAGACAAGACGTGCCTTGCGTGCGGTCGTACCATCACGTGGCGCAAGAAGTGGGAGCGCAACTGGGACGAGGTGCGCTACTGCAGCGACTCCTGCCGTCGGACCAAGGTCTCGGCCACAGACACCGCCCTCGAAACCGCCATTCTCGACCTCCTCTCCCAACGCGCCACCGGCGCCACCATCTGCCCTTCGGAAGCCGCACGACTGGTGAACCCTCTTGACTGGCAGCCCCTGATGGAGCAAGCACGCCGTGCCGCCCGGCGTTTGGTGGCCCAAGGCCGCGTGGAGATCACCCAAAAGGGGCGCCCCGTCGACCCGTCGACGGCCAAAGGGCCGATCCGTATTCGACTTCGCGGAAACTGAATTACCCTGCATGCCATGAACCCCGAGACCGTCTTGGCAACGCATCTCGCCGATCACCCCGACGTGATGGAGCAGCTCACGCTTGCCCACAACGCCGCATGGGCCACCGTCGACAATCGCATCCTGCAGTTGTGCCAGCAACGTCTGCGCGAACTGCTCGGCTCTGCCGAATCGCTCACCGTCCACGACTGGTACTCGTCACCCAACTACACCGCGGCGGAAAAGGCGTGTCTCGCCTTCACCGAGCAGTACATCGTCGACGTGGCCACCCTCGACGACAGCATCGTGCAACTCGTGGGGCAACATCTCGGCGATCAAGGCCTCGCGGATTTCGTGAGCGCTCTGCTCGTTGTCGAACAACGCGAGCGCATGGCCCTCGCCTGGACCCAACTGTTCGGAGTTTCAGCATGACATCGCGTCTGCCCCGCATCGCCCCGCGTACTTATACCTCTGTCGAACTTCGTCAGCCGCTGGGTGACTGGCAGGCTGCCGTTGTGCGCATGAATGCGCTCGACCCGGTGACAACAGAGCTCATCCGGATGCGCTGTGCGCACATCCACGATTGCAAGACTTGACTATCCGTCCGCTTGGCAGTTGCCAAGGATCAGGGTCTCGACGAATCAACCATCGCGAAAATCGAGCGTTACGAAACGCATGACTTTCCCGAACACCACAAGGTTGCTCTGCGTTTTGCCGACGCAATGATGACCCAGCCCGGCCAAATCTCCGACGAGTTGAAACAACAACTGTTCCAACACTTCACCCGCCAACAAATCATCGAGATGACGGTCGACGTGATGAAGTGGAACTATCAGAAGCTTCCCGTTGCCTTGGGCACCGACGTGGAGGTGGCACCGGGCGAACTCACGCCGCTTCACTTCGATGAAAACGGCAACTGGGTCAAACCCAGCTAGCCCATCTCACCTAGATTCGGCACATGAAAGCTGTTCTGCTCGTCCTCACACATCCGGCCAGCCCCGAGGCGGAAGCCGCCTACAACGAGTGGTACACCACCCAACACATCCCCGACGTTCTTGCCGTCCCCGGATACACCCAGGCAACACGCTGGCGTTGCTACGACTCGTGGTCGCCGTTCGAGCAGAAGTATCTCGCCACCTACGAACTCGAAGTCACCGACGCACAACATCTTCGCGCGGTCTCCGACGAACACATGCGCCGCATCGGCGCCGGCGAAATGCGGCGCTCCCCCGGCGGCACAATGGATCGCAACGCGATGCGCGCCATGTACTACCTGGCAGTCGAGCCGGAACAGCACAGCTCGGTGAACCCGAAACAGCAGGCCAACAGCATCTTCGTCACCTTCAACCAACCCCGCACGCCCGAGATGGCCGATGAATACAACCGCTGGTACCGCGACGTGCACCTTCCCGATGTGCTTGCCTGCCCCGGCTTCATCAGCGCCCAGCGCTTTTCACTGTCGGGAGTAAACATGCTCGATCAGCCGTGGGTCACCGATCTCACCTACGTGAACATCTATCAGCACGCCGCCACCAACATCGACGACTACAACGCCGCGTTCTCCGTGGTGCGCGAGCGCATCATGAAGGGCGACATCGTGATGACCGACACACTCACTCCCGAAGCACCCACCGGCGTCTATGGCCGCATCAGCGAGCCGCAGTTCGCCGGCGGCTAGCGCCAGAATTTTTTCGCCGGCCTCTTGCCACGCGCAATGTCGAACAGGTCGAGCCCCTTGGCGATGATCCAAGCCACGATGAACAACGTGACGAACCACGTGAGGAAAGCACCGCCGCGGCCAGCAGAGGCCAGAAACAAACCCAATGCCACCCTCTTGCTCACGCTGATGCCGTCGATCACGGTGGAGGGGCGCTTGTCCATCCCCCGAATCTAGTTGAGTCTTGTCCACCCTCCGTACGGCATGTACTAGACATTTCACAAAGAGGGGGTTGAACACATGGGGTTTCCGACAACTGCCGACCAGGCGGCCGCACTGATCACGCCAGAGGTACGCAATGCGTATGCCCGTGACGGTGTCGTCATCTTGCGACAGGCGCTCCATCCGGAGTGGCTGCTGCTTCTCCAGTTGGGCCTTGATCGCGTCTTGGCCGATTCCGGACAGAAGAAACACCTCTTCTTCGACGGCACCGACCAAGAGTTCATCGAACTCGTGCGCAACACCGAGGTCTCGCCGGAACTTCAGCGCTTCATGTACGACTCGCCCGTTGCCGACATGATGGCGGTGTTGCTGGGTTCGCCCGACATCTGGCTGTACTCCGACGAATGGTTCGTGAAAGGCCCCAACGGTGGGCGCACACCGTGGCACCAAGACCTTCCGTACTGGCCGATGGAGGGAACCAAGATTGCATCTGCATGGATCAGTCTCGACACTCTTCCGGCCAGCGAATGTCTCGAATACATCCGCGGTACGCATCACGGCGTTCGCTACGACGGTTTCAATCCACGACGCGTGGGCGAAGACCCAACGCTTCCCTATTTCGGAAGCGAGTACCCCCCGCTCCCCAACATCGAGCAAGACCGCTCTGCATGGGACATCGTGTCGTGGGACATCACACCGGGTGACATCATTCTCGCGCATCCCGCAGTTCTCCACGGTGGCGGACCCACCGGCCCCAGCAGCACGCGTCGCGCCATCACCATTCGTATGTATGGCGACGACATCGTCTACGCGCCTCGCCCGCCGGGCAAACCCACCGTGCCGCTCACTCCGGGATTGTCATTGCAACTGAAGCACGGTGACCCACTGCGCAGCCCGTGGTACCCCCGCCTGCGGCCCGTGCCGCCTTGGCAGCAAGCCCACTAGGTTCGGTGAGCACGTTTCACTTCTGCGAAAGGCTCACCATGTCCACCCGTCGTACTCTCCTGATCACCTCACTCATTGCTGCTGTCGGAGTCGCTCTGGTGGTGCCCAACGCGGCCTTCAGCCGCGGGACGCCGGAATCTTCGATGAACAACTTCACCAACTACATCACCAGCAACATGATCAAGAACAACTCGATCACATCCAACGACATCAAGAATCTCTCGATCAAAGTCGATGACTTGTCCAATCGCATCATCACCAACGAAAAGATCATTCCCGGTGCCGTCAAACTCGACACCCTTGATGCCGAAGTGATGGCCAAAGTGCAGACGATGATCGATGCCACTGTCGCCGCCAAGATCGCCTCGCTGTCGATTCCTGCCGCGCCCCGTGCCTACGGTCGCGTCAAGGCCGACGGCAGCGTCGACACCAATGTCAGCTCGGGACTCTCGGCACGCAAGTCGGGCAACAAATACTGCGTCTCGGTCACCGGCGTCACCGATCCCACCAAGATCACGCCCGTGGTAACCGCCAGCAACAACTCGATCGCTGCTTACGCTGTGGTCACCTCACTGGCCAACTGCAACTCCAACGAGTTCGGCGTGGGGGTCTACTTCAGCAGCGTTGACGAAGCAGCGCCCTTCAACGTCTACGTCCCATAAGAAGGCCGCAAACCGAGTTCCCTGGGGGTGCGCTGCCGCAACACGGCGAGTGCGCCCTCAGGGGATCGAACCCTGGACCAACGGATTAAAAGTCCGCTGCTCTACCAGCTGAGCTAAAGGCGCGGGGGCGGAGCCGAACCCGGAGCGAAACTCGCCCAAGGAGCCGAACCGACCGGAGTGTCAGCCTAGTTCGGAGGAACCGAAATCGAACGGGGCAGTGTGGTTTTGGCTCCCGAGAGGGGGACGCCCTCTACGACATCGCCAAATCCTGGGCTGTTAGGGTCGCAAAATGTTTGCTTCAACTTCCGTGCGCATTCTTTGTCTCGCGTCGATGTTCACCCTCGCAAGCTGTTCGTCGGGTGGTTCGGACGAGGCAGTGTCGACGTCAATGGCTGTCAGCGAGACAACCGTTGCCGAAAGCACCACCACAAGTGCCCCATCGACCAGCACGACAACCACCACCCAGCCGGAGCCGGCGAGCAACTGCACCGGTACCGAAGATGACTTGTCGGCGGCTGTTGGTGAGCCCCTCGGGTTCTTCATCTGTGACGGAGATTGGGCCTCGTACATGACGAAGGAGTACGCAGACACCTGCGAAAACTGCGAGAGCATCAGCATCGCGCGTTGGAGCGACGGCGCATGGGTGGAAGTCGGCGACTTCAATCAGTACTTCAGCCTTTCTCCTGCTGATCTGGACGGCGAGATCAGCAAGGAATCACTGTGTGCCATTTGGTCGACCAATCGGTCGAGTCAGTTCATCAGCGAAACCGGCTGCACCCCCGACAGCTGAGAGTGGATCGGTTCACTCTCACCTTGAACAAAAGATTTCCCGCGCTCAGGAAATCAAGATTGCAGTGTTCGTGTGGGTCGAAGAGCCCCTGATTGAAGATTCCGAAATCACCAAGGCGCTCGGCTGGAAATAAGACAGCTCGAACGCAATTTGCTGGACTTTTCACGCGAAAGCATGTCGATATACCGTGCGCGGCGCGCGCTCGTTGCGATGTGAGAGATGCCCTCGATGCACCGCACGGCCAACCGAAGGGATATGTCCTTTGCGTCGTATCCTCGTTCGTTTTTTCTTCAGCCTGATTACCGCGGCTGCTTTTGTCCTCGCGAATGGGTCGCCAGCCTCGGCCCACAACACATTCGTCGACAGCCTGCCTCGTGATGGAGAGGCGCTCGTCGTCGCCCCCACCACGTGGACTCTGACCTTCGCCAAATCGGTTCCCCTTGAGTCTGCCTCTGGATCCGTGATCAACGGAGACGGAGTGCGGACACCACTTGGGTCACCGCGCCACGGAACCACCGACACTGTCATCGTCTTCGATTTCCCAGCCGGGTTGACCGGTGGAACCACCGCACGTTGGCAACTGGTCAGCACCGACGGTCACGTGATCTCGGGCCGAGTCTCGTTTGTGATCACGTCGGGAGTCGGTGGCGACCAAGGCAACTCGTCTCCTGTGACAACTGCAGACAGTGATGCAGGCGAGGCCGCGAGTGTTCCCGACCCAGTCAGAGCAGGCATTCGGTTCGGGAACTACGCAGCACTGGTTCTTCTGGGCGGACTCCTCTTCGTCGACCTCGACATCGCATCGGGCGCATTACGTACCGTTCGAGGCCGTCGTTTGTCGACATGGGGAGTTGCCGTTCTCGCGGTTGCCCCACTCATTCAGTTCTTTGTTTTCGTTGACGACACCAATGGAAACGGTGAAACCTTCGTCACCGCCCTGGGCGATGCGCTCTCGCTGACCGCCGGAGCGATGCTCTTCATGCGTGCGGTGGTCGGTGGAGTGCTTGCATACGTTGTCTACCTGCTCGTGCGCAGCAGTTCGTTTGTCCGATCCTTGATTCCCCCACTCGCCGCTACTGCCGTGATGTATCTCGTGACGCTTGCATACGTTGGCCACTCACGCTCGCAGTCCTTTCCGCTGTTCGGCATTCCTCTCGATGTGGTGCACACCGCAGCGGTGATGGTGTGGTTGGGTGGATTGGCCAGCATGATTTTCGTCGTCGTTCCATCCGTCGATGCAACACAGGCCATCGGTGCGTTCAAGCGCTTCGGCCCCACGGCACAACGTGCGGTTGTCGTCATTGCCCTTACTGGCGTGATTCAGACGTTTCGTTTGCACGGAAATCCGGGATCCTTGGTCACAAGCACACACGGCCTGTTGCTCCTAGCGAAGGTGATGTTGGTTGGATTGATGATCCGGCTTGCCGCACGAAATCGACGTGTCTTGCAAAGACATGCCGCGGCTGCGATTCCGAATGATGACCGCGCGAAAGCAATTCTCTTGCGGACGACAACTACCGAAGTGCTCTTTGGCGGTGCGGTGATTGCGCTCACGGCAATTCTTGTTGCTGTGACCCCTGGCTGAGGTCTGTCAGTGGTATCGCCAGACAACTACTCTGAGGGGTCATTGACAACAGAGGAGTTCGGTGTGAAGACGAAACTCGTCGCGTGTGTTCTGGTAGTTGTTACAGCGGTCAGCTCATGCGGATCATCCGAAAGCAGCAACGATGCGTCATTCAACGACGATGATGTCATGTTTGCACAGATGATGATCCCCCATCACGAACAGGCCCTTGAGATGTCCGACATTGCACTTGATCCAACCGTCGGCGCGGGCCCCGCTGTGGTTGAACTCGCAACCGAGATCAAGGGTGCTCAGGATCCAGAAATCTCGTTGATGAAAAGCTTCCTTGATGGCTGGAACAAACCCCTCACACCGGACGACGGCATGGATCACGGATCGATGATGGAGGGCATGCTCACTCCCCAACAGCTCGACGAACTCGCCCTTTTCACCGGCCCGGAGTTCGACACGAAATGGGCCAACGCAATGATTGCGCACCACGAGGGGGCTGTGTCGATGGCCAACGACGTGATTGCCGATGGAACGAACCCGGAGACCAAGAAGTTGGCTGAAGAAATCGTCATCACCCAACAAGCAGAGATCGAAGAACTCAGGACGCTTGCCGGCTCTTGACCCGCCGATGAACGGTTCACGTCATCTGACGGAGATCGTCACCAATCGGCTGGAAACAACCTTTGACTTGGCCACGAGGCGGACCGTCACTTTGCAGGATCCCTTGGCAAGGCGAGCCAACCCCGATGCATTCACCGTGCATACCTTGACCGAGCGGGAAACCACCTTGAGAGACACTGTCTGACCCTTTTTCTTGGTCAACCCCGCACACTTCAGCAGAGCGGTCTTCGTTGTCGTTTTCCTCGCTGAAGACAAGCCCACGGAGCATACGGACGATGCACCCTTGGTGGAGTTCACCAACGATGTGGGTGTTGTTGACGCAGGGGCACGACTGAACGTGCCCACCGAAGCGAAGACGTAGTTCATCGTGACGGTGTTGGCAGAAGCCTGCTTTCGAACACCACTTGTTGCCGCATTCGGCGAGGAAACTTGCGCCTTCACAATGCACTGCCCAGCTTTCGTGGGAACAACTTCATTGGCCTCGACGATGCACGCTTGGTCGGCAGCCTTGATGTTTGTTTCGTCGAGACTGAGTGTCGGCTTGATTGATGCTGAGGCACAATCTGCAAAGACTGTGTACGCAAGGACGCCGGAGGCCGGCAGCGGAGTTGCATTGTCCACCACCAGTGCCCAATCGTCCATTTCTCTCACGTACCGCCATTTCTCGGTACTGGTCCGGACATTGAGGAGCTTCCCTTTGTAAGGACCTACTTTGGAAGCCGAAAAATAGATGGGCGCAATTCGCTCACCAAGAACGCTCTCAAGTCGCCATGGAAACGTTCCCGTGGCCAGGTACGACTTCAATAATCCGTCGGTTCCGAGGACGCCATAGTAAAAGGCTCGTGGTGAGGGCGAGAGCACGATCTCCCCCGCAGGGCAAGCGCCGGGCGTGACAAAGTCGAGGGTCGCAGTGACATCGGTTTTTCCGGTTCCTGACAATGTGTACATCAACTTGTACGACTTGCCCGCGCTCAGTCCATCAATGTTCTTCATGAGTCCTGACCCCATCGTTCCGCCACCGCATGCTGGAATCGATGTCATTGATGACAGAGACGCCGAGAGATCTTCTGACTTGACTTGTGTCCCATTCTCCGCGAGGACGTACTTGATCGCCGTGTATCCCACCAGATCAAAGGCCGAAAATCCTGAGATGTTGCGAGTCAATGACTGGCCTTCTCGATAGTTTGCGCAAAGATCTGCACGTGTGACACCCGTCGACTCGATCGCTCCGAATTGCACTTCGAGCACGGGCCGGTTCGAGCGTGACCTGAACCACTCGAGCGAATCGGTCCATCCCGTCACCGCATTGCTGGTCGCCGACCAACCCTTTGTGCCATCAACCAGATCAGCTGGTACCTGTGCTGTCACCGCGCGCTTTCCGAAGCGAACACCGATATCGATCTGGAGATTGATGTATCGATGAAGTGAATAACCTTCGTTGTCGGACAGATAATTGGCGCTGTACGTTTCGCAGTCCGAACCTTCACACACCTTCACCGGCATCACTCCCATCATGGGAATCGATGTGTTCTCCATACTCGGACCCAAGTACACAAAAAGGCCCAGGATTCCGTTCTCTCCATTCAGCAAAATCGGCGGCACATCACCCCGACTCGGTGCCGCTTGGGTCGGCCCCACTGCGGCGATCGAACCAAGCATCAATCCGAATGCGAGACTGATCCATATCGCGCTTCGCTTCATGAATCAAGATTAGGCGCGCTGCAGCCCACTCCGTGCGGGCGCTGACCCACCGGCTCGGTTGACCATCTAGACCACGTAGTACGTTGGGACCGTGACCGCGCGCAAGAAGCCAGTTGCCGCAGAGAAAACCACGGTGGCACGTCGTCCCCGGCGCACGCGCGAGGAAGGCAAGGCTCTCTTGCTTGCCGCTGCCACCAAGTTGCTGGAGTCTCAAGGCCCCGACGATGTCACCATTCGCGAAATCAGGGCGGAGGCCGGCGTTCACCATCGCTTTGTCATGGAGTGGTTTGGTGGCAAGGCCGCACTTCTTCGCGAGGTCCACGCCAGTCGCGCCAATACCCTTGCCTCACGCATCGCCATTACCAAGGACTTTCATGGTGCCGAAAAGTCAGCACAGATTCTCAGCTCGATTCTGGTTGCCGATGCAATGCTTCGCCCTCACATGGGCTTCAAATACCCGTTGTTCGATGTCCTTGCCCACTTCGTTCAAGCGGTGAGGAAATGACCATGGCTGTACTGGTGACGGAACTCGATTTGCCTCGCTACCGGATGTCACTCGACAATCCGTCACATGCGGAATACCACGCCGAAGTAGCCAGAAGCCACCAAGGCGGCTGGCTGCAGCGGTGGTTGTGTGGATACGTCGTTTTCGGGCACGAAGACGTCACCGCTCTTCTGCGCGAAAGACGACTCCAACAGGCGGCAGGAAAGGTCCCCGCGCTGATCGCCGGCATCGAGAACCCCGTCAGTTCACTGCCCGCCGACGACATCCTCCTTGCCGAGGGAGAGAAACACACACGCCTGCGGCGGCTGGTTGCCGAGGCATTCTCCCCGAAGTCCATCAACGGTCTCCGACCCGCAATACGCGCACATGTCGAGGCGTTGGTGGATTCAGCCATGCACAGCGCCACTCGCAACAACGACGGTCGAGTTCTTGTGGAATACCAAGCGATGATGGACGAACTCCCGGTTGCGGTCATCGGCGACATGCTGGGAACCGGACGACAAGATTTCCCGCTGTACAGCAAATGGGCCGAGTCGCACTTCCAGGTTCTGAAGTCGTCGGCCCTAGACGACATCGAACGTGATGCCCGACTGGCCCGCGACGCAGCCGAGTTCGACCTCTACTGCGTGGAACTCATCGAATCACGTCGCAAGAATCTGGGTGACGATCTCTTGAGCAGGTTGATCACCGCAGAAGAGGCCGGCGACCGACTCACCAACGGCGAACTTGTGTCACTGATCCGCAGTTTCATCGCCGCCGGAATCGACACCACGAGAAACCAGTTGGGTTCGATGATGGCGTTGCTGGTGGAACACCCCGATATTTGGCGCCAACTTCGATCCGACCGAGATCTCATTGCCGGAGCCGTAGAGGAATCATTGCGTCTGTTGAACCCCATTCGGATGGCCATGCGTATGGTGCACGAAACCTTCGAGTACCGAGGTGTGATCTTTCCAACGGGAACATTGATCGGAATCGGGTTGTCGGGTGCCAGTCGCGACACTGAGCACTTTGTCGACCCGAATGAGTTTTCACCCCAGCGCGGAAACGCCCGCGACCACATGGCGTTCTCGTTCGGCGTTCACCACTGCCTGGGCGCCGCTCTTGCCCGCGCCGAACTGCAAGAAGCCCTGGGCGTTCTCCTTTCCAAGTGGGAATCGGTCGAGCTGGCCGAGCCCATCGAATGGAAGCACGCCAAGCTTCCCGTATGGGGTCCGGCCTCGATTCATCTGGCGGTGCGCACCGTCTGACACTGCGTGATCCACCACGGCTAACGTCCGAACCGTGGAGCAAGAACCGTGATTCTTGAGAACTGGGGCGCCACTCCGGCCGAGCAGAACGGCCCCGTGATCGGTGATGACCTGTGCCCCAACCCGGGCGTCAGCGCCACACGCTGCATCACCATCGATGCGCCACCCAACGAAGTCTTTCCGTGGCTGCGGCAAATGGGATTCGGACGGGCCGGGTGGTACAGCTACGACTGGATCGACAATCTGGGCCGTCGCAGTGCAAGGAAGATCGAACCCACATGGCAAACGGTGACATCGGGGGATTCGGTGCCCGGCGGGCCCATCGATTTCGAAGCCGTTGTTGTGGAGTCTCCTCGACACCTGGTACTTCGTGTTGGAGGCAGTGGCAGCGGCCGCATGACACGGCGCTTGTGTTTCACGTTGGCATACGAACTGCGCGATCACGCCTCGGGAACCCGACTCGTCACGCGAATGCGTGCACGGATCGATCTTCCCGGTGGGCGTTTCGTGGCCCGCTTCATTCTTGGCCCCGGCGACGGCATCATGTTGCGCCGCCAGTTGCTGAACGTCAAACGTCGGGCCGAAACGGCCTAGCCGGCCGAGCCGCCCTTGCCGCTGCCAAGCGACAACGGCTGCGCCGCCTTGGTGAATCGCAGGTTCACTTTCAACGTTCCCAGCATGATTCCGGGCTGGTGCATCCAGGTGTTGTCGTCGCCGTACTCGATGTTTTCGAGTCGATCGAGAAGTACTCCCCAGGCAATCTGCTGCTCAACGCGCGACAAGTTGGCCCCCGGGCACACGCGTGGTCCGGTGGAAAACGCAACGTGGCGGGTGACTCCTTCGCGGTCGAGATCGAGATCGAACGGACACGGGAACTCTTCTTCGTCCACGTTGGCCGCGGCAAAGCGCATGTGCAGCAACGAACCAGCGGGCACGGTGACCCCCTGGAACACCTCGTCTCGTGTGGTCATGCGGGTGGAGAGTCCGTGGGTTGGTGAACGCATGCGCATCGCCTCTTCGGTGAATGCGCGCAACTTTGCCCGATCGGTGCGGAGTTGCTGGAACATGCCGGGCCGTTCACACAGCAGTTGCGCCTGCTCTTCCAGTGCGTACTGAGTTGTTTCCAGGCCCCCCAAGATCATGGCGTGAACGATGCCGGCAATCTCGAGATCGGTGAGTTTGCGATCGAGTGCCTCGTAGTGGACTCCGCAGAGGAAACTGATCATGTCGTCTTGCGGGTCGATCCGCTTCGCCCGGACGTGCTCGTAGATGTAGTCCTGGAAGCCATCGAGACGGGCGATCATGTCTTTGGCCTGGTCGGGCGCGAGTTCGTGCTTCAAACCGGTGCCGTGAACGAAAGGCGTCACCGCCGCATCGCCCCACTTGGCGAGTTGGGGAATGTCCGCCTGGGGGAAGCCGAGGATGCTGGCGAACACACGCTGCGGCAATGGCCGAGCGAAACGACTGATGAACTCGACCGAACCATCGTTGATCCATTCGTCGAGCAGATCGTTTGCATGCTTCGTGATCATCTCGCGGTGGCGCATCGCGCCGGTGCCCACCCACGGGTCCGTGAGTTCTTTGCGGTGTTTGATGTAGAGCTCTTGCGTGGGACGCAAGGTCACCATCGATGCCGTCATCAAGTTGTGATAGGTCTCGAACGTGTCTTCAGCTGACAAACCCTGCTGGGCATAGTCGGTGATGCGCTTCTGGGTGAGGCTGGTGAAACGCTCGGGGTCCTTCACCACCATGGCCACGTCGGCGTGCTTGGTGAGAACGTACGCATCCGTCCCCGGCAGGAGTCCGCCGCCCTCGATGCGGTACACCGGTGCTTCCCTGTGGAGAATCTCGTACATCTCGTACCAGTGCTCTTGGGCCCCTGCACCGAACAGATCGACGGAGTTCAGATCGACCGGACACTTCATGGGTCCCAACTCATGGTTGATGTGCTTCGGGTACGACGACATACCTATGGACTCCCCCTCGTTTCATCCCCGCTGCCGGCGCAACTTTCGCGCTGACGACTATCTCTCTGTTTTATCACGCCCGAACGGGCGAGCCGAGAGGCGGCGCCTGACTTCGCATCAACCGAAGGCACGCACCGGCACGACCGTACCGGGTCTCGACACAAGAACGCTTTGGAGGACTCCACTCCTTGCCACCCAGACGTTGAGAAGCCCCGCCAAAGTCGACGTCAGAAAATCCTTGTTTCCGAATTCCCATCCGGCTGCGGAGGCTTTGCCAGACAACTGCTTGATGATGTACGCCATCTCATCCTTGGACGGAAGGAACCAATCGCTCAGTCCGCGAATCGTTGCATTTGCCGCCGAAAAGGACGCGAAGTCAACCGGCCGATTCGATTGGCCGATCATCAATGCCCTGGTGTTTGTCGGTCCGGTTCCCAATCCTGCAGACGTCTTGATTCCCGTTCGGCTGAACGAATCGGGATCGACGATGGTCACAGCGGACATACCCGCTTGCTTCCACCAGTCAGCAGGCGGAATCTCGAGTAGCCGACCGCCATCGGAGACTCCAGTGGCTGCAATCACTGGCACCTGCAACTCGCCAACGATCACACCACCCGAGAAACTGGGATCACCCGGCTTCGGGTCACTCGACATGGTGATGCTGATGTTCTTCGTGAGGGTGACCGCACCACGAATGGTGATCGTGAATGTGGCTTGAGTCTCCAAGGCACCGTAGACAACGGCGTTGGTAGTCACTCGACCCTGACCGTCCCACGACATCGATGGAGACGTTGCAAGCCACACCGCGTGCTTTTGATTGCTGGGGTCGTTGCGAGAGACGTACAGCTCAATGGTGTACGTGTCCAACGACGTTGCATTGCCGTCGAGATCGATCGCAGCCAAAGTTCCCACCGCAGTTCCCGAGGGAATCCGTCCTCCCTTGACGAGAGCAGTTGTCAGGGTCACGGGCACCCCCGGCGTCACCACGACACTTTGGGTCAGGGCCCCGATTCCTGGGCTGAGGTACTCGAGACGCAATTGCGGCGTGATGACGTCGGCGTACGTCAACCCAGAGAACAGTGCCCTGCCGTCATTTCCCGTTTGAACAATGATGCTGTTTGCCTTCCCTGTGAAGCCAGCACTCACCGATACGCCCGCCGTAGGAGAAGGATTTCTCGCCGAGTCGATCAACTGAACGATGGGCTGCACCGTGGCAACCTTGCCGTTGACAAAGCCCGCTGCACCACGCTCGAGAATGAACGCCGCCGGAACGCCGGCCGTCAAGGTGATGACGCCCGGATAGTTGCTTGCAACTCCTCCGTCGACACCGAACGACAGGCCGTACTCGCCGACCTTGCCGGTCAAGCGCAAATCAGAGAATGTGGCGATGCCCCCGCTGTCTGTCGTGGCAAAGAGACTCAGAATCGACATCAGGTTGTCGCGGCCGCTGACGACGTCGGCCCTCACGCGAACACCGGCTGTCGTTGCGGCATTGCCGAAGCGATCGAGTGTCTCCACCCGAATTGGTTTGGCGAATTTTTCGCCATTGCGAACAGTGATGTCTCCGATATCGAGGAATTTCACCGCAGCTGCATCCGCCGGCACGACCCGAACAATTCCGGTCAGCACGAGCAGTTTGTCTCCTCGTCCGCTCAACACCTCGAAGCGCAATGTGGTCTCACGCGCATATTTGATCTTTATGCCACTGAAATCCACGGTTCCCGTGGTGCCACTGACGGATGCCAACTCGGTGACACCCGAGGGACCCTTGACAGTCATCACGATGCCCTCATCGAGCACGGGGTTCGATTCGGCATCGAAAAGCGCGATACTCGCACCGAACTCTTCACCTGCCTTGACCGACGAAGGAATCTCAACGGCTTTCACGGCTTCGAGTGGCCCGTTGCGCATCACAAGTGACGACGAAACAGAAAACTCTGCATACGTGAAGGTGACCTTGATGTCCCCCACCGATCCAGTTGCCGTGAGATTTTCGAACTTCGCGAGATGATCGTCACCAAATTCTGCCGTTGCATTGGTGAGCGTCACACCATTGTCGACCACGGCAGCAACCGTTCCGGACGAAACTGGAACACGATTTCCCGACGAGTCGGTGATCTCAACCTGCGGACTGACGTCGAACGGCAGGCCACTGCGAACACCCTGTGGGGCAACGGCAAGCGCAATGTTTGCGGCGGGCCCGGAAAGCAGAGTGATCTCCTTCCTTGCAGACACAATACCTCCGGCTTCGACACTGAACCACAGCACCACGCTTCCGGCGGTGCCGGTCAGAGTGAAGTTCTCGAGCGTTGCCCTACCATCAGCGTTGGTGACCACTCGATTTGTCGACACCGTGTGCGTGCTGCCATCAATGTTGCTCTTTACCTTGACGGTAATGTCCATGTTGTCTTGCTTTACTGCGTTGCGAAAATTATCTTCGACTTGGATTGTTATTGCGTCGGTCACCGGTATGCCATTGAACACCTCTGAGACTGTTGTACTCACACGCAGACGACGAGCTGTGCTTGCGCTAACTGCAACATCGAAAGGCTCGGACTTCAGCTTGCCGTCTTCGGTCTCCACGACCAAGGTCCACGTTCCCATGCTCGTTGGGCCACCGCGGGTGACTTCGAACGAGGCCACGCCATCGGCGTTGGTTGTTGCGGTGGCCAGCGTTTTCGCTTCCTTGCCCTCCGGTTGTCCCTTCAGGTTCAGCACGACACCTTCCGTAGTCACTCCGACTCCTGCAACGTCGGTTAGGCGCACGATCGGCGTTTCACGCCACTCCTCGCCAGCGATGGCGGTGTCTAACCGCTCCACGAACCGAATGGCACTTGGTGCACCTGCTACGTGGTTCACGCCCTGCGTGACGCCCGCGTAGTTGTCGGTCACGAATGCAAAGTCGACACGGCCTGGTTCTCCGAGTATCGACAGATTGGGAAACGACACCGAACCATCGGCCGACGTGACACCTTCACCACCGGTGATCGTGTGATCGGCGCTTGCCGTGACCACGCGAACCGCAACACCCTCGATCGGACGAGCCGATCCGGACTCGTCGACCAACTGCACAGTCGGCGCAGGCGAGACCGCGTCACCGTTTCGTGAGGCAGCCGGCTTGGTGGCGAGCGACAGACGAGTTGCGGGCGAACTGGCCTTGGCTACCGCCTCGGCCTCGGCGGCATCGATGGGGCGGGACGGAACAACACCGGCAGCCGAAGCATCACTGTTCGGCTGTGCAGTGGCGTCATTTGCGGTGCTATCAGAGGAAACCACCGTGGTTGACGACCCCACCAACGATGCCGGCAGAGCCAGAACTTCGATCCACATCCGCTTCTTGTTGATCGTGGCACACACCACCGATTTGCCCTTGATGACGCGATAGCCGCCGGGACGCGTGCACTTGGCGCCCTTCGGCGACCGCGACTTGGCGGCGAACCACACCAATGCGTCACCTTGTCGGCCGCAAACGTTCAGCACCTTGGAGACCGTCTTGGTTTGGCCGAGAACCGTGCACGGCTGTCCCACCATCACTTTGACGTTGCGGACACGGCCATCTTCCCCGCCACCCCCGCAGGCAGCCACTAGGGCAAGAAGAAGTCCGGCAAGGGCCAAGGCGCCAAAACGGCGCGGCAAAACAGAAGTCATTCTGACAGGCTAAATGTTTGTTCAGTGTGAGTAAAGGCAGGCCCCAAAACTAGGGATTGCCACGGGAGCGGGCCACGGGCACACATGGTCGGTGACACGGTTCGCAGAAGGAGTTCTACAATGACCATCACCGAAGCCCAACGATTTGAACTACACCTTGGTCTACAAGGAGCACTGGGGGACACTGTGGCAAACACACTGATGGAGCACCTCCCACCAAGCGGTTGGAGCGATGTTGTGCGTTTGCGAGATCTCGATGAGTTCGAGAAACGCATGGATTTGAGATTCCAGGTCATCGACATGCGCTTCGAGCAGATCGACCGCAGATTCGAGACCATCGACCAGCGCTTCGAACAGATGGACCGCAGATTCGAGACCATCGATCAGCGCTTCGAGCAGATCGACCGCAGATTCGAGACCATCGACCAGCGCTTCGAACAGATGGACCGCAGATTCGAGACCATCGACCAGAGATTCGAGCAGATCGACCAGAGATTCGATCAAATCGACCACAGATTCCACACCATCGACCGCAGATTCGAGCAGATCGACCAGAGATTCGACACCGTCGCGACCAAGGATGACCTCGCGTTGGTTCATGTTCAGATGGGTGGGTTGAGCCGCGACATCAGCCGGCTCAACCGTGGATTTGCGGTGCTGGTGGGGGGAATGATCAGCGGCTTCGCCGCAGTCATGGTGCTATTGATTCAGCTCAACATGAACATCTCACAACTGTGAGTCAACGACGGACACGTGTCGTTTTTCGAACAAACACTGCTTCGCCAGTTCCATCGGCATAGAACACGACACATCCGAGGCGTTGCGCGGGCTGCCAGCCACTGAAATGCTGTGATCTCACGATGGCACGCATCGAACGCAGCCTCTCGATGAGATCCACCATGGGGTATTCAGCGAACTTGGTACGCGCCGCTGAACGATGACCGCGGAGAGCAGGTATCCAATGGCACGAATGCAAGATTTCTCCAATTTCTTCGGACGTCGCGGTTTTGACGACCCGCTTGCCGTTGTGCAGAGTTCCGCTGGGCGGTATCGCGAAGTTGTTGATCATGGTCTTGCGTCTCCTCGGCGGAGAAGCTAACGAAAGGGTGTGCAATGGCTCCTGAGAAGTCGAGCAAGGGCATCAACGGTCAACCATGTTCGCTCCGCTGCTCATCAAAGGCAAGCGGTCAGCCGAACAGCAAGTTCGTCCAACTCCGTGTCGGTGGAGGCCTCGCAGCAACACAACGATCCAGGCCCACCGCCGAGAATCACAACGTCACATGAGACCATTGGTTGCGCTTTCCGTGAAGGCTTGGCGCAGACCCCGCACGCGTTCGCGAATCTGCTCTTTTTCTGCGTCGTTGTGCGCTTGCACGACTGCAAAGAGGAACGGCTCGAGCGATGCCCACCCCATTTCCATTGCCATGGCGATGGCCACCAACGATTTTGTCTCGATGTCCGGTGCGCTCATCCGACGGACGGCTGCAACATGCTCCAGAGCGCCACGCGGCACAGAGACGCCAGCCACAAGTTCGGTTTGGGCAAGTTCCATCTCGCCGTCAAGAACAGAACGAACCACTGCACGCAGATAACGCTGGTCCTGCACCAACGCGAGTGGTGCCGGTACCGGGCGCCCGCCGGATTGTTCCTTGGCGAAAACGGCGTGCTCTTCCACCAACCGAGTCATGGCCGCGCGCAACAAGCCGTCTTTCCCGCCGAAGTAATGGTGCACCAATCCGTGGTTCACTCCTGCGCGGTCTGCAATGCCACGCACTGTCATTGCACGGGGACCAACCTCTCCCAACAAATCAGCGGCAGCTACAACGAGTCGCTCTTCCGAATCTTCTCTGTTGCGTGAGGGTCGCTTTGTCTGCATGCTCACTGAGTCATCCACCAGCGGTGGCGTAATCCACGATGGACGATGCCGGCTCTCCCCCGCGGTAGCGAGCGAAGAGAGCGTCAAAATCGACATTGATGCCGATGGGGTTGGCCGCAAACAACGGACCGCCCATGAATGCATCGGCTTCATCCATTGTCATGGCGTCATACTGCGTCTCGACCTGATTGCCGTCGGGGTCGCGGTAGTAGGCCGAGATGGTCATTCCGTGGTTGATGGTCCAGTAGGGGTGCACTCCCTTGGCTTTCATCCGTTCGAACTGCCCGAAGAGATCATCGAGAGAGCCATACGTGAAGGCAAAATGCTCGACTCCGTTGCTGGTGGCCGGTCGCTCTTCGAGATCGGGGAAATTGACGATGGCGATGCGGTGGTGCTCATCGTCATAAGAGAGGAACGAAATGAAATCGCTCTGGTGACGGGCCGTGGCCTGGAGAAAATCGGTCCACCACGACAGCATTTCCTCGTAACG
>Ga0315899_10002996_pt1 | contig 18459 bp, 23 predicted proteins | sample LakEriMetagenome_2_FD_203518 | JGI IMG/M metagenome (GOLD analysis project Ga0315899, IMG submission 203518) | Freshwater fungal communities from buoy surface, Lake Erie, Ohio, United States - Buoy 4 MA112 | ecosystem: Environmental > Aquatic > Freshwater > Lake | place: USA: Lake Erie, Ohio... | reverse complement strand
CGCCTCCCGGCCCAGGGTGATGCAACAGGTAAAGAGCCGCTCGGGCGCCTTATATTCCGCAGCCAACTCGCCCGCACGCACCGAACGGTCGACGCCAGAAATCAGCATCCGCTTGGCCGCGCCGTCCTCCAGCAGGGAAAGGCCGCGATCGATCCGTCCCGCGCCGCCGGTCAGCACGACGATGGCGTCGGTCTCGCGCCCGTCGAGCGGCTGCGGCAGAAGAATCGCGAACCAGGCGAAGCCCAGCATCCAGGCGAGCAAGGCGACGGCGGCGAGACGGACGATCACAGAGCCCGCCCCAACGCCCGCAACACGGTCCAACGCGCAGTCAGCATCGCGAGGCAGACACCCAGCAGCGGCAACAGCGCGAGCAGCGCCCAGCCGCGCGTGTCGATCTCTACAGCGCCAAGCAGGTCGGAACCGGCGGCCGAAAGCCGCAGCCCGATGAGGATGATGACCAGCACGGCGAAGGCGAAGCCCAGAGCGCTGCCGAAGAGGGCGTCGAGACCGATCCGCCGCTGGAACAGGCGCGCGATCTGGACGTCGGTCGATCCCATCAGGTGCAGCACGTCGATGGTCCCCCGATGGCTGTCATGCGCGCCGCGCGCCGCCAGCACGACCACCGCGCCCGTGGCCAGCGCCATCAGCGCGACAACGCCGACTGCAAGCCAGCCCAGGGCACTCAAAAGGCCCGCAAGCGGCGCGAGAAAGGCCGCATGCGGCTCGATCCGCAATTTGGGAGACAGGCCGCCCAGACGCCGCCGCAGGTCCGCGATCTTTCCCTCCGCGTCTTCGGGCGTCAGCGTCAGGTCGATCAGCGCAGGCACGGGCAAGTCGCCACTGGTCGCGGCATCGCCGAGCCAGGGACGCAACTGATCGGCCAGCGTCGCCGGATCGACCGGATCGGCGGACCGGACGTGCCGGTTGCTGCGCAACAGGCCCAGCGCCGCCGTCGCGAGGCGGGTTCGTGCTTGCGCGTCCGCCTCCACCACCTGGACGCTGGCGCGGCCAGCGAGGTCGGCGCTCATCGACCGCACCGCAGCCCCCATGGCCAGTGCGGCGGCCGCCGACAGGACGGTCAGGAACATCATGATGCCGATGATCCAGGGCATGGGGCCGGCCACGCGGCCTTCCGGAAGCAGACGATAGCGCGCGGCGGCGGCCGTCCTGCGACCGGCACGGCCGGTCACGATCCACGCTCCTGCGAGCGCGGCGGATAGCGCAGCGTCCCTGTGGGATCGGCCAGTCTGCCCTTGTCGAGCCGCATCATCTGCGCGCCGGACACCTGCGCGATCAGGGGCAGATCGTGGGTGGCGACGACGATGGTAGTGCCAAGGCGGTTGAGCGCCTCGAACAAGGTCAGCAGCCGCCTGGCCATTTCTGCGTCGACATTCCCGGTCGGCTCGTCCGCCACCAATATCTCGGGCCGGCCGATCACCGCCCGGGCGATGGCGACGCGCTGCTGCTCCCCGCCCGACAGCGTCGCGGGCCGCGCCTGCCCCCGGTCCCCCAAGCCGACCCAGTTCAGCATTTCCGCGACAGGAGCGTCGATTTCCCCTTCTTCCATGCCGGCGACGCGCAGCGGCAAGGCGATATTGTCATAAGCGGACAGATGGGGGACGAGCCGGAAGTCCTGGAAAACCACGCCGATGCGGCGGCGGAAGCCCGGCAAGCGCTTGCGCGGCAGCGTCACCACATCCTCGCCGAACAGGCGGATGACGCCGCGGCTGGGCCGCTGCGCCAGATAGAGCAGTTTCAGGAGCGATGTCTTGCCCGCGCCGGATGCGCCGGTCAGGAAGTAGAAGCCGCCGCTGGCGAGCGAGAAGCTGACGTCGGAGAGCGTTTCGCTATCGAGGCCATAGCGCAGGCCGACATTTTCGAACTGGACGATGGCCGACATAGACTGAAAAATCGCGCCGCCGCGCTCCCTGCGTCCCCGATATCCAAGCCATGGCACAGCGGGCGGGCCGTCGTAAAGCCCGCCCGCGCAAAGCCGCGAGTCGCAGGATGTCGCCGTGCCGCTTGTTGCCGCTTGCGCGCGAGTCCCTGGCGTGATTATGAAGCGAAATGATACTGGTGTGCCCCAATTGCGCGACGCGCTATGTCGTGCCGGACAGTGCGGTCGGCCCCAACGGTCGCCAGGTTCGCTGCGCGGCGTGCAAACATAGCTGGTTCCAGGAGCCGGCCCTGCTGGCGGAACGGGAAACGACCGTCGCGTCCGCGCCGGAGGCAGCCCCGGTCGCGCCACCTCCACCACCACCACCTCCGCCGCCGCCGCCGCCGCCGCCGATCACGCCTGCACCTCAGACCGTCGAGCCTTACCCGGCGCCGTCCGAACCGGATGTTGCGGAACCGGTGATTGCGGAGCCCGAAACGGCGGCGCAAAATCATCGGTTCGACGACATCTATGCCGGCGTTCGCGGGAGCGCCGAGGACGCGGAGGCATGGACAGATACGCCGCCCCCGGCGAAGCGGCGCCGCAACGTGCTGAAGCTATGGACCTATGCCGCCGCCGCTTTCTGCCTGATCGTCGCGGCGGCGGGCGGGGCGCTTTATTATTTCGGCACACCTGGATGGATGGTGTCGATGGGCCTGCTGTCGGAAGAGGGCGATCCCGACCTGCTATTCTATCTGTCGAAGCCCGCCGAGCGGCGCAAGCTGCCGACCGGGGAGGAATATTTCGCATTCGGCGCGCGGATCGTGAACAGCGGAGCGGAGACATTGCCCGTGCCGCCGGTGCTGGTGCAGTTGCGCGACCGGCAGAATCGCCTGGTGTTCAGCTGGACCACCAAGGCGGACAAGACCCGACTGAAACCCGGCGAGGAAGCGTCGATCAACGAGAGCCGGATCGACATTCCCAAAAATGCCGAAAACCTGTCGCTGACGTTCGTCCAGTAGCGCCATGCCGGGCGGCGTTCAGGGATAGCTGACCGTCTTAGGCCGGCCCTGAGGGATGGGAATGAATTCCTGATCGTCGCCGGGGATGAGGGGAAAGCGCAATGCTTCCCAATCTTCGCGCGCCTGCATCAGGCGGTCGGGGCGCGACGACACGAAATTCCACCAGACGTGGCGTGGCGAGGTGAAGGCGTCACCGCCGCACAGCACGATCCGTCCGCCGTCGACGCTCGACAGCGTCGCCGATATGCCGGGGCGCAACACGTAAAGCGTCTGCGGAGTCAGCATCAGCCCGTCCAGCATCGCGTCGCCACCGGACACATAGAGCGCGCGCTCGTCGGTCGAGGCGTCGATCGCGATGCGGCCGCCAGGCATGAGCTGAATATCGGCATAGATGGTGTGGGCGTAGGTCGTCACCGGCGAAGTCTCGCCCCAGAGCGACCCCATGATGACCCGCGCCCGCGCCGCGCCATCGTCGATCACCGGCAGCGCGTCGGCCGCCACATGCTCGAAGGCGGGGTCCATTTCCTCCACGGCGTCGGGCAGGGCAAGCCAGGTCTGGATCGCGGAGAGCTTGGACGCCTTGGCACGGTCCTCATCAGGTGAGCGCTCGGAATGGACGATGCCCTTCCCGGCCGTCATGAGGTTGACCGCGCCCGGCTCAATGCGTTGCTGCGTGCCCAGCGAGTCCCGGTGCAGGAAGGCGCCCTCGTACATATAGGTGACGGTGGCGAGGTTGATGTGCGGATGCGGGCGTACGTCTATCCCCTGCCCCGGCCCGAACTGCGCCGGCCCGGCCTGGTCGAAGAAGATGAAGGGGCCGACCATGGTGCGTCCCTTGACCGGGAGCGAGCGATGCACCTTGAAGTCGCCAAGGTCATGGGTGGTGGGCGTCACGGTCTGCATGAGGAGGTCGTCGAAGGTCATGGCGCGTCCAGTTCGGGATAGTGGCGGAATAGATCTTCGCCACTGAAGGGAAGCCGCCGGTCACTGCCGAGATAGTCCTGCAATTCAGGCAGGGCCGCAACCCTGTCATGGAGAACGGAGAGTTTCGGAAATGCGTCGCAAAGCGTCGCCATGCGCAGGGGGAATGCGTAGCGCAGCCCGGCCAGGAGATGGAAGAGCGAGAAGTCCGCATAGCTCCAGCGCCCGCCGCCCAGCCAGTCGCCTGGCTGGGCGGCAAGAGCGCGTTCGAACCAGTCCAGATATTTGGGGATGCGCCGGTTGCGAAACTCCTCCGTCCGGCGCAACGCTTCGGCCTTCTGGTCCTCATAATAGAGATCGACGCCGACCGGATGGTGCGCGTCATGCGCTTCGGCCACCATGTCCATGATGGTGAGTTGCACCTGTGCCAGCCAGTAGCGCGCCTTCATGCCGGAAGGGCCACATTCGTGCCGTTCCGACAGGTAGAAGAGGATGTTCGCGGTCTGGGACACCGTTGCGCCGTCGATCGACAGATAGGGCGGCGCGAAAGCCGGCCCACGATCATGACGCGCCATGTCGGCAATGAGGGCTTCGGCCCCCTGCTCTCGCGCGCAATCATGATAGGGGATGCCGCAGGCTTCGAGCGTCAGCCGGACGAATTCGCCCCGCCCCGTGATGCTCGGCCAGTACCAGAAATCATAGGCCATGGCTGTCATGCTCCTTGTCGGGGAGCAGAACCCGCGAGCGCGCCCGAAAGTCTCACGCCTCGCCGGGTGCGCGGGCTTTGATGGCGAGGGCGTGGACCTTGTCGCGCAGCAGGTCGGCAAGCGCGCTGTTCACCAACCGCTGGCGGGCGACCCGGCTCTCTCCGATGAACCGGCTGGCGGTGATGTCGACGGTGAAATGGCTTTCCCCCGATCCGTCATGCCCGGCATGGCCGCGATGCTTTTCGCTGTCGTCGATGACCGCGAGTTGCTCCGGCGACAGGGCAGCGCGCAGCCGCGCCTCGATTTCAGTGGCGATCGGGCCTGCCATTGGGCCTTTGAGGTCGGTGGTCATCTTTCCTATATAGACGGTTTGCCCAGACTTTCATCAGGACCATCTTGTCTACCGATCCTTTTTCGACCCGTCGCTTCAACCGTTTCCACGGGCGCGTGGAAAGCGACCGCCCCTGCGCGGTCGAGGGCTGCCCGGAACCCGGCGAGTTCCGGGCGCCGCCGCTGGAAGACGGCCCATCCCATCGGGAAGGGCCGCGCTGGCGCTGGCTGTGCCTGGACCATGTGCGCGCATTCAATCAGGGCTATAATTTCTTCACCGGCATGAGCCCGGAGGAGATCGCCGCAGCCCAGCGACCCTATGCGGGGTGGGAGAGGGAAACCCGCGCCTTCTCCTCCAACGCCACCAGCCCGCCACCCAAATGGTCGGACTTTCAGGATCCGCTCGACGCCATCGGCGCGAAGTTCCGCGAGCGGGTGGCCAAGGCGCGCGAGGCGAACCAGATGCGGCAGGATGGCAAGTTTCTGTCGGGCGAAGATCGCAAGCAACTGGCCGTCATGGGTCTGTCCATCGACGCGGACCGCAAGGCGCTGCGCACCCGCTACACCGAATTACTGCGGCGGTATCACCCCGATCATAATGGCGGCGACCGCAGCCATGAAGGCGCCTTGCAGGATGTAATCGAGGCCTATGGCCATCTGCGCAAGGCAGCCGCTTTCGCTTAACTTCGCATATTTCCCGCAGAATTCGACATTTCATTACGGGAATAGGATATTTTCTGTCCAATCGCCCCTGACCATCATCGTGGGGATCATGGCGAAAAAGCAGTGGATAGGACAGGAACAGGCCAGTTCGTGCCGAAGGGCCGCTTGATCGGTACGACCCGAGGCCCCACTCTATCGACACGCCCCGAATGGATCGGATAGGGGCGGATGACAGACTCGCAGAAAGATGATGTGCCGATGACCGACATTTCCAACGTCCAGCCGGACGCCCGCGCCGATACGCTGCTGGACGCGCCAGACCGCGAGGTGGACGCGCGGGAGGTTTTCGGCGTCGATGTGGATATGAAAATCCCCGCCTTTTCCCAGGCCGACGAGCGGGTGCCGGACCTCGACCCCGCCTATGTGTTCGATCCCGACACCACGCTCGCGATCCTGGCGGGTTTCGCGTTCAACCGCCGCGTGATGGTGCAGGGCTATCACGGCACCGGCAAGTCGAGCCATATCGAGCAGGTCGCCGCCCGCCTGAAATGGCCCTGTATCCGTATCAACCTCGACGCGCATATCAGCCGCATCGACCTGGTCGGCCGCGACGCCATCGTGCTTAAAGAAGGCCAGCAGGTGACGGAATTCCGCGAAGGATTGCTCCCCTGGGCGTTGCAGCGGCCGGTCGCGCTCGTGTTCGACGAATATGATGCGGGACGGCCCGACGTCATGTTCGTGATCCAACGCGTGCTGGAGACGGACGGCAAGATGACGCTGCTCGACCAGAACCGGGTGATCCGCCCCAACCCGCATTTCCGCCTGTTCGCGACCGCCAACACGGTGGGACTGGGCGACACGACCGGGCTTTATCACGGCACGCAGCAGATCAATCAGGGCCAGATGGACCGCTGGAACCTCGTGGTGGCGCTCAACTATCTGCCCGCCGCGACCGAAGCGCAGGTGGTGCTGGCGAAGTCGGGCGAATATGATCATGAGGGCGGCCGCAAGGAAGTCGAGAATATGATCAAGGTCGCCGAACTGACGCGGCAGGGCTTCATCAACGGCGACATCTCCACCGTCATGTCGCCGCGTACCGTGATCAGCTGGGCGCAGAATGCGCTCATCTTCAAGAATGTGGGCTTCGCCTTCCGCCTGTCCTTCCTCAACAAATGCGATGAGGCGGAACGGGCGCTGGTGGCCGAATATTATCAGCGGGTATTCGGGACGGACCTTCCCGAAAGCGTGGCGAGCCGGGCGAACTGAGGGTTCGCCCCGGCACTTCAACGGTCGGGAGATGAAAGCATGATCGTCGTCGAGCGGATCGATTCCACGGGCGGCACCGCGCACCGCGTCAGTATCCGCGGGCATGAGATCGTGGCGGATATGTCTGCGCCCGACGGCGATGACGCCGGGCCGGATCCGCATGACCTTTACGATTCGGCACTCGGCGCGTGCAAGGCGATGACGATGCTGTGGTATGCGCAGCGCAACGGCATTCCCGTGGAGGACATCCATGTCGGTGTCGTCCGCGACGCGAGCGGGGAGCGGCAGGGCGTCTACAAGCTGACGACCCGGATCGCCGTCACCGGCGCGATCACCGACGAACAGCATGACAAGCTGATCGCGGTCGCCGCCAAATGCCCGGTCCACAAGCTGATGAGCGAAGTGGAGACGCAGATCGAGACAATCGCCGTGCCGCGGGTCGGCGACCCGGAGCGGATATGAGCGTGGCCGCCGCAGCCGTCCTGCCGCTGGCCAGCGGGTTCAATCTGCGTGACTTCGGCGGGCACGCGACCCGTGACGGGCGGCGCGTTCGCCACGGGATGCTCTATCGGTCCGGCACCATGGCCTTGCTGACCGACACGGATGCGCAGACGCTTCGCACGCTGGGCATCCGCGCGATCTGCGATTTCCGTCGCCCCAGCGAGCGGCGCGAGGAGCCGACCTCCTGGCACGGCCCGGACGTCGATTATTATTGCCGGGACTATAGCGAGACGAGTGGGGTTCTTGGCGAGGTCCTGCGCGCAGAGAACGTCACCGCGGACGACATGCATGCCACGATGGTCGCCATCTACCGCACCATCGCGACCGATCACGCGGAATCCTACCGCGCCATGTTCCGTCAGGTGCTGGACGGGCGGCTGCCGATCCTCATCAACTGCGCTGCGGGCAAGGACCGGACCGGCGTGGGAGCGATGCTGATGCTCGCCGCTCTCGACGTGCCGAGGGAGACGATCCTCGCCGACTATCTCGCCACGAACGAGCATGCCGACTGGCACTGGCGGCTGGCGCAGAATGATTCCCGGCTGGCCCGGGCGCTGCGCGAACGGGCGGACGTGGTCGGGCCTGTTTTGCGCGCGGACGCCGCCTATCTGGAGGCGCTGTTCGATGCGCTGGATGCGCGCTACGGCGGCGTGGAGAAGTATCTGCGCGACATGCTGGGCGTCGATGAGGACGCTCGTTCGACCCTTCGCGCCCAGTTGCTGACGCCGTGACCGAACGATCCCCCCTCGACGCGTTCAAGGATGTGCTGGCCGGCGCGGCGCGGGCGATCACCCGTGACGCGGAGGTGGAGGTCGGCTTCACCGCCGACACCCCACATGCAGCGGGCAAGGCAATCAAGGTGCCGACCCCCGGCCGGGCGCTGCCCGCTGATCAGGTGGCGCTGGCGCGCGGTTTTGCCGACGCGTCGGCGCTGAAGCTGCGCCATCACGACGCGCGCGCCCATGCCGCCTCCGCGCCTGGCGAGGCCGTCGCGCGGGCTGTGTTCGACGCGGTCGAACAGGCACGCGTGGAGGCGATCGGGTCGCGGTCCATGGCGGGCGTGCGCGACAACCTCAACCATGCGCTCGACCTGCGCCTCAAGTCCGATGCGATCCGCCGCGCGCGCGCCGCCGACGAAGTGCCGCTGTCCACCGCGCTGGCCCTGAAAGTGCGCGAGCGGCTTACCGGACAGGCGATCCCCAAGGAGGCGGCGGCCGGCGTCGCCATGGTCGACCAGTGGATCGAGGACAAGGCCGGCGGCGATCTCGATTCGCTGATGCTGGCGATCGACGACCAGCGCGCCTTCCAGAAGCTGACGACCGCGATGCTGGAACATCTTCAGCTGATCGACGCCGACGTGCCGCCTGACACGGACGAGCCGGAGAGCGAAGACGAGGGCGAGGATCAGGAAGACCAGCAGGAGGAAGGCGAGAGCGGCCAGGAAGAGGCCGGCGACAGCGATATGAACGCCGAGGCCCGCGCCGAGGACAAGGGCGGCGATACAGAGGAAGGCGAAACCGACTATAGCGACGAGTTCGACGCTGACAGCGACGCGGGCGCGGACGACATGGGCGAAGAGGGCATGATGCCGGTTCGGCCCAACCGGCCGATGTCGGACCTGCCGCCCGGTTTCGATTATAAGCCCTATACGACGAAGTTCGACGAGGTGGTCGCGCCGGAGGACCTGTGCGACGAGGACGAATTGGTGCGGCTGCGCGGCTTCCTGGACCAGCAGCTCGTCAGCTTGCAAGGCGCGGTGACGAAGCTCGCCAACCGGCTCCAGCGCCGCCTGATGGCGCAGCAATCGCGGTCCTGGGATTTCGATCAGGAGGAAGGGCTGCTGGACGCGGCACGGCTGGCGCGGATCGTGATCGATCCGACCCGCTCGCTCTCCTACAAGATCGAGCGGGATACCGAATTCCGCGACACCGTCGTCACGCTGCTGATCGACAATAGCGGCTCCATGCGCGGTCGGCCGATCAGCATCGCGGCGATCAGCGCGGACATCATGGCGCGCACGCTGGAGCGCTGCGGAGTCAAGACCGAGATATTGGGCTTCACCACCCGCGCATGGAAAGGCGGACAGGCGCGCGAGGAATGGCTCGCCGCCGGACGGCCACCGATGCCGGGGCGTCTCAACGACCTGCGCCACATCATCTACAAGAAGGCGGACGACCCGTGGCGGCGCGCGCGCAAGAATCTCGGCCTCATGATGCGCGAGGGGCTGCTCAAGGAGAATATCGACGGCGAGGCGCTGCTGTGGGCGCATGCGCGGCTGATCGCGCGGCAGGAGGAACGGCGCATCCTGATGGTCATTTCCGATGGCGCGCCGGTGGATGATTCGACGCTGTCGGTCAACAGCGGAACCTATCTGGAGCGGCACTTGCGACAGGTGATCGAATGGATCGAGAACCGGTCGCCGGTGCAGCTCGTCGCGATCGGCATCGGTCATGACGTGACCCGCTATTATCGCCGCGCCGTGACCATCATGGATGCGGAACAACTGGGCGGCACGATGGTCGAGCAGCTTGCCGGGTTGTTCGACGAGGATTGACCGGCCCGTCGGCCGCTGTGCCCGCCATGTCAGGAGAGGACGATGAGCGTCGCCTTTCGTCGCGAGAGCGATGATGAGCATATGGAGCCCAAATTCGAGCTGCCGATCCCGCCCGGTCCCAACTGGGTGACGGCGCGGGGATTGCGGCTGACGCGGGAGAAGGTCGCGGCGCTGGAGGCGGTCGACACGGCCGCCATGGAAGAAGAAGCGGCCAAGAAGCATAAGCGGCTGCTGCGCTACTGGCGGACGCGGCTGGCGACGGCCCAGTTGCGGGCCGTGCCCGATGCCGCGGCGGTAGCGTTCGGGACGCGCGTCACATACCGGCTGAACGGGCAGGAAAAAACCGTCAGCTTGGTGGGAGATGATGAGGCGGACCCCAATGAGGGGCGGATCAGCTTCTCCTCTCCCCTCGCCCGCGCAATGATGGATGCCGAGGTCGGGGAACGGCTGGACTTTGCAGGGAAGCCCGAGGCGCTGGAGATCGTCGCGATCGACGTGGCGGAGGAGAACTGATCGTCTTGCCTTCGCTTCGAGCGCGGTCGAGGAATAGCGCTACTTCCGCTTTCCCGCCGACGCCCGAAACGAATGGAGATGGGATTTAGGCGCCGCGGGCCGCCTCGAACAGGAACCAGGCGCGCTGTTCGGCCTGATCGGTCCAGTCGTCGACAATGCCTTCGGTCGCGTTATCGCCCGCTTCGGTGGCGGCCGCCTTCACTGCGCGGAAGGTTTCGACCAGCGCCAGATTGTCGTCGCGCAACTCCTTCAGCATGTCAGCCGGGCTGACGAAATCTGCGTCATTGTCCTTCACGCTCTGGCGGCGGGCAATGTCGCCGATCGAGCGCAGGGTGGTATTGCCGGTCTTGCGCACCCGTTCGGCAATCAGGTCGGTCACCGCCAATATTTCCGTCGCCTGTTCGTCTAACATCAGATGATAGTCGCGGAAATGCGGCCCCGAGACGTGCCAGTGGAAATTCTTGGTCTTGAGATAGAGGGCATAGCTGTCCGCCAGCGCGCCGTTGAGCGCGTCTGCAACCGACTTGGTCTGGTTGCTCTTGAGGTCAGTGGGCGTCTTGAGATCGGGAGCCGTCATCCATGTTCTCCTGTCCAGAAATGATTTCGGATATATAATGATCGGGACAGGATTCGGTGCCCATTTTTTTGCCGCAGAATCGCGATCAGCCTGATGCAGATATTCGATCAGAGAAGGCCGGTCGCGGAGAGCGCGAGGGTCGCGCCGGTCAGCAGCAGGAGCGCGCCACCACTCAGCCGGATCGGGCGGATAGGCAGGAGAGCAAAGAGCCGGTCGCGCAAGAGGACCGCAGGCAGGAGCGCGGCAAGGATGCCGATCGTGCCGCCTATGCCGGCAAGCACGGGCTGGGCCGAGCGGGTGGCCGCGCCCAGGATCAGGAATTGCGGCCCGTCGCCGAATTGAAGGATGAAAAGGCCAAGCGCGGTGGTGAGAAAGGGGCCAGTCGGCCAGCCTGTCAGCAAGTCAGGCGACGAGGCCCGCCAGCACAGCCCCGCGCCAAGGAAGAGGATGGAAAGCGCCAGGAACAACAGCCGCGCGTCCGGCCCCATCATCGGGCCGATCCAGGCCCCGGCAAGGGTGGACAGGGCGGCATTGGCAATGGCTGCAGCGACAACGCCGGCGATCACCGCGCCATTCCGGTCGTAACGGGCGGCGAGCGCCGCGACCAGCAGCTGGCTTTTATCGCCCATCTCGCCCAGCAGGCAGCCGAGCAGCGCGGTCAGCAGGGCGTCCATCGGGCCGCGCGGTCAGGCGTGGAGAGGCCGGGCGGCGGCAAGGATATGGGGCGGGACCGGGATGATGGCGGCGCTCGTCCTCTCATCCCCGATCGCGTCGCGCATCAGGTCGAGATAGGACAGCATGATCGGCGCCAGTCCGTGCAGCGAAAGGGCGGTTTCCAGCGTGCCGGCCAATGCCTCAATCCTGTCGAAACCGGCGATTCGGGCGATGTGGCGGATCTGGTCGACCTCATCCTGTACCCGGGCGGCGGATATGTGGCCGCGCTGGTCGGCCACCCCGTCAACCCGGCGCATCAGGTCCGCCAAGATGGCCTGTATCGGATCATGTCGCATGGGTCGCTTCCCCTTGTGCCCCTGAGGGAGGATCATGGCGCGGATTGATTAAAGCCGCGTAAATCCTCGTCCGCAGCGGGAAAGATCCTTGTGCCAGCCTTGACATCGGGCCGAATCTGCATCATGGGGCACGGCTGAAACGGGGCGGTCCGCCACTCACCGATGGCGAGCCGCTTTTCTTTACGCATTTAAAGACCAGGGAATAGGGCCATGGCCAAGCCGGCAACCGTCAAGATCCGTCTCGTCAGCTCGGCTGACACTGGCTTCTTCTACGTCACCAAGAAGAACCCGCGCACCAAGACCGAGAAGCTGAGCTTCCGCAAATATGACCCGGTCGCGCGCAAGCATGTCGAGTTCAAGGAAGCCAAGATCAAGTAAGCCGCTGCGGGCTTCGCGCCCGCGCGCCTGATCGGACGTCCGGACAGCAAAAGGCCCGCCCTTTAGAGGAGCGGGCCTTTTGCTGTTTGCCGCCGCACCGGCTGGCCTGAGGGAAAGAGAGGGGGGAGCGTCCGCGGGGACGCTCCCCCTCTTTCCGTCATAAGTTGCGGCGGTCAGTTACCGACCGGCTGGCCATCCGTGCGACGCACCACGATGGTCGAGGAGCGCGGCGGCTGGCCCGATACCGGCCAGTTGCCGTCCGGGTGCTGGATGTTGATGAAGAAGGACTTGAGGTCCGGGGTATAGGCGATGCCGGTAATCTCGCAGCCGGTCGGTCCCACAAGGAAACGCTTCGACTGCTTGGTCGACTGATCGACATAATACATCGAGTTGTTGCCGAAGGCCTGCACCATGTTGGCTGCCGCGCCGTTCAGCGTGCCGGCGTTGCCGGTCAGATTATGGTCGGTCTGTACCCAGAGGCGACCCTGCGGATCGATGCGCAGGCCATCGGGGCTGGAGAAATAGTCCCCGTTGATGTTGCCCTTGAGATTGGCTTCGGCAAGCGAGGGATTGCCCGCCAGCAGGAAGATTTCCCAGGTGAAGCCGGTCGCCAGAGGCGAATCGCCGTTTTCACGGAACTTGATGATGTGGCCGTGCAGGTTCTGGACGCGCGGGTTGGGCGTGTCGGTAACGCGGCGACCGCTGTTGTTGGTGAGCGTCACGAAGATCGACTGCCCGTTGGGCGCAACCGTGATCCATTCAGGCCGGTCCATGATCGTGCCGCCAGCGACGCGGGCCGCCGACTGCGTGTTGATGAGCACATCCGACTGTGTTTCGAAATTGACGGTCACTGGCGCGGGGGGCGTGGTCGACTGGCTGACATTGCCGGGATCGACGGCGCCACGGACGAGGCCGTGCTGCCCCTGGACCAAAGCGCGCCATTCGCCCGTGCCATCCGCGTTGAAACGCGCGACATAGAGCGTGCCATAATCGAGCAGGTTGGTGTTGGCGGCACGGTTCGTCGTGCTGAACGCCTGATCGGGCACGAACTTGTAGATACAGCCCGGCGTCGAATCGTCCCCCATGTAGAAGGCGACGCGGTTGCTGGCATTGCTGAGATAAGCGACGTTTTCGTGGCTGAACCGGCCCATAGCGGTGCGCTTGGTCGGCGGCGCCAGTTCCTGATAGGGGTCGATTTCGACCACCCAGCCATATTGATTGTTCGGACGGGCGGTATCGAGATAGTTGTTCGTCGTCTCTTCGCAGGTGAGATAGGTGCCCCACGGCGTCCGGCCGCTGGAACAATTGTTGAGCATGCCGCGGATGGTCGTGCCGATCACGCCAGCAGCGGGGCCGCCGGTGCGATAATCGGTGTTGCCGCTGTAGCGCTTGTTGAAGCGCGAACCGGCTTTGACCGCAAATTTGCCATCGCTGCCCTTGGCGACTTCGACCACGGAGATGCCGACCGCCGACAGCACGATCTCCTTCTGCGCCTGGGTCGCGGTGGCGGCATTGTAGGACGCGCCGGAAAACAGGATATTGAGGTCGGGATATTCATGGTTGATCGCGAGCAGGCCGCCGACATTGGGATCCGTGCCGGACAGTTCGAAATATTCCATGCCGTCATGGTTGCCGCCCGCCCAGGCCGCGGTCTGGCTGACGCTGGTGGGGAAGGTGCCGGGCACGAAGGCGGTGCCCGCTTCCACCAGGTCACCCGCCTTCAACAGGACGTCCACGGTGTAGCCGGTGGGCACGGTGACGGTGTCGTTGGTGTTGATGGCGACCGACGCGAAATTGATCGCGTAGCTGGGCGCTGGAGCCGGGGTCGGCGTGGGGGTCGGGCTGGGACCGGCGGCGCCGTCATCGTCGTCGTCACAGGCAGCGAGCGAGCCGAGCAGCGGCAGCATCGACAGGCCGATGAGGCCGTTCTTGAGGACACTGCGGCGGCCGGGATTCGCCGCGACGATGGCTTCCAGGCTGTTGTCGCCCAATTCGATGGTTGGCTGGGCGTCGCGGAACAGCGCGCGCGCCTCGTCGGTCAGATGAGACATGGAAAACTACCCCTGTGTTCAGGCTGTCGGCGGAACGCCGCGCCTTGGCGGAGGGGAGGTGGCAGAGGGCGATGACGCCAGTGCTTCGAAACGAAGGCAGGAGCATGAAAGCCGCATGACAATAGGATGACGGCTAAAGCAGCGCGTTCACCTGTTCGATGAAGCGCAGGACGGAAATGGGTTTGGACACATAGGCTTGCGCGCCGGCAGCCCGGATCCTCTCCTCGTCGCCCTGCCCGGCATAGGCCGTCACCGCCATGATCGGCACCAAGGAAAGCCGATCATCCGCCTTCAGCGAAATGATGAGGTCGAGGCCGCTGACGTGCGGCAGATGGATGTCGGTAATGACAAGATCGGGCAGGAAGTCGCGTGCCTGATCAAGCACGTCGCGCCCATCGCGCAGAGGCAGCACGTCATGACCATGCGCACGCAGCAGGTCGCAAAAAAGTTTGAGGTTGAGTTCGTTGTCCTCGACAACGAGCACGCGCTTTGCCACCAGTCACCCGCGTTTCAGAAAAGCTCCGGAGCGCGCCCCATGACGCCCCACCCGCAGGGAAAGACAATGCGCCCCGACAATGCGAATGGCAAGCATGATAGCGGTCCGCAGGACGCCATCCTGGCGCTGATGGCGCTCGGTTGGACGGTGAGCGAAGAGGCACGAGCGGACCGTCTGCTGGCGCTGACAGGACTGGATGCGGGCGCGCTCCGCGCCGGTATCGACAATCCGGTCCTGCTGGCGGCGGTGCTGGCTTTCCTGGCAGACCATGAGCCGGATCTGATCGCCTGCGCCGACACGATCGGATCGACCCCCGCCGCGCTCATCGCCGCGCAGGAAAGATTGGCGCGTGAAGGGTCGAACCGATGACCCGTCCCCTCATCATCACCGATTGCGACGAGGTGCTGCTGCACATGGTGGTGCCATTCCGGCAATGGCTGGACGAGGCGCATGACGTGCATTTCGACATGCGCGAACGCGGATTCGGCGAAGCGTTGCGGCACAAGGACAGCGGGCAACCGCTGGAGCGGGCCGCGGTTTGGGAGCTGCTGCTGGGCTTCTTCGAAACCGAAATGCATCGACAGATGCCGATTGCCGGCGCAGTCGAGGCGCTGCATCGATTGTCCGACATCGCCGACATCGTCGTACTGACCAACATCACGGAACGGCATCAGCAAGCCCGCGCCCGTCAACTCGCGTCGCACGGGTTGCATCTGCCGGTGCAGTGGAACCAGGGCGGCAAGGGACGGCCGCTGGCCGCGATCGTCGCGGAACGCAGGCCGAGCGTGGCGCTGTTCATCGACGACCTGGCCGAACATCATCACTCGGTCGCGACCCATGCGGCGGGCATATGGCGGCTGCATCTGGTGGGCGAACCGGAAATCGCGGCCCAAGTGCCGCCAGCCCCCTATGCCCACGCCCGGATCGACAATTGGACCGCGGCGGAGCAATGGATCACCCAGCGACTGGCCGAAGGGCCGGCTCCCGACGATTTGCCGGCCACCCATGGAGCAACTATAGCATGAGCATCGAAGCCCGCCTTGCCGAACTCGGCATCACTCTTCCCCAGGCCGCCGCACCGGTGGCGGCCTATGTCCCGACTGTCGAGGTCAACGGCCTGCTCCACATCAGCGGACAGATAGCGCTGGGCCCCGATGGCCTTCTGACCGGCCGCCTGGGCGAGGACCGCGATCTGGACTATGGCGTCGCGGCGGCGCGCGTCTGCGGTCTCAACCTCATCGCCCAGATGAAGGCGGCGCTGGGATCGCTGGACCGGGTCGAACGGATCGTCAAGCTGGGCGCGTTCATTTCCAGCGCGCCGACCTTCACCGACCAGCCCAAGGTTGCGAACGGCGCGTCCGAACTGATGGTCGAAGTGTTCGGCGAAGCGGGCAAGCATGCCCGCAGCGCGGTGGGCGTGCCTGTGCTGCCGTTGGGCGCGGTGGTGGAAATCGACGCGGTGGTGCTTGTCAGGCCGGCGGCCTGACGCGCCTGTGGTATCCGGCCGGAGGGCTGATCCGGGCTGGCTGACCAACCGCCCTTTCGCCCATCGCGGATTGCACGGGCCGGACGCGAGCGAGAATGGGATGGCAGCCTTCAACGCCGCCATCGACGCAGGCTATGGCATCGAATGCGATGTCCGCGCCAGCCATGACGGCGTTCCCTTCGTCTTCCACGATGCCGACTTGCGGCGCATGAGCGGGCGGGCCGAAGCGATAGCCACACTGAACGCCGATGCGCTGGACGATGTGCGGCTGCCGGACGGAGGCGCGGTTCCGCGCCTCGCCGCCCTCCTTGCCTTGTGCGGCGACCGAACGCCGCTGCTGATCGAGATCAAGGCGGAAGGACCGCATGTCCGCACCCCCTGTCGGGCGGTCGCCGATGCCCTGACGGGCCGCGAGGCGGCGCCGGTCGCCATCATGTCGTTCAATCCGCATGTGGTGCGCTGGTTTGCGAGACAGCGAAATGGACAGCTGCGCGGCCTGGTGATAACCCGGCAGGGCAAGGGTCGATTGCGAAGGGCGGTGGAGCAGGCCCTTGCGCTTTGGATCGCCAGACCCGATTTCCTTGCCTGTGACGTTCGCGACCTTCCCACTGCTCTTTCCCGCCGCGCCCGGGCGCGAGGCATGCCCGTGCTGACGTGGACCGTACGCAGCGCCGCGGATCATGAGCGGGCCGCCAGGCACGCAGACCAGATCATTTTCGAGGCAGCGCGTGAGTGAGGTGACGGCGCGGATCGGATCGGGCGTGGCGGATTTTCCGCGCGACGAGTGGGATGCCTGCGCGGGCGGCGACAATCCGTTTGTCAGCTGGGACTTTCTCGTCGCCCTGGAACGATCCGGCAGCGTCGGCGGCGACAGCGGGTGGCAACCCTTGCCCATCGTGATCGACGGCGTGGGCGGGCGGATCGCCGCGGCGGCGCCAGCCTATGGCAAGAGCCACAGCCAGGGCGAATATGTGTTCGATCATGGATGGGCCGATGCCTGGGTCAGGGCCGGCGGGCGCTATTATCCCAAGATCCAGATCGCCGCCCCCTTCTCGCCGGTGCCCGGTCCGCGCCTGCTGCTGCGCGACCCTGCCGTAGCACCTGCCCTGATCGCCGGCATTGAAACGCTGGTCGAGCGGCATGGGCTGTCGTCCGCCCACGCGACGTTCATCGAGCCAGACCAGGTGCCGCTGTTCGAGGCGGCCGGCTGGCTGATCCGCGAGGACAGCCAGTTCCACTGGACCAACCGCGGCTATGCAAGCTTCGAGGATTTTCTGGCGCACCTGTCGAGCGAGAAGCGCAAGAATATCCGCAAGGAAAGGCGGCGCGCCGTCGAAGGCCTGGAAATCGCGCACCTGACCGGCCGTGATATTACCGAGGCGCACTGGGACATCTTCTGGCAATTTTATCAGGATACAGGCGCGCGCAAATGGGGGCGCCCCTATCTCACCCGCGCCTTCTTTTCCCTGCTGGGCGAAATGATGGGCGACAAGCTGTTGCTGATCCTTGCGCTGCGGGAGGGGCAAGCCATTGCGGGGGCGCTCAACCTGATCGGTGCAGATACGCTGTACGGCCGCTATTGGGGCTGCGTCGAGGACGTGCCCAACCTGCATTTCGAACTATGCTATTATCAGGCGATCGACGTCGCCATCGCGCGCGGGTTGCGCAAGGTGGAGGCCGGCGCACAGGGCGGGCACAAGCTGGCGCGCGGCTATGCGCCCGAACCGACATGGTCGGCACATCATATCCCGCATGACGGATTCCGGCGGGCTGTCGCCGAATTCCTGAAGCAGGAACGCGAAGGCGTGCGGCAGGACCGTGTCTGGCTGAACGAACGCACGCCGTTCAGGAAGGGCGGCTGATCAGGCGGCCCGCAGCTGGGTCGCAGCGATCATGGCGCGGGCAGCGCGCTGGGCTTCCGCAATTTCGCGCGCGGTCATTTCCTCGGCGATCTCGGCGCGCATCGCCTGCCCTTCCTCGCTGCCGCGCAGGGCCGCAAGGTTGAACCACTTGTGCGCTTCGATCAGGTCGATCGGCATGCCGCCGTCGCCGCAGCAATAGGCCATGCCCAGATCATAGCATTCGTCGGCCGAGCCATATGCCGCCCG
>Ga0315899_10002995_pt1 | contig 18470 bp, 16 predicted proteins | sample LakEriMetagenome_2_FD_203518 | JGI IMG/M metagenome (GOLD analysis project Ga0315899, IMG submission 203518) | Freshwater fungal communities from buoy surface, Lake Erie, Ohio, United States - Buoy 4 MA112 | ecosystem: Environmental > Aquatic > Freshwater > Lake | place: USA: Lake Erie, Ohio... | reverse complement strand
CGCACGCGCTGCGTGGCCACGGAGCCACTCGATCGCCGCCTGTCCTCGGAAGGTGTTGGGGTGCACCTTGAGGAACGACTTGTGGTCCTTGATCATCACGGCTTGCCGGATCGCCGACGCGAGCAGGTCCACGTGGAAGAGCAGGGCCTCCGTGATGCCCTCGGCGTGCACCTACGCGTGCATAAAAAATTAGTGGGGTTTTTATCAGCAACTTCCATAGCGACGTCTCAAAATTTCAAAGCAGCTAATAATTTAGTTAATATATTATCGCTCCGTCCGTGCCTCTTAGCTCGCCACCTACACACACACACATGCAGACCGCATACACGCCGGCACGCACGCACCCTTCCCCGCTCCCCATGCTCGGACGCATGATGCACCTGGATGCGGATACACAGAGGCGACACCGGCGGCGCATCGTCCTGCTGCGTGAGAGCCCTACTCTTGGACGGCTGCCCAAGCTGCAAATTTTCCTTCTTAGACTCCTTCTCTTCGTCCTCGAGATAGCCCACAACCTCATTTTCGGCATCGTCATCCTCCGACTCGCCGTCGGCAAGGCCCTGCAAGACAGCGGCGCGAGAGGCTTGCGCCTGTGTTGACACGAAGTCCAAAAAATCAGTGCCCTAGTACATTTAGTACATAGAGCTACTCTAGGAAGAACTGTTTGAGGAATCTGTGCCTGAGAAGTTTTCTGGATGCGCACTTGCTCTTCCTGCTGCTGCTGCGCAATCGAAGCCTTCTGGGCTGTGGAGGCATTGCGTTGCGCCGCCTCCTCTTGCCTTTTCCGCTCCTCCTCCTCCCGACGCTTGCGCTCCTGCAGGCGCACGGCCTGCACCATGCGCACGTACTTTGCACGCGTGATGGTGCGGCGGCATATCGACTGCAGCTTGACGCAGCCTGAGTACTTGCGGCGGATGTCGCGCTTCTGCGCCAGCTCCTGCTTCGCTATAAAGCGCCGCACCGTGTTCTGCAGCACCATGGCTCGCCCGCCCAGAAGTTTTGCGCGCATACTCTCCATGTTGTCCACCACCTCGCGCTTCAGCAGCACCATGGTCTTCCCGAGGCGAAACTTGGCAGGCTCGACCCTGAGCTGCTGCAGCATGGCCGCCACAGCCTGCTTCATGTCGCCGCCCTGCGCCCCCGGGCACAGGCAGTTGAAGGTGCCATAAAAATCTTGGTGGCTGTAACGCGAGGGATAGCTCTCGCGGCACATGCGTACCGCCTCGATAACGCCGCCGCACCTGGACACACGCGCCAGCATGTCAATGCCCCGCATCATCTATGCATGCATTCATGCATGCATGCATGTGTGTGTATGTGTGTGTGTGCATACATGCAACACACACACACACACGCATGCATGTGGATGTGCATCACACAAGACACGCGTCCACACTCAACAAGACTCGCCGCTCCGGCGCGCAGCCCACGGAGACCAAGGAAACAAAAGTCTAGATGATACCTCAGCTGCTCGACAGCCTTTTGGTTCTCAAACAGCTGCGCCTGCTTCTGCGAGTTGGGGTTCACGCAGCGCACAAAGTGTGGGTCTGCTGCGTTAATGGCGTCCATGAGCGAGGCCAGATCGGTCTTGAATGTAGCCGACACGGACTTGTAGGCAATAGAGCCGCCGCCGCCGCCGCCCTTGCGGCCTGGCCTGGCCGGCGCAACGTCGGTGGCCTGGTTTTCAAAGAGCTGCGCAAAGAACTTGGACTTGGATTTTTGCATCATTTGAACCAAATCCACAGCGAGCAAGTCCTTGTTCTTCTCGCAGAAGGCGTCCGTCGTGTAGGCCACACTACCGGCATAGTGGTTGACCACAAACGTCTCGAAGCGCTGCCACATTAAAAAAAAAATCTCAAAATTCAGCGTCCTAGTGTATTTACCATGTACTCTCCAGTATGGAGGGTACTCTCCACAAATGGGGGGCACTTTTGAGCTTTGTGCCTGCTTGGACGCGCCGAAGTGCCCGTGCGACTTGATTTGCGGAGTCTGCACATGAGGCGGAGGGTGAGCAGCGGATAGGAAAAAAATCTCATAAAGTTAGCTCTGCACAGGCTTGATGTAGTGATAGGACTAGGGCGCTGACATTTCTGTTTTTGAGAATTTTTGCCTGCATGAGGCGCTCCAGGAATTGCTTGTCGTCGCCCTTTGGCATGATGCACACGTCGTCGAGGATCGCCTACACACACACACACACACACACACACACAACACACACATACAAACAAGTCATTTTCCTGACGCGTTTCCTATAGAAAAGCAGGAATAGAGGTGCCTTTGATCAGTCATTTGATGACTCATAGGCCTGATGCGTTTCCTATAGAAAAGCAGCGTAGAGAGGGCTTTTGATGCACTGTAGTAGGTCTCTTTTGACACTGTAGTAGGTCTCTTTTGACACTGTAGTAGGTCTCTTTTGACACTGAAAAGCAGCGTAGAGAGTGCTTTTGATGAATCATTTGATACTACAGCAAAGCAGGATAGAGGGTGCTTTTGATGAGTCATTTGATGCCCTATGTGTGTGTGTGTATGCCTGGATGCCCCAGCCCTTGTTCTCAATAAGTTCGACGCACGCCGAGTTGTCGACGAAGTCCGACTCAACGAGCTCGATGCCTTCACGCGCATACAGAGCGCGTTCAAGCATGAAGTTAAAGTGGTTGAAGTGCAGCTGCAGCTTCTCGTTGGCGTAGTTGATACAAAACTGCTCGAAGTTGTTGCGCTGAAAGACTTCAAACCCGAAAATGTCGAGGACCGACACCTGCATCGTGACTGTCTCGCTCTTGAGGCGCAGCGCCGTGTTGACGCACGTCACAATGTAGTCGAACAACTTGGAGTACAGCACCTTGCCCAGCGCGTCGCGAGCCTGGCTCGCCTTCTCCGCCGTCTCTGGCTTCACCATGACGTCGGTGCCCGCCGTGATGAGGCGGTTACACATGGCATTCCTGATGTCCTCAGCCTCCACCTTGAGCAAGCCCGCCACCGCCTGCACGCGTTCACGCCCGTTGGTTCCACGTTTCACTGCACTTCTTACCCGCAGCCAAGCAAAAGCATCGACGCACGCACGCACTCTCTCTTTCGCGCTCTTTGTGGGCCTGTGCTTGCATCAAGGGCGCGCGAGTCACAGAGAAGGAAGACGAAAATGTGTCGTCCATGCCAGCGCAAGCCGACTGAGACATTCCGACCATCCAGCTTCGACGCCAGCGCCCGTTCGCGCCCGTTCGTATGCTGCCTCGAGCGCCGCTGTTCAGAACTCACTCGCGCCTAAGCGCACTCGTTCCGTCTGCTCACTCGCGCCGCGCTCTTTCTGGGGCCAGCGCGGGTCCCGACCACGCACCTGCAGGTGCCGATCCTGGGCGAGCGTCGCGTCGCCGTTGCCATCCTGCCAGAAATTCTCGACAGTCACGAGCTCTGACCTAGCTAGTAGCTAGTTTGCACAATTGTGATTGCGCAGACTTTTGTTGCCAATATCAACCTGGCCGATTTTCAAGTTGCCCACGTGCAGCACTGCCGACACCGCTGCAAAAATGCTCGTTTGGCTCTGCACCACACACACACACACATACGCACATCAGTGATACACAAATTCACACATTCACGTCATGTGGGAACAAGCTGCCGCAACGAGAGCTTCCTGTGTACACACACACTGTGTACACACACACTGTGTACACACACACTGTGTACACACACACTGTGTACACACACACTGTGTACACACAAAGCATGGCGCTGTTCAACCCTGCCGTCCAACTCACACACCTTCTCTCATCCTCATACACACCTTCTCTCATCCCCACTCTCTCACACACCTTCTCTCATCCTCAACTCCCACACCAGTCTCTCTCTCTGATCCTCATTCACGCACCCCGCGTCACCCACTCTCTCCCACTCCTCCTACTCATTCTTGCCATCCATACCACACTCATCTCCTGTGCAACCTTCAAAGGGGCTTACCATCTCTTCCGATTAAAATAATTCAGATCAACTAGAACATTCTAAAAAAGGGGGGGGTGGCTCGCCTCCTCTTGCGATGTACATAATTTAGATGAAATAGAGTATTGAAAACTATGAGCGACACAACATCTCCTCTCCCCGCCCCTCCTCTTCCCACACCGACCTCATCCCCCATCCTCCACCTCTTCCACAACATAATACCACTTGGCGCCGACTGTCAACCTTGCCACCACCATCACCTCCTCACCTCCTCCTCCTCCGGGCATATACTAGAAAATGGAGTGGAAAAATCAATATACAGCGAAGATTTTCAAGGGAAGGTGATTCAAGACGCGCATAGGATCCATTATTATCTATCTAGATAGATAGATAGATACAGAGTCACACACACGCAAAGAGAGAGAGAGAGAGAGAGAGAGAGAGAGAGAGAGAGAGAGAGTCATGTGATGTGCACCAGCTGGTCGAAGCCAATGAAGTGCAAGGCCTGCTTTGTGCGGTCGAACGAGCTCGCGTCGTCCATGTTTCCCGCTACCTGGCACACCTGTGTATGCGTGTGAGCGTGTCTGAGAGTCTGTGCGTGCGTGGGTGCGAGCGTGCGCGCACGCGCGTCCCTGTGTCTGCGTAATACGGGACACACGCACACACTCTCTCACACATCCGTACGGTAAACAGCGCAGTGCAAATAGCAAATACGCTCCTGAGCACAGTGCGCATGTGTTTGTTTTCGTAGCACACGGATATGCACACCTGAGTACAGTCACACTTGGCAGCATATTCAACACTCTACCTTGGAACACTCAAACACACTCACACACTGCAAGCAGTAGAGAGATCCCAGCATGCTAAGGTACTCTACCTTTGTATACTCAAACTGCGTGGAGTCGGCGAACCCAAGATCCTGCAGCATTTTTTGCTGTGGTGCCGCCTTGCACACTTGGTAAAAAATATGATAATTTCGTTCGCCCTCAGTCTGGTGTATGAATGATTATTACACATTAGTTAATGATTAACACACTTTAGTTAACCTGGTGGATGAATGATTATTACACTTAAGTTAACCTGGTGGATGACACGCGCCTTCTCCAGGAGATAGGTCTTGATCTCGGCGCCTGTGTGTGTGTCGGTTTAGGGTTTAGGATGTAGGGCTTAGGGTTCAGGTTGTACGGTTTAGGTTGTAGGGTTTAGTGCATTACGCGCGCCTTTGCCAGGAATTGCGACGTTGTTTCAGTGGCTGTGTGCTGGGTGACGCGTGCGGGTGAGGGTGATTCGGTGTGAGTCTTGTGTCCCCATCTCGAGACACGAGGCTAGAGCCGACCTGCAATGGTGCCCTTGCGGTCAAAGTGGACATTGATCCATTTGCCGAAACGCGAAGAATTGTCGTTGCGCAGGGTCTTGGCATTGCCAAACGCCTCCAGCACTGGCAGCAGCGCGAGGAGGCAGAGAGAGTCGCCAGGGCGCAAACACAGGGAGAAAGAAAGCAGGAGGACATGTGAGCAGAGATGCATGGCAGGCCTTGCGCGGGAAAAGCATGCGATTCGTCGTGCACGGCCACAGCATGCGCAGGTACAGGTAGCGGCGCACCCGGGTTTGTGAGCATGACTTGCTGCTCGATCGACGCCGAGGCGCCCGTCCGAATATCACCGGCAACCGTGAGCACTTGCAGCACGTATTTAGTGCTCTCAGTCTTGCCGGCGCCAGACTCGCCCGAAATGAGAATGCACTGATTCTTGCGATTCGCCATCAGGTCTTTGAAGGCCTTGGTGGCGACTCCAAAAATATGTGGGCTCTTGAGTTTGCCCGCCTTGTACGCCTCGAGCTGGTTGATGTTGTAAATGTCGACACTGCGCCACGGGTTCACCGCAATCAGGATGGGCCCTGTATACGAGTAGACGATGCCCTTCCAGTAGCGCACGCGCAGCGAGTGCAGAATATTCGGCTCATCCAAGTTGGGTAGGGTGAGGAAGTCTTCTGCCGACTCCACCGCCGAGGGATTTCTGTAGTGAAATTGGCACTGATTGCGGTTCACCGTGCGCTGCTCGCCGCTTGCAAGGCGCAGCGATATTTGCTGCTGATTTGAATTCACCACATCGCACTCCTCCCACTCGCCGTCACGAAACGACACCCACCCGCGGTTCGACTCCGCGCTGTAGAGTGCCATCCTGATGCGCCTCGGCGCTCAATCCTTCTGCGCCCCCCCGGGGCCTTTACCCCCGAGCCCGCAGCGGCCGAGGGCCGCCCGCGAGGCGCTTGTTGCTCTTTTTGCGCTGTGTGCGGCGCTTTTTGTAGAATGCTGCGAGCGTGCCCGATCCGGCCTCCGCCCTTTCCCGCAGCTGCGGGAAACGCGCTGCGCCCTGACTCCGAGCAGCTCCCTCCACACGCCGCGCGCAGCTCGCGGCGCGCAGCTGAGCTGTCACCGACAGCAGATGACGGCGATTTGAAATTACTGGTACAAGTGTTTTGTACGAGCCGTATTCCTACTGTGGTACCCCGGAGTACGGTACGACCGGCTGTATGGGGAATGAAAGGAAAAAAAAGAGAAAGGTTCGCCTGAAGGTTCTTTTGAGCACGTTTTTGAAAAAGTTATCTTTCCCGTCCCGGAGAAATAATTCCTTCCTCCGACCGTGACAAGAGAATTGGTTTCTTTTGTTTTCCAATTAAACACTCAACACACACACGAAAACTGCAGCCGAAATTCGAACTTCGAAATCCAAGTTCGAATTTACGGCCTTGGTACATCGCAGCACGTGGGCGGACGCCGCGTGAGCAGGTGGAACAGGAGAATGTGGCACGAAGCGCACGGCCTCGCTTCGAGAGTACTGTGACGCGTGCACTAACGGGAAGTCGATCGGGGTTGTCGGGTGGGCCGTCAGGTGGGACATTAGCGTAGTGCCATGGCCGATTCCGCCAGCACAGGAGACTCGCGGGGACGCCTAACACCTGCGCATGCGCATGATGCTGCGGGTGGGGATGCATCGATGCTCGCAGTAGGCGCCTGATATATATGTATACACACATGTGCGTTTGTGTGCGTGTGTTTTGGAACGAGTGTGTTAGGGAACGAGTGTGTGTGCGTGTGCGCGTGTGTGAGTGTGTGTGTGTCCATATATATATATATATATATATACATACATTTGTGTGTGTGAGAGAGAGTGTGTGTATGCTTGCGCTGAGCGCATGCAGCGCACGCTCTTGGTGCTCTCGGGGGCGTGCGTGGGCGCCTAGGTCGTAAAATACGTTGTATATATATACATATAAGTATGTATACATATGTATCCGATAAAGAGCGCCTCTTTTACAGATGACATGAGACGCTGGTTACATTACGCTGTCGACGAGTCTGGCGAACCCCAGCGCTCTCTTTGCTGCGCCTCATACACCCCCGTTCTCCTTAGATAACGTAGCGTCATCCTCTGCATCTTGTGAGAGCGTGCGAGCTACTGGTTCCCATTATCATCACATTGCTCCACACACACTCCGTCGCTCACGTCGCTTGCGTGAGTGAGGGAGCGAGTGTGCGAGGGTGTATGAGGGAATGGGGGGAGGGGGGTCGCTCCCTTTGTTGACGTACATTCTCTGATTCCCATGGGGCGCAGGCACGCCCTTTGCAATTTGGAAGGCTTTGCCACGCTGCGTAGAAGTCTGGCCGACGTGGGGGACTGGATGCATTATTAAAGTCCTAGTCTGTGTTCTTTCTGTGACTAATCGCTTTCCTCTCCATCCGCCTTCTGCTCGGACTTCTCCTTACTGTCTCCCCTCTCTCTCTTCCTCCCTCTTCCCCCCCCTCTCCCCCCCTTCCTTCCCCCCCCTCTCTCTCCCCCCCTTCCTTGGATAGTAATAGTCCTGCATGACTCTCTGCGCTCTACTGACATACTGACCGGAGTTGCTACTCCCTTCTCCCCCTCTTTTCCCTCTTTTCTTCTTCTTTCCTTTCTTTCCTTTCCCTTTGCTTTCTCTCCTCTCTTCCTTCCTTGCCTTTCTTCTCTTCCTTTCTTCCTGTCTGCTCTTTTTTCCTTCTTTTCTCCCTTCTTTTTCCTTTCTCTCTTCCTTTTTTTCATTATTGTCCTCTGTCACAACACCGAAAAAGTGCCGAAATTTCCCTTGACTCGGAGGTCGACTGCACAAAATAGACCTAACGAGGAAAAATAGACTTAACAAGGAAACGTGACCGGCCCCCCGGGAACGCGGCCCTAAAGCGATGGTGATCCTGGAAATCTGCCAGGCTGGGCTGCAGGGGCTTCCCACGCGGGTGGCTCTTCCTCTCCGGGACATTCAGCTGCGGCTGTCCAAAGGGGCTACTGGGGTCCCCCTCAGGCTATTCACAATATGGGACTCAGGACCCCAATGCCTGGAAACAATTCGGGCCGGAGCCGACCCGGGCAATAGAGCCTCGGCATAGGCCGCCTGGGCAGCGATGGATTCTGGGTGAGAGACTACGGGGGGGAGGGTCCGGGTAGGCCGCCCTTTTGGCGCACGCTGAAGGAGTCCTGTAAGGGGCTCGGCTCCGTGACCATAAAAATGAACACTCCAACACACACCGGGCAATAGAGCCTCGGCATAGGCCGCCTGGGCAGCGATGGATTCTGGATGAGGGACTCCGGGGGGCGGGGTCCGAGTAGGTCGCCCTGTTGGCGCACGCCGGAGGAGTCCTGTAAGGGGCTCGGCTCGGTGACCTTAAAAATGAACACTCACCACACACTCTGTTTGCGTCCTCTTTGCCTCAGAACCGAACGTTTCGAAAAGGAAACGATTTTGTACCGTTTAGCTCCAAATTCAATCGCAACGTCTAGAATTATTGTGGTGGAAACCCCATTATCCGGGGGCGGGGTGCGGAAATATCACATGATTTCCCCGCCAACGATCGTGATTTTTCCGCAGGTTATTTGAGACGTCACGTCTAGTTCAATGAATACAACAAAAAATAGGTCCTTGCGAAGGGCGCTTTGCGTGTCTGACAGTGACCGCGCCAGGACACAGGAGAGAAGCGTGTTAGAGCGGGCCTGATCCCTCACATACCATGCTACGCGCTGCGCCGCAACTTAATTCAACACACAATCATAGCGTGGATATCCACGAAACTTCGTACTGCTACTTCTCCGCGCCCGTCTCCGCAGCCCGGCAGCTCTCTTTGTGAGCGTGATTCCTGCTTACAGAAACTATGTCGTTCTTCATTTGAGGACATCGTTGGTCTCAGGCAACCAGGTACCTCAGAGGCTTGCACCAGCGCTGCCACGCAAGCCTCTACACAGATGCATGACGACGGCTGCATGGTGGGCCAGGTAAAAAGAGTGGCGGGCCAGGTTTCTACTTGGCCAACCTTTCATCTGTCGGCACGCGTTCTCCTTCCTCTTCCTCTTTCCCAGCCCCGTCCAACGGTCATCGCCCGCCAGATTTGTTCCGAAGGCGCCCGCGGCACCCACTGAGCGCCGAGCAGCACATTAGTGGCACTGGTTCTGGCCATAGGCTGAGGCCGGCCCATCGCTGGCGCAAGGCAGAGCACAGGTTAGGGCGCATGTTGGAGGGAGCGGGCAGAGGCAGGCGACCGTCTTGCGTGAGGGCATCGGGTTCAATGCCCAGGGCGCCTCATCTCTGCATCGGCACGCGAGCGCGCACTTCAGGGCAGGTTCCTTGCTCACCGGCACTCGCTGTCCTGTCCGTCATATGTCACGTCGCCGAGCTGCAGATGGCTCGGCGTGGTGGTGAAGAAGCTGCCGCCAGAGGACCGTGAGAGAGCAGCGGTGGGCATCTCGCACTCGCACACAAGGCAATCTGTTCTGACTAGCGCCGTGGACAATCTCGCACGTGATACGCGACGCGACCAGGAGGAGGGAGTGCGGTCCTCGCGCGCGCGAGCCGCCCACGCAAACGCACACGCACTGGCATATGCCCGCGCGCTCGCACGCTCTCTTCCCGATCAGCGCAGCATGCTCGCCCAAAGCTCCCGCGCGCAGGCGCACGCGGGCACCAGGACGTACCCCGGTCCCGGATAGCTCGCCGCGTTGGCGTTGGAAAGGTTCATATGATAGTCCACCGCGCTCACTTGGCCGTTCGACAAGGGCCGCGTGTCGAGGTATGCGAGCAAGCTGCTGCACAGCCATCGCCAAGGGCGCACGGGAATCACAGGCGGGTCAGTCAGGAAACCAACGACTTCGCGCGGGCAGCACGCTTGTGGCGCACACGCCCTCCTCACACGCCGCCCCTCGCATCGCGCTTTCTACGCATTGCTGCCGCCGCCGCCACCTGAACATTCTATTTCTATGGATGGAAAAGTTCGTAGATTGCAACAGAAGACATAAAGAAATCGGTGACTTGGGCTCGTCTGACGAGCTCCGTGTCCGTGGCCAGCATCAGACGAGCTCCGTGTCCGTGGCCAGCAGCCGCTGACCGGCGATAGGATGGTACATAGGTGCTCGTGGTTGCTCGTCATCGTGGTGGCGCTCGCCGATGCCACCTGTCTGGGCGTGCCGTGGGCACCCCCGGCCTTTGCCGTGTGCCCAGGGAGCTGGGGTGTCCCAGGCAGTCGAAAGCCGAGGCCGGCCCCGCGTGCCGGGCGGCGCAATACGGCCATTCCGCCGTCGGTGTGCGCGCGAGCTGCGCGGGTACCGGTACCGCGCATGGCGGTGCTGCCAGTAGAGGTCAGCGCGCTGCACGACAAGCGATACGTCAGGATGCTTTCGACGCTGCTATGTCAGTCGTTCTATGGCATCCCGGAGCCGTGGGAGGTGCTGAACGTGGCCAAGACCGTCCAGCGCGGGCTCGTGTTTCAGGAAATCGAACAGGACCTGGCCAGCCGCATCGACCTGTACACCAAAGCGGGGCAGTCGCCAGACAGCTCGTGCGGTGCCCTCCTGGCGGCTGTGGACGCCGACGGGAATTTGGCTGGCTTTGTGGACATTAGCCTCACTCTGTACGACACAGAGGCGCAGACCTTCCAAGTGGCGAGTGGGCCCGGGCGCTCGGTGCCGAGCAGCACCTTCGAGCGACGATGCTACATATCAAACCTAGCGGTTGCGCCGGCGTTCCGCAGGCGAGGCGTTGCTGACCAGCTGATGACCGCGGCGCACAAGGTGGCCGCTGACCTGCCGCGTGCCGCTGCGACTTCGCATATCTGGCTCGAGGTAAATGAGAGGAATGAGGCCGCAGTTAAGCTCTACACGAAGCTGGGCTACTCTGTGGTGTATGTGAAGAGTGACGCGAAGGACATGGTTGGAGGACCACTGTGCTACTACTTTGAATCCGTTCGGCGGCTCTGTCTTTTCCGGCCGCTGAGAAGCCCACTTTCTGTGGAGGAGCCAGGGTGACGGCAGGAGGCAGAGGAGGGGGGCAGAGGGCGAGATGAGGAAGAGGAATTTTTACTGGTTACTCTAATTAAAATCAGCGGTATACAAAAAACCCCTAAGCCCCTCAACGGAAGCGACTCCCCCCCCCCCCTTTTGGTTCTCTGCCCCAACCTACAGCCTCCTGTGTCTCTATGACTCTCCTTCGCCTCTCTCATTTCTCCCTCTCCCTCTCCCCCCTCGTTCACTCCTCCCCATCTTTCTCGTGGCATCACGAGGGGGAATAGAATACACGAACTAGACGCAGTGTCACAATGCCAGGGGGTCCTCCTGATATGCCGATTCCTCCTCTTGCGCAAACTGCCTCGACATTTACATCCTCCCTCGCATCGGAAGCACCCTCAGAGAGAGATGCTGTGGATTTGTTGGTGGTATCTCTAGCCTTCATACGGCCCACGAACGTGAGCACCACCTGACACAGCCCTCACGAGTGCGCGCGCGCGCTCACGCACGCACGCACACACACACACACACAAACACACACACAAAAAAACTCACACTCACACCCACACATGCACACACACACACATGCATCCATGCACGCACGCACGCATGCACGCGCGAGCACGCGCGCGCACACACAACACACACGAAATTTAGGATTTAAGCTTCCGGATTTGAGGTTTAGGATATATCAGGATGCAAAATGTGTTATGGAAACTGGAAGAGTGTCGAGTAGCCGGAATGAACACACCTAACGAGCGATGAGTAACGCCACAAAAGGGCTAAAGTCCGAGGACTACCACACTCCTCAACTCTCAGGCTACTCACGCTCACTCTCGATCACGCGACCGCTCTTCTGCTCTTCTGCAAGAAAAACGGTTGGGGGGAAGCTCTATCTATTGATTGTCAATAAACTTCTCTCTCTCTCTCCCTCTCTCTCTCTCTCTCTCTCTCTCTCTCTCGCTCTCTCTCGCTGTGAGCAAACCTGCAGACAGATCGCGCCCGACCGCGGAATTGAAATGGAGCGAGAGCAAGAGTGAGAGAAGCGAGAGCTAGAACACGAGCGAGGGCAAAACGGAAAGAGAGGGAGGGAGGGAGGGAGAGAGAGAGGAAGGAAGGGAGGGAGGGATAAAGAGGAGGGGAGGGAGGGGAGGGAGGGAAGGGAGGGAAGGACAGGGGTACAGCCTGCGCTGCACTTGAGATATGTTTACCTCTTTCCCCACGGGCCCAGCAATCAGAGAGCGCACTTGACCGATAGTTTTCCCTGTAACGCTTTCCCCATCGATTGCCCGAAGCACGTCGCCCTCTTTGCACATGCCGAAAGGAGGCGGCGGCGGCGGCGGAAGGCGGCAGAGGCGATGGCGGATGAGAGGGTGGAATGGGGGTGGGGGGGGGGGGTTAGTGGGGGCAGTGGTATGGCGTATGCAAGAAGGATAACAAGGGCGTTCACGGGGTTCCGGGTGTTAATGTGTGTTTGTGTGTGTTTGTGTGATATGTAAATGTCTGTTGAAGAGTATTGTGAAGGGAGAGGGAGAGAGAGCGTGTCATGTCGTGTGGGTGTGTGTCTGCTCCTCCACAGGGGTCTGCATATGACACCTGTAAGCATAGCGGCATACGTACATACATACATGCTTCGATAGACACTGACCAACGCATGTGCACCAGAGAGAGAGAGAGAGAGAGAGAGAGAGCTTTATAAGGAACTATGGTCCATAACATCAGACCTGACACGCGTTGCGACTGCTCAGCTGGCCCTCCTGGAACTAGATTCATTATTCTGTGTGTGTGTGTGTGTGCATGTGTGTGTGTGCATGTGTGTGTGTGCATGTGTGTGCATGTGTGTGTGGTGTGTGTGTGTGTGTGTGCGTGCGTGTGTGTGTGCGCGCGCGTTTGTGCGTCACCTAAAGGGCGGGCAATTGGATAAGCGGATGCCCACACCGCCTCGCGCATTGCCTGCTGCCCACAGTGTACATACACAGGAGAGAGAGAAAGAAAGATTGAGAGAGAGAGAATACCCAGATATCGAGGCTGCCTTGCACAATACCTGATAAGCAGAATTATGGCTATGTGTGTGTCTTCGTGCGTGCGCGCGCATACAAACAATCGCGCAAGTATGCATAGATGCCACGCATACATACACATACACATACGAGCACTAGTCGACGACGTTTATTGAAACTGTCGCACAGGTGCAGTACGCGAGGGAGAGTACAAAGAGCGAGGCTGGCTGAAATTCTCAAACGTCATGTGTATAAACTAAACAGTAATACACGAGGGCGAGGGTACATTTCATGCATTGTGTGAGGATGATCGAAATTCTCAAACCGCACTGCCGTACATTTGTATAATATAAATGACAACACAATACGAGGGAGAAGGGACATTGAGCGAGGCTGGCCAAAATTCTCAAACGTCAGAAGCTTATATTTGTAACAATATAAACTTACTACAGGACTGACTTTCCCGGATTTTTGCCAAGCCGGGGATGCCGGGTGGGGGAGGAGTGTTGAGGGCCATCCACGTTGAAGCCCCCCCGCTGGGGGGGCTTGGGAGGCGAGAATGTTGAGCAGAAGATTGCTGTGTTTGGGGAGAGTGATGAGGATGTGAGTGCTCAAAGTTTGTGCGAGAACCGACATTTGTAAAGCACCTAAGGACTGCAATCTCCCGCAAAGACACGCATCTACATTCTCGCTCGCGCGCGCGCTTTCTCTCTCTCTCTCTCTGTCTCTCTCTCTCTCACGAACACACACACACACACACACACACACCGGAGAATGATGATCGCTCGCGGATGAGCTCCCGCTTTGCCTCCTCTTGTCTTGCCTTTGCTGCTGCTGCTGCTGACTCATACGCACGCGCACACACACACGTGTGTTTTGTGCGCACGAGCATGCTCGTGTTTTGATGTATGTGTGATACACACACATATATTGTAGGCACATAATTTCCCACCTGCTTTTGCTTCTTCGGCCTCTTCAGTCTCCCGATGAGCCATCAAACCCGCCGACGTCGCCGTCAGAGCTGCAGGCGCAGGAAGCCGCTCAGGATGCAGCGACGGAGCGCGTGGTGGTGAAAGCAATGGTGAGTCGCGGGAAGTTCTCGGAACTTCTGTTGTGCAGTTCGAGTGCTCTGCTTCATCCTCCTCCATCTCCTCCGCCGCATACGTCTTCTCCGTCTCCTGGGCCTCCTCAGCCTCCTCCTTTGCATCCCGCGAAACACTTGCCACTTGATATACCAGCAGCTGTCTCGCGCCGTCCTCAGCAGCCGACATGTGATGACCGTCTTGGTTCACAGCGACATTTCCTGCGCGTGTTGTCCTGTGGCCTCTATACTTTCTTTCTCCCGCCGTCTCCTCTGCTGGAACATGTTGAGCCGGTGACTGGGCACGCGCATGCTCCGCTAGTGCTGCGGGCATTGACAAGTGTTCGTGCGCAATCTTTGCCCTGTGAAACGTATCCCGCTCAATAGAGTAGCAGCGTGGGCTTACACATGTAACCACATGCAAGAGCAACTCGTTTGACATGTGTGCGTACTCATGCACACGTTTCGCACCTGCATACGCGCTCTAAACAGTTGCATTTTGACAACATACCTGCGCTGAGCTTCATCTGCGAGCAGCTTCATCACTGCCCGTTGTTCAAGCTCCTTGCTCACGCCAGCATTCGTAGCGGCTGATAACGTCAACGCCGCTGATTTGTCGGCACACTCAAATGAACTCTCATTCAACTCACGCGAACATGTCGCCCGGCCAAGTGCTAGAGCAGGCTGGCCCACATCTACTCGTCCGCTGGGATAAGCAGACTCACGGGGATCAGGAATGTCAATCGTCACGCCCCAGCGGCCACTGCCCGTCCGGGTGCTGGCCTCGCGCAGGGCGTATGGCACGATCTTCACTGCCACTGCAGCAGCTCCTGCCTCGCCAGTCGCCGCCGCTGAGCACATCATCAACTGATGTGACCGCTCTTCCACGCTTAAAAGCTGCTGACGGATCTCTTCGCGCTCCTGGACCACACATGCAAGCTCCTGGCTCAGCTTGTCGCAGTCAGCTTCGGCCCTTGCAAGCTCCTTTAGCCGCTGATGCGCCTCCCACAACTTGTCTTTTAAGCGCTCATATTTCGACTTCAGGACTTGGTGCTCTGCAAATTCTTCCTCAAGGTTCTTCTCTGCAGCCTCGAGCCTCCCCCGCAAACTATCGATCTCCGCATCCCTGCACGCCATCACCCACCTATCCTCTGTCTGACTCCGCTCAACGGCCTGCAACTCTGCCGGAATACGTTTTGGACTCCTTTCAAGCTGAGCCTCTCTTGTCAGCGCGCTGGCGTGTGTTGCTTTCTGCTGCTCTAGAAGTGCCCCTTCCTGCTTCAGATATTCGGCCTGCTTCTGGTCGGGAGGTGCCACATGTGCGTTGAACATCTTGACCTGTGCAGCACAACGAGCGTGCGCTGCCTTGTGACACTCAAGTTCTTGGATAAGCTCCTTGATCCGAGCGTCGCAGGGTGCAAGGGCGGCCTTTGCGATATCACGCTCGCCCTCTGCCGCTTGCTTCTGCTCTCTCATCAAAAGTGCCTTCTTCTGTCCTTGCTCAAGTCTCCTCTCCAGCTCCCATGTCCGAGTCTCAACCTGCTGCAACTCCTTGTCCACCTCGCCCATCGCGTTCCGTGTCCGTGCTACCTTCTTCTCGTGCTCCTCGGCCTCCTTCGTTAAGCGGCCCGACAACAGCTCAAGCGCACGGTATGCTGCCTGCAGGGTCCACAGCTCTCCCTTGAGCTCCGCGTTCGCCAACGACACCGCAATGCCAGCCTTGTTCGCCTCGTCTGCGAGGCGCTCCAGATCCTCCAGCTCTCGCTCACAGGCCTCAAGCAAGTCCTTCTCCAGCTGGCGCGCTGACTCCAGATGTTTCACCTCCTCCGCTAGCGCCTTGGAGTTGTCGGCCCCCGCAGCGATGGTGGTCTCCATGAGCTCGATCCGGGTCTTGTCCGATGCCACTTGCTCCCGCAACGACGCCACCGCCGCTTCCAACGCCTCCTTCTGCTCTTTTATCAAATCCGCCTCCTTCTGTCCTTGCTCAAGTCTCCCCTTTAGCTCCCGTGTCCGAGTCACAACTTGCTCCTTGTCCACCTCGGCCAGCGCGATCCGGGTGCGCGCGACCTCCTCCTCGTGCTCTTCGGCCTCCTTGGCCAGGCCCAACGACAGCTCAAGCGCCAGGAATGAAGCCTGCAAGGTAGAAAACTCTCCCTTCAGATCCGCGTTCGCCACCGACGCCGCACTCCCGGCCTTTACCGCCTCGCCCAGGCGACGCTCCAGATCCTCTGCCCGACTCTTCATCATCCCGGCCTCAGCCCTGGAGGCCTCCAGCCGGGTCTCGAGATCCTTCTTGTTCAGCGCAAGATCCTCTGCCTCCTTCCTTTTGCCAGCAAGCTCTCGCTCACAGGCCCCAAGCAAGTCCTTCTCCAGCTGGCGCGCTGACTCCAGACGTTTCACCTCCTCCGCTAGCGCCTTGGAGTTGTCGCCCCCTGCAGCGATGGTGGTCTCCATGAACTCGATCCGGGTCTTGTCCGATGCCACTTGCTCCCGCAACGACGCCACCGCCGCCTGCAACGCCCCTTTCTGCTGCTTTAGCGTGTCAACTTCTTGCAACATGGTGGCAGATAACTTTTCAGCTGTGTTTAGGTTTGCTTCCCGTTGTTCGTTGCGGGCTTTGTCGTGTTCGGCCTGTTTTCTGATGTTTTCAAATTTGCTCTGCAGCTCTGGTGTCTGGTCTCTGGATTCTGTTTCTTGTCCGTCTGAGTAGTTCAAGTGCGTCTCCAAATCTCTGATCTTCTCTTTCGCTTCTGCCAATTGCACCTCCATCTCCTTTTCAAGACTTTGGCCCTTCTGAAGTTGTGAATGCATAGTTTTGGCTTCTCGTTGCATCCTGTCTATGTTCTGATCTAAGACAGATTTAGTGGCCTGGAGCGCGGATATTTCGCTGCGGAGGTCGGCCACTGACACCTGCCCAACATTTAAATCCCTTTTGCTCTGATCAAGTTCATTTCCCAATAGCTCTGCACGCTGCTTGAAAATGGAGCTCTCTGCCTCCAAATGCTCGATTCGACTCTCTAGAGCCCCATAGGCTTGATTGTGCCTGTCTAGCTCAGCTGTTTTTTCAGCGAGTCTCTTCTCACTTGTTTGCCGAGATTCTTTCTCCACAGACAATTCTTTCTCAAGGGCTGCCCTGCCAACTTGCTGCTCATGGACTGTCGTTTGACTAGCATTTAACTTCTCCTTCGTGTCCGACAAGGACTCGTTCAGGGATTTTTCCCTGAGAGATGCTGCTTCCATTTGCCTTTCCATGGAACGCACTGCCGTGTCAAGCCTGGTCACCTCCTCACCAAGTTCGCGCGTAGAATTGTTGCCGGTGGTGATCATTCCCTCCATGAGCTCAACGCGAGCTTTGTCAGCGGCCGTTTGTTCGCGCAGTACCAAAGTTGCTGACCGCATTTCATCATAACTCTTCTGCAGGGCATTGAATCTAGAGTTTGCGTCTTCAAGCGTGATCTCCAACCCTGCAGCCTTTGCTTGCCATGCGGCTGCTGTCTGAAGCTGTTTTTCCAGAGATCTCTCAGACATTTGAAGGCGCTTGACCTCCTCTGTGAGAATTCTCGAGGAGTCACCGCCAGCTGCGATTGTGGACTCCATGAATTCTATCTTGATCTTATCTCCTGCCGTCTGTTCTCGGAGTGTCGCTAAAGCCGCCTCAAGCGCGTGCTGAGTAGTTTGCAGGCGAGCACATTCCTGATTCAAAACCTCAAGTCGTGCCTTCAGGTCCGAAGTGGTCGCTACCTCATTCCTGAGCTGAACATGACACGACTGAAGCGCCGACTGTTGCTCTTTCAAGGCGGCTTCCAGGAGCCCTTCTTTTGTCGTAAACTCCTGAAGGGAGGTTGATGTCCCCTGCTGCATCTTGGACAGATCAGCCGTTAGGGTTGCAACACTGTCTCGCAAAGTAGCTTTAATCTCCTCCAGGCCCGAAACCTTCAATTGAAGAAGGTCGCACTGGTGATCCCTGTCAATAACTCTCTGGTTTGCTTGAGTCAGTAGCCTCTCAAGTTCTGCCACTCGAATTTTGCTCTCAGCCGATTCTCTCTGCGAACATTCGTTGGTTTTTGCGAGCGATCCGTAAATCTCTTGCCCATTGGCGTGAAGATCTTTCAGAGCGTTAACCTCCTTCTCATTCTGCTCCAGCACTTTTGCATTCCATTT
>Ga0315899_10002994_pt1 | contig 18474 bp, 29 predicted proteins | sample LakEriMetagenome_2_FD_203518 | JGI IMG/M metagenome (GOLD analysis project Ga0315899, IMG submission 203518) | Freshwater fungal communities from buoy surface, Lake Erie, Ohio, United States - Buoy 4 MA112 | ecosystem: Environmental > Aquatic > Freshwater > Lake | place: USA: Lake Erie, Ohio... | reverse complement strand
ACGCACCACCTCAGCCTCCTCGTAGCCCTGCAGCATGTGCAGCCGCATCAGCGCCGATGCAAACCACGTGACGCCGCGCGTCTGGCCAGGCCGCTCCGGCAGGAATAGATGGATTACCTCATCAGCAGGCACGCGCACGCGCCGACCATTGGTGCGCGGGTTGCCCGCATACGTGTCGCCGGGATGGTTGGCATAGAAGTGGTAAGCCTGCGGCCGCAGGTAGCCATCCACCTCAATGCCCATCCGCACCGTGTTACCGGCCGCGGCCTGCGGGATATCGTCATCGATCAGGTAATCAGCCTCCAGCACCTGCAACGCGAACGGCACTTTTGACCCACCAAACGGCTGGCGGATCATCCGCACGAACACCTCGCCGCTCTCCGCCAAGCTGCGGCACAGCAGCCGCTCCATATCGTGGAAGCCCATCAGGCCGCTCACATCACAGCGGCTCTTGTGCATCCACTTCTCCCACGCCTCGTGGATCTGGCCGTTGATCGCCTGATCCAGCCGCCCGCCACGTTGCATCCGCACCTGTGATTGATGCTTGATGCCATGCCCAATCACATTGTTCTGAATGCTGCGCAGGGCCTGCCTGGCATAGTCGTTGTCACGGCACAACTGCCGCGCACGATTGCGCAGCGCCTTGAAGCTGCTCTTAATCTCGCTGTCGGCACTGGTGCCACTTGTCACCCAGTCAGCCGTCAGCCTGCTGACCCTTGCACCCTGATACGCCCGCGCACGAGGCCGCACAGGCTCAAACCCCATTGCCTTAAACAGCCGCGTGCGCAATCCCATCAGAACCTCACGAACAGATTGTGTGGGTTGCCTTGACCGTTAGCGATCAGGCTTGCCATCTGTTCACGCTTCACCTCAGCCTTCAGCCTACTTTCGCGCTCCATCAGTTCACTCAAATCAATCTTGGTGAAACTGCGGCTGCCGATGCTGTACTGCTTAGCGCCGCCGCTGACGATCGCGCGGATTGCAGCCTGCACCGCATCGAGATCGATCTGCGCCTGCGTGCGCCCATCAAATGCACCCGGTGTGCCCGCATAGGACAGCACCGCATCAACGGTCAGTTGACCAGCGCCCAGCGTGATCACTGATCCGGTCTTGCTGGCGATCGCCTGCCAGTACCACGTGCCAGCATCAAAACCGCTGCTGACATTGGCCGCGATGGTGAACTGCCATCCGGTGCCGTGCGCCGTGCCAACCACTGACGCGCCCTCGCTGGCCGCGTTGAATCTCAGCCAGTAGGTCAGCGTGTAGTCAGCGCTGCTGACCGCATTGCCGAGATTGTCGACGCCCTCAACATCACGCCACTGGATCGTGTCGCCTGCCCTGATTGTCGCGGGAATCTGCACGGCTACCAGTTGCTGACAAAGCCAGGCCCAGCCGCTATCGGCTGTTGCTTCCTTGATCTTAGCGGTGCTTTCTTCCCTTCCTCTAGCTGCACTCGCAACTGTTCCCACATCGTCGCCTTGTTCATCTTGCGCCCATAGATCAACATCGCCGCGTAGCCATACACCGCGCAATCCAGCGCCTCGTTCCGATCGCCTGCCTTCTTAACCCATTCCCTGATCGGGAACCCGCGGTGATACCGCAACGCCTGCCGCTCGCTCGTGAGCTGGCGGTAGTACTCATCATCTGCGGCAAGCCCGAAGTTCAATCCGCCGGTGGTCTCGTTATGACGCAGCCGCCCGAACAACGTCGTCTTGATCGTGTCGGTGCCCAGCTGGTACAGCGTCACGCCGCGCTTGATCACCTTGCCGCGCCAGTTCACATCAACCTTGCTGCCCTTACCCACTGCCGGGCTGTTGCGCCTGCTGCTGCCCTTGATCGCCACCACGCCACGCGACCCGCGATCACGCACGTACCTGTACACCTCATGGGTGCAGTGGCCGCCAGAGTCCACCGCCACCTGCGCCAGCTTCAGCTGCTTGCCGCACTCCGTCTCCCACTCAGTCGCCAGCACATGATCCAGTTGCTCCCATACCTCCGTCTGCGTCGGGTCACCCATCAGCTCCTGATGCCACACCAGCCAGCCCGTCTCACCCTCGCCCCATCCCCACACGCTCACGGCTAGCCGGTTGTCCTGCACGTCAACACCACCAGTGAGCAGCACCACGCCAGCAGGACACACGCCGGGCTTGTAATCCAGGCGCCGGGCCATCAATCCATCGGCGCTCACCTTGGCCGCGTAGTCCTCCTCCCACGTCTCAGCCAGGCGCGTATTGACGAACGACTTCAACGCCGGTGCATCGCCCTTGGCCCGCAGGAAGTCATCCACCAGTTGCTCCCAGCTGCACCATCCCAGCGGGCTGTAGAGCCCCGACAAATGGAACCCAGCCGTGCGCCCATTGCTCGGTGCTGTCGCACGCCACTCACCGCCGCGCAGCATCGCCGGCTTGTGCATCTCCTCGAACCGTTCGCCGCAGTGCTCGCACTGATAGCGCGCAGTCTCCGGCTGGCCATCGGCCCACTTCAGCTGGCCCCACTTCAGCCACTCCATCGCGCCACACGCAGGGCATGGCACATAGAACCGCCGCTGATCACTGCGCTGATACTCAGCCTCGATCCGTGAGAAGTCCTTCACCGTCGGTGTGCTGGTCAGCAGGATCTTCCGCCGCGCGAACGTCGTCGTCCGCCGCTCCGCCAAACTCACCGGATCGCCTTCACCATCCACATCAGCAGGGAAGGCATCCACCTCATCGCAGAACAAATACCTGCACGGCGCTGATCGCAGCCCGGTGGCGCTATTAGCCCCGGCCATGAGCATGATGCCGCCGCTGAATTCCTTGCTGAACATCGTGTTCCCCGAGTCGCGGCTCCTAGCAGGCGCGATCTTGGCCGCCAGCACCGGCGTCTCCGTGATCATGCTCTCGAGCCGTTGCTTGCTCAGACGCTTCGCCATCTCGATCGTTGGCTGCACGCACAACATCGGACCCGGTGCATGGTCGATCACATAGCCCAGCCAGTTGCTGCCCGCCTCCGTTTTGCCCGTCTGCGCCGCGAACATCATCACCACACGCTGCACCGGGCTCTCAGAGCTCAGGCAATCCATTGGCTCGCGTAGGTATGGCGTCCGATCTGTGCGCCACGGCCCAGGCTCCGCCGATGCCTTGCTGCTCAGCCGCCGGTGCAGGTCCGCCCACTCGCTCACCGTGAGCGGTGTCTCAGGCCGCAAGCCATCCAAGAACCCATCACGCCACGCGTTACTCATCGCACAGCTCCACCAGCGCAGCGCGGTGCTCCTGCGTCAGCACCTGATGGATCCGCACTGGGTCGATCTCACCCGCTAGCTGGTGGCTCAAACGATCCGCCAAATTCGCCAGCGCCTCACGCACACTCCGCCCCATCTTGAACGCTTCCTTCTTCACCTCATCAGCAGGCACCAGCTCACCACGCTGCTGCGTCACCTGCAGCTTCGCCAGCTCCGCCTGGTAGTGCTCCCTGCGCGCGCGTGATTCGTTCAGATCAGGGATCGCATCATCCGGCAGCCCCTCCACACGCCGCTTCAGCTCCGCTGCATCACGTGGTGGTGGGTCCTCCACTGGATCAGCCCGCCGCACCTTGCTGTTGTGCGTTGCCTTGGTGTTCTTGTCCCATAACTCGATCGCAAGATCACGATCCAGCCATCGCTTGCCATCCTTCTCCACTACCGCTGCAGCGATGCGCGCCTTGCTCGCTGCCGTCACCGTGCCTTTTGCGCACCCCTTGATCGCTGCAAACTCACTAAACGTGACTAGCAAGCCTTAATCACTCCTAGTTCAGTTCAATACTATGCAACTATTGAACTCTCAAACTGGGATTGGGGTGAGATTGTCGAGATCCCTTGCGCTGCAATCGTTTGAGAGCTTTAGCGCCTGGCGCTAGAGGATTCGAATGCGAACGAACGACCCATACAGATTTTAAAAAGCAAGTACCTTTTATAACGATAGCGTTATGGAATTAGCGTTAGCTGCCGTCCGGTTTGCCGCGACTGCTCAAGCACTGACTGGATCTTGAGCCATCGCGCCTCGCTGTAGTAACTGCGGGTGCGATACCACTGCAACGCGTCTTTACGTCCCTTGTTGCTGTTGCATCGATGGCAAGCGGGCACGATGTTGCTTAGGTGATGCTCGCCTCCTTTACTGATCGGCACGACGTGCTCAACCTCAAGATCGCCAGAGCATCCGCAGTAAGCGCAGCAATGGTCGAACTTGGACCAATGCCGCCATAGATGGGTAGGGGATAGGTGGGTGGGTGTGCCTCCCCTCTGAGCCACCTTGCGCGCCTTGCTTTTGGCACGGTGGTATAGGCGATAGCTGGGTTCGGTCATAAAGCGCCAACGGGCGCGGTGTTTGGCCCGTTCGCGGACATAGACCAAACGATCAGATGGATGTTCTTGCCAGTGCGCTTGTTGCTGGTCATTCACAAGTTGTGCAACAGAAGGCAACAGGCCAGCAGATTGGATGGCTTTCTGCATGGCGCGTGTCTGTGGGTCAAGTTGTGGGGTGTATGGCAATCCGTGCTTAGACCGTGACGGCCTTCCCTCACGCTTGCGCTTCTCTCTGGCGTAAGCGGCTTGCTTGGCGTTGAACTCAGGATCAGTTCGTCTTCGTTGTTCTTGTCGCGCGAGAGCTGATTCCCTGGAACAGATCACACAAGCTCCCTTGGGTTTGGCATACCTGAGGCTTTGCCCCATGCCATCCCATTCGTGATTGTTGAGGCAGAGGCTGCCCAGCTTGAACTGCTGAGGGATGGGCTCGCCCGGCAAGGGGAGCGGATAAGCTGCTGGCATCGCCTGCTGTTTCAGGTGGTCATGGCCTAGGCGGGTGCTACCGCGCTAGGTCACCATCTTACTTCGCGGTCGCCATCGCTTTGTCAAGCGCGGCCATGAGCATGTCGTTGAAGTTGCGCTGCACGATCTTCTCGCCGATGTCTTGGATCGGAAAGCGGCCTGTGTAGCGCGGTGCGTCTGATGCTGCGATGAAGTAGGGGAAGAGTTGCTCACGTGATCGGCGATAGATGCCAGGTGGTCGGTTGCCGCCCTTGGGTGTGCCGACAAAGAAGCCGCCGCGCTTGTTGTTGGTGCTCAGTCCCTTGCTGATGGATCGCAGGGTCGCGAGGCTGACGTTGCCTGCGTCTGTGGTCTTGACCAGGGATGTGGGGAGGAGGGCGGTACCTGGGGGCAGTGTGCCGTCGTTGTCTGCGCCAGCGAAGTAGCGCTCAAAACCTTTGGCTACACGTGGCCCGCCTTGGATGCCATAGCGGAGATAGCGGGCACGGTTGCGACCGGGATCGTTGTTGGCGAAGACGTAGGCGGTGAGGTCGGACTTCTTTGACTTCTGGACGAGGAACGCGGACTGGGTGAACTTGACGGGTGACTGGAAGTATTGGCGTGTTGCGCCGTTGAGTGATGTGCGCGCCTTGAAGGCCACGTCGTTCAGGGCGACGGACGTGGCGAAGGGCAATTGCTTAGCAACGGCCGCAGACCATCGCGACGCCTGCTGCAGGCCCTGCTGATCGATCTCAAGGGTGATGGCCATGCACCAAGGGTAGGCGGAGCGGAGTCGTTCCCTACTGTCAACCTGCCGACCTGCCTACCTCAGGCGAACACTTGCCGCCCGATCTGCGCGATGGCCTCAACTGTCAACCTGCCGACCTCGTCAACGTTGCCCCTATAGCTCCTTTTTCTACCCTCTCCCCTTTTATTAAATCCTTTAGAAAGGTTAGAAGGTTAGTAAGGTTAGGGGAGTCGCTGCGCTGCAGTGGATCTCAGCCTGCCAACCTTTCCTCTGAGGTTGGAAGGAATACCCATTTGGAGCGGCCGTCGACCCATTGGCGCTGTTTGACGAAGCCGAGCTCGCGCATGATCGATGCCACCTGCATCTGATCGGCGCGGCCTTGGCGCTCGACTGGTTTGCTAATCGCTTCGGTGAGCAGCAGCTCGCTGGTGATGGGTCGGCCGTCGTTGCGGGGTGCGTTGAGCCATTCCTGAATGGCTGCCTTCCACGGGCTGTCGACGAGGTATGACTCGTTCTCGTGGTCAACCTGTGAGCTGTGCTCGCGTGAGAGGTGGTTGGGTTCGCCTGCGCGGTAAGCGGCCACAGCTGCGCTCCAGATGGCATCACGCTCGAGCAGAAGGCCATCCACGGGGATGTGTGGCGCTGCCGTGACGGGTATCACCCAGAAGCGGCGGTTGCCGGTGTCGTCGACCAGGAAGCCGGTGTCCCGGTTGGTGGAGCCGACGATGATGGATCGCCGTGGGTATGCCTCCGTGGTGCGTTGGTATGGCGCGCGGAACATGTCGGTTTGCTGGGTGAGGAATGCCTTCACCTGGCCGGCGTGCTTACGGCCGGTGATGTGATCCAGCTCGGCCCACTCCATTAGCCATGAGCGGTGCAGCACCATGAGGTCGTCCTTGGAGCCAATGTCACGTAGGGCATCGCTGAACCAGAGACCGCCGAGGTTGCGCCAGAAGGTGGATTTACCGCAGCCCTGAAGGCCCATGAGCACACAGGCTGAGTCGTGCTTGCAGCCGGGCTCAAAGATGCGGCGCACAGCGGCCACGAGCGTGGCCTTGAGCATGGCGTCATAGAGGGTGCCGGGGGCATCACCAGGCCGCAGGTAGGCGGAGGCAAGGTGGTCGATTTGAATCGGTGGGATGTGATCGGCTACGTGCTCGAGGTATTCGCGGACTGGGTCGTATGGGTTCTCGAGAGCAACGACGTGAACTGCATCAGCTGCAAGGTCTTTGGTGACCTTGACCCCTTGCTGCGAAAGGGCGAGGTAGAAGTGTTCGATGTGCTCGAGCGGTTGCTGATCGAGCTCGATGGTCTTGGTGAACAGGTTCCATCGGAGGCGGTCTGCCATCTGCTGACGCAGCAAGGCGAGGAGCTCATTGGATTCAAGCTTCAGGAGTTTGCCGTTATGGCTTGGGGTAGGGTTCGGTGCGCCATCTGGTGCATGGACGGATGGCCGCGCGGCTGGAGACGTGCGGCTTTTCTGATGGCCTGCTAGGTGGGCAAGGGTGCCAAGGGAGACGCCACCTGCTGAGGCTGAGAAGGTGCGCCATTTGGCTTCGCAGGCGCCGGGCTCGAACTTGCCTGAGATGGTCGACCATTGGATCCAATCGGCGAGGAGTGCGTCGTCAACGCTGTGGAGTGCCATGCCGACACGTAGCCATGCGTCGTAGTCGTCTGCGTCAGCTGCTGGCACTGAGGCGAGATAGGTGCGTGCGCGTTGGATGTCGGTATCTGGCAGCTGCAGGAGCGGTGCGGGTGCAGGCTTCTGGCGCTGCATCTGCTGCAGCAGTAGCGATGGTGCATCTGCAATGGCGAGATCGCCGGGTGCGCGATCTTTGAGCCAGCGGTAGGAGCCGGTCATTGGGTGAGCACCGGCTACAACGGATTGGCAGCCAGCCCAGCGGAGCTCCAGTTGTTCGCCTTTGATGCTGCTGCGCAGCTTGGTGGTCTTGATCGTGGCCCAGAAAGGTTCGGGCACTTGGTAGATGATCTGCACGCGGCCATCGCGGCCGGATGTAACGGCCCAAGATTTGGGCAGCTCGCGGAGCGGTGCGCCGATCTGTTCGAGCACCTCTGAGGCGCCGAGACCATCGTGATCGACGAACAGCAGGCCACCGGATTGCGGGCCAGCGATGACGCCAATCGCTACGGCACGACCGGCCTGGATCTCAGCCGTGAGATCGATGCGGCTGATCGGGTGTTTTTGCCATTCGGGCTGATATGGGCGCTTGTCGTTGCCTACGGCTACCAGTGCCCAATGGTCAGGGATATTGGCGAGTTGCTCGAGGAGATCGGCTATCACATGGACAGTGAGAGGCCGGCTAACTGTGGCAGAAAGGTTGGCAGGTTGGCAGGTATCTCAAGAGATTATTTGCGTCGCATCTGCGATTGAGCGGGCGATCCCTGCAATCCCACCGCACTGCTGCACGCACGCAAGCCACGCCTGCTGCTCAGAGCCGACGCGGCCTGTTGGTGTCTTCACTTCAATGCTGGTGAATACAGCGATCCGCTGCCCAACCATGTCGGGGGTGATGATCACGGTGCGCCAGCCGATCAGGTCAGCGGAGCCGCGTGTGAGTCCGAACTGCACGGGCCGGCCGGTGCGTGGATCGGGCAGCTGGCCGACCTGATTACGGAAGAGGCGCAGATCGGAACGGGTGCCGAGTGCTAGGCGGATCTGCTGTTGGAGGGTGGTCTCGGCGTTGGCCACTCAGTCATGCGCGTTGCCTTGCAAAGTAAACGTGCTTGGCCCAGCCGACTGGATTCTTCATGCCACGGGCTTGGCCGACAGCGATGAGCTGTTGCAGTGTGCGGGCTTGCCGGCGCTCATCAGTGCGTTGTCGCACTTCCTCGCGCTTGAGCTCACGCAGCTCACCAGCCAGCTGCTGGATCTTGCGTGATTTCACCGGCGCACACCCTGCTTCGCACACCGGACAGATCGGCGCGGGTTTGAATGCTGCGTAACACTCTGGGCATGTACGTACAGAAGGCGCTGGTGTGCCGCGGCCACCGCGCACGATGCCTTCGGCTAGCGACCACTCCCGCGGATCATCAGGAAATCCATGACGGGTGACGTTGCCCACGTGGTCGAGGATGAGCGCAGCATCCTTGCCGGGCGCAGGCCGCAGCACGCGGCCCACCTGCTGCAGGTAGAGCCCCAGGCTGGCGGTGGGGCGCAGCAGGATCGCGCAGCTAGCGGCTGGCACATCGAATCCCTCGCTGACCACGTCGACGGTCACGAGCACACGCACGGCGCCGGCTGCATATTGCGCCACCACCTGATCGCGGTCTGGAGTATTGCCTAGCAGCAATGCTGCGCCAATACCTGCCGTCTTAAATGCGTCGCACACTGAGACAGCATGGCCGACATTGCAGCAGAACGCGATGGCCTGCTGCCCATCGGCCAGGCGCTGATAGTGCGCGATGGCGTCACCTGTGACTGTTGGCCGATCCATCGCAGCTGCGGCCTGATCGTTGGCGTAGTCACCAGCGCGGCGCCGAATGCCTGACAGATCAGCAACTATGGGTGGGGCATAAATACGGGCCTGCGATAAAAAGCCTAAAAACACCAGATCAGCAACGCTGGGGCCAAGCACCAGCTGATCGAACGCTTCGCTAAGGCCGCGGCCATCAAGGCGGCATGGTGTTGCAGTGACGCCGATGCGATAAGCATCAGGCCAGTGTTCAAGGATCTGCCGCCAGCTGCCAGCTGCTGCGTGGTGCGCTTCATCGATGATCACCAGCGATGGCTGCCAATCCATGCCGGCCAACCTGCGCACGAGCGTTTGCACGGATGCCACCCGTACAGAGTGATCGGATGCGGGATGGCCAGCGGCGATGACGCCGTGCTCCAGTCCAGCCCATGCGAGCTTGCTGGCGGTCTGATGGATCAGCTCACGGCGATGCACCAGGATCAGCACATGCCGGCCACGTGCTGCAGCTTGCGCAGCGATGGTGGCCAGGATCACGGTCTTGCCTCCACCAGTTGGGAGGCATAGCAGCGGTGCCCTGGCGCCCTGATTCATGGCGGAGCGCAGATCGCTAATTGCAAGCTGCTGGTAGTCCCGCAGGTTCATAGCGGCAGTTCCAGCTGGGTACCGTCTGCGGGCGCACCGTGCATAGCAATCTGAGCCATGGTCACAGCCCGGCGCTGCTGATCGTATGCAGGTCGTGCATAACCGAGTTGATAGAGGTGCAGATCGTTCTGCAGCAATGCCACGGCTACTGCACGCCATGATGGCGCACGGCCGGATGCTGCGACCTTTGCGGGCACTTCATCCGGGATCTCGTGCGAATAACAACGGGCTTGCCACGTCCGCACGTATTCCGAGACTCGCTCTGTAGCGCACCTCCCAGGACTGAATGGCTCTGTCTGCTTGGCGGTTCGCCAGAATCCGTTGCTCATCGGTCAATAGCCCCCAGGCTTGTCGTGTGATGTCTTCAGGGCATCGCAAGGCGAGAGCACAGGCTGCGTGCCCAATCCATGCCTTGCGATTCAGGTTGTAGTCAGTCAGTGCATTGATGCAGCTGTTGGGCCACTCCACAGTGACCCGTTGCATGTAGCGCCCGTAAAGGCGGTGATTGCCAGTGAAGATCTCAGCCCTTTGCAGGAAGAGGCGACGATTAGCCACCTCGCCCCACATGTTGAAGCCGATCTCTTCCCAGGTATCAATGGGCAACCAGATCCTCTTCAGCTTCACGTTCGAGATCCTCCGTCACGTTGTCGATCTGCTCAACGTCCCATGCCTTGCTGAAATCCTTGCCAAGGAACAGGGACGCAAGGCCGGTCACCTGCTTAAGGCGCAGCAGTTCATCAGGACTCATACCAATGTGATTGCAGATCCATGCGTCGCCCTTGCCCATCTCGATCAACTCGGCAACGATCACGCTCATCAGCTCGATGTTGTGCGAACCACGAGCGCGGTTGTGACGGATAGTTGATGCCATGCGGTCGTGTAGCTCTTTGCGGAGCACAACTACCGGCAAGCGGCCGCCTTCACGTTCGCGGATGCGCTGGCTGTTCTTAAGGGTCAGGAATCGATGAAAACCGTCAACGACCACATATAGGTCGCGTTCGGCATCATGCACGACAACGACAGGTTGTGTGTAGCCGTCTTCCCAAATCGATGTTTCGAGTAGTGCCATTTCAGGCGGCGCCACAGAGTTGGGGTTGTAATCGTTGGCGGTAACTTTCTCGATAGGAATACTGCGGACAGAGTAGACCGGGGATCGCCAAGGGTAAGAATCGTTCTCATCGTGGAGTTCGTCGCCTTTTAAGGGTGGATTGAAAACACAGATCAGCGTTGTGGGCTCTAAGGCTTCAAACGTGTGAGCATCGTGCTTGTCGAGCACGTAGGTCACATCAGGGCCAATGTCCGTAATTTCCTGTGTGGCCTCGTTAATCAGCACGCCTTTGCCGCTGACGCAGTAGCAGGTTTCGAGGTGATGCTGATAGTGCCAACGGTGGGGCTTGCCAGGGTGAATGACGGTTTTGGTCATGCTGTAGCCCATGCCGTCGGTTTCAACGACAAGCCGATGACTGGTGAAACCACCGCGCGGGCATTGCACAACGCGGTCATCAGGGAGCTGAGCGGCGTTCAGAATCTTCATTTGGCGGAACGGTTGAGAACTTGGCTGTACTTGCGTTGGATTGATCTCTGGCGGCGTTGCTGCTCTTGCGTTGGCGCCAGGCCAAGGTATTTGCAGGTGTGATCGTTCTTGAGCACGGTGATAGCGAACCGTTTCCACGATGTGACCATGCTGTTGTGGCATGGCAGATCATCGAGATGATCAGGCGGCACCTTGATCACGACACGGCGCAGATTGTTGCCACCGTGGCGCGTGGTGCCATTGATGTAGAAGCGGATGCCAATACGGGCAAGAGCTTCAATGATGGCCTCAGGAAGACCGCGCCCCACCCTGCCCCAATAGCGGATTGATTGGATGAAGCGCTGCTTAAAATTTGCGCTGGACTGATCCGGCAAGGTGGCCAGCAGGAACTTCACAAAGGATTTCCAGGTGTGCCCAGGTGGCAGCCTGAAGGATTTGTAATCAAGCTGCTTGCCATAGGTGGCCATGAAGTTGGCACCGCCGACCCTGGCACAAAGCCTGGCCCAGATTTGCGGGTCGATCACCCGATACATAGCGAGGCTGGATTTGGACTCTGACATAAACGGCGAAGCAACCCGCATCTTTTTGATGGGGATGCCAGCCATGTAGAACACGTCATAAAGCTTGTTGTAATCCCACCCAAACTTGGCGTTAGCGGTCCAGATGTCCTCTGTGCGCCAGTCGTAGATCGGATAGCAGTTGTAGGTATGCGCCGTGTTCTTTTTTGTCCACATGCGGCCGAGCATGGTCTCCTTCTCCTGATTCAGGATTGCCCTGAACCGGTTCAGCGATTCAACGGTGCGGATCCCGATGAGGTTGGCGCAGGGCTCACCTTGGCTGTACCACTCCGCAAACATGTCCCAGAAGGTGGCGTAGTCCATGTTTTCAATGAACAGATCGCCAAAGGGATGGTTCTGCAGGTTCACGATGTAATCCTGCTGCGGCATGGGGCGAATCCAGCGATGGCGGTCAGCCTCGCCCCAGCACTGCCAATCGATCTCGTAAGAGCTGACGGTGCAGGGCAGCGTGATGGGGAGGCAGCACCAGTAGATGTCGAGGATGTCCCGGTTGGCTTCAAGGATGCGGTGCATGAACTCCTCGCTGTGGTTGTAGTTGGCTTCGTTGTCCATGATCTGGACGCCAATCTTGACCGGCAGCTGCTTGTCTCGGACGTAGTCGCAAACGAGGTTCAGGAGAACGCCGCTGTCCTTGCCGCCAGAGAAGGAGACGTAGACACGGCTGAAGTGAGCAAAGATGAAATCCAGCCGCTCTATGGCGGCGTCGTAGACGGATTGTTCGAGGTACTGACGCATGGTGAATGCCGTGGCCAGCCGAACCTAGCAGCATCTGGCCGCAAGTGCTAGCATCCGAGGGCAAATCGCGGCAGACCATGGAAAACGCCGACTATCACCGGCATTGGGCGGTGAGCAAGTCCGGCCTTGATCAGATCGCCAAAAGCCCCCTCCACTATTGGGCGCGCTTTCTTGATCCTGATCGCGTCTGGACAGAGCCCACACCAGCCATGCGGCTCGGCACGGCGCTGCACACCCACGTACTCGAGCTGAGCAAGTGGGACGAGCAGATTGCCGTTGCACCTGGCGACATCAATCGCCGCACCAAGGAAGGGCGCGAGCAATGGGCAGCGTTTGAAGCTGCAGCCAAGCGCAAGACGGTGATCACCGCCGACGATGCTGCGCAAGTCATGGCCATGGGCCGTGCTGTGTTGGGACACCCTGCTGCAGCGATGCTGCTAGGGCTGCCGGGCAAAGCGGAGACCACGCACATGTGGACCGATGCCAGCACCGGGATTGACTGCAAATGCCGGCCGGATTGGCTGACGGACGACGGCAGCATCGTGGTGGATCTCAAGACCACCAAGGACGCCAGCCCGCGTGGGTTCAAGCAAAGCGTGGCGAACTATCGCTATCACGTGCAGGCCGCTTGGTATCTCGAGGGGTTGCAGCAGGCCACCGGCAAGCGCCCCGATCAGTTCATCTTCATCTGCGTGGAATCAACCGCGCCGTATGCGGTGGCGGTCTATGCCGCCGATGCGGAGATGATCGAGCGCGGTCACGATCAGGCGATGCGTGATCTGGCCAAGCTGGCCGTGTGCAAGGCCGCTGATCACTGGCCGAGCTACAGCGAGCAGATCGAAACGCTCAGCCTGCCGGGTTGGATGACTGGCGCCACAGGCCAGCAGCAGACCACAGAAACCATTCAGGAGTTTTGATTATGCGTAGACCGGGGCTAGTTCGTGGAAACTGGGCCGACGGTGACTGGGCCGGTATGGAGTGGGAGTTTCGTGAGACTCTTGAATTTTTAGATGATCCAGACTCTGACCTAGACGGCACTTTGCGAGGTGTTGCAGAGTCTTATGGTCACAAGCAACAATCCTACTCTGCGTATTTAGAAAGCGAACACTGGCTAACTACGCGAAAGCTGGCGCTAGCAGCGTCCAAACATAAGTGCGAGAAATGCGGATCAGAGCGCAAGCTTGAGGTTCATCATCGCAGTTATGCGGCTATTGGATTTGAGCATCAAAACTTAGCAACCTTGCAGGTGCTTTGTTCTAACTGCCACACACAGGAACATCAATGACTGACAGCACAGCACTCGCAACAACCCAGCCCACCGGCTCAGTGTTCTCCGGCATCCAGGCATTCGAGGATGCGCAACGGATCGCCAAGGCACTGGCCAGCAGCACGCTGATACCGCCTCAGTTCCAAGGGCAGCAGGGTTTTGCCAATTGCCTGGTGGCGCTTGAGATTGCAGGCCGGATGGGCATCAGTCCATTCCTAGCCATGCAGCATTTGCACGTGATCCACGGCCGCCCCAGTTGGAGCAGCAGCTTCATCATTGCGATGGTGAATGGCTGCGGCCGGTTCAGCCCATTGCGGTTTGAGCTCAGCGGTGAGGGTGACTCGCTTGCCTGCTATGCCGTGGCTACCGATCTCGCCAGCGACCAGGAGCTGAAGGGTCCCACCATCACGATGGCAATGGCCAAGAAGGAAGGATGGGCCACTAAGAGCGGCAGCAAATGGCTGACCATGCCGGAGCTGATGATCCGTTACCGGGCCGCTGCGTTCTGGGGGCGTCTCTACGCGAGCGACATGCTGCTGGGTATGCAGAGCCAGGAGGAGGTGCTCGACGTGCAGCCCGTCACGGTGACCGCAGCACCAGCGGCCAGCATTGCGGATCTGAACGCTGCCATCGTGCAGCCGGCGCCATCGGCACCCGTTGCAGCACCAGTTGAGGCGGATCAGGATGAACTCTTCTAGTTACCTCACCGCCACTCAAGTGGCGCAGCGTTGGGGGTTGCACCCTGACACGCTGAAACGATGGCGTGATGCGGGCAAGGGTCCGCCGTATTTCCGCACGCCCGGTTTCGTGCTCTATCCCCTGGCCGAGGTGGAGCAATACGAACAGGCCAACACCATCAACCCCGAGAACAAATGAGCTTCAAGTTCAACCTAGGCATCTTCAAATCCACCAAACCCGAGAGCAAGGTGGATTTCAGCGGAATGATGAACGTGAAGGTCGAGGAGCTCGACGCCTTCTGCGCGTTCGTGATGAGCCAGACGCCGGATCAGTACGGCTCGGTGCAGGTGCCCATCACCGGCTGGAAGAAAACCAGTCAGAAGGGTGTGGCGTATGTGAGCGCTGTGGCGCAGCCGCCGCGTGACTGGGTGCCGCCTGCTGCTGCGCAGGCTGCTCAGGCCGCTGCCCAGAGCCTGGCTGCCGCGACCGATGGCGTGGTGACCGAGATCGTGGAAGTCGATCTCTTCTAACGGCCCATTAGCTCGCACTCGAGTCGGGCGATCTCATGAACGGCCTGCTGCAGCAGCTGTTGCTGGTAGCAGGCTTGCTTCAAGAGCGCCGCGGCCATCACGCCTGCATCTGGACTGGCAATCAGGGTGCGGGCTTGCTTTTCGATTTCAAACTGCTGCTCAGCTGTCAGCTGAACTGCCATCCATTCACCGAAATTCATTCCGTTTGGGGCGCAGTGCCCCCATGTTGCCCTTGGACTGTCCGAAGTGCTCAAGCACGACCCTGCGCGTGCCAATCACAAACAACCGACTGAGCGATCAAGTTGTGCGCCGCCGCGTGTGCGCCGACTGCGGCCACAAGTGGTTCACGGTCGAGGTAGCGGTGCCTGATTACGCGGTGGGCTGGAGCGCTGCGCACATGCACAAGCCGGTGCTGCGCGTGCCGCTGGAGCTGAGCACCGGGCACACCAAGCTGCGCGTGGAGGCGGTGGAGGAGCGCGACCGGTGGGGACGTAACGGAATGTGACAGCAGCGGTGGACGGTGCGCGGCCTACGGTGTATAGTGGTGACACGAGGGACGGGGATCCCTCGCAAAACAATCTCCCCCGCGGAACCGGGTACACGACGCGTCACCACGAGCCCAACACGCCCTAAGTAAGGCTGCGCCGCCGGTTGGCCCGGCACATCTATCTACACCGCGCCATGCTCACCGCCACTCTCCTGGTGATCTGGAAGCTGTTCCTACCGCTGCTGCTTGTGATCGCAGTGATCGACTGGCTTACCGCCAGCGACGATCGCCGCGTCCGCATCCTGCGGCGCACTGGCCTCACACAGCAACAGATCGCTGATCGCCTCAACCTGTCCCGCTACCGCGTCCGCAAGGCGCTTGCATCATGATCAACCACATCAACAACGCCATCTGTTGCCTGATCGCTGCGAGCGTGTTCGCCATGATCGGCATTGAGTCCGGCGCGCATCACAGCCCCACCCACAGCGGCACGCAGCAGGTGGTGCGGCATGACTGACAACAACATCGTGTTTAGCGACGGCGCGTATGACGTCATCCGCATCGACAGCCAGGGTTTTCATTACCGCGGCCAGTTCGTAGAAGATGCCGGCGAGGCGCACCGCCTGCTGGTGGAGTTCCTGCGCAAGCACCAGCCCGACACCGACTGGAGGCACGCTGATGACTGAACCACGCCGCTACTACTTCCGCATTCCAAGCGCCAACGTCTTTGAGTGCGTGACGGCCACCAGCCTCACGGAAGCAAAGCTCATCGCCGCCGACACGTGGCTCGAGTGGTGGTCGCAGATCGAATGGATTAACACTGAATCAAAGCACCATGGCTGAAATGAAAGGCGCCCTCTTCCAGTGGCGCAGTGATCCCGAACAGGTCGGCAACTACGGCGAAGGCGTCAGCCGTCCGCGTCAAAATGCCCGCGTGCGTGACTTCAAGGTGACCATCCGCTTGAGGGATGCGCGCCCGATCAGGTGGTACACGCGCGCTGAATCAAAGCGCGCTGCAGAGAAGTACGCGCGGAATCGCTGGCCAAATGCCTACGCAGTGGAGGTCGAATGATCCGCGCTGCATTGACCGCCGCGGCCCTGCTGCTGGCCAGCCCGGTGCAGGCGCGGCAGGTGACAGCCACGGTGTACGACGGCTGGTACCACGGCCGCACCACGTACTGCGGCAACACCTACCAGCACTGGGGCATCAGCGCCGCGCATCCATGGCTGCCCTGCGGCACACCGGTGCGCATCAGCCACCGCGGCCGCACGCTCACGGTGCGCGTCACCGATCGGTGTGACTGCGGCTCGATCGATCTCAGCGCCGGTGCTGCCCACCGCCTTGGTGTGCCGCTCGATGGCATCGCCACCGTCCGTATTTCGCATCCATGAACACCATCCGCAACCGACTCGAGCAGTTGCTCAACGACTCCGGCGCATACCAGCAGGGGCGGCAGGATGAACGCGAGCGCCTGCAGCATCTGATCGACATCAGAATCGACCAGCTGCAGATCATCGATCGCCACCACCGGCAGCAGATCTGCACGGAACTCCTACAGCTGCGACAACACCTCGAACCATGATCGAATCTGTGAAGCTCGACCAGATGCGCGCCGACATGATCGACGCGCTTTATGAACGCAGCGGCCGCACCTGCTGCACCTACACCGGTTTATGGGAGGAGTTCTGCCAAGACCTGGCGGCTAACTTCCGCGACACGCCATACCCTGAGCTGCTTTCCCGCGTGGTGCGCGCCATGGATGCCACTGAATCGGTGATGACGCAGAAGCTGGCGCAGCAGGCGATCGAGGTCTGCCGTCAGCAGCTGCTCGGGGATAAGTGGCGATGAGCCGGCCATTCAAACGCGGCGAGGAGAACTTCGCCGTGATCCTGAGCGAAGAGCTGGTGCGCGAGCTGCGCCAGCTTCGCGCTGATGGGCTCAGCTATCAAAAGCTCGCCGACCGGTATGAGATCGACAAGAAACACGCATGGCGCATCTGCCAACGCATCGCATGGAGCTGGCTGGAATGACTGACCCAATCAACCCATCCCACTACCGCCGCGGCCCGGTCGAGGCGATCGATGTGATCGAGTCCGCCATCAGCGATTCGCCGCACATGGTGCCGGCCTACCTGCAGGGCCAGGCGTTGAAGTATTTGCTGCGCATCTGGTGCAAGGGCAACGCGCTTGAGGATGCCCGCAAGTGCCGCTGGTATATCGATCGTCTTATCGCCAAACTGGAGGGATGATGACTCGCCTACCCGGCTTGAACCTGCTCGAGCGCCTAGCGCTGCGCATCCTCACGCGCAGTCACAACACTGGCCTCGTGGTGGTGAAACCCTACGGCTATGGCTGCATCTATGTGGCATCAAACGCCGCGGACCCAGTGGCTGCCTATGTCACCAGCGGGCCAGATGAACCTGATTCGATGGTGCTCGAACGGATCTATCACCAACCTGCTGCTGGGGAACTGGAATGATCAGTCTGCACGGCGGCCGTCTACTGCTGCTGTGCAGCCGATCCGATAAGACATGGCACGCGCGTGTGGTGCTTGGCCCAAAGCCTGAGCATCAGATCGAGATGGATACTGGCACCGTGCAGTTGCAGACCGCACTGATCAAAGCGCAACACATCTATCAAGCTGCGCGCGCTCGGTTGCGCCCTGCTGGTGAACCGCTGATGTGTTGGGATTGCCAGCATTGGCAGATGCGCCATCAGCGCTGCGGGTTGGAGTTGCCAGAATCAAAGAGAAGCGGCGGCCGTTATGCGGCCAGGTGTGAGCTGTATGTTCGGCCCGGAAGTCATCAGCCGCACTGATCGAGACGGCGGCTACATCGAGACGCTGATGCCCGTGCATGGTGAGGTGTACTACCGCAGCTGCGTCGGTGGCACCTGCCGCTACTCGAGCGACCTGTGGCAGGCCGAGCTCTACCTAGACCACCTGCTCGCTCACTGATGCTCCGCGACGTGTTGCTGCTGGTGCTTGAGTATTGGGCGACGTGCCTGATCGCGCTGTGGGTGTGCAGCCGGATCCTGCCGTAGCGTGATCGTGTTCCCGCTCACCCAGTGCGAACCAATCGGA